>Ga0209526_10003521_pt1 | contig 10656 bp, 9 predicted proteins | sample JacPinW_OM2H0_M1_FD_188566 | JGI IMG/M metagenome (GOLD analysis project Ga0209526, IMG submission 188566) | Forest soil microbial communities from Algoma, Ontario, Canada - Jack Pine, Ontario site 1_JW_OM2H0_M1 (SPAdes) (version 2) | ecosystem: Environmental > Terrestrial > Soil > Boreal... | reverse complement strand
TCCTCATCTTGCGCTTTTGCGTATCCGCCGGCGTCCTGCGCATCCTTTGCTTCGATCGGCAGCTCGACGAACCTGCCGCCGAGACTTTGAACCTGCTCCTTGGCGGCCGGTCGCAGATCGTACGCAGAAACAACCGCTCCGAGCCTGCGCGCGGTAGCGATCGCCTGAAGTCCCGCCACGCCGGCGCCGATAACGAGAACGCGCGCGGGAGTGATGGTTCCCGCCGCGGTCGTGAGCATGGGGAAAATCTTCGGGAGTGCGTCGGCTCCGATCAGCACAGCTTTATAGCCGCAGATCGTTCCCATCGAGGAAAGGGCGTCCATGCTCTGGGCGCGAGTGGTCCTGGGCATAAATTCAATGGCAAAAGAAGTTACGCCCGTCGCAGCGATTTCGCGAATCGTCTCGAGCGAACCAAACGGCCGAAGAAATCCGATCAATACCTGGCCGCGCCGGAGCAATGGGACGTCAGCCTTGCCGGTCTGATCGTTCGAGCCGTAACAAAGCACCTGGACCACGATATCCGCTGAGCGAAAAACCTCAGCGCGGTCCGTAAGAATCTTGGCGCCCTTGGCCGCGTAGTCAGCATCGGGAAAGCCCGCCCCCACACCCGCTCCCGCTTCGATGACAACCTCGAGCCCCGCTTTGGCAAGGTGGGGAATCACAGTGGGTGCCAGGGCAACGCGCCGCTCCCCTGGATAGCTTTCTCGGGGGACACCAACGATCATGAACCTTCCTCCCTCTGGCACGGACTGCGTGGCACACTCAGAGAATCGACAATCTTAAACGGGCGGTCAAAACTCACCCTAAATCTAAAATTTCCTTCGAGAGGGTCACACTAGAGAGTCAGCAACCACAAAGGAGCCGCCGCAGCGCTACCACCGGCTCTCTTTTCCTTGGAACTGCACATCGAACAAAGAATTTTACATGCAAATTCGCGAAAGTGCACCTGAAGATCGCGATATGTAATTCCAATGCGCGACATCACAAAACCGCGAACGCGGGCGTGTTCTTTTCCGGTACAATTTGATTCGAGCGCGTGCAAGGCAGGAGACGCAATATGCCCAACGCCTTCATGCAAGAAGCCATCAAGCGTGCGGTAGAAAATGTGCGTACAGGCCGAGGCGGCCCTTTTGCCGCGTTAGTGGTGAAAGAAGGCCGCGTCATTGCGGCAGGCGTGAACTGTGTCACTTTAAGTAACGACCCCACCGCGCACGCGGAAGTGATCGCGATTCGCGAAGCGTGCCGCGTATTGGGCACGTTTCAACTTACCGGCTGCGAAATTTACACGAGTTGTGAACCGTGTCCGATGTGCCTGGGTGCGATTTACTGGGCCAGGCCAGAGCGCGTGTATTTCGGCGCCACGGCAGGCGATGCGGCAGCCGCGGGCTTTGACGATTCCTTCATCTACGACGAATTAAAACGAGCGCACACCGAGCGGCGGGTACCGTTCGAGCCGATGATGCGAGACGCGGCGCTGGAACCATTCCGCGAGTGGGAACGGAAAGGCGATCGCGTCCGGTATTGAGCGCGTAAACGCACGTTCGTACGCGCGAGGTCTGCACGAATGGAAGAAAAACTTTTTGGGCATTCCGTGATCCGAAAAGAAGGGCGGGACAAGGTCACCGGCCGCGCCCAATATGTGGACGATCTCGCTTTCCCCGGAATGATCTATGGCGTAACCGTGCGCAGCAGCATCGCGCGAGGGCGCATCCGCGGCATCCGCCATGGGGACGGAATTCCCTGGAGCGAGTTCACGATCGTCACCGCCGCGGATATTCCCGGCAAGAACGAAATTGCCGCGATTGCGCACGATCAGCCTTGCCTTGCGGACCAGTTCATCAACCATCCCGAAGAGCCCATCGTCTTGCTGGCTCACCCGGACAAATATCTTCTCGAGGAGGCGCGGCGCGCAGTGCAGATCGACGTTGAGCCGCAGCCCGCGATCTTCTCGATCGAGGATTCGCTAGCGAAACGCGCGATCATTTCGGGTGAGGACAATGTGTTCAAGTCCTACCACATTGAAAAAGGAGATGTGGACGCCGCGTGGGCGCGCGCCGATGTCATTGTCGAAGGCGAATTTCGCACCGGCTCGCAGGAACAACTCTACATTGAGAATCAAGGCATGATCGCGGTCGCAAATCCGCGCGACGGAGTGACGGTATGGGGCTCGCTGCAATGCCCGTACTACGTGCATAAGGCGCTGGTCACGCTGTTTGGCCTTCCCCACGAGAAAATTCGCGTCATCCAGACAGAAACCGGTGGCGGGTTCGGCGGAAAAGAAGAATATCCCTCGATGATCGCCGCGCACGCGGCGCTGCTGGCTTGGAAATCCGGAAAGCCGGTGAAAATCGTGTACGACCGCGCGGAAGACATGGTCGCGACAACCAAGCGTCACCCATCGCGCACGCGGCATCGCACCGGCGTGACGCGAGACGGCAAGTTGGTCGCGATGGACATCGAATTTGTGATTGACGGCGGCGCGTACGCAACGCTTTCCTCCGTCGTGCTTTCGCGCGGAACGATCCACGCCGCCGGGCCGTATTTTTGCCCTAATGTGCGCGTCCGCTCGCAGGCAGTCGCCACAAATGCGCCGCCGCATGGGGCTTTTCGAGGCTTTGGCGCGCCACAAAGTATTTTCGCGATCGAGCGCCACTTCGATCATGTCGCGCGCGCTGTGAATCTGACGCCGGAAGAATTTCGCCGCCGGAACTTCCTCCACAAAGATCAGACCACGGCAACAGGACAAGTCCTACACGAAGCCGTGGACCTGAATGGTCTGCTCGATCGCGCCTTCAAGGAAAGCGACTACCACGCGAAGCGCAAACGTTTCGCGCGTGAAAATTCCGGCGCGACGATTAAACGCGGAATCGGATTCTCGTCGTTCATGCATGGAGCGGGATTCACCGGATCCGGTGAAGTCGCTCTCGCCTCGATTGTGGAAATGGAAGCGACTTCCGACGGGTGCGTGCGCATTCTGGCGGCGAGCACTGAAATCGGGCAGGGCACGAACACGGTTTTCTCGCAAATCGCAGCCGATGCGCTCGGCATCGGTTTTGACCGCATCGAAATCGCGCGGCCCGATACGCGATCCGTCCCCAACAGTGGGCCGACAGTCGCGTCCCGCACTTCGATGGTCGTCGGCAAGTTGGTTGAGGCTGCCGCGCTTAGCCTGAAGCGCACGCTACTCGAGAGCGGTTTCCTCTGCGATGCCTGCACCGAGGATGAGTTCGTGCGCGCCTGCCGCCGTTATATAGAAACGCGCGGGCCGCTGCGTTCGCGGAGCCAATACGAGCCTCCACCTGGCCTGTACTGGGACGACGCCACCTACAGCGGCGATGCCTACGGCACGTACGCGTGGGCCGTCTATGTGGCTGAGGTCGCCGTGGACACCATAACATTCGAAGCTCGCGTCACCGATTTTGTTGCGGTGCAGGAAGTGGGCAAGGTCATTCATCCCGTGCTCGCAGCCGGACAAATCGAAGGTGGCGTGGCGCAGGCGATTGGCATGGCACTCTATGAGAACGTGGTCTGGCACGAAGGCCGCATGGCCAACGGCCAGATGACGAACTACATTATGCCGACCGCCGCGGACATTCCCCCCATCCGCGCGTTCTTCGAAGAGCAGCCATATCCTTTCGGGCCGGGCGGAGCGAAGGGCATCGGTGAGCTTCCCATGGACGGTCCCGCGCCGGCGATCCTGAACGCCATCGAGAACGCAACCGGTATTTGCCTGCGCGAAACCCCCGCGACGCCGGAGGTGCTGATGGACGCACTGCTGGAATCGATGACGGAGAAAGCGGGCGCGCGTGGCTGACACCGTCAGCAAAGTTGACATCGAGTGTACAGTCAACGGCAAACTCAGCCGCTTTCAAGCCTACCCGATGGCACGGCTGCTTGACGTCTGGCGCGAAGGGCTGAAGCTGACCGGCACGAAAGAAGGCTGCGGCGAGGGCGAATGCGGGGCGTGCGCGGTGTTGATGAACGGCGCGATCGTCAACAGTTGCTTGATTCCTGCGATCGAAGCCGACGGCGCGGACTTTCGCACGATCGAGGGAATCGCCAGCGGAGCGCAGCTTCACGCTGTACAGGAAGCGTTCCTCGAATGCGGCGGCGCGCAATGCGGCATCTGCACGCCAGGCATGGTGATCGCCGCTGTGGCGTTGATCGAGCGGCATCCTCATCCAGGCGACGCGGAAATCCGCGAAGGGCTTGCGGGAAATCTCTGCCGGTGCACTGGCTATCAGAAAATATTCGCGGCGGTTGTGCGGGCCTGCGAATCGACCGGCAGAAACCCGCCGGAAAACCGGTGAGAGCCTACATACCGGGTTACGATTTGCGTGTTCCCGGGAGTCTGACGGAAGCGCTCGGCCTGCTTGCCGGCGAGCCGGGAATTTGGCAGCCGTTCGCGGGCGGCACCGACCTCATGGTGCTGCTTGAGGCCGGCAAGCTCTCCCACAAGCGATTTCTGAGCCTATCGAAACTGGCTGATTTGCGCGGAATCGAAGTCACCACGGATGCGGTGATTCTGGGCGCAATGACGACTTACACGGAAATCCAGCAGCATCGCGTGTTACAGACGGAATTCCCCCTGCTCTGTGCTGCAGCACGCGAAACCGGCAGCATCGCCACGCAGAATCGCGGCACGCTGGGCGGAAATATTGCGAACGCTTCGCCAGCCGCCGATTCCCCTCCCGCGCTGCTGGTCTATGACGCTGAAATCGAACTCATTTCCGCGCGCGATGTGCATTGGCTGCCCTATCGAGAGTTCCACACCGGTTATAAAAAGATGCAGCTTGCTCCGGCTGAATTGTTGCGCGCCATTCGCCTGCCGCGCCGCGTCAAGGCCTGGAAGCAATATTATCGGAAGGTGGGCACGCGCAAAGCGCAGGCGATTTCCAAGGTGTGCTTCGCCGGAGCTGCACAAATGCAAGCGAGTAAGGTTCGCGACATCCGCATCGCGCTTGGCAGCATCGCGCCCATCGTTCTGCGCGCAGTGAAAACAGAAGACGTGCTGCGCGGCGCGAAGCTCTCCCCTAAAATCATTGCGACGGCAAAGGAAACTCTTGCCCGCGAAATTTCCCCGATTGACGATATCCGCTCGACTGCGCGCTATCGCCTTCGCGTTACGCAAAATCTGCTCGAAGAATTCCTTTCGCAGCTCAGACGATGAAGAAAATTGACGTCATTCGCAGCGAACGTGTGGTCACACCGGAAGGTGTCAAGCCTGCGACCGTGCACATTCGCAATGGAACGATCACGGCCGTGCGCGGCCATGACGATCTGCCTTCGGGTGCGAATGTGTATGACGCGCGGGGATCTGTTGTTATGCCCGGACTGGTTGATACACATGTTCACATCAACGAGCCGGGGCGCACCGATTGGGAAGGATTCGAGACGGCAACGCGCGCGGCCGCCGCCGCAGGCGTCACGACGCTGATCGACATGCCGCTCAACAGTATTCCGGCAACCACCACGGCTGCGGCGCTCGAGATCAAGCGCACCGCGGCGCGCAAGAAATGCTGGGTGAACGTCGGCTTCTGGGGAGGCGTTGTGCCCGGCAATGCCGGTAACTTGCGTGCGCTGCACCGCGCAGGAGTGTTCGGGTTCAAGTGCTTCCTCGTGCCATCAGGCGTGCCGGAATTTGAAAACGTCAACGAGGATGATCTTCGAGCGGCGCTGCCAAAACTTGCGGAAATGGATGTCCCGCTGCTCGTCCACGCAGAGCTTCCACGACCCATCGAAAATGCGACGAAGTGGCTTGCGAAGGCCGATCCGAGGAGCTACGCGACGTGGCTGCGCTCCCGGCCTCCTGCCGCTGAAAAACAAGCAGTCGAAATGATGATCGCGCTCGCACGCGATTTTGGTGCGCGGGTTCATATCGTTCACGTTTCTTCCGCACTGTCCGTGCAATTGATTCGTCGCGCGAAGAAGGAAGGATTGCGCGTCACGGCGGAAACCTGCCCTCACTATCTCGCGTTCTCCGCACGCGGGATTCGGCGCGGCGCCACGGAATACAAATGCGCACCGCCGATCCGCGATTCGCTCAACCAAGACAATTTATGGGGCGCACTCGAAAAGAAGACGATTGAAATGGTCGTTTCCGACCACTCGCCTTCACCGCCAGCGATGAAGTGCATGGAGACTGGAAATTTTGTTCAGGCATGGGGGGGTATTTCCTCATTACAACTTGGTCTTCCGGTCATGTGGACGAAACTGAGCGGGCGAAATTATTCTTTCAAACATCTGGTACGCTGGATGTGCAGCGGGCCGGCTCGATTGGCGGGACTTGAAGGACACAAAGGCGCGATCGCGACGGGATATCATGCCGACATCGTGGTATGGAATCCGGAGAAAACCTTCATTGTGAAACCGAAGATGCTTCAACATCGCCACAAACTGACACCTTATGCGAATCAATCCTTACGAGGCGTAGTGGAAACGACTTTTCTGTGCGGCGAAATGATTTACGATTGCGGCGGTGTTATTGGCGTACCGCGCGGCGCGCTGCTGCGGCGAGGCGAACGTTGATCGATTTTACGGAATGCATCGATCTCGCCGCGGAACGACTGGGCGGACGCGTCATCGACGCCAATGACGAATTCTTCGCTCCCAAAGAGAATCTGCTGAAGGCTGGCGCGCCGATTTGGATTGCGGACAAGTACACTGACGTCGGCAAATGGATGGACGGCTGGGAAACGCGGCGGCGGCGCACTCCCGGCTACGATTGGTGCATCGTGAAGCTGGGCCTTCCCGGTATCGTTCACGGCGTGATCGTTGACACCGCACATTTCAAAGGAAATTACCCCGAGCAGTGCGAACTGGAAAGTTGCGCGGTTGATGCTGATTCTGGCACCAAACAACTTACGGACACTGCAACGTCATGGAGCACGCTGCTGCCAAAATCGCAGCTTGCAGGCGACACGGAAAATCGCTTCGCGGTCTGCTGCACGAATCGCCTCACGCATTTGCGGCTCAAGATTTACCCCGACGGCGGTGTGGCGCGTCTGCGGGTTCACGGAGAGGTTCTACCTGACTGGGCGGCGATCGAATGTGCCCGCGCGGAAATCGACCTCGCGGCGGTCGAGCACGGCGGTTTGGTCATCGATTCGAGTGACATGTTCTTTGGCGCGCGCAACAACTTGATCTTGCCGGGCCGATCGACGGGAATGCATGACGGCTGGGAAACTCGGAGACGCCGGGGGCCGGGCCACGACTGGTGCGTCGTGCGACTTGGCGCGGCAGGCACGATTCACCGCGTCGAAGTCGATACGTCGTACTTCAAGGGAAATTTTCCGGAGAGCTGTTCCCTTGAAGTGTGCCACGCCGAGCGGGACCTCACGGATTCGAGCGCGCTTGGCGGTCTCGCTTGGAGGGAGATCCTGCCTCGGACAGAACTGAAAGCAGACTCTCTGCATGTTTTCAAGAAAGAAATTCTAGACGCAGGAGAAGTGACGCACGCGCGTTTTCATATTTATCCTGACGGGGGCGTCGCGCGGCTCCGTATCTTGGGGATCCTGGCGCGAAGGCCCGCGTAACGATGACTCTTGAAGAATTCAACGCGCTGCCTCCGACAAAAGCGGAAGCGCTGCTGCTGGACTGTTGCGGTTGCGCGCGATGGGCTGCGGGAGTGAGTGCGCAGCGTCCGTTTGAAGATAGGAAGGCGCTCAGTGAAGCGGCCGAAAGCCACTGGCAAAACCTGGCACGCGGCGACTGGCTTGAAGCATTCAGCCGCCATCCACAAATCGGTGAGAAGGCTGCTACCGGATCGGAATCGCATCGCCGGTGGTCGGAAAGCGAGCAAACAGGCGCGCGCGTGGCAACCGAAGATGTGAAGACGCGGTTAGCTCGCGGAAATCGCTCGTACTACGATAAGTTCGGCCATATATTCATTGTCTGCGCGTCCGGGAAATCCGCCGAAGAGATGCTTGCGCTTCTCGAGCAACGCTTGCAGAATGATCCTGCGCAAGAGCTAGCGATTGCAGCGGAACAGCAGCGGCAGATCTCGCGTCTGCGTCTGCAAAAACTTTTTCCCGGCGAGCGATCTTCATGAGCGCCATTACGACGCACGTTCTCGACACTTCGCGCGGCCGCCCGGCCATTGGCGTCGAAGTTAGCCTGCACATTCGCTCGGGACACGAATGGAAGCAGCTCGGCGCCGGCCTGACCGATGCAGACGGCCGATGCGCCACTCTAACGGTTGAGGGCATTCCAATTGAGTCCGGAACGTATCGCCTGCTTTTCAACATCGGGCCCTACTACCACGCGCAGCATGTGGAGACCTTCTACGCGGAAATTCCGATCGTATTTGAAGCGTTGCACCCGGAAACGCATTACCACATTCCGCTTCTCATCAGTCCCTATGGCTATTCAACATATCGCGGGAGTTGATCCAAACCGAATATTCGTCGCTGAGATTTTGTGGGGCCGGCGTCTCGCTGGCGTTGTTGCACTTTACTTCCCGGTGAAAAACTCGCCGGCGAGACGCCGGCGCCACGAAGAGTCTGTGCGAATGCTGATGTTTACTTCGTCCGATTCTTCAATATTTTCAAGAACGATCCGAGGTGCAATTCCTCGGGTGTGACGCCAGTCAGGCGTTCCGCTTCCGCTTCGCTGATCGCGCCGCAGTTGATTGCGCGCAAGAAATAATTCAGCAGGCCTTGGCCGGTGGCGGCGTCATCGAACACTTCGCCGACCAGCGTCGCTTTGGCGGCTTTGTCGACGAAATTCTTCAATCGCGCGGCAGCGGAATCGAGCCCCTCCAGAAAAAACGCATACACGGCCGCATAGCGCGTGGGAAGCTGCGCCGGATGCAGGTCCCATCCCTGGTAATAGGCCGAGACAAGCGAATGCTGGATGTGCTCGGAATGGAGCCGCCATGCTCGGTGAACCGCTTCGCGATTTTCATCGCGTTGGGCGCGCGTGAGCCGCTTGCCCTTCTGCGCACGATGAGGCGGCGCCGGCAGAACATTGGTTGCACCGTCGGAAAGCCAGATTCCTGTGCCGGCGAAAGCGACCTGCATCATGTGTTTGGCAAAATCGCAGGCCGGATGAGACATCGTTTGGTACGCGGCCGTGATGCTGCAGCTAGCCGTGTAATCGTAGGTGCCGAAATGAGCGGCAACGCAACGCCCAGCGGAAGCGTCGAGCAGACGGGGCAAATTCGATTCTCCCCGCTCGTTGAGGATCGCCTGCGTGGTTTCGATCATGAGCTCGAATCGAAGTAAACCTTTCTCGATGCCAAGAGCGGTTTCGAGCGCTTCGAGTAGACCTGCCAGCGCGGCCGGCTGCTCCGGGATCACGACTTTTGGCAGCGTGACAACAAAATTTTCGGGCATGCGTCCGCGCGTAGCCTCCCACAGCGTGCTCACGAAAAGGTCAAGGGTCCGGATGCTGCGTTCGCGCAGCTCCGGGGAGAACGGCTTGATGCGGATGCCGATGAAAGGCGGCAGCGAACCTTCGCTCATTCCCCGCGCAACTTCCTCCGCGGCAAGTTTCGCGTGTTGGTCCTCTTCCGCATCGGGACGATTCCCGTAGCCGTCTTCGAAGTCGATGCGAAAATCTTCGACCGGCTCTCGTTGGAGTTTTTCGAGCACGTGAGCATAAACCGTGTGCGCCAGCCACGCGGCCCAATTTTCACGGCGGAGTTTTTCAGGCGAAGCAGCGAATCGCCGTTCCAGCGCAGCGGCTTTGCTCGCGGATTTCGGAAACTTTTCAGCCCCCGGTAATCCCGCTGCGCGCGCGAACGTAAACGCGTCGGGCGCGTACTCTTTCAAAGTCGCTAGAGCCAAATCGCCCAGCCGCCGCGCAGTGCCTGCCTGGAACAAATGCGCGCCGCCGTAAACTACGTGTACGGGCTGGCGCCGCCCGGTTTCTCCCGTGTATCTTCGCGCGAACGGCGCATAAGCTTCGTCCAGCTTTCGTATCGTTGTGCCGCTTACCGAGGGCGGCAGTGAAGTTTTCATATTGTTTCTCCAAACTCGCCCGCACGACGCGAGATATCGCTACCGCCATTCCGCTTACGGCGGCCTATCTTAGACGTGGGGCTGGCAAGATTCAAATCGGGAGTCTCGCGGAACACAGTTTAATTCTTGTCTACTACCAAGAGCGTACATTCGCGGGTTGAAAGCAGTCGCGTGGGCGGAATTCGTAGTCTTTAAAAGAGCTTGAACCGGCCCTCTGCTTCCGGTGTTGAAACACCGTAGGCCAAAGTGCCGGTTCATGAATCAGATGAAGAGGAGTCACGCCGCCGACCGACGTGCGGGCAGAGACAACGACGCATCACGAGGGAGATGACCGTTCCCCGCTACACTGGAGAAATAGCCCCTGGCAACCGCAGTGCCTTCCGGCCCTGCGCTAGGCCGGTGAACCCATGGACCGCCGCTGTTGGAAACATTCGCGGCAGAACACAGGACGCCCCTGCGTCGGGCGGAAAGGAACTGTCGTTTCCTTTCCGCACTGTGAGCAGGTCGTTTTGGTCTCCGACCGCTGAAGGTTACTAGCCTGGCCCGGGCTCTGGGAGCGTTTGGATTTGCAGTCCTTACACCGCTTGGGCTCGTTCTTAAAGCCCTTGTCGGCGAAAAACATTTGTTCGCCGGCGGTGAAAACAAACTCCTGACTGCATTCCGAACACTTCAGGACCTTATCGTGGTATTCCAT
>Ga0209526_10003520_pt1 | contig 10658 bp, 9 predicted proteins | sample JacPinW_OM2H0_M1_FD_188566 | JGI IMG/M metagenome (GOLD analysis project Ga0209526, IMG submission 188566) | Forest soil microbial communities from Algoma, Ontario, Canada - Jack Pine, Ontario site 1_JW_OM2H0_M1 (SPAdes) (version 2) | ecosystem: Environmental > Terrestrial > Soil > Boreal... | reverse complement strand
GCGACCGAGACCGAGCTCAAGGAGAAGAAGCACCGGATGGAGGACGCCGTGTCGGCCACCCGCGCCGCGGTCGAGGAGGGCATCGTGCCCGGCGGTGGCGCTGTCCTGGTGCACGCCCAGAAGTCGCTCGACACGCTGAAGCTCACCGGCGACGAGGCGACCGGCGTTGCGCTGGTCCGTCGCGCGCTGGAGGAGCCGCTGCGTCAGATCGTCAACAACGCCGGCTGGGAAGGCTCGGTTGTGGTCGAGAAGGTCAGGGGCCTGCCGAAGGGCCAGGGCTTCGACGCCAACAAGGGCGAGTACACCGACATGGTCAAGGCCGGCATCGTCGACCCGACCAAGGTCACCCGTTCGGCGCTGCAGAACGCGGCCAGCATTGCCGCGATGCTGCTGACGACCGAAGCGCTCGTCTCGGACATCCCGGAGAAGAAGCCGGCCGCGCCGGCGCCCTCGATGCCCGATTACTAAGCCACAAGGCTGAAGGAAGAGCCGCCCCAGGTGGGGCGGCTTTTTCTTGTGTCCGACGACTTGACAGCCAGCTGTCGCAAGGCAGTTGCAGCATGGCCGAAGCATGGCCGACGACAACCGGCTCAGGCGGACCTACCGGTACCGGATTTATCCCACGGTCCGCTTGCGGCTCGCCCTCGAAGCCCAGCTTGGCTTCGCATGCCAGCTCTACAACGCGGCACTGGAGCAACGGCGGGACGCGTGGCGCAGTCGGCACCGGTCGGTCACTCTCGCCGAGCAGTTTCGAGACCTGACGGCGGTTCGCGCGGCCGGAATGGGGCCGGCGAACATGAACTGCTCGGCGATGCGGGACCCACTTCGTCGACTCGATCGGGCCTATGCCGCCTTCTTTCGGCGGGTCAAAGCGGGGGTGAAGCCCGGGTATCCGCGCTTTCGCTCTGTCCGCCGCTATGACAGTCTGACCTGGGATTCGGGCTGGGACGTTCGGGACGGCCGCCTCGCTTTGCAGGGCATCGGCCAGGTCAAGGTGAAGTGGCATCGCCTGCTCCCCACATCGGCGGTCGTCCGCACGGTCACGGTGCGACGGGTGGCGCGACGCTGGTACACGTGCTTTTCACTGGAGGTCGCCCGATCGCCGCAGGTTGCAGAGCCCGGACGGCCCGTCGTGGGACTCGATCTCGGCATCCAGCATTTTGCGACCCTTTCCACCGGGGAGCAGATTCGCGGCCCGCGCGCGTACCGCGCGGCGAAGCGGCAGCTGCGGGTCGCCCAGCGGCGGGTGTGCCGTCGCCAGAAGGGCTCGCACCGGCGACAAAAGGCGGGACTCCGACTCGCCCGCCACCACGAGCAGATTCGCAACCTCCGGCGTGACCATGCCCACAAACTGACCCGGCGTCTGGTCTCCGACTTCGGCCTGATCGCGGTCGAGGACCTGAACGTCGGCGGCCTAGCCCGTGGACCCTTGGCCAAAGACGTGACTGATCAAGGCTGGTCGGCGTTTCTCACGATGCTCGGGTACAAAGCGGCAGAAGCTGGTACTCGGCTGATCAGGGTGCCGCCCCGCGGAACCTCGCAGATCTGCTCAGGCTGCGGCGCTGTGGTTCCGAAGCCGCTCTCAGAGCGGACTCATCGGTGTCCCGCGTGTGGACTTGTCATCGACCGCGATACGAACGCGGCGCGCAACATTCTTCGGCTCGGCTTGAGCCGTCAGGCGTGAACGTGGCCCATGGGGGCGTGCGTTGCCTGAGAAGGCGTCCTTGGTGCGTCAAGTACGTCATTGCCCTCTTTTATTTGTGCCGGCCAGTTGCTGCCGAGCGGGAGCCGATAGCATGGCGGCATGAAGCCGAGCGGCATCGTGACGCTGCTGACCGACTTCGGGCTGGACGATGCCTACGTTGGCGCGATGAAGGGGGCCATCCTGGCCGTGCACCCAAAGACGTCATTGGTCGACATCACGCACGGTGTGCGGCCGTTCGCCGTCCTGCAAGGCGCGTTTCTCCTCGACAGTGCCTGGCGAAGCTTTCCGCCCGGAACGGTCCACGTCGCCGTGGTGGACCCGGGCGTGGGCTCGGATCGAAAGGCGATCGCGTTCAAGGCCGCCGACCATAGCTTCGTCGGGCCGGATAACGGGCTCTTCACCTTCCTCAACGAACCGATCACCGAGTCGGTGGAGCTGGCCACGCCACCGGAAGCCGCACCGACCTTTCATGGTCGCGATGTCTTCGGCCCGGTGGCCGCGCGGCTGGCGGGGGGCGCGGCGCTCGGCGAGGTCGGCCGGCCTCGCCGCGAGGAACCGGTGCGACTGCCGGACGCCTGGGCGTCGAAGGTCGGTGAGGCCTGGCGGGCGCAAGCCCTGCATTGCGACCATTTCGGCAACGTCATCAGTAACCTGCCGATCCGCGCGCTGGCGCGGATCAAGGCGGCCAATGGAATGCCCGTTCGGACCGTGGAAACGTACGAGGACGCCAAACCGAACGAACTGGTGGCGCTGGTCGGCAGCAGCGGCCGGATCGAGTTCGCGTTGCGCGAGGGATCGGCGGCCGCGCGCCTGCACGCGGCACCGGGCGAAACCCTGCTCGTCACGTGACCTGGCCGGCGGTGTCGTGGCGCCGGGTCCCAACCGTGTCCTCGGTCGCACTGCGTCAGGCCGATGCCGAGGCCCGTTCGCGGTTCGGGATCGAGCCGTTGCAGCTCATGGAGGTTGCCGGCTGGCAGGTCGCTCGGTTCGTGGACGCCTTCCTGCACGGCATCCGCGGCCGGCACATCACGGTCGTGGCCGGCTCAGGCAACAACGGTGGCGACGCGCTGGCGGCCGCACGCTTCCTGCATCAGCGTGGCGCGATCGTGACGGCGTCGATCGTTCCATCGCGCGACGCCAGCAGCCTGGTGGCCCATCACGCGACCACCGTGCGGCGGATGGGTATCCCGGTGCGCGATGCGCCCGAGGGCATCGAGCCTACCACCGACGTGGTCGTCGATGGGTTGCTGGGTACCGGAATCCGCCCGCCGCTACGAGACCCGGCTCCTCGGATCATCGAGGCGATGAATGCCACCGGGAAGCCGATCGTGGCGATCGACGTGCCCTCGGGCATGGATGCCGATACCGGGTTGGGGGCGGAGACGGCCGTCCGGGCGGCGGCCACGCTCACGCTGGCCGCACCGAAAACGGGACTCGCCGGCGCGCGGAACGCCGGTCGGGTGTTCGTCGCCGACCTGGGCATGCCCGCCGCCCTGTTTGGCCCTGAACGGGAGGCGCTCGCCGCCCTGTACGCGCTCGGCGACCTGGTGGAGCTCGTCGATCCTGAGTTGCGTTCGGCTCCTGACGTCACTGCGAGTTGACGAATTCGGGCCGCCTGACTAGACTGCTGGCATCCGCTCTACGTCCCAGTAATGGATCAAGTACACGTTGAAGCCCCGGTCTTAACCGCTCGGGCGGCGTCCGTGGAACGCGAGTTCTATCTGGACTTCCCCCTCGTTCTGAACTATGTTGCCCGGCTGCTCGATGACATCGACGGCGCTGCGGCGATCACGTGCGCCGCGTTTCGCCAGGTTGGCGACGGCCTGCGCCACCGTTCGAGTGCCGACGGGCTTCGGCGAGCCGAGGTGTTTCGCGCGGCTACCGAGCTGAGCCGTTTGGCCCTGCGACCCAAGCGCTGGTTTCGGCGGCAGCGTGCGGCCCAGGTGACGCTGGAAGGCTTTCCTCAGCCGGAAGCGCGCCGAGCGTTGCGCCGCGACACCGTGCAGCGGGCACTAACCGCCCTTCCTTTCGAGGCGCGGGCGATGGTGCTGCTGCGCGACTTCGTCAAGCTCTCGTACGACGAGCTCGCCGAGGTGGTCGACGTGGCGCCGCGCAAGCTTGTCCACGCGCTCGACCGGAGCCGTGCCGAGTTCGGGGAGATCTATGACTACATCAAGTTTTGAGCGCAACCGATGCACCCGGATCTCGCCGAGTGCCGTGCTCGACGATCGGCTCGACGGGAAGGATCTCGAATGGGCACGCGACCATCTGCGCCGCTGCGAGGCCTGCCGCGAGCGGGTCGAGGATTTCCGCGAGATGTTGCTGCGCGTCGGCCGTCTACCCAGCGCGAGCGTCGGCTCCGAAGCAATGGACCAGGCCTTCGCGCTCTCGATCCCGGACCGGCTGCGCAGTCAGGCCGCCACGCGCTCGTTCGAGATCGCGCCGGCCCATGCGACAGCGGCTCCCGACGTGCCGCAACCCGCATTCCCCGAGGTCAGCGCCGTCCCCGACCTGTTGACCGAACTGGAGCGGGAGATCTTCCGCGACGAGCCGGTCCAGGACCACCCGACGCCGCTAGGCCCGACAGCGGAACCGATCTACCCGACGATGGCGGCGTCGCCCGAGGAGATCGAGCCGGTGAAACCGGCGGAGGCCGTCGAGCCCGTCGCTTCCCTCGAGCCGGAGCCCATGGCGGAGCCCGCCGGAGGCGAGTCGATGGAGCCCCCCGTCCCCGAGGTGCTCCGCGGGTCGTTGCGCGAGGTCCACGTCGATTCCCACCGGCCGGTCCCCGATTGGGCTCGCGAACCGGATCCGGTCCAGGTCGAGCCGGCGGCCGCGCCGGAGGATTGGGAGCGCGAACCAGAGCCGGCCCCCGAGCATTCGAAAGTACCGGTCGCCAGCAACGTCGTCTTCGACCAGGACCCAGCCCTTCGCTTTGATCGAGAGAGCGAGCCGGCGACTGCCGCGCCGCCCCGCAAGCCGGACACGGCGATGCGGATCGCGGTCGGCCTTGGAGCGGCGGCCTGCGTCCTCCTCGCCGCCGTCTTGTACGAGGGCGGCTGGCTGACGGGTAGCCACAAGGTGAGCTCGACCGCCGCAACCGCGGCGGTGTCCATCCACCCCTCCCCGACGACGCGGGCGTCCGTCTCGCCGAGCGCCAGTCCGTCCGCCACCGCGGTCACCGCCCCGGTGCTCTTCACGCTCGGAAATGGGGTCAGCGGCGGCACCATGTACCGCATCCGGCCGGGTACGGCGGTGGCGGGCTATACCCGGCTGGTTTTCGATATCCACGGCGGAGGCTTACCGACGATGGTCGTGACGCGACCCGATGACTCGCACGTCGCCATCACCTTCAAAGGCACGAACGTCGCCGGCGCGCCGGTGAATGGCATCCACAGCTACCAGGTGGCCGGGGTCGAGCCCGGGGTGCAGCAGGGACCGGATGGCGCGATCACGATCGACCTGGCACGACCGGCGCGGGTGACCGCCTTCACGCTGGCGGCGACCGGCTCGTATGCGTGGCGGCTCGTCGTCGACCTGCACACGACGTAACCGCGCGAAAGCGATTCCGTCTAGTTGAGTGAGGTCTTTATTTTGGCCACGGTGGCGGCGTGGGCGACCATCTGTTTGAGCAGCACGATCTCCTTGCGCAGCATACGCAGCTCGAGCATCAGCCGGCCATCGGTCCGCGGCTCCGCGAGCAACGATTGCTTCTCCGGTACCTGCAGGTTCAACGCCGCGGCGATCAAGTAGGAGAGCAACTCCGGTTCCATGGGCGGCTCGGCTTCATCCGGCTGCTGACCCACCAGCTCACGCAACAAGTTCGAGTACTGGCGGAAGGTGATCGCGGTCGTCTCGGTCAGCCGGGCCGTGGCATCCAGGTCGTCGCCAGCCTCGGGGATGAGCCGGATCTGGCCGCGCAGGTAAGCGCGATCGTCCGCCGTCCGCACGATCTCAAAACGAGAGGCGCCCATCACCAGCAAGTTCATCCGGCCGTCATCCAGCCGATCGATGCGCACGATCTTCGCCAGGGTGCCGACGTCATACGGCGTCGACGGCCCGGTTTCCATCCCCTCCCGGATGGCGACGACGCCGAAGCTGTGCCCTTCTTCGAGGCAATCAGCCATCATCCGCCGATAGCGCGGCTCGAAGACGTGCAGCGGCAGCGCCATGTGCGGGAAGAGCACGACGTTCAAGGGAAACAGTGGTAGCCACTGGGTGGGCACGAATTTCAGTATATGGAGCCGATCTCGCTCATCTACCCCGCCGCGGTCGCTGCTTGCTGCTGGCGCTGGGCCGATGGGCTTCGCCGGCCGATGATGGCGGTGGTCAGCAGGGCGCCGAACAGCAACACCGCGATCGCGACCGCGAGGGAGGGCCGCATGGCGTTGATGAAGGCCTGGGCAAACACATCGTGCGCCAGCTGCTGGACCCGGGCCGCTTCACCGGCCGGGATGCCGGCCGGTAGCGGCACACCTGACTGGCCGCGTCCAACTTCCAGCACGCCTCCAGCGGCTTTCGCAAACCCCTGCACGAAGGGCAACCGAAACGCCGGAGGCAGGCTGCCCGCCTGGGCCTGTGCCTGGCTGACCAGCTCGTTGGCGAGCCGCGTTTGCAAGATGGCGCCAACGACCGCGCTGCCGAAGGCACCACCCAGTTGACGGGTGGTGTTGAGCAAGCCCGATGCGGCACCCGCGAGCCGCGGATTGACCCGTTGCATGGTGACGGTCGTCATCGGCGCGAAGGTGCAGCCGAGACCGATGCCGGCCAGGATCAGCGGCAGCGTGAAGGTTGACTCTCCGCTGTTGAGCGACGCGACCCACACCACCAAGCCCATTCCCGCGGCAAAGCAGGTGAGGCCGAACATCAGGATGTATTTGCCGCCGACACGATCGGTGGCCCGACCCGACAGCGGAGCAACCAGCATCGACGTCAGTGGCATGGGGGCCAGCGTCAGCCCGGCCTTGAGCGCGCTGAAGCCGAGCACCGACTGCAGGAAGATGGTCAGGGGAAGGAAGAGGCCCATCATGCCGAAGGAGACGATTGCCGCCAGGCCGTTGCCGACGGTGAAGTTGCGGTCGCTGAACAGCGAGAACGGGACCAGCGGTTGCTGCTGAGCGCGATCCCAGAGCACGAAGAGCATCAGGAGAACGGCGCCCGCGACGAAAAGGCTCGGGATGCTGAATAGACCCCAGTGGCCACCCGCGGCATCGAACGAGGCGACGTCCGTGAAGGTGCCCCAGTGATAACGCTGCCCTTCGATCAGCCCGAAGACGATGGCAAACAGCGAGCCGCTGGCGAGCAGGACACCGACCGGATCCAAACTCTGCTCGCGGCCCAGACGGATTCCGGGAAGCAGCCAGATCCCGAGGATGAAGGCAACGATCCCGACCGGCACGTTGACCCAAAAGACGGCCTGCCAGCTGAAGTTCGTGACCAGGAACCCGCCCAGGGTTGGCCCGGTTACCGAGGCGACTCCGGCGACCGCGCCCCAGATGCCAAACGCCGCGCCACGCTTGTCCGCCGGAAAGATGTTGGTCAGAATGCTGAGCGTTTGCGGTGTCAGGATGGCGCCGCCAACCCCCTGGATCACGCGGGCAAGGATCAGCTGGCCGGGGCTTTGCGCCAGGCTGCAGCCGATCGAGGCCGCTGTGAAGACGGCGAGTCCGATGAGGAAGAGACGCTTCGCACCGAACATGTCGCCCAGCCGGCCGGCCGTGATCAGCAGCACGGCGTAGACGAGGATGTAGGCGTTCAGCACCCAGAGGATCTGGTCGAGTCCGGCGTGCAGGCCGTCGATGATGCTCGGGATCGCGACGTTCACGATCGTCAGATCGAGCAGGATCATGAAGAAGCCAAGGCAAAGCACGAGGAGGATGACCCACGGGCTCCGCTTGGTCTGTACCGCCGCCTGCATCTGGGTGAAGTCTAGAGAAGCGGTCGCTGCATCGCCACTTGCAACGGGCTTAGCAGGCGGCCGCGATAAAGCGAGACGCGCGATGGGCCATGGCCATGATCGTGATCATGGGGTTGACGCCCGACGCACTGGGGAAGGCGCTGCCGTCGGCGACGAACAGGCCCTTGGCCAGGTGCGCCTGGTGATCGGGACCGACGACGGAGGTTGCCGGGTCATTGCCCATCCGACAGGAGCCCATCTGGTGGAAGCTGAAGTAGCCCATCTGGCCCGGGCCGTAGCCGGCGCGGTCGACCTCGTTCATGAACGCTTCGATGCCGCCACGCTGGCCCGGCTTGTACGCGACATACGCGCTCTGACCCGTAAAGATCTCCCGCGCTCCGCCGGCTTCCATGATCTGGACGGCCGCCTGGATGCCGCGCCGAATGTCCGCCAGGTCGTCCTTCCCCATTCGATAATCGACCCGGGCGGATCCGTCTTTCGCCGTCACGCGCCCACCGCCGTGGTCACGAACCAGCGGCGCGAGCACGGACATGTTGGGCAGCAACCGCATCAGACGGCGGTACTGGGTCGGATCTCGCCAGGGAATCGCGTGCGCCAGGATCGCCGGATGCATCGGACCCGACTCGAGCTTTACGCCGTGGTACCGACCATCGAGGTTGATCCACTCGTCCGAGTAGACCGCTTGCAGACTGCCCTCCCACGGTCGAAGCGTCTCGTCGAACACGCCGAGTACCGCGATACCGGGATGCAGGCGGAGCCAACGCCCGACCGCCGGCGATCGCAGGCCGGAGCGCTGCAGCAGGGCAGGCGTCCCGATCGCACCCGCGGCCGCGACCACGGCGCGGCTGCGAACGATCAAGGTCCAGGCCGGCATCTCGGGCTGGCGCACTGTCGCGCGCACACCGACGGCCCGCCCGTCTTCGATCAGCACTTGATCGACCTTGCAATTGACGACGATGCGGGCCCTCCGCCGGTAGGCGTCGAGCAGGTAGGTCTTGAGCGTCGATTGCTTGGCGCCACTCTGGCAGCCATAGCCACAGAAACCGCAGTTGGCATCCTGCGTGCACCCCTGGACATTGCGCGGCATATACGCGGCGTGCCAGCCAAGTCGCCGCATGCCGCGTTCCAACACACGCTCGCGCGCGCTGACCCGGTTGTGCGCGGCGTTGACCCCGAGGCGCTCGTAAACGGCATCCATCGAGGCCGTGTACTCGTCGGTCGCAAACGCGGTGAGCCCATACTGATTCGCCCACTCCTCTCGCAACCAGTCAGGACTGCGAAAGCTCGTCGTGTAATTGACGACGGTGCCGCCGCCAAGGCAGCCGCCGGCGATCAGCGCAATCGCCGCGTCCGAGGTGGCGGCGAACCCACCCTGGTAGTAGAGCTTGCGCATCATGTCGAGTTCGAGCTGGTTGAAGTCGGCCTCGTTGTAATAGCCGCCCTCCTCCAACACGATCACGTCCTTCCCGGCTGCCGACAGCTCGGCCGCCACCACGCCACCTCCGGCGCCGGATCCGATCACGACCGCATCACAGCTGAGTGTCGTATCGCCGTCGAGCGTGGTCGTGCGAATGCTCTTGGGCGTTGCGGGCGGGGCCGAGACCGGCCCCGGGTAGCCGATCTCCGGCCAAACCGGATTGGTACCGTCGTCTTCCGTGTCGCCCAGGAAGGCCAGCAGGGAGAGGCGCTTGAAGACCTGAAAGAGCTGCCGGCGAAAGGCCAGCCGGCTGATCGACCAGGCCGACATGACGCTAACGCGCTGCTCTCGCGACCAGTGATGAAAGGGCACCGGGCGCCCGGTCAGGAGGAAGGTGCCAGACCGGCGGCCGAGGACGCCGACGATGAAGCGAAGCCGGCGCCGGTCGGATTCGGAGGGAAGGCGGCGGAAGGTCTCGTCCATCGAGGCCGCGACCCGGATTGGGGAACCCGGATGACCCATCCCCCCGATGAAGGTGTCGGCCATGGCGACGAGCACGGGCGACTGGCTGTCGCGGGCGGTGGTCGTCGGCGGCGCCTTGACGGCGGTGGACATCCTGTTACCCCCCAGGCGAACTGATCAGTCCTTCCATCATAAGCAGGCACGGGCGCGATGCAAAGGGCCACAATGAAAAGCCATGTGCTACACGAATGACGCCCGACCGCCGCTACCGCCGATCATGGGAGGCTCAACTGACGAAGGCGACCTGGTGCTGACCGGGTCCGACGGCAATCGTTTCAGGGCCTACGCGGCCCGAGCGGCGACGCCAAGTGGCGCCGGCGTCGTGGTCATCCCCGACCCGCGTGGTGTGCACCCCTTCTACAAGGACCTGGTGCGGCGGTTCGCCCAGGCCGGTGTCGACGCGGTAGTCATTGACTATCTCGACCGAACCGCCGGCATGGCGGAGCGGCCGGACAACTTCGACCTTCGCGCCGCGATCGGCCAGACGAAACCCGACTGGATCGCGGCGGACGTCGCCGCCGGTATCGCCTATCTGCGCTCACCCGCCGGTGGCGCGGCCGAGTCGGTGTTCACCGTTGGCTTTTGTTTTGGCGGCGCCCAATCATGGCGACAGTCCGCAGTGCAACCCGGGCTCAACGGCTCGATCGGCTTCTACGGGATCCCGTCCCGTGTCCGCGATGTCATCCCCCAGATGCAGGCCCCACTGCTGCTCCTGCTGGCCGGCAACGACCAGGCCACGACGCAGGAGGATTTCGCCCAATTCGACCGAGAGCTCACGCAAGCCGGCGTTCCTCACCAGATGATGGTCTACGCGGGCGCGCCGCATTCGTTCTTCGACCGGAGCTTCGAACAGCACAAGGACGCGTCGGCCGATGCCTGGCGCCAGATGCTGGCCTTCATCAAGGAGCACACACGGCAACCAGCCCGAAAGTAGACGTCGGCCGCGCCGGCGTCTGGCTGGGCGTGATGGCGTTCTTGCCGGCGCCCGAGCTGCGACGCGCCGTGGCCGAGATCGAAGAGATGGGTTTCGGCGCCATCTGGGTCGGCGAATTCCTGGCTCGCGAGGTCTTTGCGGCCTGTGCCATCATCCTCGCGGC
>Ga0209526_10003518_pt1 | contig 10660 bp, 15 predicted proteins | sample JacPinW_OM2H0_M1_FD_188566 | JGI IMG/M metagenome (GOLD analysis project Ga0209526, IMG submission 188566) | Forest soil microbial communities from Algoma, Ontario, Canada - Jack Pine, Ontario site 1_JW_OM2H0_M1 (SPAdes) (version 2) | ecosystem: Environmental > Terrestrial > Soil > Boreal... | reverse complement strand
GTCCAGAATCTCAATCCGACGGCCACTTGACCTATTTGGGCGCAACGGGGGGCGGCCCAGCTTGAGCCAGCCCGTCGGCGCCTCTTCGTCCGGCCCGGCGGGCAAGTCACTCATCGATGTCCTGCGAGAACGCCTGATACCAAGCATTTCCAGCGCGGATCGCGTCTCGACTGGAATAGGCTCTCGCGTAGACAGCGCGATCTCTCGCGTCGATGGCTCCTTCGTCTTTCAGCATGTATCGGAAAAACCATGCCTGGACCACGCTGGCGCGACCCTCGAGGAGTTCCTCCGGCAGACCCTTCACCTGATTGAAGGCGAACCACCACAGATAAGGATGGTCCTCTGTCGCGAAGCGATTGGTGAAACCAGGCAGACTTCTCACGAGCGCTGTTTCCGAGACGTCGGAGGTATTTGCGGCAGGCGAGTGCGCTCGTCCGGACATCGTCACCGCGGCCGTGCAAACAAGTGCGAGAGTGGCCACTACCAAGAAAATACCCGTTTGCACAAAGATTCCTGTTTAGCTCAGAGTTAGATGCGCGACTACACAAATATGGACGCCGGCTGTGGTAGCGCCCCAGCCGATCGTTGCAGACAAATCCGACGGCGACTGCCGTGGAAAATCTCCGTGTTGACTTAGCGACCGCGAGCATAAGCGAACCCTTCAAGGGGCATTCGGGGGATCGTGGAATTTATCTTTCAAAAAATGGGATGGCCCATGACCGACTTCAATGCACTGATGATTTTCGCAGCAGTTGTCGACGCGAAGAGCTTTTCCGAAGCGGCGCGCCGTCTAAAAATGCCGCTCGCCAGCGTCAGCCGCCGCGTCGCGGACCTCGAGCATCAGCTCGGCGTGCGTCTGCTCGAACGCTCAACGCGCAGCCTGCGTCTCACCGAAGTAGGTACGGCAGTTCTCGAACACGCGCAACGCAGCCTCGAAATCTGCGAGGCAGTCGACAACATCGGGTCGAATCACCAGGCGAGTGTCTCGGGGCTGTTGCGTCTGTCTGCACCTCCCAACGTCTCTGAGTCGTTGCTGTCGCCGTTGATTAGCGCGTTCCAAGCGTCGTATCCCAACGTGCGAGTGCAGGCACTTATCACCGAGCGGCACGTTGATCATATTGCCGATGGCGTCGATCTGGCGTTCAGGGTCGGTGTGCTCAGGGACTCCTCGCTCGTGGCGCGCAAGATTCTGACTTTCCGTCATCAACTGGTGGCAAGTCCAGAATATCTAAAAAGGCGTGAGCCGCCCAAAACGCCACAGGATCTGCTGTCCCACCCGATGATCACCTTCTCGTATTGGAAGCCGGAGTATTCTTTTACACTGGTGCATATCAACGGCAAGGACAAGGAAACCATAACCTTCGTTCCTCAGCTGTCCATGAACGACTTTTCCGGCCTTACGCCGGCATTGCTCGCTGGCGAGGGCATTGGCGATCTTCCGCCTTTAGTACACCCCGAACTCATGCGCGAAGGACGGCTCGTAGAGATCATGCCCAATTGGCGTTTCCCGACCTGTGATCTCTCTCTGGCACACTTGGGCAACCGCCTCGTCCCGCGGCCAGTGCGTGTGTTCAAGGAATTCGCGGCGCAAATGGTACCCACCCTGTTCCCGAATCTGCCGACTTGAAGAGGCTTCTGACACGTTCTCGGTCAACGTCCAGGCTCGACGACCGGAAATCCGGTCTCGAAGTCGACCAGCAGCGCCAGCAAATTGGATGCTGCCTTGGGATCTCCGCTATTCGTGATCTCGCCGTATTCCGTCGCATCCGCGAGTGTTCGCTGTCCCAGAATGACGCTTTCAAACACAGTTCGCGTTGTCGTCACCGTAGTGACCGCATTCGGAGCGGTCTTGCCAGAGATCGAAGTCAGGGCGCCGTGCTCAAGAGTAGACGCAAGCGACTCGCCTGTATCGGTGAATTGCCAGTTGATCACGATATTGGCTGTTCCGGCTCGAGGCCCGTCTACGCGCGTACCGAGATAATCGAAGACTAGGGCGATCGGCGTCGCGTGCAAAATTTCCGGGCTGACGCCGGGGACGGACCGTGCTCCACCGCGGACGCCGCTGCGCAATTCCTGCGCTCCGAGCAGGTAAGCGTTTCGCCAGGTCGACGATTCGGCAAGGTATCCCAGTTGCTCGAATGCGTCCGCGGCGAGACTGCGCGCCTCTTTATTGGTGGGATCGGCGAAGACGACCTGGTCCATTACCTGAGCGACCCAGCGGTAACGGCCCGCTTTGAAGTCCCCGCGCGCCCGCGCGATCACCGCAGCCGATCCGCCCATGTACTCGAGATATCGTTTGGCTTCTTCGACGCGCGGCAGACGATTGAGAGTCGCAGGATTTCCATCGTACCAACCGAGATAACGCTGATATACGGCCTTTGAATCGTGCGAGATCGTGCCGTAATATCCGCGTGTGGACCAGTCGTTCTCAAGCCCAGGTGGCATCGTAAGGGCCTCAGCAATCTCAGTAGGCCCCAGCCCCTGATTCATCATTCGGATCGTCTGGTCATGCACATATTTGTAGAGGTCACGCTGATTCGCCAAATGCGCTCGCACCCGTTCGTTACCCCACACGGGCCAATTATGTTGGGCGATCATCACCCGCACGTCGGCGCCGAATTGATCGAGGGCGGTATTGAGATATTGCGACCAACGATTCGCGTCGCGCACTACGGCGCCGCGAAATGGGAGCAGATTGTGCAGAGTGTGAATCGCCTCGGTGACGTACGGCGCGACGAGCTGAGCGCTCCAGTAGCCATGGTCAGTGCGTAACAGTGCGCCGTTCGAGATGTCGTGGAGCAGACAGGCAATGACTATTTTCTCGTCGTGCCCCGCGTCCAGCGCAGACTTGGCGCTCTGAAGGAGATGTCGGAACCTAGCGTTCCGCAATCAGTCCGGGTGAAATGATCTCGCCCGAGACCGACGCCGCCGAGTCGGGGGGTGGGGCGAGACTCCGGCGCCCGACTTGCAGAGTGATGCAAAAAAGGCGACAACCGGTGCAAATTATGCATCGATCTTTGTCTGCCATCCTATTTCCCGGCTATCGACGTCGCGTGCTTGGGCTGTTACTGCTCCAGCCCGACGAATCTTTGCACGGGCGCGAAATCGCGCGGCGAACCGGGCTGCCAGCCGGCACGTTGACGCGCGAGCTGAAGCGTCTGGCCGGCGTTGGACTTCTCACGCAAGAGAAGCGTGGCAATCAGACGTTGTACCGCGCGAACCGTTCCTCGCCGATATTTGCCGAGTTGGCAGGAATTCTCCGCAAGACGTCAGGACTTGCTGATGTAGTAACCGAGGCGCTGGCGTTGTTGTCCGATAAAATCGATGTTGCTTTCATATTCGGCTCCTTCGCCCGCGCGGCGGAATCAGCTGGAAGCGATATCGACTTATTGGTCATCGGGTCTGTAGACTTCGGCGCAATCGTCGAAGCACTATATCCGGCGCAGCAACAGCTGGCGCGGGAGATCAATCCAAAGGCATTTTCGATACGTGAGTGGAAGTCCAAACTTAAGGAAAAGAGTTCCTTTGCGATGGACGTCCTGGCGAAGCCGAAGATATTCCTGATCGGTGACGAACATGAGCTTGCAGAACTTGCTGGGCATAAGCCTTGAGCAGATTACGCCCCAGAAGGACACTGTTCGACGCTTGCTTGACGGCGCCGCGCGCCATATCGCCGATGCCCGGGTGATGGCCATCAGCGCGGAGACACGCTTTTCGAGTGCGTACACGGCGATCCGCATGCTTGCGGACGTGGGGCTGCACGCCCACGGATACCGAACGCTGACGAGCAAACCTGGACACCATCAGACGGCAATCCAGACGTTGCCGAAAACCCTCGAAGTCACGCTGTCACTCTGGCCTGGTTGAAGAAACACAAGTCTAACTTGGCGTAATTGCGTTTTGGACCGGCCGCCATCGCGAGCGCTTTGGTGGACCGGGCAGGACTCCGCAAACTCGCCGACTGGAGAACGCGCGGTTACTCAGCGGGGCTCGCTCACGTGAGAATAGTCCGCCGGTGGCAGGGGTGTCGACAAGGTGATTTTTGGGCCGGGCTCGATCCCCGCGGCCAAGCGAGCACTACGACGAACGAATTCGTGCAGTAGCGATTCGAGCCACGCAGTCTCTTCCTGTGATAATGGAATGCGCTCTGCCTTTGCGTCGTACTTCCGGGAGTACGCCCTCTGCATCTTGCCGGTTCGCCAGTCGCTCAACTTTCCCAAGGCAGTTGTCCGATATGTTGATCGCAGAAGCAGCACGTGCTCTAGTGTGATATTCCAGGTTCAGCCGAGTGATCATGGCGTAGGCGTGAAACGCGAGAGTGCGGCGAGATGTCATGAAGTGCCAGAGGTGCTCGGCGAGATCGCGGGTGCAGTCGTCGATCTGCCAATGCGGTCCGTGTCCCCTCAGGGCGAACCCACGGAAAGGTAGCTCAGTTGGTTAGAGCACGGGGGCTCTCCTATAGCTCCGATTCAAACGACCTGGTTACAAGTCACGCACCGCGGCAAGGTGGTGTCTTCAGGCGCAGGTCGGCCCACTACCCGCGCGCAGCGCTCAAGGCGTGCGTACTATTCAAGGAATTATTCGGCGGAGAAATCCGGCTGGTTCCGGATGATCAGGGCGGGCTCGTCGCGCACTGGAATCTGCACACCGCCGCGCTATTGCGCGGCGTAGGAACAGTTGGTAGCGGGGGCGTGATATGGGCTGTTCCTAGCGTCCCTCAGTCAGCCCGCGTGAAGTAGGCGCGGGCACCATATGCGGGCCAGCAAATTGCTTCAGGCTACCAGTCGAATGATCCCTCGCGCGACGAATACTTCCGGGCGAAATTTCAGCCGTTCCACTCAGCGAATGCCAGGAGGGCGGCATCGGGGAGCTCACCGGCGTACAACCGTCTAGCAAACGCAAGGCGACGTTCCCGGCGAGTCAGGGTCAGGGGCAGCGAAGACTCTATGATCGCGCGCGCGGTCTCGAACATCGACGAGGCGATTCTCATTCGCTGCCCAGGAGTCATGAGCTTGTAGCGCTCGGTGACCATTCTTTCCATTTCAGGCGAAGTATCGTTCACTTGGAGACCTCATCGAGTTTCGCGGCAACGCCCAGCTTCGCAGCCCAGTCCTTCAAGTACGCCCAATCGACGGACTCGTCAATCAGTGTGCGGACGTCGCGGAGCTGCATCTCCGAGCCCGAGTCGCTTGCCCAGACGAGCTTGGAAAGGATTAGATCCTCACGGCTGGTGATCCACGTCGATACGCCAGCGAATTCCACCGACTTCCGGCGTTCAAATTCTACGTGGCGGTATTCCGAGTTCTTGCGGACGATCAGGTCAACTTTAATTGCGCTGCCCAGATGCATGAGATTGAACATTCGCTGCGACTTGATCGCCGAACGCCGTCTCGGACGATCTGTGGGACCGTGCTCAGCGCCGCACCATGCCGGCGAAGGATGACAAGCGGTTCAAGGCAGGCGGCCGGCCAAAGTTCTTGCTGTCAGGCCTTCTGGTGTGCGACGCCTGCGGCTCGCATCACACGATCACCGACCAACGCAGCTACGGCTGCTCCAGCTTTCACGACGGCAGGGCGTGCTCAAACTCTGTTCGTGTCCGCCGCGATCGAATCGAAACGATTCTGCTCGATCCGATCCGCAAGGAGTTGCTGACGCCTGAGCGCGTCGAACAAATGGCGAAGGAAATGCAGACTTACTACCTCGATCGCGTGCGCGCAATGCAAACGAGGGCAGTGGAGCACCCGCAGGAGCTGCAGGAACTCACCGCATGGATCGAGCGGCTACGCGAGCGACTGAAGCTCGGCGACCCGGACATGGCTGCGGATGAGATACAAGCCGCCATCGACAGGGCCTCGGAGAAGCGTCGAGAGATTCAGGAGCGGCAGCAGATCGCGGGACCTTCGGCGCGGATGTTCACGATGTTGCCGCGAGCGGCCGAAGCGTACCGGCGCCAGATCACACTCGGACTCGACGGTGATCCTCGAGCGGCGCTGAAGGCGCGCTCGATTCTTCGCGAGTTATTCGGTGGGAAAATCAGACTGGTTCCGCAGCTCGATGGAGGGCTGGTAGCCCACTGGAACCTTCATCCCGGCGCTTTCTTAAAGGGCCTAGGGACATATGGTAGCGGGGGCAGGATTCGGTAATTTCCGACGCCGAATCAGGCTCTTACGCGACGCATAATCAGCTCTGTCCTGGCTCGATGCTGCCCGGGACTTTCCCAAATTATATGCAAAAAGCTCGTGTTTTTGTCTATTTTTGCATATGATCTGGGAATGATTTCGCTCGATCAATTTATCGATGAACGCCTTGCCCGCGGGAGCGCCTATTTTGCTCGCGAGGAGGCATCGAGGGCGCTCCGTTTGAAGCCTGGCACCTTGGCTACGGCTATCACCCGCCTGGTGAAGAAAGGCCGGCTCGCGAATCCCCGACACGGCTTTCTGCTCATCCTGCGCCCGGAAGACCGACTTGCCGGTGCCCCAGATCCAGTGCGTTGGATCGATCCCCTCCTGAAGCATCAAGGACTCGACTATCGCATTTCACTATTGCGGGGGGCGGCCTTCCACGGCTCATCGCATCAGGCGGCGATGGTCTTCCAGGTTGTCGTGCCTAAGCAGTTGCGGGACTTCGAGGTCGGTCGTCACCGTCTGCAATTCCTCTATCAGGCCCCCCGGGCTTTCGCACGCGTCAATCAACCCGATTTATTGGGTCAGATAAAAAGCGATGCCGGCTACGCCAAAGTGGCTGGCGTCGAACTGACGTTGCTCGACTGCGTCCGATACTTTCACAAGGCGACCGGCATCAACGGCGTCGCTCAGATCGTCAAGGACATCGGCGTCAAGGCCGAGCCTCGCGCACTCGCGAGTGCTGCCATGTCTTACGAGAACTCCTCCGTGCGCCGGCTCGGCTATCTACTCGATCGGGCCGGGCATGTTAGACAAGCCAGGGCGCTCGAGTCGTTCGTCAAAAAGGCGAAGACGGTTGTTCCGCTGGACCCCGCCGTCAAACCGCTACTCGAATCGCTTGCCGATAGCTATGAGAAAGATGTCAAATGGCGGCTTGTACTCAATGAGCCGGTCGAGATCGACTTTTGATTCCGAATGCCTACATACAGGCTTGGCGCGCGTCGGCGCCGTGGCCTGATACGCGACAAGTCGAACAAGACTTGATTATCTGCCGCGCGCTATGCGATCTCTTCAATGCGCCGGCCCTGAAAGGAAAGATTGCCTTTCGTGGTGGCACAGCAATCAACAAGCTATTGTTCGAGCGATCGCTGCGCTACTCGGAAGACATCGATTTGGTGCAGACGACGCCCGAGCCGATTGGCGCGACAGTCGATGCAGTCCGTGATGCATTGTCTTGGCTCGGGAAATGCAAGCGTGATCACGCTGGACATTCCATGCACATGGTTTTCAAGTTCACGCCCGAGGCAGATACCCAGACTACCTTGAAATTGAAAGTTGAGATCAACACCCGCGAGCATCAGAGCGCGTCGGGCATCAAGACGTATCCGTTCGCGGTTGAAAGCGAGTGGTATCAGGGCAAGGCCGAAATTGCGTCCTTCACGCCGGAGGAAATGTTCGGCACAAAGTTGAGGGCTTTGCTACAGCGGAACAAGAACCGCGATCTCTTTGATCTACTTCACGGACTCGAACAGCTTCCACTGGATCCGGACAAGCTCATAGCTTGCTTTGAGCATTACCTCGCGCTTGAAGGAAGACCCGTCACACGCGCCGTGGCGGAGCAGCGCATGTTGGAAAAACTTGCCCGCAGTCTGACAGAAGACATCGCGCCATTGCTTCCCGCGGGTGTCCGCTTCAACGACGATGATGCGATGCGTGCCTTCGAACGGGTTTGGACGGAGCTGATTGCGCGCATCAGGGGTGACGCGTGGAAGCTCACCGACAAAGTAATCGAAGAGTTGCGGACGAAGAAGTACCCAAACTTGCTGCGGTGATAGCTCCGGGCGAGGTGGTCAGAAACGGTTCTGCGTCGAGCATCCGTGGTTCCGCGCGAGCTGAGAGCACAGGAGCTCATCAAGGCTGACGCCGCGCGTGCGGAAGCCAAACGCAAGTCCACGTTGGTGCGTGAAGCCTGGGACGCATATCTGGCCCATCACGAGAAGCGCTGGGGCGCCCGTCATCTGGCAGACCATCACGCGCTCGCTCAATCTGGCGGCCAGCCTAAGAAACGCGGCAAGGGAGTCACCGTAGACGGTGTGCTGCGTCCGCTGCTCGACAGGTGCCTCGGCGAGATTACTGCCGACGTGCTGCGGTCCTGGCAGGCGAAGGAGGCGGCAACTCGCGCCAACAACGCCCGGCAAGGGTTCGAGTTGTTCCGCCCGTTTTGGCGTTGGTGCGCATCGCATCCCGACTACGCCGGAGCGGTCGATGCATAGACCGTCGACAACAAGGACGTGCTCGCCGAGGTGCCAAGTCGCAAGACCAAGCGGTTTGACGTGCTCGAGCGGGCGCAATTGCCCGCGTGGTTTGCGGCTGTCCGCGGACTCGAGAACGCATCTGCGAGCGCCTACCTGCAAGCGCTGCTGCTGACCGGTGCTCGGCGGGAGGAAATGGCCGCGCTACGGTGGGCAGACGTGGACTTTCGTTGGGGTAGCCTCTGGGTCAAGGACAAGGTAGCGGAAGAGGGACGGAAAATCCCGCTGACACCCTACGTGTCATCACTGTTGATGGCTCTTTCCCGTCGGAATGAATGGGTATTCAGCAGTCCGACCGCCAAGGCTGGGCGGATAGCGGACCCGCGCATTCCGCATAACCGCGCATTGTCTGTTGCAGGCTTGAATCATGTCACTCTGCATGGACTCAGACGGTCGTTTTCGAGTCTTGCCGAGTGGGTAGAGATGCCGACCGGTGTCGTCGCGCAAATCATGGGTCATGCTCCCAACGCGACCGCGGAGAAACACTACATCAACCGCCCGTTGGAACTGCTCGCCGTCTGGCACGGCAAGTACGAGGCGTGGATTCTGGAGCAGGCCGGTATTCCATTTCGGCGTTCGCAAAGCGATGTCAACGCTGATGGCAAGTCCGTTTCCCTTGGAGCATTGAGACCCGTGGGCGCTTCATGAGAAGGGTGCGCCCCGCCTGAAACGAGGGATTGATGCGCTTCAGATTAGCTACCAATCGGAACCGTGACTGACACTGAGTCCAGTAGGGGACGGTGCTTTGCGCCACCTCTGCATATCGTGGCGGTCCGACGCATTTTTTGCCATATGTTCAGAGCGTCGGTAGTTCTCCCGTCGTCCCGGACGAGCTTCCGCCCTCGGCGGCCCGAAACTCGACGCCCTCGGCCAGGATGTATATACTCGATGTATCTATTCGAGGAGTCGTCAATGAAGACAGCAAAGATATTCAAGCACGGAAACAGTCAGGCGGTGCGCTTGCCAAAGGAATTTAGGTTTTCAGGCAACCAGGTGCAGATCAGGCGCTCGGGCGCCGGCGTCCTCTTGCTTCCGGGTAAGCTCACTTTTGAGCAAATCATGGCTGTGGTTGGTCAGTTCAAGGGCACAATAAAACGGCAGCAGCCGAAGGATCACGGCCGGCAGTGGCAATGATCTGGATGTTTGATACCGATATCTTGATCTATTTTGTCAATCGCAAGGCGGGGTACGAACGCATTGCGCGCCGCATGTCCGGCCGTTCTCCCGGTGAACTGCGGTTGTCGGCGATCACCTTGTCGGAGATCAGATTTGGGGTGGAGAATGGAGAATTTCGGGACGAGAACAAACGCGCTTTGAACGGTGTGTTGGACTTGTTTCAGATGGACGACTTCCCGTGCGATGCATCAGAGGACTTCGGTGAGATCAAGACAACGCTCCTCGGCAAAGGAAAGGCGATCGGACCTTACGACATGCTGATAGCCGCGCACGCCCGGCAGCTTGGCGCCACGGTCGTGACAAACAACGAGCGGGAATTCCGGCGCGTGCCGGGGCTGTCGGTGGAGAATTGGCTGAAGTCCTGACCGTCTTATACTGCCAAAGGAGCCTCGTACTGCTTGACCCGAATCAAGGTGCCGAGCGACCCGGTAACGGAGGCATCCGGCCGCGGTGAGATGCCAGCATCGGTCCGGTATTGATTACGATAGCGGCCGTCACTGCGTGGCGCGGCTGCTCGGGGATGGCCACCCAACTCTGCAAGCGGGCACGAGGTCGCGGCCAGCGCCGGGCACCTCGGGCTCGCGGGGAAATAGCCATTCCACCACTTCGCCCCAGAGGGGCGCTAGATCCAAATCTGGCTTACGAAATGACAGCCGGCGGGGAGCGGTACCAGCTGGCGGTCGGTGTCGCAGCGACTACTCGCAACTGGCGAGTACGGGGATGCATCTTTCATGCATATAATTCCGCTGAGGAAAGGACTCTGGGGGTTCGGTGATCAATCATGCAGTCACTTGAAGTAAACAGGACTTTACTGCGCATCGACGTAAGTTGGCAGCTCGAGGAACTCTCGGACGCAACCAGAGACTATCTCCGGATCTATGGTTTTGCATATTCCTTGCTGCCGGGGCTGCCCACCGATCAGGAATCGAAAATCCATCGGCTTTACGGCCAGTTCTCGTGGCGCAGCGGATTCAGCGCGATCAACTTCTTTCAGCAACTCCTCAAGAGAATTCCTGAGAAGCTCAGACCCAGCGTCCAGCGAATCCGGTT
>Ga0209526_10003517_pt1 | contig 10663 bp, 8 predicted proteins | sample JacPinW_OM2H0_M1_FD_188566 | JGI IMG/M metagenome (GOLD analysis project Ga0209526, IMG submission 188566) | Forest soil microbial communities from Algoma, Ontario, Canada - Jack Pine, Ontario site 1_JW_OM2H0_M1 (SPAdes) (version 2) | ecosystem: Environmental > Terrestrial > Soil > Boreal... | reverse complement strand
GAGCTTGTATTGGCAACGTCGATAGTTGGTTGCTTTGGAAATTAACCAGCGGCGTCGTACATGCCACCGACGTCAGCAACGCGGCCCGCACGCAATTGCTCAATCTGCAAACCGCGCAGTGGGATGATGAATTGTTAGAGCTCTTCGAGATCCCGCGCGAATGCCTCCCGACGATTCACCATTCATCAGAAATTCTGGGTGAGAGCCGATCGCATCTGCCAATCGGCAGCCTGATAGGCGATTCGCATGCGGCGTTGTTCGGACAGCGGGGATTCCTGCCGGGATCGATCAAAGCTACCTATGGCACCGGTTCATCCTTGATGACGCCAACGCAAAAGCCACGAATTTCCGAGCGAGGAATATCATCTACCGTGGCCTGGGGACTGAACGACATCACCTATGCCCTCGAAGGCAATATTTCGGTGACGGGGGCGGCGGTACAATGGTTTGGTCAGTTTCTAGGTGCAGAAAAGCCGTCGGAAAAGGTCGCCGAGTTGGCCCAATCTGTAATTGATACCGAAGGGGTCTATGTCGTACCCGCATTTGTTGGATTAGGTGCGCCATATTGGGATGAAGGCGCTCGGGGCGTCATTTGTGGCGTTACCCGGGGTACCAGCAGCCGACAGGTTGCTCGAGCCGTCATCGACTCGATCGCTTACCAAATTCGCGATGTATTTGACCTGATGCAGATCGAATCTGGGAGACCTTTGGAAGCGCTCTTAGCGGATGGTGGTGCGGCGAGAAACAATCAGCTCATGCAGTTTCAAGCCGATATCTTAGGCTGTCCGGTACTGCGAAATACCTCTCCGGATGTTTCGGCCCTTGGTGCGGCGTTTCTCGCCGGGCTGGCGTGCGGTGTTTGGTCGGGAGTTAATGAACTAGCCAGCTTGCCGCGCGAGTTTGATCGATTCGAACCGAAGATGAACGCGCAGCGAAGACAAGAGCTTTACGCGGGTTGGCAGGCAGCGGTCAGGAAGGCGCGGGGTTGAGATCGGAGGGGATGCGCTATCGAGCGTTCGATGGTTCTCACACGCGGCAAGCATGAAATGGCTCAAACCCGGCACATGAGAATGCAAAACGAAAGGGCGCGGATACCCAAAGCGCTGAGGTTTTCGCCCTGCCGTTGCAGGTAGCGCATCCCTCTTACTGGCCCTCGATTAAACGTTCGGCAGTCCGGCGATCGGTGATAAGTACGTTGATCAATTTGCCGCGGAGCGCGCCGCGGATTGCTTCAAATTTCCGTTTGCCGCCGGCAATGCCCACAGATCGCTCGACTTTGCGTAGCTGTTCCAGCTGCATGCCGATCACCCGATTATCCAGTGCGTTCTCGATCGGATTACCGTTCACGTCAAAAAAGCGGAGGCATACATCGCCGACCGCACCTTGTTGGCGCAATTGATCAAGTTCTTTGGGCGAAAACACGTTACCGCTCAGGGCGAGTAGTTGAGAAGGATCGACCGAACCGATTCCCACCAGGGCGAGGCTAACCTCGTCAAACCGTTTCAGCGCATCTTTTACATAGGCATCGTCGAGAAAAGCTCGCTGCGCTTCTGGTGAACCGGTGACGCCGGGAGCCGGTAGAAAATGACCTTCGCCGTTCACCAGATTCGCCAGACGACGAACTAACTGGACTGCGTGGTGGGCGGCACCAGGATTACCGCTGCCGCCAAGGATCTGAATTACCTGGGCCTTAAAATGCCGCGGAAATGGGTCCATCGCATCCACCATTGCCAGTAGCGTCGAGCTCCAGGAGGAAATACCGAGAACCTCGCCCGACTTAAGTGTTGTCTCGAGATAGAAAGCTGCAGCGGCGCCCAAATCTCGCAGGATCTGGTCGTCGTCACTGAGACAATCAACCACGACGGCTTCTTTGATCTCGTAGGCTTTCTCGATTTGATCCTCCAGCTCCGGGAAAGCCCCCATCGGTACGCGGACATTGATTCGAACGATCTGCTCTTCTTCAGCGCGCTTCAAAAGCCGGGAAATTGTGGCTTGGGAAATTTCGAGCTGTTGCGCGATCTGACTCTGTTTAAGCCCGCGCTCATAATAAAGCATGGCAATCTTGGCCATTAACCGCAATTCATCGACACGGGCCATAATTTACCTATGAGACATCGAGCGGAGTCATCCGTCAACGCCGACAGCGCCGACAGAGCAAGGCTCACAGATCCTGCCTTCGCTGGATCTGTTTCGTCCCACCCACGCCGACCCGCTTTCTTACGTGGTAATAACCACTACGAGTGGCTCGTCCGAATTTGTGGTGACGATCGCTTCTCCTGGCCGCGATGAGTACCCTGCAACTGGTATCCTGCCGAGCTCCCGTTCAGCGTGACCGAGGTAACCGTTACTTTAGTGGGACCACGTATCCGATCTGTACTTGGTAACCGGACGGGTGCGGTCAGCTTGGTACTAGATTGGTTCCCATTCCGAGTTGCTTCCACCGCGACGGTCCGACTCGCAAATTTTCGACTGACAATGTTCGGCCACGTCGCGGGGTAGTTGTGGAATAATGGTCAGTTTGCCATTCGGCACATCTGCGAGGCCGTATCAGACCAGGTTAGGACGTGACCGTATTCGCTTCATTTTCCCATGCGACCCTAAGGTCGCGTCGCTCTGGACGCCACTTTAATTCTGTCCAGGCGATGGTTTGATGTTCTGGTTCAGATGGAACAGGTTGTCCGGATCGTACTCTTTTTTGATCCGTGCCAGGCGATCATAGTTGGCGCCGTAAGCGGCCGCCACCCGATCGCTTTCTTCTTCCGTCATGAAGTTCACGTAGGCACCCTCCGACGCGTATGGAGCAGAGGCTTGGAAAAACGCGCGGGCCCAAGCAATGCACCGCTCATCGTCTTTCCTCTCATCCCATCGCCCGTGCACGTTGAGCACAAACTTTGCGTCTCGATGACGATATGCCATGGCATCCGCCGGAACGCGATTGGCTGCGCCCGCGATGAGCCCGATGAAGATCTCGCACTGCGGCGAGGGCAGTTTGCCAGCGAACTCGATCATCGAATTCAGCGCGCCATCGCTGAGTTCCGTGAAATTATGGGACTTCCAGTAGTTTCTCGCGCCAGGTGTAAGCAGAGGATCAAAAGCTTTCTGCCATTGGGTGTACGGCTGAGCACCGATGTGTTCACCGTGGGGAGCGCCAAAACGAAGCAAAGGCTCGATCAGTTTCCTGCCTTGAGCAGCATCCCCAATGTAGAAAGTGACGAGCACAACCACCTCCTTGCCATGCACATCTGCCGGAAGAAATGGCAACGGGGGAGCCTTGCGCATGATAGCCCACACGTTGAGCTCCTCCGGTGCGGATTTTACAAATTCGCGATACTGTGTCAGCACCTGTTTTGCCTGGTCGAACGGGAAAACGATTAACCCGGCCAGGATTTCAGGACCCACCTCATGAAGTTTGAGTTCGAATTGGGTGACAATCGCAAAGTTACCGCCACCGCCTCGAATTGCCCAAAACAGGTCGGCGTTTTCGCTTTCGCTGGCTCGGATCCTCTTGCCGTCCGCGGTGACTGCCTCAACAGAGTTCAGATTGTCGACGGTCATGCCGTATTTGCGTGTTAACCAACCGAATCCACCGCCAAGAGTTAGACCCGCTATCCCGGTGGTGGAATTGATTCCTACGGGCGTGGCTAGCCCGTGAGACTGTGCCGCCTCATCAAAATCGGCCAGTGTCGCGCCGGGTTCAACATAGGCGCGCTTCTTCTGTGCATCGACGCGGACATTCCTCATTGTCGAAAAGTCAATCATTACGCCGTTATCACACAAAGCGTTCCCCGCAATGTTATGTCCCGCACCTCGAATTGATATTTCGAGTCCATTCTCGCGCGCGAACGCGATTGCATGTGGAACGTCATCGGCTTCTGCACATCGCACGATTAGAGCGGGCCGCCGTTCAATCATCGCATTCCATATTTGGCGAACCTCGTCATAACTCGAATCACTCGGTAGAACGATCTGGCCCTTCACTTTGCTCTTAAAATTATCGGTTATCTTTTTGGATAGATTTATCATGTCTTTTTCGCTTCGATTTTCCGCAGTAGTGCTGCGGTGCTTGAGTGCATTGGGGGACGATGTGTCGGCATGAGCCGGCGTTTCGTGTTGATTTGTTGTGCTCGTTTTCTGATTGGGGGGTTCGTTCGGTGGATACCAACTAGTTAGTATACTTGTGGTAAAAAAATAATGGCTAAGCGGGTTCGGCGATTAGCGTAGCCAATGAGAGTCGAAATCTGCGGATGGCCTTAGGAATGCGGGTCGGATCGCGATAGGCTTTGGCGAGTATGATGGAACCCTCGAGTATGCCGAGAAGCGTATCGGCGAATTCGCTGGCTCGCGGTGCCTGCTTCCCCGTGCACTGAGCCGCGATTGGTTGAAGTTGCTCTGCGAATACGTCCGCGACCGCCTGGAACATCTTCGCAACAGCCTTCTGCATTCGGGAGTTGGTATCGGCAAGCTCCACCGAGAAAGAACCCAGCAAGCATCCGCCGCTCCAAAGCTCTCGAGAGCACTTTTCCAAATGCTCAAGAAAGGCAAATGCCTTTTCAACCGGGTCCACAATTCCGATGTAAGGTCCACTTGCCAGCATTTGCGTGGCTCGCCGAAGAGACCAATCCAAAACCGCGAGACCCAAATCCTCTTTCGAATCAAAAAAATAATAAACGCTACCCTTGGTGAGCTTGGCCTTCTCACAAATCGCATCCACGGTCGTGCCGGCATAGCCACGGGCCAAAAACAATTCTTTTGCTCCGGCCAGAATACGCTCTTTGGACTGGTTCATCGCCATTTCGGTGATCGGACTATACTGACTGGTTAGTATAGTCAATGGAAATTTGTTCCCGTTGCATCATTTCGACCCATCGAAAATGTGTTGGTAAAGCCGGATTTTGGTATTGACTTTAACGTTAAAGGAGCTAGAAGAATTTTAGTTCCCCGTGCCTCCTTCAGTCCATACCAGCTTGCCCGTCCATGATCGGGTGACTCTTAAGTCTTTGGCTCAGCAACTCGGCGTTTCGGCCATGACCGTCTCAAACGCCTTTAATCGGCCGGAAGAATTATCTGCCGATCTCCGGCAGCATATTCTCTCTACCGCCGCCAGCGCCGGCTACCACGGCCCGCGTCCCTCCGGCAGAATGCTCAGAACTGGACTCGCTGGCGCCATCGCGCTGTTTAATCCCGATCCCATCCCTCACCTCTTCGAGGATAATAACGCATCTGCTTTCATGGCGGGAATCTCTGAGATCTGCGAGAAGCACCAATACGGATTAACCGTCTTACCTCCGGTGCCGGATATCTCCCGAATAACGGCGATCGATAAAGTAGCCGTCGACGGTTTCATTCTCTACGCGATCCCGGACCATAGTTCGATCATCAGACGCGTCCTCGGGCGACAATTGCCGACCGTTACCGTAGACATGGGCAAACTTCCGGGAATTGCCGCGGTAGGCATCGACGATCGGGAAGCAGCGAGGAAAATCGCTGGTCACGTCTTGGAACTCGGTCATCGCCAGATCGCCATCCTGTCTTTGGAGATGCTACCCGACGGATTCTCCGGTCTCGTAAACGGTGACCGAGTCCAAAGATGCCGCGCCTCCGTAACGCAGCAACGCCTTTTGGGATATGTCGACGGGTTGAATGCCGCCGGAATCGATCTCGCAACGGTCCCAATCTACGAAATTCGAATTAATGACGGCGCGGAAGCCTCTTACTGGACTAGGAAATTTTTGAAAAAGAAACGCAGGCGACCGACTGCGATATTTTCTATGAGCGACCGAATGGCTTTCGGTGCGCTGCACGCTGCGACCCTGCTTGGGGTGAAAGTGCCAAGAGACCTTTCAATCATCGGATTCGACGATATCCCGCAAGCCGCTGGATCCACTCCTGCTCTGACCACGGTTCGTCAACCGTCTCGGGCGAAGGGGCGGATGGCGGCGGCGATGGTGGCTGGAGATTTGCCATACACCGCGGAATTCCAAGAACTTTCAACCGAATTGATCGTGCGGGAATCAGTCGCCGTTCCCCGAACACCAAAGCGGTCGTAAGGATGAGGAAACGGATCATGGATGATCGATCGTCTTTTTCACCTTTAACGATAAAGAGCAGGCTGGTCGCGACACTTCTGACGCAGCTATCTCGCCAAGGAAGTTCTCTCACCCCACGGCTCAGTCTGCCGATAAGCCAAAGCCGGTTTTCCCTCCCCACCTTGGCACGAAGCCCAGGTGAAACCCGAAAGAAGCAAAGGAAATCAAAAATGAAACTAAGCATATGGACCGTGCTGATAGCTGGTTCTCTGTTGTCCGTGCCGACTACCCAGGCCGGACAGATTCCATTGATGAATGAACCCCTGGAAAGGCAAACCGACGAGAACCTGAATATGAAGCGCTACGTTGCCGCCGGAGATCGCGCCTATATCGTCGGTGTCCAGGACGGCAGCCTGGTCCCGGATGTCAGCCTGAATCCGAACGGAATAGGCTGGCACATTACCGGGCAAATGGGCGGCGTGTGGGCGCACCCGATTAAGCTCCTCCATCAGTTCCAATTCTTTTTGAATAACAAGCCGTTGCCTGCGGCGGCGAAATTCGTGAGCGGTACCGGCTATGTCCGCTTGGAGTTACCTCCAACGCAGGGCATCCAGATCAATGAGACTGAGTTTGCTCCCGACGGATTACCAGTCGTGCTGGTCGGAGTGCAGCTGCGCAATTCAAATCCAGGTGTTGAGAGCTTCACATTGGCTATTGATGCCGAAAGCGAGTTAATCCCAGCTTTTCCATGGACTGGGACGAAGCCCACTTCCGAATCACTCCATCTACCGGACCAAGTCTCTTTTGATAACAAACTGGGAGCGCTCCAGTTCACACAGCCGGCACAACCTGCGTTTAGCCGCTCAGCCTGGTATGCACTCGTAAGCGCAGCCCTCGACCCGCAGGATCGAGAGACAGGTTTCCAACCAATTGGAACCGACTTTCCCCCGAACACCTCTAAGCTCAACGGCGCTACTGGAATACTGAAATATCAAGTTACGCTCAAAGGGAACTCCAGCACCACTGTCTGGTTTGCCATCGCCGGATCAAATGTCGATAAGGCGGAAGCTTCCGGAGCCCTAACGATGGGTCTGGCATCTCCGGCTGGCTGGCTCCGCGAGAAAATCTCCGGACGCCAGCAAGTGCTCTCTCAGGCGCAAATCCATGTTCCGGACGAAGACATACAAGCTGCTTTTGATTGGGGTAAACTGAACTTGGCCGATATGCGGAGAACGGTTCGCGATGTGATGGTCCGGGATACCATGGAAGGAACAGTGTATCCGTCCCCGCTCACGCCCACCTTTCCCGTTCTTTCTGGATTTGGAGCTGGATATCCGGACTATCCCTGGTTTTTCGGAACCGATGGTGCATATAGCACCTTCTCGTTGGCCGCGGTTGGGCTGTGGGATGAAGCAAAGAATCATTTAGCCACGATCCGCCAAGTTTCGCAGCTGGTGAACGGGCCAACCGGCAAAGTGCTGCACGAAATCGTCACGGACGGCTCGATCTACTTTGGAACCAACGCACAAAATGGTGATGTAAACGAAACGGCAGAGTTCGCCACGGCGGCTGCTACTCTCTGGCGCTGGTCGGGCGACAATTCCGTCCGGGACGACAACTACGATTTCATCAAGGCCGGACTAACCTACATCACGACTAAATTGGTTACCGCCAGTTTAAATCCGGATGGCTGGCCGGAGGGCGCCGGCATGGTCGAAGCTACCGGCATGGGCGCGGTCAAGCTCGATGTGGCCGTTTACACCATTCGCGCCCTGAATGATCTGGCCGAAATGGCGGATAGCAAAGGAGACACTGCCACGCGTGACTGGGCCGCAACGAAGGCCAGCGCACTGACCGACAAGTTCAGGCAAGACTGGTGGATCCCGAGCCAGGGCCTCTTTGCCGATTCGCTAGCTCTAACTCAAAAGGTGTCGACAGATCCTCCGGCAGCGGTTAGTACCAAATCAAAGACACAGCAACTGGAACAGCTCTACTGGATAAATGCTACCCCGATGGAGACAAGTACCGCTTCGGTTAAGGACGCCTCGATGGCCTTCCCCCAACTCGAGTCTTCTACTTTTACCGGAACGACCGGTTTCTTTCAACAAGGCCAAAAAGGCGGTTTTCAAGCCTCTGCGGTGAACACCGGTGTAATGGCAATCGCCGAGGCCAATTATGGCCGAATGGATCAATCCCTAAGATACGTCAACTTGATCGCCAATGAATTGGATGTCGAGCAGCCCGGAGCGCTACCGGAATTATTCGACAGTCCGGACTACAAGTACTTCCCGCCATTCGGTGGGGCGATGGTCATGCAAGCCTGGTCTTCGTATGGCATTCACTGGCCGCTGGTGGAGTTGTACCTTGGGATCAAGCCGGATGCTCCCGCAAAATCTTTGTCGGTCGTGCCAGACCTACCCGGTTCCTGGCCAGAGCTTTCGGTTGACAATCTGCGCGTCGGCTCTTCTCAGATCGCGGTTTCGGTGCAGCGTGCCGGAGTCGATTATGTCACAACGGTTTCGGCTCCGGTTGGGTGGAGTTTAACCATCGGATACACGCTGCCGGCCAAAACCCAGGTCAAGACGGTGAGCCTGAATGGTTCGCCTGCCGCGTTCCAGATCGTACCCACGAATCGAGGCGAGGAGATCCATGTGCAAACGAATTCCGGTGGCACGCAGGAGGTCAGGATTCAGACTGAATGATGTTGCAATTCCAAACCGAGAGATAACACGAGGAAAACGCGTCGCATGCCGGCGCGTTTTCATCTTACCCCGGGAGGCATGGTTGATCTTCGAGCGCAATGAAGTGAACTATCGTTTGGTTAGGGTGAGTTTATGAGCAAACGAAATATTCTGATCGATCCGCAACCGCGCACGATGGAGATGATCTTTGATGCGGAAGCGCGGCGTCGTTTGTCTGATATTGCCGACCTCACGATTTTCGACAGCGGTCCGATGCCGGCCGCGATGCTGGAGGAGGTACTACCAAATGCAGAGGTCTTGATTGGGCAATCCGATTTGCCGAGGGAGAGATTGGAGCGAGCCACTAGACTGCGAGCAATTTTTAATGTCGAAGGCAATTTTCTTCCCAACATCGATTATCAATATTGTTTCGAACACGGCATTCGAGTACTGATCGCTAGTCCGGCATTCGCGATCTCGGTTGCCGAGATGGCTTTAGCATTCGCGCTGGATCTGGCCCGAGGCGTGAGCCAGAACGACCGGGCAATGCGCGAACGAAAAGAGAACTATGGCCTCACCAGTAATCGGGGTTTCTCGCTCCTCACTGGTTGCCGAGCCGGCATCATCGGATTCGGTGACTTAGCACGCGCGTTTCGCCCTCTGATCAGGCCGTTTCGCTGCCCAGTAAAAGTGTATGATCCCTGGCTGCCGGCACGAGAGATTCTGCAGCAGGAATGCGCACCGGCGACTCTGGACGAAGTGCTTTCTTCTTCGGATGCCATTTTTGTATTCGCCAGTGTAACTTCGGAGAACCAAGGATTTTTGGGTAAAAGAGAATTCGATTTGATTAAACCAGGCGGAATTTTTGTGCTGATGAGCCGGGCTGGCGTCGTCGACTTCGCTGCGTTAACGGTCGCGGCGCAATCCGGCCATCTCCGGGTTGCCACTGACGTTTTCCCGGAGGAACCATTCGCCAAGGATCATCCGATCCGCGATCTGCCGAACGTGGTACTCTCGGCTCATCGATCGGGTGGGATGCCGGAGGCATTTCTGGAGATCGGCAATATGGTTGTGAGCGACGTCGATTTGTTGTTACGCGGCTTACCACCAACCAGCTGCAAAGTAGCCCAGCCGGAAACCGTGAAGCGCTTCCGCGGGAAACCGGTGACGACATCGTAGGGATCTTGCACATCTCCGAAGATCGGTAGGGCTTAACTCACACGGCTTGCTTCGGGATGGCCTGGCTTCGACCAGGAAGGAAGAAATATCCCGGAGGGGTAGAATGAAAGTTTGCCCAGCAATTCATTGCTGCGTCGTTCGACACAAGGAACGGCTTGCGCGGCCGACGCAGTATCGGAGTTTAGAAAAATGACCGCAACGAATTTGACCTTACCAAAACTGCAGCACGTTACCATTACGTTTCCGCCCGGTGAAGAGTCCCGGCTGCGCGACTTTTATATCAATGTTCTTGGGTTTAAGGAGAAACCTATCCCGAAAGTGGTGAAACCTCTCGGATGGATTTGGTTTTACACCGGAACCGGCGGCGTCGAGTTGCATACTGTGCCCGATTTAACTCCGCTACCGAAAGATCCTACCCACCATTTTTGTATCGAGGTGGAGGATCTAGACCGATACCGTTCTGCGCTCACCAAGGCCGGCTATGAAATCAGAGAGGCCCGAGCACTACCATTTCGGCCGCGTTTCTTCACTTGGGATCCGTTTCGGAATCTGATCGAGATTGTGCGTGTTGAAGGAGACTACGTAAGCGCCGGCGAAGCGGCCGAGGACTGAAGCCTGGCGGAGCTCACGGGCGCTATGATAAAATGTCCTCGACGCGCCCGCGAGGCCCATAGAGGTAGGGCGAAAACTTCGGCGCATCGGGTAGCTCTGCCTTTTGTCTTGCCATGCGCCGGGTTTGAGCCATGTCCCAGCATTGACCTTGTTGCGTAAGTGTTT
>Ga0209526_10003516_pt1 | contig 10666 bp, 11 predicted proteins | sample JacPinW_OM2H0_M1_FD_188566 | JGI IMG/M metagenome (GOLD analysis project Ga0209526, IMG submission 188566) | Forest soil microbial communities from Algoma, Ontario, Canada - Jack Pine, Ontario site 1_JW_OM2H0_M1 (SPAdes) (version 2) | ecosystem: Environmental > Terrestrial > Soil > Boreal... | reverse complement strand
TTCTTCCTCCGCTCGCACGCTGCTCGCCAAGGGACTGAACAAACTGAACTGCGCCAGTGCCAGCCCCGCGAGGCCTTTGCGAGCGCCTTGCAGCAGTTGGGACACCGAAATTTTTGCCGACATGCGTATGCTCCTCTACCGTTTTGAATCTTTCGGGAAGATTTGACATATCGACTGGGCTCATAGAAGTTCCTCTTGTTCAGTTGCTCGCTTGTTCCAGCTCGATGAATTCAGGGTTACATTACTCTTCCGACTACGTATTTCCCCGTAGACTTCGCTGGAATATTTCTTCACTGTTTTTCTTCCATGAATAATTCACGAACTGTTTTCTTCTCTCTCCCCTTCTGGTGTTTGGAATTGCCACCCCCTAGCTCCGTTCTACGAACCGTGTTAGCATCTGCGCGTTTCACTCCCCGGGTTTTCCTCTGCCAAATTTTCTTGGAGGACAAAATGAAAAAACTTTCTATCGTTTGTCTCGCAGCCTTGGGCTTGCTAGGGATCGCCCTCGCGATCCGCGCACAAGCCCCGGCCGGCCCGCCAAAGCCGGGTCCCGAGCACGAAAAACTCGCTTATTTTGCCGGGAAATGGACTTCCGTGGGAGACATGAAGCCCAGCCCTTATGGTCCTGGAGGCAAGATCACGTTTACGCAAAGCTGCGAATGGCTTCCCGGAAATTTCGCCTTGATTTGTCACAGCGAAGGCCCGATGTTCGGCACCACCGTAAAGGGTGTCAGCATCATGAGCTACGACGGCGGGGAGAAAACCTACGTCTACTTTGAGAGTAACTCGATGGGCGAGAATACTTTTTCCCGTGGCACCGTCGATGGCGACACCTGGAATTGGACCGGCGAAATGAAAGTAGACGGCAAGCCCGTGCGCTCCCGCTTCACCTTAATACGTCTTCCGCCCGACGCGGCCACCTACAAATTCGAAATGGCCTCCGGCTCCGATCCCTTCCAGCTCGTCATGGAAGGCAAACAGACCCGCCAGAAATAGCGTCCCTCTTCTTCGCGGGAGTGCAACTCGCTCCTCCACGCTGGTTCGAGCCGCTGCGCTCCCGACATTTCAGTTATTCTTCCTGCGCTCCACAAGGCCGTGGATTCGGCCTGCTAATGCACGCCCTTCATTGACTTGACTGATAGCCCAACCTAACATGTCCTGCACATGCCAGGCGCCGATTCGTTCATCGGGAAAACCTTTTCTCACTACCGCATCCTCGAACGCCTCGGTGGTGGTGGCATGGGCGTTGTGTACAAGGCCGAGGACACCCGCCTCGACCGTTTTGTTGCCATCAAATTCCTTCCCGAAGACCTCGCCAATGATCACGGAACCCTGGAGCGTTTTCGCCGCGAAGCCAAAGCCGCTTCTGCGCTGAATCATCCCAACATTTGCACCGTCTACGACATCGGCGAACAGGATGGCCGCACCTTCCTGATTATGGAATTTATGGAAGGCTGCACTCTTAAACATCTTATCAACGGCTCTCCTGTCGAACTCGACCGTCTTCTGGACATTGGCATCAATGTCTCCGATGCTCTCGATGCCGCTCACGCCAAAGGGATTCTTCATCGCGACATCAAGCCTGCCAACATTTTCGTCACCTCGCGCGGCCACGCCAAAATTCTCGATTTCGGTCTTGCCAAGCTCAATCGCTTCTCCGACTCTGCTCAGCCTGCCAGCAACACCGCGGTCGGCGAAACCTTCGCTGACGAATTCCTCACCAGCCCCGGTAGCGCCGTCGGCACGGTTGCTTACATGTCTCCTGAACAAGCCCTCGGCAAACCGCTCGACGCCCGCAGCGACCTTTTTTCTTTTGGCATCGTCCTCTATGAAATGACCACCGGTGTTCTTCCCTTCCAGGGAGACACCGCCGCCGCCATCTTCGACGGCATCCTGCGTCGCGCTCCCCTCTGCTCCGCGCGCTTCAATTCCCAAGCTCCCACCGAACTCGAACACATCATCAACAAAGCCCTCGAAAAAGATCGCGACCTTCGCTGCCAGTCCGCCGCCGAACTTCGCGCCGATCTCAAACGCCTCCGCCGCGAATCCTCTGGCCGCTCCAGCGTTCAGCCCAGTGTCGATCCCGTCGAAGAGCAATCCTCTTCCGCGAAAATTTCCAGCGGCCATCAGAAAATTGCTTCTGCGCCCCAAATTACCGCTGCTCCCGTCGCCACTCCGCCAAACCGCTGGTTCGCGTACATCGCCGTGATCGGCCTCGCTCTTGTACTGGCGGTCGCGGGCATCCTGTGGTATCGCAAAAATTCTGGCGTAGCCACGACGGTATCGGCCGCCCGGGCTTCCATCGCGGTTCTTCCACTCCAGAATCTCAGCACCGAACCGGACAGCACCTACTTCAGCGACGGCATGACCGATGAAATCTCCACAAAACTCTCCAAAATCCAGGGCGTAGATGTGGCTTCTCGCTCGGCCGTGACGTCTCTTAAAGTTTCCGACAAGACCCCTACCGATATCGGTCGTCAACTCGGTGTGCGCTATCTCCTCGAAGGCAGTGTCCGCAAAGCGGGCAATCAGGTCCGCGTCAATGTCCAATTGATCGATTCCAACACCGGCTTTCAGACCTGGGCGGATGATTTCACCGGCGACTTGCAAAATGTTTTCTCTCTTCAGGAACAAGCCGCTCTTAAAATCGCGGAAGCTCTCAACATCCATCTTAGCCCGCAAGAGCAGCAGGCGGTTAAACGCCGCTACACCCAAAGTCCGCAAGCCTACGAAGAATTTCTGATAGGCCGTTCTCTTCTAGTGCATGAAGATCAGCCCCAGGCTCTTGAAGCCTCAAGAAAGCACTTTGAGGCTGCCCTCAAACTGGATCCCAACTACGCCCCCGCGCTGGCAGGACTCTCACATATCGAGGGCTACTACTACCGTGACCTGGATTCTAATCTCGCTCATCTCCAGCGCTCCGAGCAACTCGCCAGGCAAGCTTTGGCCATCGACCCGCAGCTTCCTGAGGCACATATTGCACTCGGCCGCGTTTTTGGCGTGCGCTACCAGTACGCCGACGCCGTGCGTGAGCTCAGGTTGGCCGTCCAGTCGGAACCGGAAAACGCTTTGGCCTGGGATATATTGTCTTGGGCGCTGGCCTATCAAACTCCTCCTGAGGCATCGGAGGCAGAAAAGGCGGCCCGCGAAGCCATTCGACTCAACCCATCCCTCGGCTATGCGCAGTACCACCTTGGCCGGGCCCTCTATATGCAGAACCGCTTTCCGGAGGCCATGGCCGCTTTTGATCGTTGTGATGAGATAAGTGGAAATTCCAACGTGGCGAACCTCGGCAGAGCACAAGCGCTCTCCGCTCAAAACCGCTACGGCGAGGCCCTTTCCACCATGTTGAGGGAAAGGACTGTGAAGACCTCGAATGACTTTTACTGGTTGAGTTCCTTCTATGCAGGGAATGGCGACAAGGAAAAAGCCCTAGCCACTCTGCAAAAATCCTTCGAGCTTGGCTATCGCGATTTCCCCGCCATCGACGCCAACCCTGCATTCTCTTCCCTTCGCGACGATCCGCGCTATCGGCAACTCCTCCACCGCTTCTCCCAATAACGCAACCCGCCTCTGCATCGCTCGCCCGTCTCGTTGCTTTCTCTATTTTTTGGCTTCGCTTTAAGGATCAAAATTCGTCGAACGGTCGTGCGCAAATCCATGTCATCAGTGAACGGACTATTCGGCCACTTGGCTAATTCCTGTGAGTCGCATTTCCGGGCCTGGCTTAACAGCACTCCGCTTTTCGGGTTTATGCGTTACCACACAAGTGGATTACGGTCTCGGTTTCGCGATCCAGCATTGCGCAGGGCCGACCATCGCTCCCGCGAGGACGAAAGACCCACCCGTAGGATAGACTGACCGTCAGCTCTAGCGTTTCTTGCATGACGACTTACCGCTCGAATTTCAAGAGCAAACGCTTTGTGAGGGCATACCGTCCGTGGTGGCTTTCGAAGGCGGCCCAGGTCGCCAGAAACGGCATATCTGATGGTTCTGAAAGTCAGTGTTCCGCACACTCACGTACACCGTCTCACCAGACAGTTCCTTGAACCGGCCCAAGATGTGCTAGTCCTCGCCATTGGCTTGGCACTTTTTGGACTGATGATCCGCGGTATGACTTGGCTGATTCTTCAAATTTTCAAGCCCGCTATGGATTTCCGCCAGGTTATCGCCGAGGTTCTGTTTATGCTAGTCATGGTCGAGGTCGTACGGCTCGTGATCAGCTACCTCAAGGAGCACCGAGTAGCCGTGGACTTCATGGGTGCTTAACGATTTACTGTTTGTCGTACACAACCACGTTATTTACGGCATTTCCTTGCGCATCCTTGCCGGAAAATGTCGAAGTCCGTGTTTTCCCGTCCTTTGAAACTACCGAGTGGACGGTCATGGTCACCTCACCGCCTTTTTTCATCGTCGAATGCGTCGTGTGATCATCGATTCGATCCACCGTTACTGTATCGGCGTTGGGCACGCCGGTAATCGGATAATCCTTGCCGTCGAATTTTGCATCGTACGCGACATGCGTCGGAGTTCCATCCGCGTTGGTTCCGCTGGCATCGATCTTGATGCCCTTGTCGTCAGCCACGATTTTAAGAGTGAGCTCCTTTGGCGCTGGCCCCGGACTGTATTTGGACTTCGCCGGATTCATTTTCCAGGTTCCAGAATGAACATCGGGCAGCGAGCGCTGCAACGCTTAGCATGATCGCCGCAAACAGCAATGTCGTGGACCAAAACGCAAACTTCTTGATTCTCATTATTTATCCTCCTGTAGGACTATGGGATTATTGGGTACCTACTTGCTAAGGGTTATCGCGGAATTGCGCCGAAAGTCCAGAGAATTTTCTCGCGTTTCTTGCGGCCTCGTGTGTGCCGGAACCGCTCGGGTAACTTCCCGGTCAGTCGGGATAATTAGCCAAGAGGAACAGCTGCTGGCGTAATGCTGTGGCGCTGAGACCCCATGCATTGCCTACCCGTTCGGGTTTTGAAAGGTGGGTCCGCCCCGGGCACTTCACGCAATCTGGTATTCTCCGGTAGTCTTCTCTTATCGTCTCTGACCGCTAGAGCGGCCAGTTTGTTTTCATCTGCAAGCTCGTACAAGGACGCCCTATGATCCGCTTCTACCGGTCCGTCGTTGCTACTGTCGTTTCTACCCTCGTTGCTGTCCTCGCTCTTACTTTGGCGAGCTTGCCCTCTCTCGCGCAAAACAAACCCTCGGACTCCGACATTCCGCCTCAGTTCAATCCGCCAAAGTCGAATTACAATTACACCAAGCTCGTCCAAATGATTCCCATGCGCGATGGAGTGAAGCTCTACACCGTGATCCTCATTCCCAAAGGTGCCGCGCACGCTCCGATTCTTCTCACTCGCACACCGTATAACGCCGCGGCCCGCGCCGCGCGCACCGAATCTCCTTACATGCTCGATGAGCTGCCTGAGGGCGACGATGTGTTCGTTAAGGCCGGCTACATTCGTGTATTCCAGGATGAACGCGGCAAATACGGTTCCGAGGGCGCCTATCTCATGACTCCTCCGCCGATTGGCCCGCTGAATTCAACCAGCGTGGATGACATCACTGATGCCTACGACACCATCGACTGGCTGGTAAAAAATGTTTCCGAGTCCAACGGCAAGGTCGGCATGATCGGTTCGTCCTACGAAGGTTTCACCGTCGTTATGGCGCTAGTAAATCCTCATCCGGCGCTAAAAGTTGCCGCTCCCGAAAGCCCCATGGTGGATGGCTGGATGGGCGACGATTGGTTTCACTACGGAGCGTTTCGCCAGAACAATCTCGACTACTTCACCGAACAGACTGCGGCGCGCGGCAGCGGATTGCTCATCCCGCGCGAAGGGCGCGACGATTACACCAATTTTCTCGCGAAGGGTTCCGCCGGCGATTTTGCGCGCGACGCTGGCCTGGAGCAGCTTCCCTTCTGGCGCAAGGTCGAAGCGCATCCCGCCTATGACGCATTCTGGCAGGGTCAGGCGCTCGATAAAATCATGGCTTCGCTGCCGTTGAGAGTCCCCACCATGTGGTTGCAAGGGCTGTGGGATCAGGAAGACATCTGGGGCGCGATCCACTGCTATGAAGCCGTCGAACCAAAAGATTCCAACAACGACAAAAATTTTCTGGTGATGGGGCCGTGGCGCCACAGCCAGGTGAATTACGAAGGCTATTCGCTTGGGCCGCTGCTCTGGGATGGAGACACCGCGCTTCAGTTTCGCCGCGATGTGCTGCTTCCATTTTTCAATCAATATCTGCTGGACAATGCTCCCAAGGCCGATACGCCCCCGGTGTTCATCTATAACACCGGCGAAAATCATTGGGAGCGCTTCAAGTCCTGGCCGCTGAGTTGCCCGCAGGGCTGCTCCGCCAAATCAGGGCCGCTCTATCTCACGGCCAATGGCAGCTTGTCCTTCGAAACTCCGGCGGGCGCTAATTCGAAGCTGGTCGATACCACGGCTAAGTACGACGAGTACGTCTCCGATCCATCCATGCCCGTGCCCTACCGCACCAGGCCCGTCGTTGGCGCGGACAACGATGCCTGGCGCCACTGGCTCGTCGACGATCAGCGTTTCGTCGATGGCCGTACGGACGTGCTGACCTACGTAACCGAACCGCTCACCGCACCGCTCCGCCTCAGCGGCGCGCCGGAGGTGAACCTCTACGCCTCCACCAGCGGTAGTGACAGCGATTGGGTTGTGAAGCTGATCGACGTCTATCCCGGCACCGTCCCCTCACAGCCAGTCCTGGGCGGTTATGAGCTGGCCATTTCGCTGGACATTTTCCGCGGACGATACCGCACCAGCTTCGAGCATCCCGAAGCCATCACGCCGAATCAACCGTTGCTGTATCGCTTCGGTTTGCCCACCGTGAACCACGTCTTCCTGCCGGGCCATCGCATCATGGTCCAGGTGCAGTCGACTCTCTTCCCTCTCTACGACCGCAACCCGCAGTCCTTCGTTTCCAACATTTTTTACGCCAAGCCCTCCGACTACCAGAAAGCCACCCAGCGCATCTGGCACACGCCAGACAAACCCAGCTTCATCACCCTCCCTGTCGTTCCGTAGCCGGCGCATCCCCGCGCTCCAAGGCTCATTGGGAGACCTATCCTTTGCTGGGTGGGTGGCAAAGGGTGGCTTCGTCATCTCGCGTTGCCGGCCTATTGCCCGCCGCCTTCGGTTAGAGTTTCCCTCTTCTCAAGCGCAATAATTTGCACTAGGATTCCGGATTTGGAGGTGGTCCATGCCATTGAACATCATGACCCTTTCAAGAGTGGATATGCCCGTAAGCCAGGCCGAAGGCCTGAAAATTCTGGAACGTGATCAATTCTGCTGCAGGTACTGCGGATTGGATGGAAAGGCCAGCTTTGAAAACGCGCTGGTCATGTCTGTTGACTTCGTCGTGCCGCGCGCTCGCAAAGGCAAAAAAGATCCTGCCAACTTGGTAGCCTGCTGCCGTCCGTGCAACACGATCAAAGGCACGCGGGTCTACAAGACCTTCGAGGATGCCAAAAAATATGTGCTCGCGCGGCGCGAAGAGATGCGCCAGGCCTGGGAAGCCAAGCGCACCCGCCCGGCGGCAAGAGCGGCTTCCGCTTGATCTTTCGCACGGCCGCCGATAGAGATCATCCAGCGGGTCGCGGACCCGTCACCATAACGTTGGTCCCGATGACCCCAGCGCAAATATGAAAAACTACGAGGGGTGAAAGTGTCATCCTACTGCACCTCTTATTGCTCAATGAGCGGTCCTTACTCAGGGAGCGCTGAGTTTCTGAAGCATCTGGACGGCATTGCGGTTCTTTGGGTTAAGCTGCAGGGATTTTTGATAGTTGGCGACGGCCTGCGGTTTGTTGCCCATGTATGTGTAACATCGCCGGCGATGTTTCTCCCGGACAATCCCAAATAGAGGCCAGTGATACCCATTGTGAAAGCGATCAGCACATATATCCGCCCATTCCAGCGATGAAAGATGGGAAAGCGAGCCCGGATTTGCGGAATAAGCTGAAGCGCTCCGCTGAGAATTATCGTGGCGGCGAACAGAAGATGCGCGGCAAGTGCGGTATTGCCGATTGTGTTGCCGGAGACATATCTATGGGGAAGGGTTTTGTTCCACGCCTGCAAATTCCCTCGCGCAGCCGCAAGACCATAGAAACTCGCTACGGTAAACGCGAATACCAATTGGCCGATGACGGCCACCACAAACCAAGACCGTGTGGCTATTTTCAAGGCGGTGTCCGCAACGGAATTCAGTTCCAATCGGTTGGTCCATACAGCTGTGCTCATACTCTTTCCGCCTCAGGCCCATGCGTATAGCAATGAAGTCCGTCCTCCACTGGTCCATCGGCGTTGTAAAGCGGTGCGAGATAGATCCCATGTCGTGCAGCAATTGTCTCGATCTCCTCGACCCGCTCCTGCGTGATGAACCCTCTGCCCTGAGAGAAAGATTCGAACCGCCCCTCCAGAGCAAGAGCCATGCCTTCAAGTAGACATCCATGGACCACATCGGGGAACGGATGCCGATTCAGAATTCCATGAAAATCCGGCGCGAACCTCAATCCGCCAGTGATCTGTCCCAGGCCTCCGAAGAAGACTTTGGCGCCAAGCATCTCCGCGCTTGGAGACAAGTTCTTCGGGTAGCCCGCATCGCAAACGATTGCGTGGGGCGCGATCCGACCCAACAGAAGCGAAGGACACGCCAGACTCGCCGCGCAGATCACGAGGTCGGCCTCTGCGGAGAATCGCTCGAGATCCGTCGCGATTTCCACCTGAACTCCATCGGCTTGCAACTCCGCTGCGAGCCTGCGTAGTCGCTCCACGTTGCGTGCGCTGAGCAGCACGCGCCTCACGATAGGCGCCAAACAACGGGCGCAGCCGGAACCCACATCGCCTGTTGCTCCAACGATGAGCAGCGTTGATCTTGAGATGTTCCGACCCTCCAGCGCGCACATGTTCTTGATGCCTTGAACGACAAAAGCAACTGTCAACGTATTACCTGTCGTGAAGACCGTATCGTGTCTTTCCGGAAGCTGATTGAAGTTGCCCTCGATCAGAATGGAGCTGAATCCGCCGAGACTCACGATCTTCGCTCCTGCCTGGATCGCGTAGGCCGCCGCGCCTCGAACGCGGGCGATGTTCTCGTGCACGTAGGCGGCTTCCAGACGGTCGGGAGGAATGAAGGAGTCGATATAGAGGCCACGTGCCTTCGCGCCGGCGATCGACCTGACGTCTACATGGCAGACTGCTCTGGGCGGAATCCATGGAAGGATGTCCTTGATCTCTTCGTCCGGCAGGGGCGTACGCTCCGGTCCGCGCAGCACAGCGAGTACGTCCGCAGCCGCTCTCCAACTCTCCTGATGCCCGATCAGAGCGAAATCGACGTCGATCGTCCGTGCTCGTCTAGCTACACTGGCAGCTGAGTCACCCATGCAAGGGTTACCTCCCCGGATATCCCCAGCATATCGAGCGTCTTCAGATACTGTTGCAGCGACGCTCCGCGAAGTTCGGCTGCAGACAAGCTAACGTCGAACAGTGATGGCTTCACACAGCTGGCGTGGCACACTTCGCAATGTCCATCCTTGCATTCCTTCGCCAGCATCTGTGCGAGGGTGGTCATCACATCCAGATGCAGCCGGTAGACCTTGTCGTCGAAACGTTGCGCGTCCCGGGCTCGCTCCGACCTCAGAATCGACATTGCGTGCTCGACGTGGTCTTCTTCCTCTGCTGCGATGCGGGCAAAGGTCTTGCCAAGGCTCCCCGGCGCCACCTTCCCGACGCGTGAATAGCTTGCGACGGCGAATGATTCGAGCATGATCTCCTGGACGATCAGGCAGCCGATAAAGTCACTCTCTGCGATGCAACGCAGGAATGCATCGCGGAGCCGCTTCCAATGCTTGGCGTCGACGTTATTGGCAACGTCCACTCCAATCTTGCGGCCCTCGGCAGCAAACGCAGCGGCATGCCCCCGTTCGCCCTGTGCATGCTCCAATGCATCGGCCACTTCTGCGGGATCGTCACATATCTCCGATAAGGAGGTGTAGTTCATCGCGGCGAGTAGTTCGCCGGTCATCGCCTGTGCCAGGATGTCCTGCCAAATCGGAGCACTGGGTGAGAGAGAAGTACATTCAATCGCAGAGCTGTCAAAACCAATAACGGGTTTCATGCCATCCTCCTGAACATCGAATTAGACCTTTGCTACTTAGAGACTTTTTTCAGTATGGTGAGTAAATAAAAGACACCGGCAATTCTGGCCTTGAAACGCGGCGACGCTTTCCCCAACCGGTCGGTCATTACAGCTGTGCTCATAATCTTTCCTCCTTATGCGCGCTATTGAATCGAATGCGCATGCGAATTAGATCGGTTCGCGATAGCGGCGCAGCCGCACCGCTGCGGCGAGGAATATCGCGGCGACTACCAGCCCGAGCCACAGACCCGGGCTGCTCAGGAATTTACCCGGAGTGAGTTGCATCTCCGGATCGATCGGGAACCTACCCGGGAAGGCGACAGCCTCCGCGCCGCCCTCCAAGCGGTATCCCAGCATGGCAACGAAATGAGAAGTGTTGAACGCAATCTTCTCGACGACGCAGATCGCGAGCACCGGTAAGACGGCCCATAGAAATGCCGCGCGCCGCGCCCAGCCTGAGACCAGCAGCAGCCAGCTGTAGATTGG
>Ga0209526_10003515_pt1 | contig 10668 bp, 10 predicted proteins | sample JacPinW_OM2H0_M1_FD_188566 | JGI IMG/M metagenome (GOLD analysis project Ga0209526, IMG submission 188566) | Forest soil microbial communities from Algoma, Ontario, Canada - Jack Pine, Ontario site 1_JW_OM2H0_M1 (SPAdes) (version 2) | ecosystem: Environmental > Terrestrial > Soil > Boreal... | reverse complement strand
ACCGATGAAGGTGGCGCGACCTTTGACCGTCTCAAGTTCAAGCTCCCGATCATTGGCGATACTTTGCTGAAGTTTCAGGTCGCGCAATTCTCGCGCACGCTGGCCACCCTGCTGACTGGCGGCACCACTTTGGTGACCGCACTGCAAACCGCCTCGGATGCCCTGACCAGCAAACTGCTACGCCTCACGATTCTACGCGCCACGCAAATGGTGCGCGAAGGCGAATCTCTGCATGGCTCTCTAGCTTCCACGGGCGTGATGCCAGAAATGGCGCTGGACATGGTGGAAGTGGGCGAAAGCAGCGGCGCCCTGGGGCCCATGCTGACCAGCATCGCGGAATTTTATGAGGAAGAGGTAAGTCTACGTCTTGGGGCGCTCGTATCCATTATTGAGCCCGTGATGCTTATCTTTATGGGAATTTTGGTGGCATTCATACTCATTTCACTTTACCTGCCTATATTCTCGCTTTCAGTCTCAGGCGGAGCTAAGTAAATGGCGACTACAGACTACACAAACGTAACGGCGACGTTAGGTGGCGGGGACGAAGAACGCGAGCGCGAGCACGCGACTAAATTGGCGCAACGCTACCGCTGCAGCTTCGTTGATCTTCGCGAGCAGCGGATCGACCCCGAGCTTTTCCGCACCATCCCCGCGGACTTGATGTTCCGTTATAACTTCGTGCCTCTTGAAGTTCACAACAATTTGCTATCCATCGCGGTAGCTGATCCCAGTCAGGTCCTGCTCAGCGACGAGCTTCCTTTACTGCTCGGAAAAAAACTGGCCATTAAGGTCGCCACCGCTCATCAGATCAGCGACCTTCTGAAACGCACCGAACAGTCCCAGCGCGTGTTGGAGCAAGCTACCGAAGCGTTCACGCTCCAGGTTTCGAAGGACGAAGGGGAGAGTGACGAAACCATTTCCGGTGACCGCCTCACTCGCGACACCGCGGTCAGCCCAGTAGTCCGATTGGTGGAGACGGTTATTTTCACGGCTCTGGAACGCAGAGCGAGCGACATTCACATTGAAGCCCGCGATTCCGAAGTCGCCGTGAAGTACCGCATCGACGGCGTTTTACAGCACGCCATGCAGCCCATCGCCAAAGAATGGCACTCCACGGTCATTTCACGTATCAAGGTTTTGAGCGATCTGGACATTGCCGAACGCCGCGTCCCGCAAGACGGCCGTTTCCGCGTCAAGTACAAAGGCCGCTTCATCGATTTGCGTGTTTCCATCATGCCCGCCAGCCACGGCGAAGACGCCGTGCTTCGTGTTCTCGACAAGGAAACGCTCTCTGAAAAATTCCAGAGTTTGAGCCTGGACGTGGTCGGCTTTTCCGCGGAAGAGATGCGCCGATTCCGCCGCTATATTCGCGAGCCATACGGCATGGTGTTGGTCACCGGTCCGACCGGCTCCGGAAAAACCACCACGCTATACGCAGCCATCAATGAAATTAAATCCGACGAAGACAAGATCATCACCATCGAAGATCCCGTCGAATATCAACTTAAAGGAATTACGCAGATACCGGTCAACGAGAAAAAGGGCCTCACTTTTGCCCGTGGCTTGCGCTCCATTCTGCGTCACGACCCGGACAAAATCATGGTCGGCGAAATCCGCGACCAGGAAACCGCACAAATCGCCATTCAATCGGCTTTGACTGGACACCTGGTCTTCACCACCGTGCACGCCAACAACGTCACCGACGTGATCGGCCGCTTCATCAACATGGGCGTCGAGCCTTACAACTTTGTGTCCGCTCTCAATTGCATTATGGCCCAGCGATTGGTTCGCATTATCTGCATGAACTGCCGACGACCGAAGCAGTATTCGCCAACCGAATTAAAGGAAGCGGGCCTCGATCCAATGGCCTGGGGTGGTGTGACGCTGATGGAAGGCGCAGGATGCCTGGAATGCTCGGGCACCGGTTATCACGGCCGCACCGCCATATGCGAGCTACTGGACCTGACCGACCGCATACGTGAAATGATTGTGGACCGCCGACCCACTTCGGAAATCAAGCGTATCGCCCGCGACGAGGGCATGATCACGCTGCGCGAAAGCGGCCTTGCGAAAATTCGCGACGGAATTACCAGCGTGAAGGAAATCAACAAGGTGACCTTCGTTGAATAGCGCTACCGCATTCCGCCAGGGCATTTACAAGAGCGAGCTGGTGCGCCGCATCACCCGCTGGCTGGACGCCACTCCCCATCCGCCGCTGGCGCTGGAGATAACTCCGGAACGTGTGGCGGCAGCGCGCTTTGGCAGGGCCGGAGCGCTGGACGGATACGCCGTCGAGACCCTTCCGCAAGGTGCGATTGTGCCTTCGGCCGTGGAATCCAATATTGGAAATCCTACCGCAGTGAAACTGGCAGTCAGCAATGCCTGCGCCAGGCTGAAAGCTAAGGATGAAGATGTCGCGCTCATCCTTCCCGATCCGGTGATCAGAGTTTTTGTCCAGCACTTTGACGAATTTCCACGCTCGACTCAGGAAGCAGAACCGATGTTGCGTTGGAAGTTGAAGAAGAGCGTTCCCTTTGAAGTAGATGAAACGCTGATTTCTTTTATGCGCCAATCTCCACGCGAAGATGGGGTGGACATTGTCACCGCCTTAGCGCGACTGCGCATCGTTCGGGAATACGAAGCACTGGCAGAAGCACTTGCGTTGCGCCCGGGCGTGGTGCTGAGCTCCTCGCTGGCAGCCATCACTTTGCTGGATGATCAGAAGCCCACGCTGCTCGCTCGCGTTTCCGAAAATTCCTTGACCACCGCGATCGTCCGCGAAGGCGTCTTGTGCGGTTATCGCTGCACAGAGCTGCCTGCACAGGGCCTCGACCTCACCCCTCAAATGTTGTTGGAGGAAATTTACCCGGTAGCCGCCTACTACCAGGACACCTGGCGGGAAGGAGTCCAGGCGGTAACGCTCACGGGACTTGGCTCTCGGTTACCCGAATTTGTTCCGCCCTTCGAAGAAGAATTTCATTGCGAAATAACGTCCTTGCTGCGTTCCGCAATTTCAGGTGGGCGCGTGCACGACGATGTTCGGCCTCTTGCAGAGCGTGAGCTGGAGGGTTTGGTCGGCTGGGCCATGCACCGCGGCTAAACCAGCAGCACGCGGAATTTTAAAATAGTTCGGAGTTTTTGGGCACATGAGAGTTCGGCTTAATTTAGCAACCAAAGCGCAAGAAACGCACCGGCGTTTCATGGTGGTGGCGGGATTGGTAGCCGCCGTTGCGGGAATTGTATTTCTCGCTTTTGGTTGGCACGTATATTCCATGAGGAGTGTCGATGCGCGTCTGCGTGCCCAATCGGAAGCCACCAGTCGCAAGATCGGAGAATTACAGGCCGAGCGCGCCGATCTGGAGCGTTTCTTCGCGCAACCGGAAAATGCCAAGCTGCATGATCGCGCGGCGTTCCTCAACTCCCTGATTGACGGTCGAAGCTTCAACTGGACGCAAATGTTTATGGACCTGGAACGTATTCTTCCCGGCGGCGTGCGTTTAGTAAGCATCGAGCCACGACAAGCCAAAGGACACGTGGAAGTAAAATTGACTGTCGGTGCCTCCAGCGACGATGCCAAATTGAAATTTCTCCGCGCGCTTGAGGAGTCCCATCAATTTAGCGATATTCAGCTGGATAGCGAGCTGCCGGCCAAAACCGGCAACCAGCGAGTTGTGGAGCTGACCGCGGTGTATTCGAGGAGCTGATGAAACGCGACGTTAAATTACAAAAGCGCCTGGTCATCGGCGCACTGGTTCTGCTTGTTCTCGCCGATGTGGCGCTCGCCGCTTATAGCTGGCGGCTGAGCTCCGCGCCACACACCCCGCAGCGGGAGCTGGTGCTGCAGAATCAGCAACTGGAAGTATTGCGTGCCGATATCAAGCGTGGCGAATCCATCCGCCAGCTGACTCCCGCGATCCAGAGAGACTGCGACCGCTTCGAGCAATCCTTGCTGCCGGTCAGCAACGGGTATTCGTCGGTATCCGCGGAACTCGACGGCATCGCAAAAAAAGCCGGCGCGCTAATCGAAGGACGCGGTTTTAAGCAAAAGGAAATTCCCAAGCGGGGCTTGGAGGAAGTTAACATCGATCTTACCGTGAATGGCGACTACAACGCCGTGGTCCGCTTTCTGAACGGATTGCAGCGCTCCAAAAATTTGTACGAGGTCGATGGACTCGCGCTCGCGAGCGATGCCCAGAATCAGGGCGCTAACGGGCCCATCAAAGTCAGAGTAAACATGAAAACGTATTTCCGAGTTGCTTGATGACCCAAAAGAACCAAATGATCTTGCTCGCCACGCTCGTGCTGATCATGACCGTGGTGTGGTATTTCAATCGCAATACAACTTCGGTGGCGCCCGGGAATGTGGCAGCCTTTCAGAATTACCAGCTACTGGCGGTCGAGAATCCTCAATTGCACCGCGACAAGATGGAAGCTGCGCAAAAGACGGAGTATCACAGTCTGGGCCGCAATCCCTTCAGCGAAATTGCGCCTGCCAAGGAGCGGACACAACCAGTTAAGGTGGCCTCACACGTTCCGCAGGGGCCTCCGGTCTTGCCGCCGCCCCCTCCGCCGGCACTGCCACCGAACATGAAATTTTTTGGATACGGCACGATTCCCAATGGAACCTTGCGGCGCGCATTTTTATCCGATGGCGAAGAAGTGTATATCGTCGGCGAAGGCGACACCTTTTTGGGGCGCTTCCGCATCGTGAAAATTAGTAATGCCAACCTCGAATTCGAGGAGATTGCTACCGGCCGCCACGCTACGGTAACGCTGCAGGAAGAACAATCGGCCCCACCAGCCTGATGAAAAATTTCCTCAAATCGCAAAATTTGACAACGCGACGCGCTTGCTGTCGCGAGGACGGCTACGCGCTGATGATAGTGGTGTTTTTCACCGCCCTGTTGCTCATCGCTACAATGGTTGCGGGCCCTCGCCTCTTGCTGGAAGGCAAACGCGAAAAAGAAAAGGAAATGATCTGGCGCGGACAGCAATACGTCCGCGGCGTCAAATTGTATTACCGCAAGATGGGGCGCTTTCCGACCACCGTCGATGATTTGACCAAGCCCAAGACAGGCTCGCTGCGCTTCATGCGTCAGGCCTACAAAGATCCGATGAATGGCGAGGATGGTTCCTGGCGATTGATTTACGTTGGCCCGGCCGGACAACTGATTGGGAGTCTGAAACCGCCGCAAAGCTTGCAATTGCCTAAGGCCGCGGGGTTGGGCACTCCGGCGTCGACAGTGGCCACGAACAGCAGCGGTTCAGCCAGTGGATCTTCCGCGTTTGGCTCATCTTCGGGATTTGGTTCGTCGGCCACGAACAGCGGAACACCTGCTGGGGCCGCACCGGGATCTGGCGCGGCATCACCTATAGGAGGCGGGGGCAGCACTACTCAGCCTGGTCAGAGTGGAGCCACACCGTCGCCGGATGGATCGCAACCCGCTTCTGCCGACGGATCTGGCGCGGCATCTAGCGACGCGATGTCCACGCCGCAAGCTATAGTTCCCACTTCAACTGGACCAATCATCGGCGGGAATATCATTGGAGTAGGGAGCAAAATCTCGGGGCGCTCGATCATCGTGTACGAGAAGGCGAAGAATTATCACTTGTTTGAATTCATTTGGGATCCGTCAAAAGACACTACCATCGCAGGGCAGATCCCCTTGCAAACAGGCACTGGTTTAGGTCAAAACATTGGAACGAATCCGAGCACGTTTGGCCAGCAACCTGCCGCTACAAATCCAAATCCGAGTCAGCCGGGTACCACCGCTCCCCAGCCTTCTCCCGCCCCGCCCCTCGATTCCGCGCCTCCTCCGCAGCAATAAAACTTCTCGCGACAGCCACCACAGCAATAAATTTTTCATGCTGCCACACTTGGGCTTACTGTTTACTTGAGCGGCTTTTCTCAAATTACAATTCGACAATTACGTTGGGGAGTTGGCCTTCGGCACTACTGCAGCGGGCGGCGCTGTCTTTTTCTGGTCATAGGTGTGCTTCACTCGGCGCACGTACGACATGGTTTCAGCAAACGGCGGCACGCGTCCGTATTTCTGCACCCGCTCGGGCCCCGCGTTGTAGGCGGCCAGAGCCAGAATCAAATTGTTGTCGTAGCGATGCAGCAGTTCGCCGAGATAGCGCGTGCCCGCGTCAATATTTTCCGCCGGATCGAAAACGTTACGCACTCCCAATCGATTCGCAGTGCCGGGAATAAGCTGCATCAGTCCCCGGGCGTTGCGGCGCGACACAGCCTTGGGATTGAAGTTGGATTCAATGGCGATCACGCTCGAGATAAGGTCGGCGTCGACATGGAAACGCGTGGCGGCCGACCGGATGAATTGACCGAACTGGGTATTCTGCGCCAGCGCACCTGGTGCGACAGGCACGACAATCGGAGTAAATATTTCTTCGGGCTCGATAGCTATTACTTCAGCGCTGGGAACTTCCACAAAACCGCCATTCATCTGTAGTCGATATTTGTCGCCAAGCAGTTGATAGCCCGTCACCGTCAAGCGCTGGCCACTGCGCAGCACCACGTATTCAGCGCGCAGCGCTGGAGCCACAAGCAAAATCAGCGTCAGGAGGATGAGCTTGCGATTCACGCGCATGAGGGCGCCTCTCGCAAAGCAAACAGTTCGATAGCTGCGGCGACTCCGTCATTGTCATTGCTACGCGTCTCATGCCAGCCGAAAGCTTTTAATTCCGCGACACAATTTTCCATCACCACCGGAATCCCCGCGAAATTCAGCATCTCCAGATCGTTGTGATTGTCGCCGATGGCCAGCACATCCTCGCGATCTATGCCGCGCAGGGCTGCCCATTCCGCGAGCGAGGAGCCCTTGGAGCACGACGGGTTAATCACATCGATCATGGCAAAATCTTTTTTGGCGTAAATGGTCACCGCCAAAGCGAATTCATTCGCGAAGGGCGCATTGCGCAATGCCGCTTCGATCTCGCGAACCGGCGCGATGCTCCCGGAGAACATCACCTGGATGGGATCTTCCGTCAGGCAAGTCTCGAGCGGTTTGGCGAAACCGATGAATTCCCGGTTACGCGAATAATATCCGGCACGCAGCGAATCATCAGGATTAAGCGATTCGACCATTACCTGTTCCGCGCTGGGCCGGTCGAAAACCACCGCCGCGGCTTCGCGCCACGGCTTGGTGATCTCTAAAGCCCTACTAGCGACAGCGCGAGGGAGCAGATGACGCACATGTGTGCGTCCTTCCTTCGAGCGGATCAGCGCTCCATTGTTGACGATCATGGTGAGCGGAGAATCAATTTTCTGTGCCACGGGAAGAGCAAAATCATAGCGTCGGCCGGTGACCAGCGCAACCTCAATGCCGCGTTTGGTGGCTTCGGCGATGGCGGCGCGATTGGCTTCGGAAATCTGCCAGCGGCTGTCCAGCAGGGTACCGTCGATATCAAGGGCGATCAGGCGCACCGGCATATTTTTAAGTGTATCGTGATTTTGCGCATTTTCTGCGGCGTTGCACTTCGCGTTGGCCTAAAGGGCAGCCCAATTAGCCTGTGCTAGAATTTTCCACTCTTAACGAGCTTCGTGCATAGCCGAAACAAAAATGCCGACTGAGCGACTTTATTACGATGACGCGTTTGTACGGGAATTTTCCGCTGAGGTGCTGAGTTGCGAGCCCGCGAGCACCGCTGCATCAGGAAACCCTGGAACCGCCTCAGCTTCAAAACCTCCGGCAGGCGACACCACTTTAGAAAACCCGGGAATCACCGCTGCATCAAAAATTCAGGTCGGCCCGTTGTGGCGCGTGAAACTTGATCGCACTGCGTTTTATCCCACTTCCGGGGGCCAGCCGCACGATACAGGGCGGCTGGGAGACGCGCGTGTCGTGGATGTGCTCGATGAAAACGAGGAAGTAATCCACGTCGTCGACAAGCCGATTGATATTGGCGCGGTGAAGGGAATCATTGACTGGGATCGGCGCTTCGATCACATGCAGCAGCATACCGGCCAGCACGTATTGTCCGCGGTGTTTCATTCCAGGTTTGCTCTCCCGACAGTGTCTTTTCATTTGGGCTCGGACGTTTGCACCATCGATGTGCGCGGGCAAGAACGCACACAAGAAATTCTGGATAGTGTGATGGCCGCAGCGAACGATGTGGTGTATGCGGACCGCGCGGTGAATGTGAAGTACGGTTCCGCGGAGGAGTTGGCCGCCGCGGGTGTGCGCAAAACTGTAGAGCGCACAGGGACGTTGCGAGCCATCGAAATTGAATCGTTGGAGCTGCAGCCGTGCGGCGGCACGCATGTGCAGCGAACTGGGCAGATCGGGATGATTCTGGTTCGCGGCGTTTCGCGAATCAGGCAGGATTGGCGCGTGGAATTCGCGTGTGGGCGGCGAGCGGAGCGGCTGGCGCGAGATGATTTCGCCACCTTGCGGGCCGTGGCGCAGCGGTTTAACTGCTCGGGCCAAGAAACTGTTGCCGCCGCCGAGCGCGTGGTCGCGGAGCGCGATGCGCATTTCAAAAGCGCGCGCGCCAGCATTCAGAGAATCGCCGAGATGGATGCGCGCGCATACCTGCAAGAAGCGCAAGTTGGTGCGGACGGACTGCGCGTGATCGCAAAAATGTTTGAAGGCAACACTCCTGAGTATGTGCAATCCTTTGCGCGTGAATTGGCCCAGGCAGAGAATACTGTGGTGTTACTTGTTCACGGCGAAAGTGGGCAGATTGTTTTCGCGCAGCATCCCACGGCAAAGAAAGACATGAACACTTTACTGACGGAAGCGCTGAAGCACGTCGCAGGGAAAGGTGGCGGCTCGTGCGATTCAGCGCGCGGACGCCTTGCGGATCCGCAGCGCGCATCAGAATTTCTGAGAATTGCCGCCGCAGCATTGAGACCAAAACCCTAGGTCCTATAGCGCTTGCTGCTGTCAGTCTGTTTTGACGATTCAACGTTATGATGTGAGCCGCGTTGGCGCGTTCGCAGCGTGAAAGGTAACTGCTGAGCGCGGGCGAGTGTGATGGGAGATTGGTCATGGTGGAAGCGGCAAAAAGTTTATTTTTGATTCTCAGCGCTTTGTTTCCCATTGTCGACCCACTGGGCGGAAGCCCGATTTTCCTGTCCATGACGCGGGATTACTCGCCGGAGGTTCGCAAGGAACTGTCCTGGCAGATCGCCATGAACAGTTTTTTTCTGCTGGCGGGATCGTATTTTATCGGTACGTACATTTTGCGGTTTTTTGGAATTTCGATTCCGGTTGTGCAAGTTGGTGGTGGACTCATTGTCATTTCCAACGGCTGGTCGCTGCTCAAGCGCGGCAATTATGGCCAAAAAGAAGTGGCACAGAATGTTGTGCCGCAGGATCCGTACCGTGATGCTTTTTATCCGTTGACGCTGCCGCTGACGGTGGGGCCTGGTTCCATATCCGTGGCCATCACACTGGGCGCGAACGTTCCTTATCATCAGGGAATGCATCTCTGGAGCATTTTCACGGCGTTTATCGGATGTGTCCTCCTAGCTGCGAGTATTTATCTCTGTTATAGCTTTGCCGATCGGCTTGGCCGCGTGCTGGGCACGACTGGCATGACGGTCATCTTGCAGCTCACGTCGTTTTTGCTGGTGTGTATAGGTGTGCAGATCGTGTGGAACGGGGCTAGCGCGCTTTTGATGTCGCTGCCGTTGGCCACGCATTGACGGCGTTTGCGCCGCTCGTTTCTAGGTCTTCTTGAATAGCCGGTACCCCCTACCCCCAGGTGTTTTTGGCTAAAGAGTTCACAAAATGTTGAAAACAAAAGATCGCGGTCTGAAAAAGTTGACAAGAGCGCAAACAAAGAGTCTGTAAGTGGTTGATAATCCATGTTGCGGATAATTCGCCATTTCCCAAAGAGCTCGGAAGATATTGAAAACGGGGATGTTGAGGGCGTTGGAGGCCGCAAATTTGGGATATTTTTGTGACTGATGAGTAACGGCTGGCGCGCGGTGAAAATGTCCAGCGTGGGTCAGGGAGAAGAAGTGATTTCGTGTGTAAGTCGAAGCGGCGAAGGTCCGCTGCGCGGAGGGCCATCGATTGGTGAGCTAGCGGGATCGCGCCATGCATGTGCAATTGTACTTGTTGGATATGGTAACTGTAGCCTGTAGCTGTTCTGAAGGGCAGAAAATGGAGCATTGCGAACGGCCGTTCTGTGGAAAAGACAGGGCTGCAGCGGCTAAAGCCCAACGAACCGGCAACTCTAATGTCGCGGCTAAAGCGGCGACCTACAAGCCGCGATCCTCCAGCGCATCACTATGCGGGCGGTTCTTACAGTGACGTCAGGGCGGCATTTAGGGTGATTACCTTATCGACGGGAGGTGTCGGCCCACCGACACTAATTGGCAGCTCGGTTGTCATGTGATGTTCGAGGAGGAAAAACGTGATTCGACATTTGAAATATGCCGCGACTACGGTTCTGGCCTTATTGATGTTGGCAAGTGTTGCCGTCGCTCAGAACGATTACGGAGGCTCCAGGAAAGCTCGCGAGCATGGCTTTCAACATGGGTACCGGGACGGATTTCGGCAGGGGCGCGCGGACTTGAAGGCCAACGTAAGGTACAACGTTGACAGTCAAGATTTTCGGAATGCGGATTTGGGTTACGAAGAATACATGGGGAGCCGCGAGGATTTTCAGGAAGGATATCGCGACGGTTACAAAGCC
>Ga0209526_10003514_pt1 | contig 10672 bp, 9 predicted proteins | sample JacPinW_OM2H0_M1_FD_188566 | JGI IMG/M metagenome (GOLD analysis project Ga0209526, IMG submission 188566) | Forest soil microbial communities from Algoma, Ontario, Canada - Jack Pine, Ontario site 1_JW_OM2H0_M1 (SPAdes) (version 2) | ecosystem: Environmental > Terrestrial > Soil > Boreal... | reverse complement strand
GGACGTCGATCGCGGCCTGATCACGGTTGCCGCCCTCGTCCTGGGGGCCGGTCGGGATCACTCTGGTCGAACCCGACATGGAGAAGACCTCAACGGTCCCTCCGTTCCGGAACCGATAGATCGAGTCCGTCTGCGGATCGTAGCTCGCAAAGCTGGATCCGATGTCGCCTCCCCAGCCGTTCGGCGGCGGTGGGAACGGCACGGGCAGCCACTTGTTGCTCTTGAAATCATAGATGACCGCGTCCGCCACTTCCCTCGACTCCGGGCACCACCGGTTGCTTTGGGTGATGAAGTAGAAGCCCGGGAACATGACGCCCTGGTCGTGTCGGCTTGCGTAAACCCAGCCTATCGTATCCGGAGTGCCCGGCATCAATTCCCCCCTCGCCGAGCACCAGTCGTGGACGAGCTCCCACGGGTTCTCGCGTTCGAGGTCGACCGCCCAGAGGGTCGAATTGCCGTTGCCATTCCCGATTGTGGGATGGGTCACGTCCCCGCCCGCTACCACCATCCGTCCCCGCAGGGAATCGAAGATCACGCGACTGTGCTTGGCGGCGCCGGGAACGGGCCCGACCTTTGTGTCAAGCGGGCGTGGGACCCAGGTCCGGCTCGGGATATCAAGACTCGTGGTAGGGCGGACCGCTTCGGCCGACTCCGCGGTCGGAGAGGGTCTCAACGGGTCCGTTGACTCGGGTATCGGACTCGCGCAGCTACCGGTCAGGAGTGTCACCCCGGCCAGCATTACCCACGCGGCCCGGAACCCGGCACAGCGCCGGAGCATGAGGTGGGTTTGCTACCAGGGCTCGAGCGGGATGGGGCCGCTCGGACGCTCGATGGCCCCTACCGTCGGAGGGCTGCCTCGCCTCATGCGAAAGAGATCCTCACGGGGCAGCGCTTCGCCCCCCGCGAGCGTTCCCGGGCCCACGAGCGCCGAGCCCGGAAAGGGCGAGAAGTCGAAGCCGTCCGGCTGCATGAAGCACGTGCGATAGGTGCAGTCGACGTTGCCCGCGGTCCACACCCCCGGTCGCGGCGCCGCCACCGCCGGGGTGCCCCCGGGGCTTTGGATGGCGTTGTTCAGGACGGTCGTCTCCCGCGCTTCCTGGCCCTCGATGGTGATTCCGCCCACCAGGTTGCCGTAGATCGTGTTGTGGACGATCGCGATCCTGCGCAGGAGGCCGCGCTTGCCGTAGTCCTGGAGGCTGATGCCGCCGTCGTTGTTGGTCAGCACCACGTTGTTGCGGACCACCGCCGGCCCGCCTCCCACCACGATGCCGGCCGCCCGCTCCGAGCCCATGACCACGTTGCGCTCCACGAGATTCTGGGTCAGCAGATCCCGGGCCCCGTACACCATGATCCCGGGCCCCTTGGTCCGAAGAATAATGTTGTCGCGGACGATTCCCGAGGAGTTGAGCTTGATCTCGAGGCCGTAGCCGACCTGGTCTGGCGCGGCGGAGACCCCTCGGATGAGGTTGCCCGCCACCAGCAGGTCCGAGACCACGCACCGCTGCCCGTCGTGGCAGCCGAAATACATCCCGGTCGACCGGGAGCCCTCGATCACGTTGCCTCGGATGGTGAGCCCTTGCACGCTCATGTTGTTGGCCGTGATCGCGATGCCACCGACCTGGACGAACCGGCAGTTCTCGATCACGAGGCCGTTACCGAGCATGATCCGGATCGCATCCACGTCTGGCCGGGTAGGGCCGAACTCGATCCCCCGGATCACGAGATGACCGGCCCGGACCTCGAGCACGTTCGCGGTGACGCCGTCGTACAGAATGCGCGGCCGCTGCTGGGGGTCCGCCGCGGCGATGGTGGTCGGCGCGCCCGGCGATCCCCCTCGGCGGATGACGCACGGCCCCTGGTAGTCGCCCGGGCGGAGCCGCAGCTCGTCACCGGGCTGGAGCTGGTTGACCGCGCCGCAGAAGTCGTCCTCGGGTCCGATCTCGGTCGCGCCGGCAGGTCCAGCGCCCCACCCCACGAGGGCAAGGGCCAGCCCGACGTAGACTCCGACGATCTGGAGCGCCCGCCGGCTAGTCAACGCGATGTTCCGACACTGGGTGCGCCGAGGCTTTGGCCACCTGCTCGGCCTTCGGCATTGCGGCCGCGCTGCTCGATGTCGGCGCGAGGGTTGCGGGCAGCCGCGAGAGCAGGCGGGCCATGACGAACGGGTGCCGGATGCCGTACCACCAGTAAGGCAGTATGGCGGTCATCAGACGCCGGCCATCAAAGCGATAACCGATCCGCTCGAGAGCGCTGCGATGATAGCGGAGCATCTCGAGGCCCTGGGGGGTCGTGAGACCCTTCGCGAGGAAGCGGTAGTACTCGGCGAGGGCGACGCGCACCCGATCCTCGTACTCGCGCGAGGAGAAGCAGCCGGAACCGAACTTGACGAGGTGGCGGAACCGCCCGGCCACGTAAGTACGCAGGGTGACCGCGAACGACGACTGCTCCCCGGGGTGCGTCCGGGTGAACGTGAGGACCTGATGGACGAAGCCGAAGTCGGAGTCCTGCAGGATCTCGTAGCAGGCGGCCACGTCGGCGTGAAAGTCGGCCTCGTCGAAGAACTCGGGCCGCTGGCGGACGTATCGAGCCCGGTAGAGCAACGCCGACGGCGATCCGAACACCCGGGGACCGCCGCCTAGCATCGAGCGGCATAGCCGCTGACCCGGCACGACCGTGCTCGGAAACGGCAGCCCGTCGAGCTCGACCCAGACCCCGTCCAGTCGGTAGGATCCGATGACCCCCACGCTGGGATGATCCTCGCCGAGGGCCACCATCTGCTCGAGGCAGTTCGAGAACATCCAGTCGTCGGCGTGAAGCATCTTGCAATACTCGGCCTCCGGCGACAGCTGGCGGAAGGCCGTGTTCTGGCTCTTCATGACGTCGAGCAGCCGATCGGTCGTCACCACGCGGATCCGGGAGTCCTTCTCCGCGTAGCGCAGCGCCACCTCCCGGGACCGATCGGTGCTGCAGTTGTCGACGATCGTGTAGTCCCAGTTCTGGTAGGTCTGGGCCAGCACACTCTCGATGCACTCACCGAGGTAGGCCTCGCCGTTGTGCACCGGGGTGACGACGCTGACCAGTGGCTGAGAGCTCACGCCTACCCTCGCGGCCCCATCCCCGCCGACCGGCGATAGTCCTCACCCAGCTCGACCGCGTGCGGCGAGGCTTCGGTCTTGTACATGGTGAAGTGCGGATCCGTCATCTCCTCCGCGTTCCGCTGGGTCGTGTAGTAGTAGAGGTTCAGCGCCTTCCGGTACACGCCCTCCGGGCAGCGCAGCGGCCCGGGCTGGCCGTGGTTGGAATCGTCGGCCACCTTGAACGCAACCATCCGGTTGAACAGGGGCAGGATCGAGCGGACCCGGCGGGTCATCTTGGTGTCCCACAGCTCCAGCTCTCCGCCCCACTCTTCCCGCCAGCCCGGGTTCATGTAGACCAGCACGTTCACCCGCCGGTGAGCCTGCAGCTTGTGATGCCAGTTGAAGTCGGCGTGGATGTTCAGGAAGTCGCCCCGGCCGGCCAGGTGCGGCCCGCCGCCGATGAAGTAGGGGTCGGGGAGCAGGTTGTCGATCCCGGTCAAGGTCTCGACGAAGAGCAGGAATTGCCGCGAGTTCAGCTCCCGCAGGATCGAGCGCATCATCGGCCCCAGCTTGGTCTCGTCGTGCTGGAAGCGACGGATGTTGTTCTTGTTGTCCCGCACCACCCAGTCGATGCTGTCGAGCACCGGGAAGTCGCGCTCCACCGCCTGGGCCACGTCCTCGTTGAAGAAGTTGTCGATGACCACGTGGGGGAAGGGGTCGGCGGCCTTCCACTCCGCGGCGTGCTCCAGGGCCAGCCGCGCGAAGCGCGGATCGTCGAACATGCCCAGCGGGGTTACCTCGGTCGATACCGATGCCTCTGCCATGACGGGTTCTCCTCCTACCGACTGGAGTCAAGTATGCGCATCAGCTCACTGCAGACGAATTCGATCTTGGCCGCGGTCATGCTCATGCCCGAGGGGAGATTCACCCCGTAGGGGCTGATCCGGTACGACACCGCGTTGCGCTCGCGGGCTGCGACGGCATGGGGCGAGCCTTCATAGGCGGGGAGCGAGCTCAGGGGATGGAAGACGGGGCGGACGTCCACCCCGTGCTCCGCCATCCGGGCGATGAGCCGGTCCTTGGTGAGGCCGAGGGCCGGGTCCAGGATCGCGGTGACCATCCAGTAGGAGTTCTTGGTGCCGGCCGGCTCCTCGTTCAGGGTGAGCCCCGGGACGCCGGCCAGGCGGGCCTGGTACCACGCGAAGATCTGCCGCTTGCGGGTCACCAGCTCCTCGATACGCTCGAGCTGGGCGAGGCCCAGGGCGGCCTGCATGCTGCTCATCTTGTACTTGTAGGCGACGGAGTGGTTCCAGAAGTTCCCGCGCTCGTTCGGCCGCCGGCCGTGATCGCCGAGCATGACCGCCCGCTCGTACACGTCGGCGCGGTCGGTCACCAGCATGCCGCCCTCGCCGGTGGTCATGGTCTTCGAGCCGTGGAAGCTGAAGACCGCCGCGTCCCCGAACGTCCCCGCCTTGCGGCCGTGGATCTCGGACCCGATGGCCTCCGCAGAGTCCTCGATGACCGCGATGCCGTGCCGCTGGGCCACCGCGCGCACGGCGTCGTAGTCGGGCATGCTGCCGTAGAGATCGACCGGGATCACCGCCTTGGTCCGCGGAGTCACGCAGGCCGCGAACGACTCCGCGGACAGGCACCAGCTCCGCTCGTCGACGTCCGCGAAGACCGGGGTGGCGCCCACGTAGCTGATCGGCGCGGAGGACCCGATCCAGGTCAGGTCGGGGACGATGACCTCGTCGCCCGGGCCGACCCCGAGGGCCATGAGGGAGAGGTGCACCGCCGAGGTGCCCGAGGGCAGCGGGAGCGCGTGGGCGATCCCGAGGTACTCGCTGAAGGCGCGCTGGAAGCGGTCGTGGTAGGCATTGGCGTTGCCGTACCAGCACGTGGCCACCGCGTCGGTGACGTAGCTGATCTCCTTCTCGGTGATCCAGGGGCCCGAGATCGTGATGCGCTCCGAATCCATGTGATCGCTCATACGATGCGGCACTCCGGAATGGGAATGATGAACCGGCCGCCCTGGCCCCGATACGGCTCCTGCTGGGCCAGGATCTCGTCCGCGAAGTTCCACGACAGGAGCAGCAGGTAGTCGGGCCGGCGCTCCAGCAGCGCGGCGGGGGCCAGGATCGGCAGGTGGGTGCCGGGGGTGTACCGCCCCTGCTTCACGGTGGACCGGTCGACCACGAAGTCGATGACGTCCCGTCCGATGCCGAAGTAGTTGAGCAGCGTGCTGCCCTTGGCGGACGCTCCGTAGGCCGCGATGCTCTTCCCCTGCCCCTTGAGGGCGGTCAGGAGCCGCAGCAGCTCGCCCTTGAGGCGGGTGACCGATTCGCCGAACCCGGTGTAGAAGGCCTCGCGGTGCGCGCCCCACGCCTCCTCCTCCGCGAGGAGGGCCTGGACCGCCGCGGACGCAGTCGCGGCGTCCTTCCGGCTCACGAAGATCCGCAGGGTGCCGCCGTGGATGGAGATGCGCTCGACGTCCCGGACGACCAGGTCGTGGCTCCGGAACAGGCGGTCGAGCGCGGTCAGCGAGAAGTAGCAGAGGTGCTCGTGGTAGATGGTGTCGAACTCGCAGTGATCGATGAGGTCCTTCACGTAGGGAACCTCGATCACGGCCACGCCCCGCGGCTTGAGCAGCTCCGCGATGCCCTGCACCACCCCGTTGAGGTCGGCCACGTGGGCGAGGACGTTGTTGGCGTGGATCACGTCGGCGCGCTGGCCGAGCGTGGCCAGGTCGCGGGCGACCTTGGTGCCGAAGAACTCACAGAGAGTGGGGATGCCCCGCTCGTCGCGGGCCACCCGGGCGATGTTCGCGGCCGGCTCGATGCCGAGCACCGGGATGCCCTTGTGATGGTAGTGCTGGAGCAGGTAGCCGTCGTTGCTCGCGATCTCGATCACCAGGCTGTCGGGGCCGAGGGCCTCGCCGGTCATCATCCGGCGGGCGATGCCCTCCGCATTCTGGACGACGGTGTCGGAGAAGGACGAGAGGTAGAGGTACTCGCTGAAGAGCACCTCGGGCGGCACGGTCTCGGTGATCTGCACCAGCGCGCAGTCGGCGCAGAACACCAGATCGAGAGGGAACGTTCCCTCCGGCTTGTCGAGCTGCTCGGAGGTCAGGAGGGCGTTGGCGAGCGGCGTCCGGCCGAGGGACAGCACCGGCCGGAGGTTCGCCGACTCGCAGGCCCGGCAGACGGTGCGCTCAGACATTGCTCGTCTCGCGCCAGCGCAAGCTTCCATCCAGGCGCCCGGAGTCGAGCAGATGCTTGAACTGGGTGAGCCGGATGTAGCGGCGGCCCTGGAAGTCCTCGAGGGTGAGGTTCACGTCCTGGAGGGCGGAGTAGAGCTCCTTCGACCCGAACGAGGCGTTCCACTGCGGCCGGAACTCGGGCAGGACGCGCCCGAGCTTGCCGAAGTCGACCCGGTAGCTGCGCGGGTCGGGTCCCCCGCCCTCGGCATACTCGACGGTGCAGCCGGCCACGGTGCCGCGCACGATCTCGGCCAGCTCGGACACCTGGTAGTTCTCCTCGTTCGAGCCGACGTTGAACGCCTCGTTGTGGATCGCGGCGCGCGGGGCGGCGAGCGCCACCGCGAACGCGCGCGAGATGTCCTGCACGTGCACGATCGGGCGCCACGGTGTCCCGTCGCTCATGATCCGGATGCGGCCGGTGGTCTGGGCCCAGCAGACGAGGTTGTTCAGGACCACGTCGGCGCGCAGCTGGGGCGAGAGACCGTAGGCGGTCGCGTTGCGCATGAAGACCGGGCTGAAGTTGCCGTCGGCCAGCTTCGACACGTCCTCCTCGGTCCGCACCTTGGACACCGCGTAGGCGGTCAGAGGCCGCAGGGGCGCCGTCTCGTTCAGGATCTCGTCGCCCGCCGCGCCGTACATGCTGCACGACGAGGCATAGAGGAAGCGGCGGACCCCGGCCTCGCGCGCGAGCCGGGCCAGGTGCACCGAGGCGTGATGGTTGATGTCGTAGGTCCAGTCCTGGTTCAGGTCTCCCAGCGGATCGTTGCAGAGGGCGGCCAGGTGGACCACCGCGTCGAACCCTTCGAGGTCCGACACCTGCATGTCGCGGATGTCCTTGCGGATGGCCGGGACCGCGTCCGGCGCGTCGCCCAGCAGGCAATCCTCGAAGAAGAAGGTATCGAGGCCGACGATGTCGTGTCCCGACGCTCGCAGGACCGGGACCATGACGGAACCGATGTAGCCGCTGTGACCGGTGACGAGGACGCGCATGCTACCTCTCCTTGGTATGGGGGTGCGAGCTGTGAGTCGACCGTTGCCAGACCATCCAGGGGGCCTGTCCGCTCTGCCAGAGGCTCTCGAGCGTGCGGACGTCCCGGAGAGTGTCCATGCACTGCCAGAAGTGCTCGTGCTTGTACGCGGCGAGCTGGCCGTCCGCGGCGAGCCGCTCGAGTGCTTCGACCTCGAGATGACCGTCGCGATCGCCCGCCGGCAGGTAGTCGAAGACCGCAGGCTCGAAGACCATGAAACCCCCGTTGATCCAGCCCTCGCCGATCTGGGGCTTTTCCTTGAACTCGGTCACGAGGTCGCCGTCGAAGTTGAGGCCACCGAAGCGCGCGGGCGGCCGGACCGCGGTCACGGTCGCGAGCCGTCCATGGCTGCGGTGGAAGGCCAGGAGATCCCGGAGGTTGACGTCGCTCACGCCGTCCCCGTAGGTCAGCATGAAGGGCTCGTCCTTCAGCCAGGGCTCGAGCCGCTTCAGGCGGCCCCCGGTCAGGGTCTGGGTGCCGGTGTCCACCAGGTGGACGACCCAGTTCTCGATCTCCTTGTTGTGGCGCTGGACGTCCCCGGTGGCGAAGTCCATGGTGAAGCCACTGCTGAGGAGCGCGTAGTCGAGGAAGAACCGCTTGATGAACTCGCCCTTGTAGCCCAGGGCGCACACGAACTCCGTGAAGCCGTAGTGGGCGTAGTGTTTCATGATGTGCCAGAGGATCGGTTGTCCGCCGATCTCCACCATTGGCTTGGGACGCAGCGCCGTCTCCTCCGAGAGCCGCGTCCCCAGCCCACCCGCCAGCATGACGACCTTCATCGTAGGTGCTCCTTCTGGACAGCGAGGTCGTGAGGGAAAGCCGACCAGGGAGTAGCAATGACGGTGCCATGGAGAACACGCAATACTCACAGTAACTTATTGTTTTATTTGACGTAATTACCACTGATAGAGGAGAAGCCAGCTACATTGATTGGGAAACTTCGTTCCTCCCCGCTGAAATCTGCGTGACCGATGTCTGGTTCTTCCAGCCATCGAATGGTAAATGGTTGAGAATATTGGGTTTATCGGAGTCCTACTCGACGCAACGTTTGCATCCCAGGATGAGTCTCGGCCCGCGCGGGCCCTCCCATGCACGCGTGCTAGACTGCCCGCGGAGTTAGCCCGTACAGTGAGCGGGAGGAGCGCCATGAGCGAAACGCCTGCAGACGCCCGCCCGATTTACGACACGTCGGTCTTCTTCACGCTGCTCACGCGCGAGGCGGGTCGCGCGAGCCGCTATCGCGACTTCTTCGGGCTCTGCCTCCTGACTCCCGATCGACGACCGAGCGCAGAGGCCGGGGACCCGGCCGGCCTGCACTCGACCATCGCCGAGCTGCTCCGCACCACGGACATGGTGGGCCACGTCGACGGCGCGGTCGCATTCTTGCTGGTCAACACGTCCCCGGCCGATTCCCTCGCCATCGCCGAGCGGGTGCGGGCCCGCCTCTCGCAGACGGATCCGGTCAGTATCGGTCTCGCCTCGTTTCCGCGGGATGGAACGGACGCGCACGCCCTGCTCGACCGAGCCCGCGCGTTGATGGAGCAGGCCCGACACGACGGGGGAGACCGAGTCCGAGACGCCGACCACGCGGAATAGTTCGCGAACTCGAGGGCGCGCCTTGTCGCCCGCCCGCATCTCGGCTACTATCCCGGCGACATGGGTCTGTATGTGGTCGAGCGGGATCTCGGCAACGTCGCGCCGGAGCAGATGCGCCGGCTCCAGCGAGATGTCGCCACCGCCTGTCGGCAGCTGAAATCCGAAGGGAACCGCATCCGCTACATCAGCAGCTCCGTCGTCCCGATCGACGCGCTCGCGCTCGACCTGTTCGGATCGGACAGCGCGGAGCTGGTGGAGCGCGTCCACGCGGCGGCCGGCGTGTCGTATTCCCGCATCGTCGAGATCCTGGACCTCACCCCCGGATTCATCGCCGGAGACATCTCGCGATCGAGACGCTCACATCCTCCTGACGCGGGCAAGGCGAAAGGGCACACTCTCCCAATGACTGCGAACTCTCCCGAGCTGGCCCGATGGCTGGCCGACGGCCAGCGGCTCTTCAGCGTGTGCCTGGAGACGCTCGAGAACTCCGAGCGCCTGCAGACCCGGAATCAAACCCTGGAGAGCGAGAACGAGATGCTGCGCGAGGAAGTGGCCCGGCTGCGCCACAAGGTCGACATGCTCCAGACCGATCGGTCCGAGATGGTCGCCGCCTTCAACGATCTGGCCGGGCACGTGACGCAGGTAGTCGATCACATCCTCCAGAAGTCGGAAGACGGCGAGAACTCGAAGTAAGAGAGGGGACGGGCTCGGGTGTAAAACTTACACCGGCGCCCGGTAAGTTCTTCTGCCCGTAGCGAGCACCTTGGCGCCGCTCGGGAAGATTCGTCCCAGCGCCTGATCGCAGTCCAATCCTGCCCGGCGATCTGCTGCGCGATGCGTCGCGCTCCTTCGACACCGTCCTCTTCCATTCAGGATGTGCAACCGCTCGGTGCATACCCGCCGCCCCTGCTCCGGAGGCCGCGCCTGGCCCGGGCGCCCTACGGACTCCATCTGCGGTATCGGCCAGTAACTAGCTATATAAGCGCACTAATATGGCCATCTCCGCCGGTTTGCCCCATGCTGCCGAGGGGATCGTCAAGCATGAAGCGGCAGTCACCATGAAAGCGGCCGCACGTTCCATTCGCGGTATATGCAACTGTTGCGAGAGCGCCGGAGCGCCATAACTAATTGTTTGACTTGGCGTTTTGTTGCTGCAACCTTATTGGCACGGCAGCCAGACATGCGGAAGTGTCAGAAAGGAACTTCCTTTCCCATTAAGTGAATGGGAATGCCTGTTTTTCAGGAGCATTCTTTCCCGTCAGATCAGGCACTTACGCAGAGGGATCTGCAACGGCGATGGCACCTACTTTGCTTTTCCTACCGGCTCGGGTTCTGCATGGTGAGGTGTTCACACTATCTTCGTTGTCCTGCCAAATAACCGGAGCGGTAGACCGTCGATGATTTGCGAAGGACGTGAATGACGCAAATGAAGAACAGACTCGTGCTCGTCGCAGGTACCAAGCCGACGGTGTCGCATCATCTCACCGAGCTGCTCGGTGAGTGGGGCTACGAACCAGTCGCAGTCGACTCCGTCGACGGCGCCCTCGCCGAGATGGGGCAGCGGCGGTTCTTGCTGAGCCTCCTCGACCTGGGCGGGCAGACGAACGATCTGCTGCGCCGGCTCAAGACGCAGGGTGGGGTCCCCGGCACGATCATCCTGCTCGCCGATGCGGACGCGGGCGACCTGGCCGCCGAGGCGGCCGCGCTCGGCG
>Ga0209526_10003513_pt1 | contig 10672 bp, 9 predicted proteins | sample JacPinW_OM2H0_M1_FD_188566 | JGI IMG/M metagenome (GOLD analysis project Ga0209526, IMG submission 188566) | Forest soil microbial communities from Algoma, Ontario, Canada - Jack Pine, Ontario site 1_JW_OM2H0_M1 (SPAdes) (version 2) | ecosystem: Environmental > Terrestrial > Soil > Boreal... | reverse complement strand
CCTGAAGTGTTTTGACACGGTGGATATTCTCCTTCATGAATGTGGTTTCTGGGGCCCACTTCAAGTACGAGAGGACATAGATTGCGGATTTATGCGGTTGTTGTCAACAGGAACATGTGGCGCGGGCCCCCGCGCCCGCGATTTTGAGACTACAGGGGTTTGTTTCCGCCTAAGGCGTTCTGCTTGGCAAAACCAGGACAATTATGGCGGAGCCTTTCGCCGGCGCGGGCACCCAGGTCAGCCCAATAGTTTTACCCTACCTCTGCCAGCCCGTATGTTTTCTGCCAATGGGTGCGCATGTGGTCGAGGGCGCGAGTGATCTCTTCTTTCGAGACTTCTTCGTTGGGACCCGCCAGAACTGCAGCTGCTTCTCGCTTGGCGGATTCCAGGAGTTGGCGATCGCGGATCAGGCTGGCCACCTGAAAACTTGGCATCCCCGCCTGGCGGGTACCGAAGAACTCGCCCGGTCCGCGCAATTCAAGATCCAGTTCGGCAATCTTGAAGCCGTCGGTGGTGCGAACCATGGCGTCGAGGCGACGTTCGCCGGCCTCGGAAACTTTCCCGCCGGTCAGCAGGATGCAATACGATTTGGCACCGCCGCGGCCGATGCGTCCGCGAAGCTGGTGTAACTGGGCCAATCCGAAGCGTTCCGCCTGCTCGACGATCATCACTGTGGCATTGGCGACGTCGACTCCAACTTCGATCACCGTGGTCGAAACCAACAGATCCAATTCGCAGTTTTGGAACCGTCGCATGACGTCTTCTTTCTGCTCGGGATCCATGCGACCGTGCAAAAGGCCGACTCGCAGGTCAGCAAAGATCCGCTGGCCCAGTTCCTTATACATCTTAATAGCGGCTTTGAGTTCGGACTCTTCGTTCTCTTCGATCACCGGGTAAACCACGTAGGCTTGGTGCCCGGCAGCTACCTGCTTGCGCACAAATTGCCAAACCTGGTCAGCTCGGTCATCCGCCACGCGGCGGGTGACGATGGGCCTGCGGCCGGGCGGCATTTCGTCGAGGACGCTTATGTCGAGATCACCGTAGAGCGTGAGGGCTAGGGTGCGGGGGATGGGGGTGGCTGTCATGACCAGCACATCGGGCTCGGCTTGAGTGAGTAGAAGGCCCGCCCCCCCAAAGTCACTGCCGCTCCCATCGCCAGATTTCTTCATCAGCTTGAAGCGTTGCATCACCCCGAAGCGGTGCTGTTCGTCCACGATCACTAGGCCCAGTTTGGCGAACTCTACCTTCTGCTCGATCAGGGCGTGTGTTCCGATGACCAACTGAGCGTTGCCTTGGGCGATGTGGCGCCGAATTTCCCGTTTTCGTTCGTCTTCGAGAGAGCCGGTCAAGAGCACCACCCGGCAACCGGTATTTTCCAGAATGCTCCGGGCGGAAAAATAGTGCTGTTGGGCGAGAATTTCGGTCGGAACCATGAGCGCGACTTGATATCGGTTTTCCATGGCGATGATCGCCGCCTCGAAGGCCACGATGGTCTTACCTGACCCGACGTCTCCCTGCAACAGCCGCCGCATGGGAAAAGGCTTCTCCATGTCGGAGGCGATTTCCTTGAGTACCCGCTTCTGGGCTGCTGTGGGGTGGAAGGGCAGAATCTTCTTGATGGCCTCGCGCACACGATGGTCCAAGCTAAATGCGATTCCGGTCTGGGCCTTCTGCTCCCGCCGTTTGAGTTCGAGTCCCAACTCCAGGAAGAAGAGTTCCTCAAAGATCAACCGGACATGAGCGGAGGTTCGGAACGCCTGCAAGTCCTGAAAGCTCTCGCCCGGATCTGGCCAGTGAACTTTCCGCAGCGCCTCTCGTGGAGCGATCAGGCTCAAGTGGCGGCGCACGGCGGATGGGACAGGATCGGGGAGTTCGGGTGGCAGATTCTCCAAAGCGCCGTAGATGATGCGCCGAAACCAGCGCGGAGTCAGGCGGCCCTGACCGGCTGATTCGTAAATCGGGACGATACGCCCGACTTCGAGCGAGGTAGCGACTTTTTGTTCTCCATCCGCTTCCTCGGAGGAATCGTCGAGAATTTCAAACTGCGGCTGCACCAGTTGCAGGTCCCCGCGGTAATTGTCTTCTTCCACCTTGCCGTAAAGAGCCACCATCTGTCCGGGCTTGAATCGGTCGCGCAGATACGAAGCGTTAAACCAGATGCACTTCAGGCGGCTTCTGCCCTGGCTGGCTGTCATCTGAAAAATGGGCATGCGGCGGGTGCGCAAGAGTCCCGAAGCGCGTACTTCTGCGATGACGGTAGCCATTTCTCCAGCGCGCAGTTCGGAAATTCCCCGCGGGTTCAGACGGTCTTCGTAGCGAAAGGGCAAGTAGTGCAGCAGATCGTCGACGGTACGAATGCCCTTGGCACCCAGCACCTCAGCCAGGCGAGGGCCGATTCCCTTGACATATTGGACCGAGGTGGTCAACTCCAGCATCTTAGGGATGTTAGCAGGAGCGGCAGTTAGCCCTCAGGCCTTGGCATTTTGCCGGGAAAGGTTTTTGTCGCATTCGGGATGACTGCCGGGCGTCGACCGGCCAAGTGCCAGCGCTCGGAACCGCGGTGTCCAAAAGATCGTTGACCAATTTCGTCCACTCCTTAATCGCCGTCCTGGCGGGGAACGCAGCTTACTTCCTTCTGCTGCCCTTTATGCCATTGCGGGCCCGGCATACGCCCTTCCACATCGACTTGGGTCTGGCGGTCGATTGCTGGTTCTGCCTGGTTGCCCTCGGAATTGTCAAGACCCTAAGCGGCCGAAAGCGCCAGTCTAAATTGGGTAAGCGGTAAGCTCCTGGAGCCGACAGGTTACCTTCGGAACCTCGGTAAGCGACGCGGGGCAGGTTACAATCCTGCTGGCCACATGCAAAAAATCGCCATCCTTTATGACGCCAGCCAGGCGGTGCTGTCCACCTTTGATCTGGATGAAGTGCTGCAACGTATCCTGGTCATCGCGCGGGACTATTTCCACCTGCAAAACGTCGCTATCTTATTGTTGGATAAGGACACCAACCAGCTATGCACGCGCTCCCAGATCGGCGGCGACCATGCATTTGACAACGTCCGCGTGACCATCGGGACGGGACTGGTCGGCACCGCCGCCAAGCAGAAGCGTCCCCTGTATGTACCCGACGTCACAAAAGATGCCCACTACATCCCTTGGAGGAAGAAGACACGTTCGGAGCTGGCCATTCCCCTGATGGTGCGGGATGAGGTGGTCGGTGTACTCGACTGCCAGAGCGAAAACCCGGATCACTTTGATCCGGAAACCGTCGACTTGTTGACACTGTTTTCCACCCAGGCTTCGATGGCATTGCAAAATGCCCGCCTGTATTCGCTGGAACGCCGACGGGCCTCTCAGTTGGAGGCCATCAATGCCATCGCCAGGGAAGCCACGGTCGTGCTGGACATAAAGGAACTGCTGTCGAAGGCCTGTGAAAAGATTCAAGAAGCATTCCTGGTGTCCCATGTTTCGGTGCTTCTGAAGGATGAGCAAGACCTGGTATTGCGCGCCCACCATGGCAGCCTAACGCCTCGCATCCCGGAAGGCGGAAGAGTTCCCGCGGCCGCAGGTTTGTTGGGACGCGCCCTGCATGAGAGCAAGACGCTAATCGAGAATGACACCAAGACGGTCCCCGACTACGTGGAAATCTTCCTGGAAACCCGATCCCGTATGTGCATTCCGCTGGTTTCCTTCGGTCACACCCTCGGGGTCCTGGTCCTGGACAGCGCGCGGCCCGGTTCATTCAGCGTTACTGACATTCAATCTTTAGAATCCGTCGCCGACATCTGCGCGACGGCTATTCAAAATGCTCACTACGTAGAACGAGTCAAGCAACTAGCTTATCTGGACGGTCTCACCGGGATCTTCAATCGCCGATTCTTCGAACTTCGTATCGAGGAAGAGGTGGAGCGCGCCCGCCGCTTCGACACTGGAATGGCCGTGATCATGGTCGATATCGACCAGTTCAAACGCTTGAACGATGAATTTGGCCACCTGTTGGGAGACGAAGTGTTGCGCCAGGTGTCCTCGATCCTCTATCAGCAACTGCGGAAAATCGACGTGGTGTGCCGCTATGGAGGAGAGGAATTTGCCATTCTGCTCTCACAAACCAGCCAACAGCACGCGATGGGTGTGGCCGAGAAGTTGCGGCGGTTGGTGGGGACGTGGCAATTTCCCGGCGTACCCCGGCCCGTCACCATCAGCGCCGGAACCGCGACCTACCCCGATCATGGCACCACTCGTGAAGAACTGGTCAAGGCGGCTGACGCCGGCTTGTATGCCGCGAAGCAAGCCGGGAGAAATTGCGTCCGCGTGGTTCCCGCCATTCCGGACGGCCGGACCCGGGGGACTGGGCACCTAGCCAGGCTCGGCAGGATCGAACCCTAGTCTCTAGATATCTGCCTCGGGTTGCCCCAGTTCGTTCTTCAAGTGTTTTTGAAGCTCTAACTGCTGGTCGCGGAGTTCACGCTCGAGTTCGCGCATTTCTTGCTTCAATTCTTCCCCATGGTCACGTAGTTGTTGCGTCTCTTCCTCCAAGCTTGGCCTTACCCGCTGGACCTCACGCACCGCTCGCTCCAGTTCGGGTTTCAGATGCGCGATCTCGGACTGGGCCTGGCTCAGGTCGATAACGCTTTCAGCGTCAACCTCAGGAAGGTCGAAGCTCTCATCTAGAAACTCAGACTGGTTGCGTTCCGGCAGGGTTAGAGTCAGATTTTGTTCTTTCTTTTCGCGAACGATGCTGACCGTGAGCGCGCTGTTCTTGCGGCCGTGCACCGCACGGGTAAAGTCGCCACTGTCACTAATGTGCTCGCCGTTTACTTTTACAATCACGTCGCCGGCTCGGAATCCCGCCTTCTCGGCGCGACTACCTTTTTCCACCGAGCGCACCAGAACTCCCTGACCGTTTTTGGCGCCGAAAAAATCTCCCAGTTGGGGAGTAAGGTTTTCCACCATCAACCCGCTGTGCGCGGAGGAGTGCACCACCACGATGGAAACTGGCACATCCATCTCGGGCATGGCCGGTAACGCTGGCATCGCTGGCATGGCCGGCATGGCGAACGTGAATGCCTTACCTGGGCGGGCCGAGGCGAAGGTTCGTTTGCGATCGGCAAGCTGGGCCTTGAGGGTCATGGACTGCCCGTCGCGGATGATGCCCAGGGTCACGCTCCGTCCCGGTGGAATTTCATGGATCATGCGACGCAACTGCTCCACGCTTTCCACCTGGCTTCCGTTGAGGCTGAGGATGACGTCGTGCTCTTTCAAGCCGGCTTTGCCGGCGGGAGCGTCCTGATCGACAAGCGTCACTTCCACGCCGTGCTCTTCCTTCAGCTTCAATTCGCTCAAGCGATCCGCGGTGACGTCGCGGGTGTCAACTCCCAGGTAGGATCCGCCCCCGAAGTCCTCACTGGAGTAACCAAACGACTGACTGAAGGGTTCGCGAGAGGATAGCTGAGCTCCACAAGTAGCAGCCACCAACACAAGCAACATCAGTATTCTGAGGATCGAGTTGCGCATCGTCGTTCCTCCGTACAAGAGCTTGCTGAAACAACCGCTGAAAAACCCGTTTGCGGCACCGTTTTAGAAAGGGAAAAACTCAAAGTCAACACCTTCAGCAGCGGAAGCCGCTCTCGAAATAGGGTCCCGAGGAATCGGCTTCTGCCAGCCTTTCACCAGCCTCTACGCCGAAAATCCTTCAGCGACTAGCGCGCAGAAAGCTGATGTCACCGGTTGTGGTGCGCACCTTCAGCACCGGACCCCCACCGTTCAAATTTCCCTCGGCGGTAGCGCTGCCCGGCCCCCACGCGCCACCTTCACTGCTAACTCGAATTTCGGAAAAGTCGGAGCGGATGCGATGCCCATTGGCCAGGTCGATGGAAGCCCGAATGGTCATTTTCAGGTTCGGCGCCAGATAAACCGTGATGTCCCCGACGGAAGTCTCCAGCACCGAATCGGTGCGCTCCGCGCCGGACACGAATTTGGCAACAATGCCACCAGATCCGGTCTCGGCTCGGGCTGCGGGGACGCCATTGAGCGTAATGCTGCCCCCGCCAGTCTCAGCCCGCACCCGCCCCGTGGCCGAACTCAGACGGATACTCCCGCCCCCGGTTTCAATTTCCGCAGGCCCGGCAATCTCGCCCAGTTCGATGCTGCCACCGCCGGTCGTCACCTTCAAGGACCCGGAGCAACGTTCGACCTCGATGCTGCCACCACCGGTTTCCAGCACCGCGCCCTGCATGCCGGAAACAACCACCACGCTGCCTCCACCAGTCTCAGCGTTGATCTTGCCCTTGGCGGAAACTACCTTGATGCTCCCGCCGCCGGTGCGCAGGCTCAACTCTCCGCCGACTGTGCCCACGTCGATGGCTCCTCCCCCGGTCTCGGCGTTGATGGTGCCTCCGATGTCGTCGAGGTGAATGGTCCCGCCCCCGCTCTCCGCCTCCACTCGGCCGCTGACACCTGTGGCGGTGAGGTCGCCACCCTCAGTTTCGACTTTTACCGCGTCCGTATTGCGCGGCACGTTTATGACAAATTCGCTGGCGGATCTGCGCGATCTCGTTCCCTGCCATTCGCCGATCACCCAGGCTGTATCCCCGCGCACGGAAACGCTGATCTTGTAGGCGTCGAATTCGCGGCGGGCTTTGTCTTCCGAGGAGGCATAAGAATGATTGTTGATGGAATACCTGATCGTCGGCTGCGAACCCCCTTCAACCCGCACGGTGCCGGTATCTACTCTCACGCGCAGATTCTTCGCCGCCGGTAGAGAACCAGTTATCTGCCGCGTCCATTTGCCATTGTCCTGATAAACGCGAGACTGTTCGTCAGGGCGTGTTTCTTGTGCTCCGGACAAGGGTAAGAGCAGTAGCAAAGTCGCAGCGATTTGGGAAAAGTTTTTCAACCATCACCTTCCAATCTGGTTTTTACCGCTCCCAACCGGCTCGACCCGCGGAGCAAAGACCCGCGTCCCCACGACCATTCTCAATCGATCTCCGACATTTGAGACAGCACATTGCGGGCCTGCGAGCGGATGTACTGGTTCTCATCGCTCTCTGCCAGCCGCTCGAGCACCAGGCGCACGCTACTGTCGGCACGCACCGGCTGGAGCAGATGCAGTGCTTGGGTCCGCAAACCGGGATTGGAGTCGTTCACCAGCGCCTCGAGCACCGCATCGCGCACCCGCACATCATCTTTCACGTAAGACCCCAAGCCCTCAATCGCCTTCAGCCGCACGCCCGGATTAGAGTCATAACGCAAGGCGTACAAAAGCGCTTCACGCACGTGGGTGTCGTTTGGCGTCTGGGTCAGCAAATCCACTGAATCCATCCGCACCCCTGAGTTGTAGTTGTTACGCGTAGCGAACAGCAGCAGTTGTTGGATACGCTGATCGTTGAGTGACCCTTGCGCTTCCTGCGTAGCCACTGTGTTGTACCTGATGCTTATCTGCGATGATCCGGGCTGCTGTGAGATTGACTGGATGCCGGTAATGGAAGATTCTGCCGGAGCCGCAGCTGGCAACTCGATCGGGTTGCGGCCGTTCATCACTTGATAGGTGGCTCCGATTCCACCCGCAAAGCCCACGATGAAGATCGCCGCCCCCAGCGCCGGAGCCAGTTTGACGGGACGGAGCCATGCCGCCGGGTCAAACACTAACCGCTGCCAGAAGCCGCCCTGTTCCGTAGTTTCCAGCGCCTCTTCGAGGCGCATCCGGGAAGCCGCCATCAGATTGGGGGGTGGCTCATCCACTGTAAATTGGGAGATCGTGGCATGGAACTGGCGAGCCGCTTTCAGCTCGGCCGCACAATCGGCACAGCGCGCCACGTGCTGCTCCAGTTCGTAGCGAGCGTCGTCCGGCAGCTCGTTATAGATATGCAGCAAAATGTTCTCGTGTACCCACTCGCACTTCATGGTTGCACCTCGCAGGGGAGGCTTGTTTTGTCCACTTGAATCTTCTTCATCGCATGTCCGCCAAAGCGCCACGCAACTTCTGCGTGGCGCGGAATAAAGTGTTCTTGGCTGTTTCTTCGGTCGTGTTCAAAATCTCTCCTACGGTCCGCAATTTCAGCCCCTGATAATGCTTTAGCTCGAAAACCATGCGTTCGCGGGGGGTGAGTTTGTGCAAAGCATGGTTGATGCGCGTCCCCAGTTCGCGGCGCATCAAGTCGCGCTCAGGATTGGCGCCGGCTCGTCCGTCCGGGACCTGGGCCAGAACGTCGTAGTGTTCGCCTTGCGCATCTACTGCGACCGGCGCATCTTCCTTGCGTACTTGCTTCTTGCGCAAGTGGTCCAGGCAAAGATTGGTCACGATGCGGTAGATCCAGGTGTAGAAGGAGCACTCGAAGCGAAAGTTGCTCATGCTCTTGTAGGCCTTCAGAAACGCATCTTGGTAAATGTCCTGCGCTTCGTGTTCCGACCCGGTGAGATGCACGGCCAGCCGGAGTACCGCCTGGTCATAGTGCCGTACCAGCTCCTCGAAGGCAGCACGATTGCCGCGCTGTGCCTCGCGGACCAGTAACGTATCATCGATACGGCCTAGACTATGCCCAGCCATGTGGCCCCGCGCGAGGGGGTCCTGGGATTCGTTGCTTCGTTCCCTCTGAGGGCGGCTCGCGTCCCCATGGGAACACCCGCCAACCGCTGAAGATATTGCCCACGCATCGGCCGGCATCTCTCGTTGTCCTCGACAAAACCGGGTGCCTTGCCGTTCTTCCCGGTTGCATAGCTATGGACGTGTTAGCAAACGAACCGTGAGCAGGAATTATAGTGAGTTTGGCAGGATTCGTGCTCAGCGCAGGTAATTCGGCAGCAAGCACTTGCCCTTCCTCGGCCTACCACCGAAGGCAGATATCCCCAGCGAGAGCGTCGTTCTCGGAACAGAAGTCCCACCGAGGCGAACCAGGGTACCCACAAATGGCTACTCTGCTGCTTCCTTTTCGATGACAACTTTCAGGTGCGTGGTTACATCCTTGTGCAGCCTGATGGGAACTGCGAACTCGCCCACGGCCTTCAGCGGCTCGTGGATTTGAATCTTGCGCCGGTCCACGTCAAAGCCCTTTTTCGCCAGCGCGTCCGCGATATCGCCCGAAGTGACTGAGCCAAACAGCTGGTCGTGCTCTCCGGAGCGGCGCTGGAAAGAAACCAACACCTCTTCCAACTGCTTGGCCAGGGCTTCGGCGCTGGTTTTTTCCTTGGCCGAGCGCCGGACCGAAGCAGCCTTCATTTGCTCGATCACCGCCTTGTTCCCGGCCGAGGCCTCGATGGCAAGCTTGCGCGGCAGCAGGTAGTTGCGTCCGAAACCCTCGGCGACCTTCACTACATCGCCCCGTGAGCCCAACTTGGGCACATCTTCCTTCAGAATGACTTCCATGCCATGACTCCCGATAGAGATTCTTTTGGCCACGGATTCGCAGGGATCCTCACCGCTCAGGTGAAAGCGGAAAAATCCTTATGGCCCCCTCGAAATCCGTGGCCAGTTCTTTACGAAGCGCGGCCAGCAAACGGCAGCAGGGCGATGTTTCGCGCCTGCTTGATTGCCGAAGACAGGCGACGCTGGTGCGGCGTACAGACTCCGGTCAAGCGCCGCGGCACTATCTTGCCGCTCTCGGCCACGAATTGGGCGAGCAGCCGAACGTCTTTATAGTTGATGGCTTCAATTTTCTCCACGCAGAACTTGCAGACTTTCTTGCGGCGAAAATATTTGCGCCCGCCTTCGCGGCCACCACCGGGACCGCCGGGACGCGGGGGGCGTCGTTCTCCCCGATCGGAACGGTCCGGGCCCGAAGGACGATCTCCTCCCGAGGGACGCTCTCCCCCAGAACTTCCTTCCCCTGCTGCTGCTACTCTAATTTCTTCAGCCATGATGCTCCTTAAACCAGTCGTCGGTCTATGCTGTGACTGCGGCCGTCTCTCCGCCGGCTTCTGCAGGCGGTGCTGGCGGGGTCTTGCGGCGCGCGTCGCGGATCGCTTTGATCTTGTCCAGACGCTTCTGCTCCTCATCGATACGCACGGTGATGAACTTGATCACCGGTTCGGTAACTCGCAAGCGCCGCTCCAGTTCGTGAATCAGTCCGCCACCGCCCTCCACCGTGAGCAGCAGGTAAATCCCGTCATGAAACCTGCGAACCATGTACGCCAGACGGCGCTTGCCCATTTTTTCCACGCTTTTCACCTTGCCGCCTGAGGAAGTCACCGCCGTTTCTAGGGTGGAAATCAGTTTGTCCTGTTCCTCTTCCACCATGTCGGGGCGAACAATAAACATTAGCTCATAACTGCGATTCATTCTTTGTCTCCATCCCGCCACGGATTCTCACCCAGCAGCACGGATCATGTTCAGGAAACGAATCCGTGTTCATCCGTCGAAATCCGTGGCTAATCTTCTGGGTCTGCCTTCCGGTTGAAGCGATTCATGGCTACAGCCGGACCTTCCTGCAAAATTACGCTCACTGCTTCGGCCGCGTTGTCGAGCACCTCATCCACCTTCCTCAGCTGCGATTTACGAAATGGGGTCAGTACAAACTTCACCCCATCGGTAATCTTCCGCTCCGGCCGAACCCCCAGCCGGATACGCAAAAACTCCTGCGTGCCCAGCGCCCCAATGATCGACTTCATGCCGTTGTGGCCCGCCGAACTACCACGCTGGCGGATCCGGATCGTGCCCAGCGGTAAGTCCAGCTCGTCGT
>Ga0209526_10003512_pt1 | contig 10673 bp, 14 predicted proteins | sample JacPinW_OM2H0_M1_FD_188566 | JGI IMG/M metagenome (GOLD analysis project Ga0209526, IMG submission 188566) | Forest soil microbial communities from Algoma, Ontario, Canada - Jack Pine, Ontario site 1_JW_OM2H0_M1 (SPAdes) (version 2) | ecosystem: Environmental > Terrestrial > Soil > Boreal... | reverse complement strand
CCCATCTGCAGGATGTCGAGCCCGGCGAGCGCATCGGGCTGCCCGATGGTGCCGCGCTCGTGGTGATCGCTTCCTATCCCGAACGGGGTGCGGCGGGCAGTCGGCTGTGGACCTCACGGTTGGCGATCGAGGGCGACGTCACGTCCTACCTCGGCAGATACGGGCGGCCAATCCGGTACAGCTACGTGCCGCGGCCCTGGCCGCTGAGCAGCTATCAGACCGTATTCGCCCGACGGCCGGGCAGCGCCGAGATGGCCAGTGCGGCAAGGCCATTCAGTGCCGAGCTGGTGGCGTCGTTGGTTTCGGCGGGAATCGCGATCGCACCCATCACTCTGCACGCCGGGGTGTCCTCCGCGGAGCCGGGCGAGCCACCGGTCGCCGAGCGGTTCGAGGTGCCGCCCGCGACCGCGCGGCTGGTCAACCTGACCCGTGCGTCGGGCGGGCGGGTGATCGCCGTCGGCACCACGGCGACGCGTGCGGTGGAGTCCGCCGCCGATGCCGCCGATGCCGCCGATTCCGACGGCACGGTGCACGCCGCGACGGGCTGGACGGATCTAGTCCTTGGGCCGGACCGCCCGCCACGCGTGGTCGACGGCCTGATCACCGGCTGGCACGACGCGGGCGCCTCGCATCTGCTGCTGCTCGAAGCGGTCGCAGGCCCCGCGCTGGTGGCCGCGGCATACCGCGAAGCGATCGACCACACCTACCTGTGGCACGAATTCGGCGACAGTGCGCTGCTGCTCCCTAACCGTTGATACCCCCCTAACCCCCGGCGATACCCCCGGCGATCCCGCTGATCAGCCGCTCGCACACGGCGTCCATGTCCGTGCGCGCCTGATCGCGATTCGTCGCGCGGGACACGAACAGCGCCGCCTCGTCGAGCGCCCCGAGCAGCACGTGCGCGGTCGGCCGCAATGGCTGCTCGGGTATGGCGCCCTCGGCGATCGCGTGCGCGAGCATTCCCTCGATCACCCCAAGCCCGTACTTCACCCCCACGGCGCGCCACCGATCCCAGCCCAGCACCGCGGGCGCGTCGATCAGGACGATCCGCGCAACATCGGGTGCAGAACAGCGGTCGAGGAACAGGCGCGCCCCCAGTCGCATCGCTTCCAGCGGGTCGCGCGGTTGATCGTCCATGATTTGCCGTGCGATGTCGGCGACCAGATCGCGCTCGACCTCTTCGTATACCGCCGCGAACAGCGCCGCCTTGTCGTCGAACTGGTGATACAGCGCCCCCCGTGTCACCCCGGCTGCGGCGACGATCGCCTGGGTAGAAACGTCGGCGAACCCCTTGTCGGCGAAAAGTTTCCGCGCGGCAGCGATCAACACCGCCCGCGTGGCGGCAGTGCGCTCGGCTTGTGTGCGCCGGGAAGGAGACTCGGCGACCGCACCGTCATTGACTTTCATACAGCCTGCACGTAACTTTCATACCAAGTGTTTGTAAGTGTTCATCGAAAGGATAGCGAACATGCCGCAAGTGGCGTTGGACCAGGCGACGATCGACTACCGCGTGTTGGGTCCCGACGACTCTCCTCATCCGCCGGTGTTGTTTGTGCACGGCATCCTCGTCGACAGCCGGCTGTGGGACCGCGTGGCCGAGGACCTGGCGCGGCGGGGTTTCCGCTGTTACCTGCCGAACTGGCCGCTCGGCTCGCACACGATTCCCGTCAACGATCCTGGCGCCCTCTCACCGGGCGGCGTGGCCACAATGATCCGCGACTTCATCGTTGCGCTCGGGCTTTCCGACGTGACGCTCGTCGGCAGCGACACCGGCGGCGGCCTGTGCCAATTGGTCATCGACGCTTACCAGGACCACATCGGCCGCCTGGTGCTGACCAACTGCGATGCGTTCGACAAGTTCCCGCCGTTTCCGTTCACCCTTGTCTTCGCGCTGCTGCGCGGGCCCATCTCCATCAAGCTGCTGTTCGAGCAGATGCGGATCAAGGCCCTGCGGCATTCTCCGCTCGGGTTCGGCTTGCTGGTCCGTCCGGACCCACAGCTCACCGCGTCCTGGCTGGAGCCCGGCCGCACGGACGCCCGCATCCGCAGGGACCTCGCCACGCTGCTTCGCAATGTGGCCAAGACCGATCTGACCGACGTGTCAACACGACTGGGACGGTTCGCCAAGCCTGTGGCGGTCGTGTGGGGTCAACGCGACCGCGCCTTCACACCCGCGCTGGGCAGGCGGCTGGCGGCGCTGTTCCCCAACGCGTCGCTTATCGAGGTGCCCGACGCGAGAACGTTTGTGTCGCTTGATAGCCCGGGCGCGGTGATCAGTGCCGTCGCCGCGGTGGGAGCCAACCGGCTTTCTTAAGTCTTGACGAGGGTGAACTGGCAGACGTCGGTGTAGCCCTCGCGGAAGAGGTTGGCGCAGCCGGTCAGGTATTTAATGTAGCGCTCGTAGACCTCATCGGACTGGATCGCGATCGCCTCGTCTTTGCGGCCCTCGAGCGCCTCGGCCCAGATGTCCAAGGTCTTCGCGTAATGCAGCCGAAGTGACTGGACCCTGCTCACGTCGAAGCCGACCTTGGTCGCATGCTCGGTGACCACCGCCACCTTCGGCAGCTCGCCGCCAGGGAAGATCTCGTCCATGATGAATTTGACGAAACGCAGAAGCCGCATCGTCAACTTCAACCCGCGCCCCGTGAATTCCTCATCACTCGGCTTCACGATCGTGTGCAGCAACATTCTGCCGCCGTTGGAGGGAAGCGCCTGATAGGTCTTCTTGAAGAAGTCGTCGTAGCGGTCGGCGCCGAAGTGCTCGAACGCGCCGATCGACACGATCCGGTCGACCGGCTCGTGGAACTGCTCCCAGCCCTCCAGCAATACCCGCTTTGTCCGCGGGCTGTCAGACTCGGCGAATCGCTTCTCGACATAAGCCTGCTGGTTCTTGCTCAGTGTCAGCCCGACGACGTTGACATCGTATTTCTCGATGGCCCGCATCATGGTCGCGCCCCAGCCGCAACCGACGTCGAGCAACGTCATGCCGGGTTGCAGGTCCAGCTTTCCAAGGGACAGGTCGATCTTGGCGATCTGCGCCTGTTCCAGCGTGATGTCGTCGGGCTCGAAGTAGGCGCAGCTGTACGTCTGAGTCGGGTCGAGGAACAGCCGGTAGAAGTCGTCGGAAAGGTCGTAGTGCGACTGCACCTTCTCGAAGTGCGGCTTCAGGTGCTGGGTGTCGTGTCTGGCTTCTGGCAAAGTTGCGGCCTCTGGCGGTAGGTTTGGGTCTGGTCCGAAAGGCTCCACGCGGCTTGGGAGCCTCTCCCCCCGTCGTCTGCGAAGTTTACGCACAGTACCCGAGGTAAGCCGCCACTGCCCTGTCCGCCGACACCCGCCCGCCCGCCGTTGACGGCGACGAAAAAATGCCTGGAAACCAGCGTTGCCTGCGACGCTCCGTCGGCACACGAGAACCGCCAGATAAACAGTGTCCGCACAAATTCACAGCAACTCTGAAACAAATCGCGCTGTGCGCGCCGCTTACGCGCGGAGACGGCCGACCCAATAGTTGACAGCGTCAGGCAATTATTTGACGATGTCAACTATGACCACCACCGCCATCGCCGACGTCCGCGGGTTCAACCGCTTCTACACACGTGTCCTCGGACTGCTGCGTCCCCACCTTGCCGGCTCGTCCTTCGGGCTCAGCGAAGCCCGGGTGTTGTTCGAGCTGGCGCACGGCGACGACGTGGCGGTGTCCGACCTACGGCGCGAACTCGACCTCGACGCCGGATACCTCAGCCGAATCCTTTCCGGCTTCACCACAGCCGGCCTGGTGGCGAGGGCGCAGTCGGCGACCGACGGCAGGCGACAGGTCGTCCGGCTGACGACGCAGGGCCGCGAGGCTTTCGCGGAGCTGGACCGGCTCCAGACGGCCTCGATCGAGGCGCTGCTTGCTTCGCTGGACGAGGCACAGCTATCCGAACTCATCGGCGCGATGGGCCGCATACGCCGCGCCCTTGGAGACGCGCCGCCGTGGGGTGGTCTCGTCCTGCGCCCGCCGGCACCTGGCGACCTCGGTTGGGTGATCGAACGGCACGGCGCGCGCTACGCCGCCGAGTACGGCTGGGACATCACGTTCGAGACTCTGGTTGCGCGCATCGTCGCGGACTTCGCCGAACGGCGCGACACCGCCCGCGAAGCGGTGTGGATCGCCGAGTTGGACGGTGAGCGGGTCGGCTGCGTGTTCTGCACCGCAGCCGACGCGGCGGACACCGCACAGCTGCGCCTGCTGCTTGTCGAGCCGTCCGCGCGCGGCAGCGGCGTCGGCAGCCGGCTAGTGGATGAGTGCCTGCGCTTCGCCAAGAGGTCCGGGTACCCGCGAATCACGTTGTGGACCAACGACGTCCTCGTCACAGCGCGCAGGATCTACGAGCGTGCAGGCTTCCGTTGCGATCGGCGCGAACCGCACGACAACTTCGGGCGCGATCTCGTCGGCGAGTACTGGTCGCGAGACCTCTAAGAGAGCATCTGTGAACTGCACCTAACACCTGTTGCCGACGCCGTCGACGAAGGCGCGTCAGCGGTGGTCGCCGAGCCGGCCGAGGGTCTCCACGGGGGTCGCGCCGGGGCGGGTCCACTGCGGCACGGGGCGGCTGGTCGGGCCCCAGGTGGCGTTCCCGTCCGCGTCCGAGCGCCAGAACCAGCACGCGCTGCGCCCCTCGGGCCGGCCCTCGGGGTTGTCCTCCCACGCCTCGCCGCGGCCGTAGGGCGTCATGTCGAGCAGGCCGAGGGACCCGTTGATCGGCTCGTTGCCACGGCCCGTCGTGGAGTAGGTGAGGAACACGCGGTCGCCGTCGCGCAGGAAGCAGGTGATGAAACCCATGCTGCCGCCGACCGGCGCGTCTACGTCGCGCACCGAATACCAGGGCTGGGTGTAGCCCATGAACTCGACGTAGGAGGAAACCTCGTCCCAACGGCCCGTGGTCAGGATGGCGAACGAGACGCCGCGGGCGTTGAGGTAGACGGCGTCCCTCAGGTGCCAGGCCGTGGTGGTGCAGCCCTCGCACTGCCCCTGGTGCGGCGCGCCGTCGTACCACATGTGCTTGTAGACCACGAGCTCGTCGCGGCCTCCGAACAGGTCAAGGAACGGGACCGGGCCGTTTGGTCCGACGACCTCGACCGTCCCGTCGAACTCCACCATCGGCAGCTGGCGGCGGGCCGCGGCGAGGGCGTCGCCCTCGCGGGTGTGGGCCTTCTCGCGGAGCAGAAGCTGGTCACGGGCGGTCTGCCAGGTGGCTACGTCAACGACGGGCGGGCGGCCGGGCAGCGCGGTGATCGGATCGTTCGGCGTGGTCGTCATCGTGTCCTCCGTGGTGTCTCGTGCCGGGCAGCGTTGTACGACGTCCTAGGACGGTCACCAGAACAGACTCGCGACCCGGCCGGAACTTATCGCCCCGTTGCTCCTGATCGCCCCGCGCGTCCATAGCCTTTCGTCCTGTCGCGCGTACACCGAAGTAATCGCGGGCCACGAACGGCCGGTTACACCTCAGCGGGAGGCGTGATGAGAGGACAATTGCCTTATCCAACGCATCAAGCGGCCAGCACCAAGGGCGCCAACGAAAGGAGCGGACGATGGAGGCCAAAGTGGGCGACTTCCTGGTGGTCAAGGGAACCACTGTCGAAATGTCTGATCAGCGTGGGGTGATCACCGAGGTCCGCTCGGCAGATGGTTCGCCGCCGTATGTGGTCCGGTGGCTGAGCACCGACCACACCGCGACGGTGTATCCCGGCCCGGATGCCGTCGTCGTCACGCCCGCCGAACAGGAGGCGGCCGACGCGAAGCCGCACTTCGGGGTTTGACCCCGGCGAACGAACGCGGGGTCGGCCAAGACAAGATCGGAATCAACGCGTCCCGCAACCGCACTATCCTGGAGCTGATACTCACCGCTACGAGGCGGGACGGAGACCGATCATGACCAACCCTGTCGGCAGTGAGTTCGGCGACGACGCGCCCGAACCCGACGTGGTCGAACAACTCATCCCGATCGATGTCAGCGACGAAGACACGTGGCGCGACGCGGCACGTGTTGCGAGTGCACGGGATTGGGAAGCCAGTGAAGCCGATCTGATCGATCAGGCCATCGCAGTTCCGGACGACGATTCGGAGTTCGACCGCTGAGAACCGCGCTTCCTGAACACCTCCGGCGGTGTGCGGTCGGGTTATGTGCGTTGACGGCCCTCACGGTGGTGCCGACGACCGCGCCTGCGCGCGGCGACGATGCCAACCCGCTTCTCGAACTGGTCGACGCGGCCGCCCAACGGCTGCAGACGGCAGAGCCGGTGGCGGCGAGCAAGTGGATGACCGGCGGCTCGATCGAGGATCCTCAGCGGGTTGGCCAGGTGTTGGCAGCGGTGAGCACCGACGCAACGGGCAGGGGCGTCGACGTCGACTACGTCAGGCGGCTCTTCAGCGATCAGATCGATGCCACCGAGTCGATCGAATACACCCGGTTCGCGCAGTGGAAGCTCGATCCGAAATCCGCTCCCGGCGTCGCTCCCGACTTGGCAGCCTCGCGCGCGATCATTGACCGGTTGAACACCGAGATGGTCGAGCAGGTCGCGCTGCACTGGTCGGTTCTGCGCTCCCCCGACTGCACCGGCACGCTCGACGACGCCAAATCGGCGGTCGCCGGCGCACGGGCGCTCGATCCGCTATACCAGCAGGCGCTCGCGTTCTCCACGCACTCGTACTGTGCGCAGTGACCCCTCGCTTACGTCAGGCTCCTTATCTCGCCGACGTCATACTCGGTGACCGAGGCGGCCAGGATCGCCGCACCCTGCTCGTCGCTGGTACCGCTGCCGCGGAATGCCTCGACCGCGGCCACCGATTCCCACCGTTCGAAGATGTTGATCCGGCCCGGCTCGAGCAGGTCGGCCGACAGCGAGAAGTCGAGACAGCCCGGCGTGCGGCGTGCTTGGCGCACTACTTCGACGCACCCCGACAGGTAGTCGTCACGTCCTTCAGGGTCGACCACGAGGTGTCCGGCGACAATCACCACCAGGGGCCTCCTTCGCATGATCGGATGGAACCATCAACCGATCTGACCCCATTTCGGGTCAGAAGTCACCGAGACGGGGCGCGATCGGATCGTCAAGTCGCTTCCCGCACTCACCGAACGGTAGTAAGCAGGAGGGCATGAATCTTCGCGAGGCTCGAGAAGTCATCGACACGCTGGCGCCCGACCCCGACGCGTCGCGCGTGTACGGCCAGCCGTACGAAACCGCCGACGGCACGACGGTCATCCCGGCCGCCAAGCTGCGCGGCCGCTCAGCTCCGGGAGCCGACGACTCACGAATTCGGCTGAGCGCCAAACCGATCGGGATTTTCGTGATCAAGGACGGCAAGGCGTCATTTGTGCCCTCCGCCGACGCCACCCGGATCGCCTCCTTGGGCATTCTTGTCGGGCTGGTGGCCGCGGCGCTCGCCGGGGTGGCTATGGTTCGTCGCCCGCCGTGGCCGGATCTGCACGGCGATATTTCGCGGTCGCGCTAGCGCGCCACGCCGCTCCGAGCGCGGCAACGGTCAGCACCGCCAGCACCACCAGCCACGGCCACGCACCGTGTTGATGGACCCAGCCGGCGATTGCACCCTGGACACGGCCGGCGGCCCCGATCACCCGGTCTTTGGGATTGCCATTTCCGGTGAACAGCCGGATCTCGTACAGGCCGTAGTAGCCGACATAGAGGCCGATAACCACAAGGAGCGCGCCGCTGATCCGGTTGACGTACGGCACAATTCGGCGCATCCGGTCGACGGCTGCCGAACTGGCCAGCGCGGCGGCCACCGCAAGCACCCCGACGACGAGGGCGAATCCGCAGGCATACGCGACGTAGACGGCCGTGGCACCGAAAACCGAGCCGCCGCGAAGTGCGGCGGCGGTGACCACAAGGAACGGCCCGACCGTGCAGGACAACGACGCGGCTGCGTAGCTGATCCCGTAGGTGAACATCGAGCCAAGCCGCGCCGTCGGCGCCCACCGCGCGCCACGTGCCAAGCCAATCCGCACCGAGATCTCGCGTCCCGCGAGCAGCCAAATGCCAAGGGCGACAAGGATGATGCCGATAAGAACGGTGACATACGGCAGGTAACGCTGCACCGTCGACGCCGCCGACACGGTAAGGATGCCGAATCCGCCGAACACCGTGAGGAATCCGAGCGCCATCGCGGCGGTGGCTGTCACCGCGCGGCCAACGGCGGCACGCCGGCCCACGTTCTCACCCTGCACGACAAGGGCCAGATAAGCGGGCAGCATGGCGAAGCCGCAGGGGTTCAGCGCCGCAACCAATCCAGCGCCGAAGGCCAAGCCCACAAGGTCTTGGTCCACGGTGCGCGGCGACCTACGACAGCGCCGCTACCCGGTCGGACAGCTCCTGTTGGGGCATCGCCGAGGTGGGGTTGTTCACGAACGTTGACGAGCCGTCGGCACGGTAGAACTCGTAGGCCGGCTGCCACGGGACGTTGTAGCGGGCCCAGATCGACCCGTCGGCGTCGTTGAGGTTGGTGAAGTTGAGGTTGTATTTCGAAACGAAGCCCTGCATGGCCGCCACGTCGGAGCGCGCCGCGACGCCGACGAAGGTGACCTTGGGGTTGGCCGCCGCTACCTGGCCGACACTGGGCGCCTCTGCGTTGCAGAACGGGCACCACGGCGTCCAGAACCACAGCACTGCAGGCTTGCCAACGAGACTCGCCCCGTTGAACGGCGCACCGGACAGCGTCGTCCCGGTGAACTGCAGCCGATCGTCGGCGACCGCCGCGGGCGCACTGACAAGCCCGAACGCCAACGCGGCAGCCACCCCACTGAATACCAGCGATCTGGTCAGTCGCGAAAATCGAGTGCCCATCCCCCATCTCCTTCGCTCAAGCCGCACCGGTGGATGACCCGCGCATCACACCCCTAAACACGATGGCACGATCGTCGAGGTTCACGTCCCGAACGGAGCAATCGCTGCTCGCAAACGATGTCAGTTCTGCCGCGGTATCAGTTCCGCCACGAACCGATCGATGAAGTCGTCGATATTCGCCTGCAGGGCGGGCCGGATCACGAACTTGGTCAAACCCGCCGCCAGGTATGCGTCGAGCCGGCGGTGAAGTTGCGGCCAGTCGCTCGCAACGAGGTCGGCGGGATCGACGTCGGGCCTGCGCCGCTTGACCGCAGCAACCAATCCGCCCGGCAATTCGCCGTCGCTGACCGCGAGGTTGATCCCGAAATGGTCGGGTTCGATTTCGCGGCCGGCTTCGGTGGCCGCCCGTTGAATCTGCTCGCGACCACCGCGGGCTTCATCAGGGGTGAGGAAGCTACCGAGCCACCCGTCGCCGAGTTGGCCGATGCGGCGAAATGCCGCGGGCGCGGATCCGCCGAGCCAGATGTCGAGCGGTTTGAGCGGTCGCGGTTCGACATCGGCGGAACTGACCGCGAAGTAGTCGCCCGCGAACGCGACATCTTGTTGCTCCAGAACCGATCTCAGCAGCTGCAGCGATTCATCGAAGACGGCGGCACGCTCCCCGTCCGGCACCACGAAGATCTCGCGTTCCGCGGGAATCGCCGACCGCAGGCCGAACACCGGGAGCACGCGCTTGGGCGCCAAGGCGGCCAGCGATGCCAGCTGTTTCGCCACCAGCACGGGATGACGGCCGGGAAGCACCGCGACCGACGTGCCGACCTTCAGATTTGTCGTCCGGGCCAGCGCGTAGGCCATCCCAACGAACGGATCGACCGCCTTCGAGTACACCAACTCGGAGAACCACAGCGAATCGACACCGGTCGCCTCCAGATGGTCGACGATGCTCGCCAGTTGCTCAGGACCGGTATCCGCACCCAGCCCGATGCCGAACCGAATCTTCACATCCACCTCCAGGCCCCTCCGCCGATGCTACGTAACCCGCATGAGGGCCTTGTGCACAGTTGCGCGACGGGCCAGAGTAAAAAAATGATCGAACCGTGGATCCGGGGATGCGTGGTCCAGCGGATCATGTTCCGCGACGGTCTGGTGCTGAACCTGGACGACTACAACGAACTCGTCATCTCGGTGCCGTTTCACCTCACCCTGCCGGAGACCGCCCGAAACGACGAAGAGGTCGTGCTCATCGATCCGAAAGCCGCCAAGGCCGAGCATCGCGCCCTGTTCAACTTTGCCGGATCGACTTGCACCCATGCGAGTTGGGACGAGGACGGCAGCCTGCATCTACGGTTCTCCGACGGCCACGAGATCCACGCGCACAGCGACGAGCGCCGCACGGCGTGGGAGCTCTACGGCAAGCTCCACGGCTATGCGGCCTGCCTGGCGCATGGCCAGGTGCGCGTCGTCAGGCACGACCTGCCGGAGGACGAATCCGCTGAGCGCTAGTCGTGAAGCAGCGCCCGCATCTGGGTGAACCGGAATAGCCCTTGGCGCCCGGCTATCGGCTCGTAGGCCTGGACCTGGTCCGCGACGAATTCGCCGCGATCCTGCTCATGCAGTCGACCGGTCCATGCCGTCGACCCATCGAGCACCCGGTCGCCATGACACGTTGCAGCCTGCTGACTTCGGCGTAGTCGCGGCCGCTCCAGTCGGTCACATCAGAGACTTAACGCGAAATGACGTTCAGCGGCGGACTCCTTGCGAATACGCTGCTTGCAAATGAATGCACGGATGACCGCGCTGGCCGTGACGGCTGTGCTTCTGCTGGCCACGTC
>Ga0209526_10003511_pt1 | contig 10676 bp, 12 predicted proteins | sample JacPinW_OM2H0_M1_FD_188566 | JGI IMG/M metagenome (GOLD analysis project Ga0209526, IMG submission 188566) | Forest soil microbial communities from Algoma, Ontario, Canada - Jack Pine, Ontario site 1_JW_OM2H0_M1 (SPAdes) (version 2) | ecosystem: Environmental > Terrestrial > Soil > Boreal... | reverse complement strand
CCCCGAGATCCTGCTCGAGGGTGTGGATCTGATGGCTGACGGCAGCCGGCGTCACATGCAGCTCGACTGCGGCCCGACTGAAGCTCATGTGGCGGGCCGCCGCTTCGAACGCCCGCAAGGCGCCGAGAGGCGGCAGATGGCTGTTCATCCCGGATGAGGATTCCTAAGCCGTCACTGAGAAAGTCTCGTTTGTCGCCGCCTCGATCGGGGCCATTTACGCAGAAATGGCTTGTCGCGAGCGAATTCGCAACGCTCGGCGACTTTAGGAGATCTAAAATGGCGACGATCCAGTTCGAAGCACCCGAGCGCCGATTCAGTCCGGTGCCGCACCGGGGGCGTGGAGCGATGAGCGGTATCGCGGGCCGGGTGTTGGCGAGAGTTCGCGAATGGCGCCGGCGCGCTCACGACCGCGCTGAACTCGCCAAGCTCGACGACAGGATGCTGCGCGACATCGGGCTTACCCAAGCCGATGCCGAATTCCTCAGCAGCAAGCCGTTCTGGCGGGAGTGACGCTACAAGCGTATGATGGTCAGCAAGACCGCCCGGCGGCCCGAGCCTCAACTTCCCGACGACCACAGGAGGAGCAAACCATGACGACCCCGGACACCCTGCGCTATGTCGAGGGCGAACTGAACTATCTCGTGCCGATGGCGGAGCGGCCGCGTTATTTCGCCTATGACGCCGGCCCCGATGCGCCGACCAACATGGCGCACGAGGCGCACACCGTGCGCATCCATGATATGCGGCCGATTTCGCACGAAGTCACGCTCGACAGTAAGGGTTTCGCGCTTGTCGAGCAGCGCAGCGCGATGCGCGACTTCTGGGATGAGGACGAAGTGCACGAGGTCTATATCCCCGAGGCCGAACGCTTCATCGCCGAGGTAACCGGGGCCAGCCGCGTCTTTATCTTCGATCACGTGCAGCGCCGCCGTGTGCCGGGGGCGACGCGCCGGGCACCGGGCGTGCCGGCCCAGCCCGCGACGCGCGTCCATGTCGACCACACCGGAAAATCCGGTCCGCAACGCGTGCGCGATCTCTTGGGCGAGGATGCCGAGGAGCTGTTGAAGGGGCGCGTCCAGGTGATCAACCTCTGGCGTCCGATCCACGGACCGTTGCAGGACGCGCCGCTGGCGATGTGCGATGCGAAGTCAATCGATCCCGTCGATCTCGTACCCTCGGATCTGGTCTATCGCCACCGGACCGGCGAGACCTATTCGGTCACCTACAACCCGGCACACCGCTGGTACTACGTCCCCGAGATGCGGCGCGACGAAGCCCTGCTGCTGAAGTGCTGCGACACCAAGACCGACGGCCGCGCCCGCTTTATGGCGCACACCTCGTTCACCGATCCGACCACACCCCCCGACGCCCGGCCGCGTGAAAGCATCGAGCTGCGGGCATTGGTGTTCCACCCGAACTAAGACTTTCCGCTTCCCGGCCCGCCTCCGACGAGGCGGGCTGGGTGACGGCGCCATTCAGTAAGGGCGGCCGTCGCTGTGAACGAAGATGCGGCTGCCGTCGGGTGCCAGGGCGCGGCCGAGATCGTCGTCCGGGTAGATCACGGTATCGCCAGGATTGCGATCGCCGATCTCGAGATAGACCACCTCGCGCTCGGTGCGGTTGATCAGATGATGGGCGTTGCCCGAGCCGGCCCTGAAGCCGGCGCACATGCCGGGATGCAACGCGGTCTCGCCTTCATCGGTGACGAGAATGGGCTCGCCTTCGAGGATGTAAATGAACTCGTCCTCGCTCCGATGGGTGTGGCGCAGCGCCGACATGCCGCCTGCCGGCAATCGAGTTAGGTTCACCCCGAAATGGGTCAGGCCGAAGTGATCGCCGAGCGCTCGCCGCACGCGGCCCGCCACGCGCGACGCGAACGGCTCGGGATAGCCTCGGCCCGGCCGCGTCGGCGGCGCCGCCTCCGCTTCGATTGCAACAGGTGCGGCCTCCTCCGCCATCGTCTCCTCCTTCGTTCCCGGCCTCCACTGGTGAAGCGCTCCTCACCAGAGCACCGGCACATTGTATTCGGCAAATGCCTTGTCGATTGTCACCATGTGGCAATGCTCGGCCAGAGCCGTCATGATCCCATTCCAGGGATCGCGGTGCGGCCCGGGAAGGGCAGCGGCGGCAAGGGCATGGCTGAGCGAGACCGGCATGGTTTCGATGCCTTCTCGCCCTAGGCGGCGAGGCAGGCTCTCGGGCAATGCCGGCAACCGCCCCAAACGCTGCTTGTAGGCTATTTCGTACCCGATGCAGGCACTGACGAAGACCTCATTGTCCGGATCGCTGATCGCGGCTTCGGCCGCATAGGACAGCCGCGGATTGTCCGTCAACCACCACAGCAGGGCGTGGGTATCGACCAGCAACCTCACGATTCGCCGGAACGTGGAAGCGTGATGCCAAACTCGTCGGTATGCTTGCCCTCGGCCGCGTCGAGGTCCTCGGGGTCCATGGGCTCCAGCAATGCTTCGTTCGAGATTTTCCAGCCGCGCCAGGCTCCGCTCTTGCGGCGGGCCTGCTTCTCGATCGGCACGAGACGTGCCAAGGGCTTGCCGGCCCGCGCGATGACGATCTCTTCGCCGGCGAGCGCCCGGTCGAGCAGCGAGGACAGCTTTGCCTTTGCTTCGGTGATATTGATCTGGACGGCCATGGCTGCATGCTCAGTAATGTCCTAGTTATCGCTGGAGCGAGCCGGATGATCAACCAAATTGGTCATAAATCATGAGCGCCGTGACGCTGCGTTTTGCCACTGCCGATGATGTCGGTCTGCTGCTGCAGCTGATCCGCGAGCTCGCCGCCTACGAAAAGGCGCCCGGTGCGGTGGTTGCGACCGAGGAGGACCTGCGCCGGCACGGGTTCGGGTCGGAGCGGCGGTTCGAGGCATTGCTGGCCCTCGTCGATGGCGAGCCCGCCGGCTTCGCGCTGTTTTACCCAGATTTTTCGACTTGGCACGGCCGGCCCGGGATCTTTCTCGAGGACCTCTACGTCAGAGAGTGGGCGCGCCGGCGCGGCGTCGGGCGACGGCTGATGGCACGGCTCGCCGCGATCGCCATCGAGCGCGACTGGCCGGCGCTCCATTTCAATGTATTGGACTGGAACCCGGCGCGCGGGTTCTACCGCCGGCTCGGCATAACAACCCGAAGCGAATGGCTACCCCACAGAGCGACCGGCGAGATATTGCGCCGCCTCGCCGCCCAGGATACCGGCGACGGCGACTGAGCGGGTTCGTCAGTATTTGCCGCCGAGTTTGCTGTGGTCCCAGCTGGTGATCTTTTCCGGGATTATCTTCAGCACCACGCGCTTGGGCGCGCTGTCGCCCGCTGCGCTCGGCCGCGACGGCGTCGTGCCCCGCGCCTCGGCCATTGCGGCAAAAATCGCCCTGACGGCATCCGTACCCTCGACGATTTCGCAGTGCCCGCGAACCATCACCCCGCGCAGCTCGGCGTAGGCATTGCCCGCCTCCATCATCAGCGCGACCTTGGGGTTGCGGCGGATGTTCACGACCTTCTGAGCCTTGGCGTAAGAGGTCATGTAGAAGGCGCCATCCTTGGCAAGATAGTTCATCGCCACGACGTGGGGGAACCCGTCCTGGTCGAGGGTGGCGAGCGCGGCCTTGCGCTGTTCGCGGAAAAAGGCCGTTTGCTCCTCGGGGCTGAGCTGGATTTGGCGGCGTCGGTTCATCGCGGTTCCTTCTACGCATTTGCGGACGGCGCCGCAACGCTTCCGCCGCCTGTCGGAAATTCCTAATATCGGCTGAGACGCGTTCCCCGCGGCAATCGGAGACCCCTCATATGCTCGAAGTCTGGTCCTGGCCGACACCCAATGGCCACAAGGTGCACATAGCACTCGAAGAGCTCGGCCTCGATTACAAGGTGACCCCGGTCAATATCGGCGCCGGCGACCAGTTCAAGCCCGAATTCCTGAAGATCACTCCCAACCACCGCATCCCGGCGATTGTCGACCCTGACGGACCCGGCGGCAAGCCCTTCACTCTGTTCGAGTCCGCCGCGATCCTGATCTATTTGTCGGAGAAGAACGGCGGCAAACTGATCCCGAAGGACCCGATCGGCCGCTACAAATGCCTCGAATGGATGATGTTCCAGATGGGCGGCGTCGGCCCGATGTTCGGCCAGTGGAACCACTTCGCCAGCTACGCGGTCGAGAAGATCCCCTACGCGATCGAGCGCTACACCAGCGAAGTCAAGCGCCTGCACCGGGTGCTGGAACATCGGCTCGCGGAGTCGCACTGGCTCGCGGGCGACGAATACAGCATGGCCGACATCATCACCTTCCCGTGGATCCGTGGTGCGGAGCAGCGCAATATCGACCTCGCCGACTACCCCTCGGTCAAGCGCTGGCACGACGAGATGGCGGCACGGCCGGCGGTCCAGCGCGGTGTCGCGGTGCTGGCCGACAAGTCGTGGCGCGGCCCGATCACCGACGCCGAACGCGAGAATTACTTCGGCGCGACACAGTTCGCCGCCCGCTAGCGACCGGATGATTCCGTCGACAAGCCCTCACCCGTCGCTGAGCGCTGGGTCCCCTCCTCTCCCGCAGTGCACTGCGGGAGAGGAGCTCAGACTGTACGCCTCGCACGTTGCAGGCCCCTCGCCTGCAAGCTGAGCTGAGCTCAAGTCAGCGTGCGAGTTTCAGTAATTTCATTCCAGGGGTGCGGAACCTGATCGTTCAGTGTGTGGGTCCCTCTTAGGCCATGGAACGAGTTGTTACGCAGCTCGACACCTCGAGTACCCGGGCGTGGGCGGCGGTTGGGACGGGCTGCCTCATTTTCGGGTCCCAGCTCAAAGGAGCATCTGAAGTGCGCTACTCCTACTCCGCTGCGGCTCCAAAAATCGGCTCCAAAGAGCAGACCTGATTGGACGGATCCGACACTTTATCGGGTCGGGTACGGTCTCGCCACGGTGCGTAAGACTTTGGATCGGGTTCTTCCACCAAGCGATCCATTACACTCCAAAAACTGTATAAGCGTCTAACATGGATATCTCCAGACATAACCTTCTCAAGCACAACAAACAAATGCTCGGACTCCGACGGGTTGATATCTTGTCCCGAATCAGGCCAGACTTTTTTTAGCACCATTTGCCGCGTCGAGTGGTGCGCCCGCATTCCGGCGACGTCAAAGGTTGTCCTTACTCCGATCTGGCGCAAGTCCGCCGCCGTTTCGCCGCCGAACGCGACTATTAACTGTGCTTGTGCAATCCAATCTAAAATGGTGAGGAGGCTGTACGGCGTCTCGACATAGAGCAATACTGGATTTGCGGTTGCAAGGTTTTGGACATCCTGTACTCCAGCTTCCATTAATCGGAATTTCGTCTGGGTATCCACGCCATCGATCATATCTGTTGGTAGCACAAATCGGCGGTTGTAGGCTGCAGGAGCTACCTGCTTCAGGTTTTGCACCCTCAGGCGCTCGATAATCCAGGTTATCCCAAAGGTTGGAAAATACCCCAGCAGGAACGCGATGATTGTGAACTCTGCGTAAGAATCACTGTGAGCTGTCAAATGCCTTGCCACAGCGACAATAAAGGTCCCTTCCAGAATGCTCACGGAAGCCACAAGGAACGACGTGGGGCTAAGTTCATAGTTTCGGACCCTGCCTACCAGATATTGAAGCGTAAATAAGTATGCACCGATAAAACCGGCCGCTATGGCTGCTCCAGAATTCCACTGATATGCCGTAAGCTCGGAGGAAATAAGATTTTCACTCTCTTTGAGCGTTTCGCTGATGTTGAACATTCCACTCAATATGAAATTTGGGCGGCTCCAAAAAGTTACTTCCGATGCCAGAAAAAAGGCGCTTATAAATCCGAGCGCCGATAATCCGGAATATATGAGTGTCGGTAGCGCAAAGCTCCACATAGAGCCATGAGGCACGACCTCATTGTTAGAATCTCGTTCTCCCAGCCTTCTGCCCCATTCATGAGTAGATGGAGATAGCTCATATTTAATACGAGCCGCATCAAAAGATGGTAACGGCGTCACTTTAGCAGTCTTGGAGATCCAGTCTTCAAGCGCGATAACAAGACTTCGCCGATATCTACGCAAGCGATCCCTGCTTATGAGGACTGCCAGGGGTATCATGCCTGCTAAGATAAAGCACGAAAGCATCAAGACGCCTTTCATCCACATGCTCTCTAGAAACATAGCCACCCCCTTAGTCTTTAACTGTTTCTACGATGTCGGATTTCGATGGAAATTATCACACTTTCTATATTAGAAGTGTGATGCGCTTCACACTCCGTGCGAACTACCGGCGTGCAGCTTGGATGGCAAGCGTACCCGGCGCGCAGCTTCATCATGGCGAAAGAAATTTTCCCTCGCTGTGAAGCGCCTCACACTGCTTCAGGGTAAACAAAGATTATCCTTCCAAGGTCGGGCGGCACTCACTTCCAAAACCCAATTGGAGCCCGATCCACGCTGCGGGGCGTAGGCGACGTCAGCCCGTAGGTCAAGAAGGGGAGAATCATCGATGGAATCATCTGTACCAATGGCGGCGCCGTTTACCCCACCTTCGACGCCAGCTCCGACAAGAGAATATCTGCAAATAGATGGTTGGGTATATGCAGCGATAGAGGAATATAAGTCATTAAGGACCGAAAGTCTTGACTCGATGAAAGTCCAAAATACCATATTAAGTTACGGTGTTACCGCGGTCGTGTTAATATTGACCGCAGGACTTAGCATCATCGACAAGGAAGGGTTGGTGATGGTAGACGCAGGAATTTTTCTGATTTTAATTCCCACAACAATTTTCTTCATCGTCATGATTTGGGCCGGGGAAGTGGCTAGGATGTACAGGGCTGGCTCATTTTTGGTGAAACATGAATTGATTGTCAGTGAATACGTCGGTATGGTAAGCAAGCCAGCGCTTTCGTGGGAGAATTGGCTTTCGCAAAATGGCGTCAACAACGAGGCCCCACACAAAAAGCTATATATCCAGCACTATTCGGTGCTGGCTATGTTTCTGTTCCTTGCTGTCCTTTCGATAACGATAGGAAATTACAAACTTGGGAGCACTTATGTCGGGTGTTTGATTATTATTGACATCGTCGAAGCGAGTGCGCTTGCGTGTTTGGCCCTCTTAACGGTCTTCTTATTGAGATACTTTCATCCGTCAATAGCTCGGACTGCAAGTGAACTGTTTTGTCGCTTGTACACCTCCGGCAAAGAGGTGATCTTCCCGAAGAGACGTAAGACCTTAGTGTCCAATTCAGAATCGTATAGGTAGAATTAGGCGCGCGCCTGTCATGCCGTTTCTTCGCTGCCGACGCCGTTCGCCCTCGGTTGCATGCCCTGGCCTACAACCTTGGCAACTTTCATGCGAACCCTGGCGATGCCCGCGGTAGCGGAGCTGTGGTCCCTGACGAGTTTGCGGGAGAAGCAAAGCAAGATCGGCCGCGAAGGTCGTCAGCCATGGCCGCTACGTCACCCTCCAGATGGTCGAGGTCGCGGTGCAACGACAGATGTTCCAGGAAATCCTGTCGCTGATCACCCGGTTGCGGACACCGTCCGCGCCGGCATGAGGAGCGCGGGGCCAGATGCGACAAACGACGACGGCAAAAGGTGCGCCTCGATGCAGGCAAAGCTGCGCGTTTTCAGCGCCTCGGCGCAGTCAACTGATTGGTTCGACTCTTGCGGCGCACGCGGTGCGCGATTTACCGTTGCCCATGACGGTCCAAGGCGCGATCCTTGGCCCCACAACCGCGCCGAATCCGGGGAATGTCGGGTTCATACCTTCGAACCGGCCTTGCTGCGGAATGCGCAGCCGCGTAGGTATCCCATTCATGCCAATTCGAGCTCCATCTCGTCGCCGGCCGCGCACACTTCACGGCGAGTGACGTGGTTGTTGTGCATGAGGAGCGCAAAAAGGTGAGAGAATCGCAAGAGCCGAGGCGGCGATCCGGGCTTGCGACGCAGGTGTTTATTATTCTCAGCTTGGTTGCCGTCGGGTATGGGTTCCTGGCCGGCCTGCGCACCCTGACTGTAACTGATCTGGGATGGCAGCTGGCCACGGCGCGCTGGATAGTTCAGCACCACCAAATCCCGTCGACTGACGTCTTCTCGTACACCGCGCAAGGACAGCCCTGGGTCTATCCGGTCGGCTCGGGTCTGCTTTTCTACGGTGCGTATCTCCTCGGGGGCTATACGCTTCTGTCGTGGCTCCAGGCGGCGGCCTGCGCTGGGACAGTAGCCCTGATGCTACGGGGAGGATCGGTCATTTCCGCCGTTCTGGCGATTTTGGCCGTCCCGATGATCGCAATCCGCACGGGGTCGCGGGCAGACCTGTTCTCAGTGGTGCTATTCGCGGCCTTTCTCGGGCTGCTTTGGCAGAAGCATCAGAGCGGCCGCGCCCGGTTGTGGCTCTTGCCGATATTGATGATCGCCTGGGTGAACCTCCACTTGGGGTTTGTCGCAGGGTTGGCGCTGATTGCGGCATACGTACTGATGGAAGCCTTGGAGCTGGTGTGGCGGGAGCGACGCGAGGCAGCGGCGGAACGGTTGCGCAGCTCCTGGCCTTGGCTGATTGCGACCTGCGGCGCGACATTGGTAAACCCATGGGGCTGGGGAATTTTCAGCGCCGTGCACCGCCAGACAAGCGCCATGGACACTCTGACGCTGTGGACGTCCGAGTGGGCCTCGGCGTCGTTGAACTGGACCGTGATGTCGCTGGGGTTGTCCCTGCGCGATCCGACCGGTGCTTTCTACCTGATGCTTTTGATCGCCGCGGTAGCCGTGCCGGTTGCTCTCTTGCGAAGAGAATTCGGAGCCGCGGTCTTGGTGAGCGGCGCAGCGGCAATTTCCGCCCGGCATATCCGCTTCGAGGCGCTCTTCGGGGTTGTGACGGTGGTCGTGGGGGGCGCTGTACTGGCATCGGCACTTGCCGGGTTGCCTCAGAAGGTCAAGGAGGCAAGGGTCCGATCGATCAGGTGTTCCTCGGGCCTCGCCATCGGCGTGGCATTGTTCGCTATCGCGCTTGCGGGCCTCCGGTCGGCCGATTTGATCAGCGATCGCCGCTATCTTGCGAGCGGCGATGAGCTGGGGTCGTTCGGCCCCGGATTGTCGTGGTGGTTCCCGGAGCGAGCGGCGGCATTTATCGAGCGCGAGAACATACCAGGGCAAATATTCAACAGTTACAACGATGGCGGATATTTTGTTTGGCGCCTGGGCCCGAAGTATCTCGACTACATCGATGGCCGCACCATTCCATTCGGTCCGAAATTGATCGAACGAAACGTCATATTAATGAGGTCTCAACCCGATTCATCGGCGTGGCAGCGGGAGGCGCAGGATCGCGGCATCAATGCCATCCTCGTCCCGCTGGGACGCAACAACGGATTGCGTCTCTTCCCGGTATTGCGGCAGTTCTGCACCAGTGACGCCTGGCGGCCGGTGTACCTGGATGAGGTCTCTGCGGTTTTTGTGCGGCGAACGCCGGAGACTGAAGGACTGATCGAGCGGCTGCAGATCCAGTGTGCCACCACCCCGTTGCCTGCAGTTACTCCACAAGGAAATTCGACCCAGGCCTTCAATCGATGGGCAAACGCAGCTGCAGTTCTGAAAGTACTGGGTCGAGACTCCGAGGCGTTCGAGGCAACAAAAAAGGCACTGGCTATTTTCCCAAACAGCGCCTTCGTTCACTTCCTGCGCGGGAATTTGCTGGAGCAGGCGGGTAATTTCGGTGAAGCCGAACAGGAATACCTGTTGTCGGTGGCGCTTGAGCCAAACGGATCCACCTGGTCGAGGTTGGGGGCGATCTATCACCGGGCAGGCCGGTTGATGGAAGAGATCGACGCTTTGGAACACGCAAGCGAACTCTTGCCCTATCCGGCGATAGTGTTGCTTCCATTGGGTTACGCCGACCTTGCCGCGCACCGCCCGCAAATGGCTCTGCAGGCGTTTGACAGGGCAGTTGCCGGCTTGCCACCGCAGCAGACAACAACCGGCCCCAACGCGTTCTTCGCGGACCTGGCACACGGACGCGCCGCGGCTTGGGAAGCTCTGGGAGATTTGCCGCGCGCTGTCTCGCTCGCCGAAGAGACAGTAAGGTTGAGGCCATCGAACTCCGACGATTGGCTTATGCTGGCAAATTTGTATGACCGCGAGCAGCGATTCGAAGATGGGCAACGGGCGAGAGAACGCGCGGCGGCGGTGAACGGCGGCCAAATATTACCGAGCGCGCCGCAACCGCAGCACTGAGCCCATGCTGTGGCTCGCAATCACCTTGCCGGATCCTCGGCCGCGTGCAAAGTCTTCGACCGGCGGCTCGGCTTTTGGCCCGCCGAACGCTGTGCCCTTCACCGTGTGGCAGGGAAGGCGATCCCTCAGGGCCCGTCCTAATCTGCGTCCAGCCCCTTAAGCCGGTAGACGAGGTCGAGCGCCTCGCGCGGGCTGAGCTCGTCAGGACGGATGTCCCGGAGCAAGGCCTCGGCCGCGGATTCGTGCGGGCCCGGATCGGCGCGGCGGCGGGCGGCATTGAAGAGCGGGAGGTCGTCGGCGAGCCGCGCCAATGCCCCGCCCTGCTCGCCCTTTTCGAGCACCCCCAGCACCTCCTCGGCGCGCGCGGTGACTGTCTTCGGCAGACCGGCGAGCTTGGCGACATGGATGCCGTAGGAGCGGTCGGCGGTGCCGGGGCCGACCTCGTGCAGAAAGACGACGTC
>Ga0209526_10003510_pt1 | contig 10676 bp, 17 predicted proteins | sample JacPinW_OM2H0_M1_FD_188566 | JGI IMG/M metagenome (GOLD analysis project Ga0209526, IMG submission 188566) | Forest soil microbial communities from Algoma, Ontario, Canada - Jack Pine, Ontario site 1_JW_OM2H0_M1 (SPAdes) (version 2) | ecosystem: Environmental > Terrestrial > Soil > Boreal... | reverse complement strand
ATTACGCTGACGTTGTTTGCTGTATACCTTTCCATACCACCTGCTTTGGCGGCTAAAAGACCCGTCAATGCTGCGTTGTATGCGTCAGTCCACACTTCCTCCCGTTCTTCGCGCGATATCATAGACCCACATTGTACCCGATTGGCTGAACCCTAACAAAAAAATCCGCTGAGGTCTTCTCTCTCGGCGGACTCGTCTTGATTGTGCAAACTCTTCCAAATGCCGACTGCGGCACCGAGAAGCAAAGCTCCAACGAGAACCCAAGGGGCGGAATGCCAAAGCCAAAGGCAGCCACCGATGAAAAATGCCGCTGGCAGCAGCCTAACGGCCATCAGAATTAGCACGATGGCCAGCAGAACCCAAAGAAAAGTGATCATATGTCGAAGCGATAATTGCGAGCTTCTCAAAGGCGGTCATAAATATTTGATGACGTAGTATTGGTATTCCCCTCTCATAATGGCGTGAGTAACGCTTGAACCATTTATGTATCCGTAAGGAGAAATGTACCCGTTGCCAGAAGTGATAGACCCGACCTGCTGTGACTCTCTCAACCCTCTTAATATCCCGTTGCCACCCATAGCCTTGGCTTCTTTAACCAGGGCTGCATCACCGAGAGGGGAAAGCCCACCCTGTATAAGCAGCCCGATAATCACGTACTTCCTGTTTGGGGTTCCATTCCACCAAAGATCTATCCCATCCTTGGTTTCACATGCTCCTCCCGTACCTTGGTAAACTGTGTGGTCCGAGTAAGACAACGATTTCGTGGTAACGCACGAGGTGAAGAAGAGTGCAGTCGTCGCCGGTGTGATTGCTAGTCGTTCGAAGGTTCTCATTTTATGTTAATCCAGTTTAGGCTGTCATTGGGGCGGTTACTTAAACGTGATCCTTTCTAATCGATTCGCTACCGTCGTTCGTGGCTCCTCTAGAATTCTGGCCGCCTCGCTCGCGTTCACCGGCAGCGATGCCATATCGGAGGCCGCTTTGACAATCAAGAGTGCCAATTGTTCGGGTGTGATGATGGCACGGGCGATTTCACACACCGCGGACGGCGACTCCGCCAACTGAATGAGGTCGGCGAGAATGCTCATGCGCTCACTCCTGTTTTCGATTCCCTAGATTCGGATTCGGCTTTTCATTCCGCCTTCCTGGGTTAAGCCCTTGATTTTGCGCGGGCCGGTCGTGCGAATTCTTAGATATTCCTCGAGCGCTTTAGCGTTGAAACGAAGGCGACTAGCAACACGCGTGCAGGGAATCCTGCGCTCGCGTACCAGCTGGTTGACGCCGCGTTCGGTCAAAAGAAGCATCTGGGCTACCTGCCTTACATCCAAATACCGAGGCAAATCCTGGCCGTTCAGTGGCGCCTGGGGGAATTCCTTTTCGGCTGCTTTCAACAAATCGCGGACCTTTGGAAAAAGAGCCGGCAATTCACTCGATGCGAACTCCGGCAATTTTTTTAATTCAAGCGCAATCATCGTTACTTCGAATGGTGTGGGTGAGTTCATAGGTCCAATGGGCTTTTTGCGGTTAATGGTTGCGTTTTAGGAAGCACGGACGTTGGCCTTGGAAGTCGCCGACGGCAGCGACTCGTACTCGCTGTGCGCCGAGGCTCCTTTTCTATCTTGCCGGGTCAAGCATCACCTTGAAAGAAATAATGGCATAACGGTTACGCTACCGCAAGAAAAAAGAGAAGAGCGTAAGGGTGCTTACTGTTCTTTTTTCTTACGCTTTGCCCACCGAGCCTCAGCGCCCATTTTCCCTAACTCGGCCATCTTTTGCGGATCTTTCTTCTTCCTAGGAGATTTCGACGCGCCGAGCTGTTTGGCTACATGCTGACGGACGTAGCCGTCATCAATCTGACGATGGCAATAGGGACATTCCACTTCCATAAGGTACCAGAGTCACTCGTTTCGCAGCAATTCAGCGTACAGCGTAACGGTTATGGCGTCAAAGTGACAGAGCGGGAAGCGCATGCCGCTCAAAACATGCCCGACGTGTAATGCAGAATTTCGAGGCAAGCGGACACAAACATATTGCTCAACAAAATGTAAGCCTCCGATCCCATGTGCGTGGTGCGAAAAATTGATCTTTCCGACACGTGAGTATCAAAGGCATCGTGACATTGTCTGCAGCGAGCAGTGTCTTCGCGAAGCGCTAACGGAACGAAAAGAGAGGCTGAAGGAGGCGGAAGCGCGCCAGGGGGCGTACCAGCGGGCCAATAGCCAAAGGGTTAGGCTACTGAAATACGGACTTTCACCAAAGCAATTCGAGGTGATATTGGAATTGCAGAAGCATAAATGCGCCGTTTGCGGGATCGCCTTTGATACCAAAGTTAGGATACGGCGCCCTCACATTGATCATTGCCATGCTACGGGAATTGTCAGGGGGATTCTCTGCGGCAGATGCAATATTGCTGAAGGGCTTCTTGGTTCGCTCAAGAACGCGAAACGGCTAGTTGCATACATGGAGAAGAATGAACTGTTTTATTCCGGGCTGAAACGCCAAAAATCAAGATCAGCTGCCCGGCAAATCCCTTGGGAAACGAAAAGTAGCCGACTTTTTGCGCCGTAAATGATTCTGACCGTAAAACGCTCCAGGATTAAGCGTGGCGCGTTTTGATTGGTTTCCGCTATGTTGATATTCCTAGGCCGTCTCATTTTGAGACTTCGAGGGATTTTGGCCCTTCAAGTGGCCGCAATGGCTTTTGCCGCGCTGATGCGAGTTCGGCATTTGCCCCGGCAGTCGTCTTCCATGCTTTCATCTTGACCTGGACGGACCGCAAATAGTCCTGAAACACCTCTTCCAGTAGTCGGTCTAACGAAACTGGTGCACTCATTTCGATTGCGCAAAGCTTCCCAGCTCTGGCCAGGAAACCTGCTTTGGTTAGCTCGCCATCGGGTCGGATGGAACCTTCCAGGCAAAACAGACGCTCAGGATCTTCGAGGCTTTGTTCTCGGGCCTGCAACAGATCACTCTTTAGTTCGTACCTTGCGGCCATCGATAGGACCGAATCAAGATCCACTGAACGTTTCAAAGTTAAGGCGCCGCTAAGCCAAACGTCGATCGCAGAACGTGCCAGCGATATATTAACCCAGGCACGAGAAGCTCCGTAACTCATCTTTGGAAAGAAACGAAAGCATTGAGCAGCGTTCATCGTTCTCTCCACATGGAGAGCGGGGCGTCACTAAAAAATCGATTGCCGTCAGAATTGGCGTTTAGGGCGATAAAGGCCGAAAGGTGATTCATTCTCTGGTGAGGACGGCGCGTCCAGGTTTCACGTTTCCAGATCGGCGCCAACTGGAATATATTTTCCCACGTTGGCCATCACTTCCTCCGTTCTCGGCGCCGCGAGTTTTAAAAGCAACTCTTCCATTTCTTGGGTCAATAGCTTGAAGTTGGCCGCAACACTCGTTTCATCAGAAACTATCTGGGCGATCTTGTTCGGGAGTGCCAACGCGGTGTCCCGGCAGGCGCGGATCCGGTCAGCATAGAGTTCAAAGATCAATTTCGATGGATGAAGATCTCCCTGTTGCTGCGCCAATAAATTCTCTTTGAATTGCCGATCGAGTCTAAGCTTCAAAATACGCTCATGCTGAAATTCCTTTTCTTGCGGCGACCCGGTTAGCATCTCGCGCAGATGCGACAGATAACACTGAATTGACTCGCCAAGCTTGTAAACTCTCTTTGTCCGCCCGCTGCTCCGAATGGGAGAAAAGACGGGCCCGAGCTTCCCAATGTAGCTCACATGAACGCCAAGAATTTCAGACAACTGTTTAGCGCTCACAAAACTTTCAGCCAAAGAAGATGAAACGGGTTCTGTAGCCATAAGATTAGAATTAGAAAAAAGGTTTAGCTCACTGGTGAGATTAGAATGGGAAAAAAAGGTTTAGCTCGCTATCGAATCGGCGGAATCGCTCGCGCTCGCGTCAGCTATCCCGCAAGAGGTACCTACCAATTTGTCCGCGGATGAGTCTTCTTACTATTGGGCTCCGCAGTCTTGTTAGGGGCGAGACGGCTCGGCTGGTTTATTATCGGGACCGGCGCTTTGTCCTGTTAGTTTCCTCGGGACATTCAGCGACAGCAATAGGGGCGGTTTCAACCTGGGTCTCCTGCGAGACTGTTAGCATCTCGACTTGCTTAATTGCTGTCTGCCACTCGTCCACATTCACCGAGTCTTTATCGGGAAGCGTGACTGGCGATTGAAGCGCCCTGTATTCCGGCGAATCTTTGAGGATGCCATCCAGTAGCTCCGGCGCAGGTTCCGAGGTAAACATCTTCAGCAAATCACCATGAATCTTGGCCCGGAGTTCGGAGACCCGGAGGTCCCGCCAGTCGCGGATTCTCAGCTCGAGATCTTCGTGAATGCGGCGCGCGATTCCTTCGCTATGCGCGGTCCACTCATGCACGCTGCTCTCGCACCGCGAGAGCTCGGCTTCGAGCAGTGGGATTGCTTTCTCGAGAACTGGCAGTTCAGCAGCAAACGTCAAGATCTCTTCGATGTCCCGCGGTTGAAGCAATGTCTTTTGCTTCGCATCGAACAACCGCTCGGTGAGCGCTTGGATTTTGGCGGTTAAAGTGGCGACCTGCGTATTCGATTCCGCGATATTGTCCAACTCACTCCGGTAGCCGCTTTCCCGTCTTTGTCGCAATTCTTCGGCCGCGACGCGTTTTTGTTCCTTCCAAAACGGCACCAGTTCCGCGTCTTCGCGTTCTCTCTGTTCCCGCTCCAATGTTGCCAGCAATTGGAACTCGCTAATGCTCAAATTATGGTAAACATCTCGTTTTTCTCTGAGCTCTTCCAAGCTCAGCCCTCCCGGCTCCGCAGCTGGTTGCGGCCGCATGGTGGGTGGATTGCCATTTCGGTATCTCCACGGCTCAGGCACTCCCGCGATGGTGGCGCGCTCCGCTTGTGCTAGCTCACTTGGTGTTGCCATTTTCCTTTTCGGTTAGCTTTTTCTTTCCATCTCGGCCGTGACTTTGTCGCGCCCTTCCCGCAGTGTCAGAATTCGCGCTTCAAGCGCTATGATTTCAGTGTCGATTTGGCCCAAGCGTGCCGATACCGGAAGAACACGATTACCAGCCAAAACGCCCTGGTTGCTCACCATCTTGCACGCTTGTGGTATTGCCATAGAGAGTTTTTATTTTCCAAGTAGTCGGTTACCGGACCGCACGATTGAATCAACCAAGCTTTTTCGCTGTTGCTCGACACCGGGCTCGTTGGCTTTCTGTTCGTGTCGATCATACGCGCTCGCGATTTTCATTAGAGCTCTGGCCTCGCCGTCTCTGCCAGCACAGAATAAATTTTGGATCTGCGCTGTGATTTCCATGCGCTCAGCGGGCGTCCGCGGAACTAATGCCTTCGTCTTTTCGCGATTCTTTGTGGAAGAAAAGTTGTCCTCGTCATGCTCCGAAAGGCGCCCAGGATCGCGGCCGTCGGAGGTTTGTTTCTGCTGCTCCTTTTTTCGATCCGCATCACCGGTTGAAGCGTCTGGTTCGTCAGGAAGCCCATTTTCAATCCAATCAACGATACACTCTTCGATCGTTATGCCTCGGTCGATGCAATAGGCTTCGAGCTCGTTGTAAAGTTCGATATCGAGTTCCAGAATGACTCTTTTCGTGCTCTCTTCTTCGGCCGCGTTTTTCGGAATGCGTTGGCCGTTTTTCCAAATGAATTTGCTCACAGTTTTTCGATTAGGTTGTGATCTGCTTTGGCGGCTGAACGGGAAGCTGACTCAGGTCGAAGACCTCGAATTCGCGGATACCCTGAACGACGATTGCGACCGGTTGAAGTTCTGGCAAATGCTGCGTGCACCTGCCGAGGGTGCGCGCGACTTGACTTCTCGGCGCCAACCGCGGCAAACGTTTATGTTCCATAAATGGATAATTACTCGGGTCGAAACGTGAACACGTAATTATCAAGCGAAGGTCTGATCATCGGGATGATGGGGCGGTCCTGGAAGCGCCGGTTTGATTTCCGCCGGCGCTTTTCTCTTGCTCAGCGATTTTGCGGACTTGCCGACAGATCCTCGTCGCATCTTTCCAATCCAAGCCGATGAAACTCAACTCGGCGATCCTCTCACCGGTCAATCGGTCGAAGCCGAAATTGAGGACAGCGATAAAGCCAGTTCGACGATCGGATTGTGCATTCAGGATTTCCGAAACATCGGCATCGGCAGCTTGGCTGGTAGTGAGAACTAACCTCATCTTAATTCTTGGCTAGTTAGTACCAAGCGGACTTCCGAATGCTGTTTTTCATCGCTTTTTCCGCACCGGGAATTTTTCCGTTTCCACGCCCCCTAAAGGGGAGGCGAGTGGAAAACCGGAATTCCTTGGGTTTTTCCACGTGGAATTCCAGGTGGAAAATCATGGCGTCCACGCGAAGATTTTGGTTCTTGGGTTGTAGCGCAGGTGGTCCCTGAATCGACCTTTATGATCGAGAGAGTTGTAGCACGCGGATTTTTTGCATCCGGTTAGGTTCATGAGAGCCTTCACTGCATCCGATGAGCTGAGTTGCAATCGACCGTTATCAAAAACCTCCGCAAGGGCGGTTTCGGTGATGCCTTTTTCTTTAATGCTAGCGTCTGGATTCTCCCATGCCTCCCAGTCGAAATCATAAACTTGCGACCATAGGCCGTTATCTCGCAACCAGACGGAACGCGGTCCGAGTTCGCCATCGTTGTTTTTGCAGCAGGTGACGACTACTCGATTTTCATGAACATCGTCGCTAGCGTGCTGCAGTACCCAGACGGAACGCGGAACGCTTGTTAACACATAAGAGCCGGCCAAAAGGTTAAGCAGTGTGCGGCCGCTGGCGCGTTCACCTTGTGCGGGTTTGCGAGTGTGTGCTGCGATGCCAATGGCTGGTGCATCGTCGCCAGCTGGGACAACGCTTCGAATAAGATCAAAGCTTTCGATGTAATCTTTTGCCTTGTCGTCTCGGGCAACAGCGTTCCAAGGATCAATCGCGATAACATCGGGGTGAAAACTATCGATCTGTTCTTTGAGCTGGTCGCGAAACTCCGCTTTGCTAAAACATAGGCCGTATGCCGGCGGCGGTGTGATCCGCATATAGTCATCGAGGGCGCGATCATCTAGCTTCGCTAATTCAAGCTTGAGCCGGTAGCGCCCGTTCTCATTCTGGACAATGAGCGTTTTGAATTTGCAGTGAACCTTTTGGCCGAACCATTCGTACTGCGTTGCGCCAGCCTCGCCGAGGGCGACAATTGATCGGCTCTTTCCGACTCCAGGGGGCCCGGCAATAACGAAAACGCTTCCGCGAACAATGTGGTTGTTTCCAACCATCACATGCCCTTCTGCTGGTTGATAAGCCTTGATTTCGGATGGCTTCAAAAACTCGATGTAGACCTTTGGCTCTTCAGGCGTGCTTTCAGAGGCGAAATCTCGCTCCAGTTTTTGCGCAAAGGGAGGACCATCCGATTCGACGGCATCGCCTTCCTGCGTTGCCGTCGGCTCAACAACAGTCGCTGTCTTCATCGCTGCCAGCAGATCATCCGCAGTTGCGGTTCTGAGCCAGTCATTCGCGTCGTGGTGGCATTTTGGGACTGTGATAATTTTTACCGGCCGCCCCAAAGTTGCCTGTGCGTCCTTGAGCCATTTCTGGCCCGGCTGGTCGTTCTGCGGTATTAGATAGATTTCGCCGATTACTTCCTTAAGCAATCGCCCATTGCCAGCGCTGCGTGTGGAGATCCCGACAACTTCTTCTCCATAATGGATCCCGAGCCGATCGAGCACTGCAAAAACGTCCCACTGGGATTCGCTAATAAAGACTTTGGAGGCGTCCGCCGGATTTCCAATTACAAGCGGGCTAAGCGGAACGCCGATTTCTTTGAGCCTTGGCTCAAAAAACCACTCGTTCTTTCCCAGACGCACGTGAGCGGAAACCACCTTACCTCCATGCATCACGGGGAATGCCCAAAGCTCGTTGTAACGTCCGATCAACTGCTGCGTAATCAGCCACCGGCAAAACTCGAGAGAGTAGACGCGCCATTCGGAAAGCTGGTTAAGATCCAGCGGACTAACCGCATCGACACAAGTCTGCCAATTAATCTGCTGCTTCGACCTGGGCCCTTGCTGGTTCTGTCCGTTTTTATTCAACTCGTGCCCAAGCCCCGCCAAGTTCACGAACTCTGGGAATGCCTGTTTGGAATTAAGCCCGCGAACGTGTTGAAAGACGTCAAAACTGTCGAGGCGTTCGTTCCGCGCCCAATCGTGGATCCTGTCGTCTTTGATCGTGCAGTTCGGATGCTCATCGGGCCGGAGAGGAGAACAGAACTTTGCGCCATCCCGTTCTGGTGGATCGCCGGGCAGATTTAACTTCCGCCAAATAGCCCTGATCGGCAGCGCGGCTTTCGCCCGTTGAAGTAGATCGCCGCTCATTGCGGCCCCCTTTCCAACAGAGCTAGCCATGCGCAGATCGTCCTCACATAAAACCAGGCGGTATAACGGGCAATCCAAAGACCATTCGCTCTAAAGTCGGCGAAACAGGCCCACGCCCGTGCTATGTAATGCTCGCAGATCCGCTCACCATTTAGCCGGCAACTTTCGGCCTCGATCCAAATCAAATAGCGGCACAGCCATGGATCGAATTTGAACGTAGTGACTCCCTCCGTATCTTTGAGAGAGAGTAGCGAGTGTTCTAACAACTCATGGGTGGGCCGACTTCTTCGCGGGGGTCGGCCTTCACCATTTTCAGGATCTGGCGGCGATTCATTGGCCATTTATTTCGCCCTCCTGGCCAGCGCTTTCAAGACATCGCTAAGACGATATCTATGGCGCCGCGGACCAAATGAAACGGAGGGGATAACGCCATCACGGCGCATCTGGTTGATTACCCAGGGCTCCATGTTGAGAACGATGCAGAGCTGATCGCGATCGATCAGTGGCTCGATCAAAATTCCTTCATTCATTGTAGAAGAGATACCCGCGAGGGATAAAACAGGGAGGGTCGGCATCTGCCGTTTAGTCTTTGGCCCAGCTTGGTCTGGCGCAATCCTCTCCAATTCCTGACGTAGAGCGCTATTAACGCGAGAATCGCTCATACTCATTATTGAACCGTTAATTGCTCTAAGGCTTTGACGACGGCCGGCAAATAAAAGCGCCTTGTGCGGTGTCCCAGCTTAACGACCGGGATTTGCTTTCGAGCGACCATCAGGTCGACAACTTTCGGCGAACGCAGGTTTAGGAATTTACGAAGCTCCTCCCGGGTCAGATAATCAGAATTTTGTTCCATTCTAAAGGCGCGGTGTCACCCTCATTAGAGCAATGGTCTCTGGATAAGGCACTTATGATACCGATATGGCGGATTGCGATAATCGCCCTTGTTCCTTCTTCTCGGCAACCGTGGCCTCAAAGAAAGGTTCCGGGATCGCGACCGCGAGCCGATCAAATGCGACAGCGTTGTCGTATTTGGCTGGGAGGGGCAAAAACTAGCGTCTTGACCCAAATAAAACCTCGTATACCTTCCGGCCTGCCGCCGGCGAAGGGGTTTTCAAAAGGGGGGGCTTTAATTTTTTGGCGGAACGATCGCCCAATAGGCTAACGCATCTGCTTCCTTCATGCGGTTCCGGTAGTGCCGATAAAACATCGTCAAATTGCCGCGATGTCCTAGCTGTTCCGCGGTTTCTGCCGCGCTTTTGAACGCCGCATAATAAGCAGAGGCGTACGTGTGTCGCATGCAGTCGGATGGCCAGCCTAGCAACCCTTGAGCTTCGAGTTCTTGGGCCTCTAGTTTCTTCGCGGCCACCGTGCGCGCAGATTGTAAACGCCAGTAGTACGCATCTCCTCTTGGACCGACTGGGCCTTTTTTGCATGCATGTTTTTTGAGCCAGTGAAGAAGGTTGTCCTGGACTTTGACGAACCGATGGGCCGCCGAATTCTTGCTCTTAGTGATATCGATCGTTTTCTCGTCCAAATCGACCGCGCTCCAGTCCAGCCGAAATATCTCCGCCTGCGGTCTCAATCCCGCAAACAACGCAAGCGCCAGGCAAGAGACAATCTCTTCCGCGGCGCATTCAAGGAGAGCCCTCGCTTCTGCCACAGTCAGAATGCCAGGCTTGCCTACATCGACGCTAGCGACGTCCACCTCAGCAACTGGATTTTTCAGAGCATAGCGTTGCTTAACTGCGAATCCGAAAAACACGCTGAGAAGCCGTCGAAAGTTGTTTCGCGTAACCGGCCCAACATTCAGCTGCCTCAACCAGGTTTCGACATCCTTCGCCGACACATCATGGACAGCTCGCGTTTTGAACTCGTCGGCCGCTGCGAACACCTCGAGCCGATTTCTCATGTCCTGCAGATAACGCTCCGAACGCCGGTCCTTCTCTTTCGCTTCGAGCAGCTCTCTGACAACATCCGGGATCAACTTTGACTGGCGGATCACATCCAAATTACGGAGATAGAATTCTGCAGCCGACTTCAAGGTAGCGCCATGTGGTTCGAGAAGCTTGAGCGCCGCCTCGGCATCGATGCGTTTAATCGCGGACAATCCAAACGCAGAGCCACCCTCGTTCTCTTTTTTGATACGAATCTTGGCCGCTTCGCCCTCGGCCGCCTTTTTCGTCTTGCGGAAAAGCCTAACCCGATGGCCATTAACCATCCCGCAATCAACCATCCAACTTTTTGAGCCCGAGGCATTCCGACGTTCGCGGACCAGCGGCCAG
>Ga0209526_10003509_pt1 | contig 10677 bp, 13 predicted proteins | sample JacPinW_OM2H0_M1_FD_188566 | JGI IMG/M metagenome (GOLD analysis project Ga0209526, IMG submission 188566) | Forest soil microbial communities from Algoma, Ontario, Canada - Jack Pine, Ontario site 1_JW_OM2H0_M1 (SPAdes) (version 2) | ecosystem: Environmental > Terrestrial > Soil > Boreal... | reverse complement strand
CAGTGGTGATTTGAAACCCGGTTACTCGGGAACGGCTCTGTAACTAACGTCGTAATTACATATGAAATTGTACGTTGGTAATCTTTCTTTCTCCACCGGCGAAGCCGAACTGCGCGAACTGTTCGCACCCCATGGCACCGTCACTGATGTTCATCTGGTGACCGATCGCATGAGCGGCCAATCCCGTGGATTCGCATTTGTGACAATGGGAAACCGGCACGAAGGCCAGGCAGCGATTACTGCTCTGGAAGGCCATGAAGTAGATGGTCGCAACTTGACCGTCAACGAAGCGCGCCCCAAGACCGAAAATCGCCCGGACCGTTCGTTTAATCGCAACCGTCGCTAAAGAAGTCCTCGCCCAAAGAGGGATAGAATTTCGTACGGCCCGACTCCCGTCGGGCCGTATTGTTTTAACGGCGGGAGCCTGCTCGCGCCCCGCTCACCAATCACCCTTTGCGTCTTGGCGCCCGCCCGCATCGCTACGCGAAGCGTTGCGGGCAGGTCTTGGCGTGAGATCATTTCCGTTTCGCGTCTTTGCGTGGTGTTTCACGCCACCTGGATCTGCGCTTTCACGCAATCCGGAGGCATCTTCAATGCGAAATTGAATGCGTTTATGCTATCTTCGAAATCGAAGGTCCGGCTAATGAGTGGCTTTACGTTGATCTTTCCCGAGCCCATCAAAGCCAACGCGCGCGGATAAACATGCGCATAACGGAAGACGGTCTCGATCGAAGCTTCTTTTGCTTGCAAGCCAACCAGATCGATCGGCACAGGTTCGACCGGCATACCGATGAAAATGATGCGTCCGCCCGGACACAACGGCTCATGAACCTTTCCGATGGCAGAGGGATGTCCGGAAGCCTCAAACACGACATCTGCGCCCCATCCATCAGTCATCTCGTCAATGACCTGACGAAGTTTTTGTTTCGCGACATTAACCGGAACGATTGCTCCCAGCGTTTTTGCCAATTCCAGTTTAGGTTCCTGTACATCGGTGATCACTACCTTGCTGCAACCGGCGGCTAACGCCGCTAGCGCTGTCACCATACCGATCGGACCGGCTCCCACCACCACTGCGAGGTCGCCCGGCTTAATTTTCGCTTTCACCGCGGCATGCATCCCGACCGCGAGCGGTTCGACCATTGCGCCCTCGGCAAAAGAAACATTGTCCGGCAGCTTGAACGTATACGCGGCAGGATGAATCACCGTGCCGGTTAAACAGCCGTGAACCGGCGGTGTCGCCCAAAAACGGACGGCTGGATCGAGGTTATAAATACCGAGGCGCGCGGCCCGACTGTTCGGATCCGGGATACCCGGTTCCATGCAAACGCGATCGCCTTTCTTGAGATTTTTAACCTGTTGACCGACTTCCACGACCACGCCGGCAGCCTCATGTCCCAGTACCATCGGCGCATTGACCACAAACGGTCCGATCTTGCCGTACTCATAGTAATGGACATCGCTGCCGCAGATCCCGACGGTCTGAATGGAGATTTTGACGTCGTGTGGACCAAGCTGTTCGGGCAACTCGATCTTTCTCAGAGCGAGTTCACCTTTACGCTCCAGGACAAGTGCTTCTTGCATATACAGAATCTCACGCCAGGCCAAGCGCATGACAAATGGCAAATAGCAGAAACGGTAGCGGCGACTGTCCGATCTGGGCCTGAGAACTTGCCCGACCTAAAGAGCCCGCCGAAGCTGCTCGGGGCCAACAACCAGAAACCGCAGTCGCCATCGGCCATGTTCGCGACCAAACGGTGAACTGAAGAACGCAGCGCGGCAAAGCCGCAGAAGCCGGAATATAGAATCTAGAATTTAGAATCCAGAATATCTTTGCCTAGAGATTACCGCCTCGGCGAAGCCTGCTTTGTGACTACGGCTTGCAGTTGATTCTAAATTCTATATTCTGGCTTCCGGCCTCTATCTCCTGCTATTTGCTATTTGTCATGCGTTTCGCTTGGCGTGAGATTACCGCCTCGATAACCCCCCAAAACATAAAGTCATGAGCGAAGCTCCCGTACAAATCAAACAGTTGGTGAAGACCTATCTAGACGATCGGGGTAACCCAACGTTCACCGCGGTCAAGAACATCGACTTAGACATCCCAGACGGCGAGTTTATGGTTCTCGTCGGGCCTTCCGGTTGTGGAAAGTCGACCACACTTCGGATGATCGCCGGGCTCGAAAGAGTAACCAGTGGAACGATTTCGATCGGAGGACAGGTGGTAAACCATCTCGAGCCCAAAGATCGGGGAATCTCGATGGTGTTCCAGAGCTACGCGCTCTATCCCCATTTCAATATCTTTAAGAACATGGCCTACGGACTGGAAGTGATGAAGAAGACAAAGGAGTTCATCACCGACATCGTCGGACGCACCGCCAAGGCTCTCCAGCTCGATCACATGATGGACCGCAAACCGCAGGCTCTTTCCGGCGGTCAACGGCAGCGGGTCGCTCTGGGACGCGCCATTGTCCGAAATCCCAAGGTGTTCCTTTTCGATGAGCCGCTATCCAATCTGGACGCCAAGATGCGGGTTCAGATGCGTTCGGAGATCTCCCGGCTGCACAATGAGCTGGGTACGACGATGATCTATGTAACTCACGACCAAGTCGAAGCGATGACCATGGGCGATCGCATCTGCGTCATGCGAGACGGCATTATCATGCAGGTAGCCGATCCGCTGACCCTTTATCTTCGCCCGCAAAATATGTTTGTCGCCGGCTTCATCGGTAGTCCGCCGATGAACCTGCTCAAAGGCAAGGTCCAACAGCGCGACGGAGGTCTTCATTTCGTTGAGAACGGGGAAAAAGACAACCTGACGTTTCCCCTCAAAGGTCCGCTTCAGACCATCGCGAGCAAGTATATCGATAAAGAAATCGTGTTCGGCATTCGTCCGGAGAATATCACGAATGAACCCAAGGAGGGCTCCAGCACACCAGTTACTATGACGGTTGAAATTGCTGAACCGATGGGTTCGGAATCGTTGGTGTACCTGAAATCAGGCACCGGTTACGTGATCGCCCGAATCCATGGCGAACATCTCTTCCACCCGAACGAACAAGTGACGGTCCAGCTCAACCTGGAAAAAGTGGCTCTCTTCGATCCCGAAACCGAACAGGTCATTAGCTGAACTGTTTGGTCATAAAGATATCTGTTTGTCCGGCTCCGCAGAATTGCTTGTTGCTAGCCTTCGAATGTGAGGCCAAAGGGGCTTTGGTATGAAAAAGCTTTTTTTAATCGCGCTCGGGGTATTTGGTTTGGGCCTTGGCGTGGCTGAATCCGTTCGGGCTGATCCGGTGCATATTGGATTTGCGTTTTTCTCGCCAGTCGCTCTTTGTCCGCCAGTGTATATCGGGCCCACCTTGTATACCCGTGAACCGAGGACCTATTACTCGCCTTACTTGATAATGGTGTCGGGTCCTTACGAGTACCATGGCCGTTTCGGCTATTTCGATTACTTCTACCATTGGCACGACGTTGCTCATTGACCTGATCCCGTGGGATTCTCAGACAAATTTGGCGTAGAAGGCCGGCTGCGTTCCGATCAGCAATAGCAAATAGCAGATAGCGGATGGGGCGCGTGAGGGTAGGGCGTCTGTCCTTTGCGTCTTTGCGTGAGATGTTTCTGGTTCGTGTCAGCCGATGATGAAGTTCAGGCCAACTGCGCTTTCCAGAGTCGAACTTGCCGCGTGCAGTGAGACTGACCAGGTCTGATCCCCGACAATTCCATCGACGGTGACACCGCCCCACGACTGAAATGCTTCTACCGATGCCTTTGTATGCGATCCGAAATCGCCATCGATCCCTTGCGGCGTCGTGTTCCACTGGCCAGAGGCACCGTTCGTAAGCACCGTCTGCAGACTGCGAACTACATCGCCGGAAGAACCCTCTTGCAGTGTCGGCATTGGACCCCCGTCCGGCAATGCGTTCCAAGTCAGTGGTCCAACAATACCATCAGGAACCAGGCCAGCCGACTCCTGAAACTGTTTCACCGCCGTCTCGGTTGGAGAATCGAATGTTCCATTGACGGTGAGTCCGAGGTCCGGAGTGCGACGCAGAGCTCGCTGTAGGCGCCGAACCACTTCACCAGTGGAGCCGGGGCTGATGGTGGGCTGGCCTGGATTCGGCATAACTGGTCTGCGCGGGGGGGACTTCGATCGGCATGATGGCAGACCGGCGGCTAGTAAACAATAGCAAATAGCAGATGGGGGGCGTGATGGTAGGGCGAGACCCGACTCCGCAAGGCCTACGTCGCGGCTGGCTTTATTGTGATCCTTAAACGCGTGACTCCGGGTGCGCCGAAGCTTGCGAGGGCGGCAGATCCAGCGAAGGTAGGATCTGTGAGCCTGCTAATGAAGCCATGAGCGTTCTCGCAGCTATTTCAGCGCGCCGTTAGGGCCTTTGTCTGCTATCTGCTATTCGCTATTGTTTACCTGCCTCTGCTCTGCCATCATGCTGGTCGAAGCTCGTTATGCGCGTCTTCGTTTCCCTCCTCATCGCGGCTTCCCTGTTGGGATGCGCTCATCAACCGCAATGGAAATGCGTCGGAGTCACTGCGCCCGACCGGAAGCTGCGGGCTTGCGTGTCCTCAGTCGGAAAACATGGTCCGCCGTTCGATGAATCTCGCATCGAAATTCATGACGTGAACGATCAGGTTCTCGCCTTCAAAGACTTCCGGTCGCCCGACGGGGAACACGGACGCAATGTGCAGAAAAACGAATGGACACCGGACTCGCAGTTTTACGTTTTTAGCACCGCCAGCTCGGGTGGTCATTCCCCTTGGCATTGGCAAACCTATTTCTATGATCGCCGGTCCAATACGTTCAAAGAACTCGACAGCTTTACCGGCCCTATCATCAAGCGTGATTTCACGCTCTCTGCGCCCGACTGGATTGAGGTCACGGTCCAGGGAACCAAGTCAGATCCGAGCGACATAGTGACTGGGCACAAGGTCAAACGGCAGCTCAGCCAACTCCATTAGCGTCGGTATCATTTTGCTTTTCCAAAGGAACCGAGCGCTACAACGAGAAAATGAGGGTAGCGAAGTAAGGCAGGTCGCCTCGCCCTTGATGGGGCGACGCAAAAAACGGATTTTAAACAAAAAGTTAACAAGGGAAGCAAAGTTTAGAACATTTCTAGATTTCTAAATTCTGCCTCTTTGTGATCTGTCATCTGTCATTTGTCATGCGCTTCGCCCGTCATGCGCTTCGCAGATTGATCCGCTGGAAAAATCTCACGCAAAGGCCTGCCCGCAACGCTTCGCGCAGCTCTAGCCATTTCGCTACACGGAGTGGGCCGCGTAGCGATGCAGGCGGGCGCAAAGTCGCAAAGAACGGACAGAGCCTGTTTTAGTCTCGTCCGCTTCCGCATCTGAACTGAGATTACACTATGAACGATAAGCCGGGTGATCACCCGCTGACTGATGTCCTTATTCACAACCTCGTGGTGTTCGGGCATCCCTGGGATGATGAATTGCGTGAGATCGTCCATTTGTTGGGCACAGAGCGAGCGCACGATTGGTTTAATGCCGAGTGTTGGTCCAAGCCAGACAACCAGATTCGTTTTGCTATCTCCAAGAAACGCGCGGCTCTTGGACGGGAAGCGCGAGACCGCGGTTGGGATTTGCCATCCTAGCGGTCATCGTTCATGCGGTAAAAATCCAGCTGCGCACATTGGTCGGTCCAAGGCTTCTGTTTGGGTTCTTGGCGTCTTGACGCCCGCCTGCATCCGCCCAGGCGGAAGCGTTGCGGGCAGCTCTTTGCGTGAGAATCCTCGGGGATCTCAGTGTGGGAAACCAGTTGATCTGTCATTTGTCATCTGTCATCTGTCATGCGCCTCGCCATGCATATCGAAAAGAAACATTCCTGGCAGTTACCCGACTCGACCGTTACTCCGGAGTCGCAGTATCTTGGACGACGCCAATTTCTGCGAACCTTTGGTTTGGGACTGGCAGCCGGCGCTTTCCTGCCGGCCGTGGCTCGTGCCGCGACCTCTGGGTTTCCCGATGTGCTGAACGCGAGCTACAAACTGCCCGGAGCTAAACTCACGCCATACGACGACATCACCAGCTACAACAATTTCTACGAATGGGGGCTGGAAAAGGGCGATCCCAAAGTCAATGCCAACCGCGATTGGAAGACCGAGCCTTGGATGATCGAGATTGGCGGTTTATGCGCTAAACCCAGCAAATACGATGTCAACGACTTGATCAAAGCTGCCGGCGGAATCGAACAGCGCAATTACCGGCACCGTTGTGTGGAAGCCTGGTCGATGGTGATACCCTGGGATGGGTTGGCCCTCGCCAAACTCGTGGCCATGGCTGAGCCTAAACCCGAAGCCAAATACCTGCAGTTTACCTCTTTCCTGGACCCGAAAAACTGTCCCGGTCAACGCTCGCAAGACTTTTCCTGGCCATACACTGAAGGTTGACCTTGCCCGAAGCGAGCAATGAATTGGCTTTCCTGGCGACCGGCATCTACGGCAAGCCGTTGTTGAACCAGAACGGGGCGCCCATTCGATTAGTTGTTCCCTGGAAGTATGGGTTCAAAGGAGCTAAATCGCTGGTGCGAATCGACTTTGCGGCCGATCAGCCAAAAACGCTGTGGAACCGCATGGCGCCGGACGAATACGGATTCTACGCGAACGTTAACCCGGAAGTTGATCATCCTCGCTGGAGCCAGAAAACCGAACGGGTCATCGGCGGTGGCTTTTTTGCCGGAAGACAACCGACCCTGAATTTCAACGGATATGAAAAAGAGGTTGCCGGACTCTATGCCGGATTAGATCTTCGGAAAAATTTCTGATCGCGGGAATCAACTTCGTCGCCCGGATCCTCGCCAACAAAGTTGTCGCGGTTCTCATTTTCATTGGGATTGGCGTCTGCCTTATTGTTGTTCCGGCCGTAACCAATCAACTCGGCGCCAATCCGGTTGAACGGCTGGTGCACATGTCCGGCGAGATTGCGATCTGGACTTTGGGCGCGGTCTTGAGCCTGACTCCACTACGGGTACTCTTCCCGCGTTCGGCTATCGTCAACGCGCTCAACCGGCATCGCCGTTATATCGGTGTGTCCGCCTGCGTTTATGGTCTGATCCATTTCTCCTGTCATGTGCTCTATCAAGGTGATTGGGAGGATCTGCTGCAAAGTTTTACCAAACCGTTTACCTGGTTTGGTTTGACCGGGCTCAGTATCCTGGTGGTGCTCGCGTTGACCAGCAACAATTGGTCGGTCCGGAAATTGGGCAGGAAGCGATGGAAACTGCTTCACCGGCTGGCTTATGTCGCGGCCATTGTCCTGATCTATCATCAATCGATCGCCGGCAAAGGGCACTGGTATATCTCGCGATGGTTGCTCTTCCTTCTTGTCGGGTTGGAAGGTGCCCGGCTCATCAAGAAATTCTGGATCAAGAAAACTCACGCCGAGCGGGCGTAGAATCTCTCGTCAAGTCGACAAGACGCGAGGACGCTCTGGATTCTAAATTCTAGATTCCAGCTTCCGACTCCTACGCGGGACAAGTTGGAGCGCGTCGCCTTTTGCGCGGACGTAACCCCTCTCCAGAACATGCTATCATTTAATCCGCTATTTGCGTAGACTGCGCGCGAACTACCCCCCTATGCAAAACCTTCGGCACAATTGTTCGACTGGGCCGGTAATACCGACATTTGGGTTGTGGTCAGTGATAGCGTTAATTGCTGGCTGCCAGTTCGCGTACTCACAATCGCTCGATGAAATTAACAAACGCGAGCAAGCTCTCGTTGAGGCTAGTACCTTTATTTGCTATCTACTAGTTTGTCGCGTCCGCAACGCGTAGCCCATCCGCCCCGGCGGAAGTATATCGCCTGTGTGTGCAGCCGGGCATAAAGGCGCCAAGACAGATTCTAAACAGAAGGTAACAAGGGAACCAAAGCTCCCGATCAGTATCTCCTGGCTTCCGGTCCCATTTACCCGTTAAGGGTCCTGGCGCAAGCTGTAGCCCGTGCTGCCTTAATTGCTGCTTCGATTTTGCCTGCGCGCAGGCAGTCGAGGGGCCTTTTGCCGGCTAGCCGTGTCATGGAGCTTAAGAAAAAGACCGTGCTTTCGCAGTCATCATCTGAATCAAGCTCAGCTAGGCAGTCGCGAATACCTAACATAACTCGTTTCGGCTTCCGAGCGAACTGCCAGACCGGATACATCCAAGTCTCGGTATCGTTTTTGATGGCTATGATTTGCCGGTGCCGGCGCCAATCTGCAACGATGCTAATATTCTCCAGTTCCAAGAGATCGACGACCTCCCGATCACTGATGCAACCGCCTTCGGCCCGGAGAAGATCTTCAGCGCTAATTCTAGCCGCGAACGAAGGTTGTACCGAGTCTCGCTGGCTGCCCTGGGGATTTAGAATCTGACCAGCCATGCCGACATGTTAACGCGTCGGTCAACAGCTGTCGTCTAATTTTTTTAGGAGCCCAGCTCTTTGCTATCTGGGTAGAACTACATCCGGTAGCGTCCCACATCTGCTATCTGCTATCTGCTATTCGTTCCGCGCTTTCACATTGTCGCGCCGATAACCCACGGTACAAACTCGTTCTCACCGTACCCCTGTTCCTCGCTTTTGGTTTTCTCGCCAGAAGCGACCGCCAGGATTTTGCGAAAGATCTTTTCGCCCGTATCCTGCAACGAGACCGTCCCATCGAGGATTTCGCCGCAATTGATATCGATGTCCTCCATCTGGCGAAGGTAAGTTTTGGTGTTGGAGGAGAGCTTGATTGAAGGCGCTGGTTTGGCGCCGAAAGCCGACCCGCGGCCGGTCGTAAAACAAATCAGGTTAGCGCCTCCCGCCACCTGACCGGTCGCCGAAACGGGATCATACCCAGGGGTGTCCATAAAGACCAGGCCCGGCGTTTTGACCTGATCGGCGTACTCATACACCTGCATCAATCCACTTGAGCCGCCTTTGGCAGCAGCGCCGAGCGATTTCTCCAGGATAGTCGTCAAGCCTCCCGCCTTGTTGCCAGGAGACGGGTTATTGTCCATGGTCGCGTCGTTCCTCGCCGTGTACTCCTCCCACCAGCGGATCCGTTCGATGAGTTTTTCCGCGACCTTACTGGTTGCGGCTCGACGTACCAACAAATGTTCGGCGCCGTAAATCTCGGGTGTTTCCGATAAAATCGCGGTTCCGCCTGCGTGAACCAGGCTATCGACTGCCATCCCTAAAGCCGGATTTGCAGTCACACCCGAGTAGCCATCGGAACCTCCGCACTGCAAGGCCAGAACCAGGTGCTTCGCAGAGACCGGTTCCCGGGTAATCCGATCCGCGGAGACGGCCATTTCCTTGATGAGATCGATACCAATCTTAATTGTCTTGGCAGTCCCTCCAGATTCCTGAATGGTAAAAGTGCGCAGCCGCTCCGATTCCTCGAGGTTTTCCTCTTTGAGCAGGGACCGAATCTGATTCGATTCGCAGCCGAGCCCGATAAGCAATACCGCGGCAAAATTCACGTGACGGGCGTACCCGGCGATAGTGCGGCGCAGTAGGCGGAGTCCAAGGCCGTCGGCCGACATCGCGCAGCCGGTGCCGTGGGTGAGTCCGACCACGCCGTCGATGTTAGGAAACTCAGCTAACAACTCTGGCCGATAAGTAAACGTGTCCGCGATTGCGCGCACGACCGTGGCGGAGCAGTTCACGGAGCTTAATACGCCAAGATAGTTTCGAGTAGCCACTCTGCCGTCAGGGCGAACGATGCCGGAAAACGTCACCGCCGACGCATCCGGCTTAGTCGCCACATAATCGTCTCCGAAGCGGTAATTCCGATCGTGCTCGCCCATGGCGAGATTATGCATATGCACATGTTGTCCCGGAGCGATGGCTCGGCTGGCAACGCCGATTATCTGTCCGTAACGACGAACGGATTCACCCGAGGCGATCGCGGCGAGAGCGACTTTATGCCCGGCCGGGATGCGGTCCTGGCAAGTGCTATTTTCCAGTGGCGTGCCAGGTTCAAGATCGCGGCAGGCAATGGCGACTTGATCCTGCGGGTTCAGGCGGAGATAATCGGCAGACGTCATGAGGAGTCCAATGTTGATCTGAAACCGTCCGCGGTAAAGTGTTCGGCTATTCGCGCAGACGGGCGGCCCGTCCGTAGATGAGCAGCATGCTCAGCAACACGCCTCCATAGATGATCTGTCGCCCGGCTTCGGGCATCTGCAGCACCGAGAGCATGCTCTGGAGGAGCACGATCAAAAGAACGCCAATGACTGTCCCAGCATACCGGCCGCTTCCCCCGAGGACATTGGTCCCTCCGAGCACGATTGCAGCGATCGCCGGTAACAAGTAGGCGTCTCCCATGCCCTGATAGGCTTTTGTGGAGTAACCGGTCAGCATGATGCCTCCCAGCGCAGCGGTAATCCCGCTCGTGATAAAAGCGCCCACGATCACCAGCCGGGTTGGGACTCCCGATAAGTATGCCGCCCTCTCGCGGTTACCGACCGCATAAAGGTAACGTCCGAATTGAGTGGCGCGCAGCAGAAATACCAGCACACCCGATACCGCAATCCAGACGAACAAGGCGTTGGGAATGCCGAACGTTCGATCGACCGCCAGAATCGACATCAACTGCGTCGCGTGACTCGCCGGAGCGGCTCCCCCCGTATAAAGCACAACCAATCCTTGCAAGACTGCGTTCATGCCCAGCGTGAAGAT
>Ga0209526_10003508_pt1 | contig 10678 bp, 10 predicted proteins | sample JacPinW_OM2H0_M1_FD_188566 | JGI IMG/M metagenome (GOLD analysis project Ga0209526, IMG submission 188566) | Forest soil microbial communities from Algoma, Ontario, Canada - Jack Pine, Ontario site 1_JW_OM2H0_M1 (SPAdes) (version 2) | ecosystem: Environmental > Terrestrial > Soil > Boreal... | reverse complement strand
CCTCGTCCGTACCCTCGAGGTCGAGGACCTGCTCCCAGCGAGCTGCCGCTCGTAACACCTGGAGCCGGCGCCTCCGTAGGCGCTCGCGGTGCGGTTCCGTCCACCCCGCGTAGCGGTCGGCGGGGAGCAGGTCGCCGGTGAAGAGGTCCGCGGCCGCCTCGAGGCCGCTCGCGGTCGCCAGCGCCTTCCGGGACTCGGCCTCAGCGATCTCCGCGTCGACGCGCAGCTCGCCGGTCGGCCACAGCATCAGCATCTCGCCGTCGGCAGCGATCGCGTCCCTGCCGCCCAGCGCTTGGCGCGCGTAGTGCACCGCTTTGCGAAGGTTGGCGGCCGCTGCGTCCGCAGCCAGCTCCGGCCACAGCGTTTCCATCAGCTCCTCTCGGTGGAGGCTGTGCGCGGGCGCGAGCGCGAGGAGCTTGACCAGCTGGGCGCCTCGCCGATGGCGCCACGCCGAGGCCGGGATGAGCCGACCGTCCACCTCGACCTGGAAGGCGCTCATGAGCTGCACGGCGCAGGTTCCGCGCATGGCTATGGGCACGATAGCGCGGAACGTTGGACTGAGGAACGCTCCGGGAACAAAGCCTTCGCAGACTCGCGTCAGAAGCCGCTGGCAAGGCGGCGGACGGAAGTCGAAAAGGAGGTATGACTCGCGATGGCTATCTCGACGAACAGGCAGGTTCTGGTGGAAACCGAATGGGGGGAGGCCAACCTCAGCAGGCCGGACACGGTACTCCTGGACGTGGACGAGGACACAGAGGCGTACGGGCGGGGCCACCTGCCCGGCGCGCTGGGGATCCACTGGAAGAAGGACCTCCAGGATCCGGTCCGGCGCGACTTCATCGGACCCTCGGCGTTTGCGGCCCTGATGGACCGGCTCGGGATCGGCAACGACACGCTGGTGGTTCTCTACGGCGGCAATAACAACTGGTTCGCCGCCTACGCTTACTGGTACTTCCGCTACTACGGCCACGGGCCGGTGCGGCTGATGGACGGCGGGCGAAAGAAGTGGGAGCTCGAGAAGCGCCGCCTCACCAGGGAGCCTTCTCCGGTCAAATCGAAGTCGGGGTACCGGACAGGGGGTCCGGCCGAGGGAATCCGGGCGATGCGCAAGTTCGTCGAAGAGAAGGTGGTCGGCCACTCCGACTACGCGCTTGTCGACGTCCGCTCGCCCGAGGAATACCGAGGAGAGCTGCTGGCGCCGGAGCACTTGCCGCAGGAGCAGGCCCAGCGGCCTGGTCACATACCAGCGGCGCGGAACATCCCGTGGGCGAAAGCGGTCAACCCCGAGACCGGCGCGTTCCTTCCACTGCCGGAACTGCGCGCGCTCTACGAAGGCCTCGGTGTCACGCCCGACCGCGAGGTCGTCGCCTACTGCCGGATCGGTGAGCGCAGCGCGCACACCTGGTTCGTCCTGCACGAGCTGCTGGCCTACCCGCGGGTGCGCAACTACGACGGTTCCTGGACCGAGTGGGGCTCCCTGGTCGGCGCGCCGATCGAGCTGGGGACGACGGCATGAGCGAGGTATTCGCGTCGGGCAACTGGTGTGTGAATGCGGGCCGGGAGGAGGAGTTCGTCGGGCGTTGGGCGGAGTTCCTGGAATGGACCCGGGGCTCCGCGCCCGGGTTCCGCTCGGCTCGTCTGATCCGGGACGCGGAAGATCGCCGGCATTTCGTCTCCTTCGCCAACTGGGACAGTGCCGAAGCCATGAGCACCTGGCGTTCCCTTCCTGGTTTCATGGAGAAGCTGAAGGCCTGCCGCGACCTTTGCGAGGACTTCCGTGGCTCCAGCTACACGGTCGCCGCGGCGGTCTGATGCGATGGAAGCGGTAGTGAATCGTGAGACGCCGCTCGCCGAACTGGTGGGCGGTGTGGCGATGCCGACCGCGCATTTTTACATCCGAAATCACTTTCCAATACCGGCGAGGGACCCGACCCGCTGGCGCCTGCGCGTCGGCGGGCTGGTCCGCCGGCAGCTGAGCCTGACGCTTCAGGAGCTACTCCGGATGCCGTCAGAGGTGCGGGCGGTCACCCTCGAATGCGCCGGCAACGGCCGCGCGCTGCTGCAACCGCGAGTCGGCGGGGAGCAGTGGGGCCTCGGCGCCGTGAGCACCGCCGAGTGGGCGGGGGTGCCGCTGCTCGCGGTCCTCCATCGTGCCGGACTGGACTCGGCAGCCCAGGCAATGGTCTTCAAAGGAGCTGACGGTTTCGAGCGCGGTTTGACCCTGGCCGAGGCACGGGAGTCAGAGGCGCTCGTGGTCTACGCGATGAACGGCGAGCTACTGCCACGGCAGCACGGCCGACCGCTCCGCCTCATCGTCGGTGGCTGGTACGCGGTCGCGTCCGTGAAATGGTTGATCGAGATCGAGGTGACGGACCGACCCTTCAACGGCCACTTTCAGACCGAGAAGTACGTGTACCAATGGGAGCGAGAGGGCGGCTTGGTGTCGGAGCCGGTGCGCTACCAACGGGTGCGGGCCTTGATCAGCGAGCCCGCGCCAGATGCGGTGGTCGCTCCTGGCGAGGTCCCGTTACGCGGCTACGCCTGGTCCGGTGAAGCGCTGATCAAGCGGGTCGAGGTCAGCGTCGACAATGGTTGCTGGCAACCTGCTCGGTTGCTCGGCGCGCCAGATCGCTACCGCTGGCGCCGCTGGGAGCTGATCGCGCGGCTGGGCCCGTCACGCCGGGTAAGGGTCCGCGCTCGTGCGATCGACGAGGCCGGCAACACGCAGCGGGACCAGGTCGAGTGGAATCGCTTGGGATACGGCAATAACGCGATCCAGGAGGTGGCGTTCCGGATCACCCGGAGCGTTCCCATGCACACGGGTCATAGTCGACCTCCAGCGCTTCCGGCACTGGGCGCTCGGCCTCGGGCATCCAGCTCAGGTTGAGGCGGATCCGATTCCAGGTCGAGCTCCGGCAACGATCGAGTCGACCAGCAGGTCGGCGGTCCCCGCCCCACCCAACATCTGCGCACCTCTGACGCCTTGGGCCGGAAGCGGCTCCTGGCTCCCTTTAAGCCTCCAACCAGTGATCGAATCGCTTGCGCTCCACAGTCGGTAAGTGTAAACTAACCGTTAGTGGACGCTTACGGAGTTGCCCACTTGGGTCTGTTCGGTGACCCGACCCGGCGCGCGATCTTCGAGCTGCTGGCTCGGCACCCCTGCTCCGTAGGGGAACTGGCCAAACAGCTGCCCGTCAGCAGGCCGGCGGTGTCCCAGCACCTTCGCGTGCTCAAGGACGGTGGGCTGGTCGTCAGCCGGTCCGAGGGCACGCGCCGGGTCTATCAGGTGGACCCGGATGGAGTGAGTGCCCTGCGGGCCTACCTGGACCGCATCTGGGATCAGGCGCTCAGGGCCTTTCAAGAGGCCGCCGAGGCGGCCCCCGCAGATTTGTAATTGAGGAGCCAGTCATGAGTGATACATCCACGATCCCGGCCATCAGCGGAGCGACCACCGTCGGTGTGCCCATCGAGAAGGCGTTCCGTGTCTTCACCGGCTCGTTCAACACCTGGTGGCCGCGGGAGTTCCACATCGGCCAGGCTGAAATGGCTGAGGCCATCCTGGAGCCGCGCGAAGGCGGACGGTGGTACGAACGAGGGGTGGACGGCAGCGAGTGCGACTGGGGTCGGGTGCTGGCCTGGGATCCGCCGCACCGGCTGGTCGTCACCTGGCAGATCAACGGCGAGTGGCGGTACGACCCCGATCCCCAGCACGCCAGCGAGATCGAGGTGCGGTTCACGGCGGACGGACCCGAACGGACCAAGGTCGAGCTGGAACACCGACTCCTGGACCGACTCGTAGGCGGCCAAGCAATACGCGACGGGATCGGCCAGGGCGGCGGCTGGACCAGCAACCTGGAGCGGTTCGCCAAAGCAGCGGCGAGCGAGGATTAGGCGAACTAACCGTCCCGTCGGTCCGAGACCCGGACGAATCCATCAGCCGCTGGCCGGCCACCCGGCCAGCGGCTGGCATCGACGAGGCCTGCTGATCGAGATAGCTCCCTCGCCCCGGCCGGCTTCCGCACCTCTCCCACCAATCAGCAGTTGGGATCTGGAGCGCGAGAGGCCACCAGAGCACCCACCAACGAGTAGTCCGGAGCTGGCACAAAGCGCTCCACGAAGAAGCGCTCCAGCACAGCGCCACCCAGCCTGAACAGCCGTCTCTGTAGCCTGCCTTTCACCTCGGGGTCCAGGTCTGCTCTTACCACGACTGGCTGAATCGGACCTGGCCCCAGGCTGTCAACGATTCGCACCTGCTGCGCCAGCTCCGGATGGTTGCGGAGCTCCACCGCCAGGACCTGGCAGTCGATCGCCGCGCCGTCCACCTTGCCCGCCGCCACCATACGGATGGCACGCTGGTGATACCCGGCAGCGACAACTTCCCCGAAATAGCTCCAGTCGCCGACCTGGGCCAGCGTGACCCAGTAGCCGGACCAGGAGCTCGGCTCGTTGTACGCCCAGCGAGCGCCCCGAAGGTCCCCAAGGGAGCTGAAGCTCGCGTCCCTGGCGACGACCACGTCCGAGCAGTACAGTGGCCGCCCTCGAAATCGTGCGTCACAGAGAACGGGGGCGGCGATCGCCTCGACAGCATCGCCCAGCCAGATCAAGGGTGGGCTGCAGACGAAGGCGAGGTCGATCTGGCCAGCAGCAAGGTCACGCCAGTCACCGCCGTCCACCAGCCGAGAAGCCCCGCAGGCCTCCGCCACGAACTCGTAGAGAGGCCGGATGCTGGGTGCCAGGTATGAGGCGAAAACAAGTGGTGCCGTGCGGCAATGATGCGCGCACTGGGCATGCCGCGTTCACCAGGTCACGGGGAGCTCGGCTAGGCCGCCGGTCAGCAGGTCGTCGCGCGTCCGCTTCGTACTCCCTGGGCACTCCGTCGTCGCACTCGCTCGTTCTCAGGGAGTCGGGAACCGGTCGCTAGCTACGCGGTTGGCTTCGCGTATTGCTCAGCGCTCATAACCTCGATGCCTACGAAGGGATCCGTCCCTTCGACCCATGCATCATGACCCGGCGGAATTGTGTACGACTCGCCCGCCTTGATCGTTTTCTGGGTGCCGTCCTCGAGCCGCACGCCGATCTGCCCTGAGACCGCATAGCCGACGTGAGAGTTCTGACATGAGTCGGTGCCGACGACGGGCTTGATGCACTCCGACCAGCGCCACCCTGGCTCGAAATTGAACCGACCGATCGTGTAGCCTTCCAGCCTGACCACCTCGACCCTGGTCTTGGAGGGCGACCGTGTTTCGTCGGGCGAGTCGTGCGACTTGGTCTCGAACTTGCTTACCGTGACAGGAGTCGCCATTGTTTACCTCCGGCTTCTTGCAGGATGGGCGCCCGGATCTCGCATGAAGGTCCTTCTGCGGCGCTAAGACGTTGCGGCGGTCAGCCTATCACCGGGAGAGCCGTTCCGACTGGCTCAGCTGACCCCGCCTCTGACAAAAGGAATGAGATGTCAAGGTGCTGTTCGATCGCGTCGGCCAGATCATCGAAGACGACATCGAGGCTCCGCGTCGGCTCCGGGAACCTACGCGGGGCTCGGCATCGCCAGAGGCAGCTCGGCGTGGGGTAGCCCGGGGTCCGGCACCGCATCCGGGTGAATGAGATGGGCGAGCTGCCGGATTCCGTCGGCGATCCGCGGAGCGGGCCGTGAGAAATGCGCGTCTCCGTCTACCACGACTGTCCTGACGGGTAGCCGCCGGTCCGGCATCCGTTCGAGGGACTGCTGCAGGCTAAAGCCACATGCGGCTAGCACGATGAGCTCCGGCTCTTCGGCAAAAACGGTCTCCCAGGTGGTGGCAAACGAGTATTCGCCAGGCCGGCTGAGCACGTTTGTGCCGCCCGCTGCTTCAACCATCTCGGGCAGCCAGTGACCAGAGCCGTAGGGCGGATCGGTCCATTCGGCCACGAACACGCGCGGGCGACCGCGGCCGGCCACCGCCTTCGTGACCTCCCGCACCTTGTCGCGCATGCTCTGCGCCACCTCGAGACCACGCTCTCGGACTCCCAGCCGCTCCGCCAGAGTGATGACCGACTCCACCACATCGTCAAAGCTGCGGGGGTTCATCGAGAAGACCTCGACCCCGATCGGGCATGCGGTCGACAGGTCACCGCTGGACACGGCGCAGACCTCGCAGAGGTCCTGCGTGATCACCAGGTCCGGCTGGAGCTCGCTCATGAGCTGGGCGTCGACCGCGTAAAGGGAGTGGCTCTCCGACGTCGAGGTCATGACGATCTCGTCGATTTGAGCACTGGTCAAGCCCGAGAGGGCGACCCGGCTCCGCGCCACCACCGGCTTGCTGGCCACCTCCGGCGGCCAGTTGCAGTCCTCGGAGACGCCGACCAGCGAATCCATCAGCCCGAGGTCGGCGATGATGTCCGTTGCGCTCGGCAGGAGGGAGACGATCCTCATGGGTGCATGGTAGCTTGGGGCCCGTTGGCCATCCCAGCGGCCCCGACTACTCGGGATCCCAGCGCCGCCGCTCAAAGCCGGGGAGCCTCCCGCGAACGGTATGTCCGGATGCTCAGTGACTTCCATCGAGTCGGAAATCGCCCGCCTCAAGGCGAACCCTGAAGAGGATGTCCGAGAGTTCCTGAAGCTCGACGTCACGCAGCATTTCGAGCCCGAATTCCGTCCCCGTGACGGCCCGACTGGCCTCCTCGACGACCGCGCGGCCTTCTTGGGTTATCTCTGCCAGAGTGGTTCGCCGGTCGTTTGGGTCGCCTGTTCGGCGCACGAAACCCTGCGCCTCCAGTCGATCGATCGCGTTGGTGACGCTCGTTGGATGGACCTGCAGCCGGGCGCCCATCTTGCCGAGCGGCAGCCGGCCCTGCCGGGAGAACGCCAGCAGCACCAGTGCCTCAAAACGCGCAAAAGTCAGGCCAAAGGGGGCCAGGGCGCGCTCGACGCTAGACATCACGATGCGCTGAACGCGAATCAGCGCCGTGGCGGCGGCCATCCGATTGGCTTCGGGCCAGCGCTCCTGCCACTTGTGCTGCGCTTCCGCAATCGGATCGAAGGCGAGGGCATTGATGGGTTCGGAGGTCACCTTCAAGTCTGAGCTCCTGAGGGATTCTGAATTAGTTGTACGTCCTAATATGGGGCGTCCTACAATTTACACCGTGGGGACGGGTGTCGGTGCTACGGGCGATGGAAACGGCGACAAGAGAAGTAAGGACGCGAGCGTGCGCGAGGACGGTCTAGCGACCTCGACGATCTCGGGGATCGAGATCAGCCCCCTCTACACGTCGGCCGACGTTCGCGCTGATGTCGAGCAAAAGCCGGCGGAGTACCCGTACACACGGGGGATCCACGAATCCGGTTACCGGGGTCGGCTGTGGACCATGCGCCAGTTCAGCGGCTTCGCCACGGCGGCCGAGACCAACCGTCGCTACCACTACCTGCGGGAGAACGGCCAGACCGGGCTTTCGGTGGCCTTCGACATGCCGACCCTGATGGGCCAGGACTCTGACGCGCCCACCTCCCGGGGAGAGATCGGTCATTGCGGGGTGGCCATCGACTCCCTGGCCGACATGGAGACGCTTTTCGAGGGGATCCCGTTGAGCGAGGTTTCGACGTCTATGACGATCAACTCGCCGGCGGCGATCCTGCTCTGCATGTACCTGGCGGTGGCGGAGAAGCAGGGAGTGCCCTTCGCCAAGATCGAAGGGACGGCCCAGAACGACATCCTCAAGGAGTTCATCGCCCAGAAGGAGTTCATCTTCCCGCCGGGTCCCTCCATTCGGCTGGTCGTGGACTCGATCGAGTACTGCACGGCCGAGGTGCCGCGCTACAACCCGGTCTCGATCTCGGGTTATCACATCCGGGAAGCGGGCTCGACCGCGGTCCAGGAGCTGGCCTTCACGCTGGCCGACGGCTTCGCCTACGTGGAGGCCTGCCTGGAGCGGGGACTGCGGGTAGACAGCTTTGCGCCCCGACTCTCCTTCTTCTTTGACGCCCATATCGACTTCTTCGAGGAGATTGCCAAGTTCCGAGCCGCACGCCGGATCTGGGCTCGACACATGCGCGAGCGCTACGGGGCACAGGAGGAGCGGAGCTGGAGGCTACGCTTCCACACCCAGACGGCGGGGGTCTCTCTGACCGCCCAGCAGCCGGAGCTGAACATCGCGCGGACGGCAGTGGAGGCGCTGGCGGCGGTGATGGGTGGAACTCAATCGCTGCACACCAACGCCATGGACGAGGTGCTGGCGCTGCCCACCGACAAGAACGCCCGGATCGCTCTACGCACGCAGCAGATGCTTGCCTTCGAGACGGGGGTGGCCAACACCGTGGACCCGCTGGGCGGGTCCTATTTCGTGGAGGACCTGACGGATCGGATGGAGTCGGCGGCGGAAGCCTACTTCGAGGAGATCGATGAGCGAGGGGGGGTCGTCGCCTGCATCGAGCAGGGGTATCTGCAAAAGGAGATCGGGGACGCCTCCTTCCGCTACCAGCAGGAGTTGGAGCAGGGGCAGCGGGTGATGGTGGGCGTGAACAGGTTCGTCAGCGCCCGGGAGGACGACCTGGAGGTCCTGCGCATCAGCCCCCGGCTGGAGCAAGAGCAGGTCGCGCGGGTGCGCGAGGTGCGCCGCAAGCGCGACCAGGCACGCTGTTCGAAAGCCATCGAGCAGCTGCGCAAGGCGGCGACGGCGCCCAACGAGAATCTGATGCCGCACATCCTGGATGCAGTGCGCGCCTACGCCACCGAGGGCGAGATCATGGGCGCCATGGTCGACGTCTTCGGCCTTTACACGGAGCAGGCGATCATCTAGTGACACTGGATGCCGGGTAGTCATGAGGTGAGGTTGGCGCCTCCGGAATCGCTCATGGCCCCCACGTATGATTTCCTCGATCGGGGCGGCCCTTTACCCGGCAGGGCAAACCCGCCGTTCCGGCAAAGCCCAGGAGGCCTGACATGAGCGCCGCCACCGCAGCCGCCGAATCGCGAGATGGCAAAGCCGCCGAGGCGCCGGCCGGGTCGCGGCGCCGTTCCCAGTCGACCCGGAGCCGGAGGTCTGCACCCGCTCAGAGCGGGGTCGCAACCCCGCCACCTGACTCCCAGGCCGAGGAAGCCGCCGAAGCTTTGGCCGGCGCCGAACCGGTTGCGATTCCGTCCGCGGGCTCGCTTTTGGCAGGGCTAGCAAAGGTTGGCGGCCAGGGACGCTCGGTCGCGCGAGAAACCGCCAAGCTCGGCCTCGAGCTTGCCCGGATCGTCGGCGGTCGTTCGAAGGCGGCGCCGGGGGCTGGCGACCGACGGTTCGCAGACCCTGCCTGGACCTCGAATCCGTTCTACCGCCGGCTTGCCCAGTTCTATCTCGCCTGGGCGGCCGGAATTGGCCGGGTGACCGACGATCTCGAAGAGGCGGACGTGGACTGGCGGACCGTGGAACGGGCACGGTTTGCGACCAGCATCCTGGTCAGCGCACTGGCGCCGACCAATGCTGTCTGGAGCAACCCGGCGGCGCTCAAACGCGCGTTCGACACCGGAGGTCTGAGCCTGGGGCGGGGCTTCCTGAACTGGGTGGATGATCTCAGGCACAACGGGGGAATGCCGTCCCAGGCGGATCGGAACGCCTTCGCAGTCGGCCGCGACCTCGCCATCACGCCAGGGTCGGTTATCAGCCGCGACGATCTTGCGGAGCTCATCCAGTACCGGCCGAGCACGGCCACGGTCCGGTCTCGGCCACTGCTGGTGGTGCCGCCACCCATCGGGCGTTTTTATTTCCTGGACCTTCGGCCCGGCCGCAGCTTTGTCGAGTACTCGGCTGGTCAGGGGCTGCAGACATTCATACTCAGCTGGAGAAACCCCACCGCGGAGCATGGCGCATGGGACATGGACGCCTATGCCTCCAGGATCCTGGATGCGATCGACACGGTTCGCGATGTGACGGGATCGGAGGACGTCAACCTCATCGGCTTCTGCGCCGGCGGGCTCATCTCGACCGCGCTTCTCAACCACCTGGCCGACAGGCGCGACACGCGCGTGCACTCCATGTCATACGCCGTGACGCTCCTGGACTTCAGCATCCCCGCACCGATCGGGGCCTTCTCGTCACGTGCGGTCCTGGATCTCGCCAGAGGCAACTCCGGCAGGAAGGGCGTGATCAGCGCCAAGGAGATGGGAGGCGTTTTCACCTGGATGCGTCCGGACGACCTGGTTTTCAGCTATTGGGTGAACAACTACCTGATGGGCGAGAAGCCGCCGGCCTTCGACATCCTGTCCTGGAACGTGGATGGGACCAACCTGTCTGCGGCGCTGCATGCGCAGTTCCTCGACATCTTCGCCAACAACACGATGTGTCGCCCGAACGCGATGACAGTCCTGGGATCGCCGATCGACCTCTCCCGGATCGCCGTTCCGACCTTCGTGACGGGCGCCGTCAACGACCACCTGACACCATGGAAGGGCTGCTATCGAACCACGCAGCTGTTCGACGCGCCCTCGGCGTTCGTTCAGTCCAGCGCCGGCCACATCGCCAGCCTTGTCAACCCGCCCGGCAATCCCAAGGCGAGCTACCGCACCGGCGGCCCCCCAGGGCCCGACGCGGAAGCCTGGCTCGCCTCGTCCACGCGCCACGTCGGAAGCTGGTGGGAGCCGTGGGCGGAGTGGGTGACGGAAAGGTCGGGAACCGAGCAGGCGGCGCCGAACCGGCTTGGCAGCCGCCGGCACCGGCCTGCCGA
>Ga0209526_10003507_pt1 | contig 10679 bp, 9 predicted proteins | sample JacPinW_OM2H0_M1_FD_188566 | JGI IMG/M metagenome (GOLD analysis project Ga0209526, IMG submission 188566) | Forest soil microbial communities from Algoma, Ontario, Canada - Jack Pine, Ontario site 1_JW_OM2H0_M1 (SPAdes) (version 2) | ecosystem: Environmental > Terrestrial > Soil > Boreal... | reverse complement strand
CTCCTGCGCTGGCTGGCCGCCCGGCCCGATCGACTCGCTCGCTTCAATGGGATCGCCCTGCTCGCCGCCGGCACTTTCCTGATCGCCTACTGGTGCATCCGGCTCCCGGCCGTGTTTGGGATCGGTTGGTGGCCGAGAGTGCCGTGGTCGTAGGATTCATCGAGCCAGGCCGAAAAGCGAAACACCACTCGCACCCGCGCTAGCAACTCGGCGGCTGGCAGCCAGGCGTCGAGGTAGTAGTCGGCGCCGGCGTTGAGCATGGTGATGCACTCCTGGCTGCTCGGTGATGCGCTGACCGCGACGACCCAGCGGTAGCCCAGCCGGTGCAACGCCCAGCACGTCGCCACCGGTTCGCGAGCGGGGATCGCCAGCAGCACGACCTCGGCCGGCGCCGCCTCGGCCAGCGCGGCGGCCGAGACGGTGCGAACGTTCATGCCCGCATCGCGTAACACGCGGGCGATTGACGGTGCGGCATTTTCCAACCCATCGCGGACTACGAGAAGCTGCGCTTTCATACGGTCGACCCGCCTTCCAGCGCTGGCAGAAGCTGCGTGACCTGGTTGATCGGAATGGCGAAGCCAACGCCGACGTTTCCATTAACCGGACTCTCGATCGAATTATTGATGCCGATCACCTGTCCCGCGGTATTGACCAGCGGACCACCCGAGTTGCCAGGATTGATGGCTGCGTCCGTCTGGATCAGGCCCGAGAGACTCGCGCCCGTCGAGACAGCCCCGCCCTGGCTCAGGTTCGAGACGATCCCTTCGGTGAGCGTCCCGGACAAGCCGAATGGCGAACCGATCGCGTAGACGGTGTCTCCGACCTGGACGCCACCAGAGTTGCCCAGGGTCACGGGATGCAGGCTCGAGGCCGGAACGGAGATCCGAATGACGGCCAGGTCAGCGCCCGAGTTCGACCCCACCAGGGTGGCCGGCACGGTTTGACCGCTGCTCAACGTGACCTGCATTTGCTGGGCGCCGGCGATGACGTGCGCGTTGGTCAGGATGTCGCCCTTGGTATCGAGAACGATCCCCGAGCCGATCGCCTGTCCATTGCCCATGACCGACGTAATCGTTACGACCCCCGGCGACACCTGCGCGTAGACGGACTCCGCGGTCGCCGACGACACTGACGTGGTCACCACGCTCGTCGGCGTGGTCGCCGTCGCGGCAGCGACAGATGTCGGGTGCACCAGGAGGGCGGCGACCGCGCCTGACCCGGCTCCACCGGCAACCGTGAGGGCGGCGACCGCGACGAGCAGCCCGCGACGAAACCGTTTGGGTGGGGGCGATGGTGGCGACGCCGGCGGCGCAGCCGGGGCTGTCGGTTGAAACTGGCTATCGAAATATTGATGAGCGACCATTGTGATTCACCTCTACTGATTGATTGGTATGGACTCATGGTCGGCCTGCAAACCTTGCGATTCGGTGACGGTGAGCGTCATCGTTTCGAAAGGTCGATGCGCCGACGATGGTTCACATGCGATCCGCAGTTGCGACGAGACGACAATTTCTAACCGCCGGCGGCGTCGCGCTCGCAGGCGCGGTGCTCACTGGCACCGCCGCATCGGCGATGCTCCGCTCCCCATCCCCCGCGGTCTCTCCGACATCTATATCTCCCTCCCCTTCCCCCTCTGGAGCCGGGCAGGGTGGGGGCACTGCGACACCAACCGCGACAGCGACGCCGACGCCAGCACCCACACCGGCGACGGTCACGATCCCGGTGCCGGTCTACCAGCAGAGCATGGTGCTCGACTGCGAGACGGCCGCTCTACAGCAGGGCCTCGCCTACTACGGGATCTTCGTCAGCCAGGCGACGCTGTTCGCCCAGGAGAATGCCGACACCCGGCTACCCGTGATGGGCGCCAATCACACGGTGCTCCGTTGGGGCAATCCCTACACGAATTTCGTCGGCTACGTCAACGGCAGCGACTGGGCGCCCACCGGTTTCGGCGTCTACTGGCCAGTCATTCTGGAGCTGGCGCACCGATACGGCCTCCCCAACGCCGTTGGCGGTGAGGGCTACGCGCCGAGCCAGATCTATGGCGAGCTGGCGGCGGGCCATCCGGTCCAGGTCTGGATCGAAACGCGCTTCGCTCGCGTCCCCCTCGGCACCTGGACCGCGTGGGACGGCACCCAGGTCCGCTATTCCTACGCGGAACATTCTGTGACCCTGAGCGGCGTCTCCCCCACCCAGGTGCGGGTCAATGATGTCCTGAATGCGAGCCAGTACTGGGTCGACAAGGCCCTCTTCGAGGCGAACTTCGCCGACTTCAACAACATGGCGGTGATCTTTAAGTAACGTAAGAGCCGTGGGCCAGACCATGGAGATCGATCCCTTCGTTCTGGGCGCCATTGCTTGGGGATCGCTCGCCGTTTTCCTGGTCGGCTCGTTGGTCGGCGCCCTCTTCCTCGAGCGGGCCTATCGCCTCGCCTTAGCGGTCTTCGTGGTGGCGACCGTTGGCGGCTTCACCTTTTCCTTTCTCTCCGGCTTCTCGATCGGTCGCTTCACCGCCGTGTTGCCGCTGGTCGTCACCGCCTTCGCCGTGACGCGTGATCGCGATCGGCGTCTTCAACTGGCAGCCCAGGCCGCCGCGGTCGCGATCTACGTATTACTTGCATGGATCATTCCGCAACAGGTTGGCTACTGGGGAATTCAGCTCGAGCTTCCGCTGTGCCTCATTGCTTATGCGGCGGCGCTGATCTTTCCGCCGGCGCGAGACCGTGCCCGAGCCTAGTCGCTAACGCTCGAGGACGACGATCGGGATCTCGCGCTTGGTCAGCGTCTGCTGCTGCACGATGTAGGGCACCAGGGGCGTGAGCTTCTCTCGTTCCTCCGGCCCAGCAGTCCGGGCGCGCACCTTGAACTTGTCGGGGCCAACCTCGAGGGTCGCGATCGGCCGAGCCAACAGGTTTCGATACCAGGCTGGGTGCGACGGAGCGCCGTTGCCCGAGGCGATCACCACGTAGCGATCACCATCCTTCCCGAAGCCGAGCACGGCCGTCCGCTCCTTCCCCGACTTGGCGCCCGTCGTGGTCAAGAGCATCAGGGTGCGGCCTGCCAATTCGCCGGTGAGCTGCCCACGATTGGCGCGGAAGTCTTGAATCAGCTTCCGATTGAAGGCGTTCATATCAGCCGGGATCTGCACCGGTCCTGGCCTGCGTGGCGGTTGTTCTGCGCTCATCTCTCGAGCTTACTTCCGGCTCTAGGAGCGGCGCCCGAGCGCATCTCGTAACTTCACCCGAGCCCCGAGGCGAAGCACGGAGTTCGCATAGATCCTCGCGGCGAGCCAGGTCGCGGCCGCGCTCGTCACCACCGTTACCACGATCCCGAGCAGCGCCAGCCAGGGCGAGATGTCGCCCGTGGCCATCCCGGTGGGCATGAGCACCGGCGAGACGAATGGAATCAAGGCCAGCGCGATGCCGACGGTCGACATCGGCGACCCGTCGAACATCGGGGTGAGCACGCCGATGGCGACCAACCAGGCGATGATGGCGAGCATCGTGATCGGTAGCGCTACGCTCTGCACCTCTTCCGTACGGGAAACGAGCGACCCGGCGGCGGCAAACAGGACGGCATAGAAAAAATAGCCGAGGATGAACCAGAGCAGCCCGTATAGAAGGACGCCGGCAGCCGCCGTCGGAACCGTGAAGGTACTGGTGACTGTCGTCACGGCGAAAGCGAAGACCGAGATCACGCCGAGTTGGATGAGGCCGACCAGGCCGATCCCGACCACCTTTCCGATCAGCAGTTGCTGAGGCTTCACCGTCGAGAGAAGAATCTCGACGATTCGGTTCGCTTTCTCCTCGACGACGCCCTGGGCGATGAACTGGCCGTAGGTCAGCAGCGCGATATAGAGGAAGAGCGCCACCGCGAAGCCGGCGATCACCACCTCGAGCCGGTTCCCGCCGCCCGCCGATTTCAGCGGTTGCAGCGTTTGCACCTGAACGGTTGCGCTGGCGAGGCTGGCCTGCACGGCGGCTGGATTGAGACCGGCCGCGGCTAGTTGGCTGTCAAGCACCCGTTGTCGAACCAAACTGAGGAGCAGGCTATGAAGGGTCGGACTGAATTGATCGCGAACGAGCACCTGCGGCGAGCTGGCCGAGCCGCGGATCAACACGTCAAGGTCGCCCTTCCGAAGGTCGCTTTCGGCCTGGCTTTCGTCGTTGACCTGACGGCGCTCGACCGCCAAGCCCAACGCTTTCGCCGAGGCGGCCAGGGGGTCGGCGAAGCTCTGTGCCTCGCCCAGGTAGGCGACTTTGTACGTGTTGAGGTTGCCCGGCTTGCTCAAGACCGTTTGCTGCAACACGACGTAGCCCACGATGGCCACCAGAATCAACGCCGTCCCGATGATGAACACCCGGGTGCGGACCCGCGTCACGAACTCTCGGCGCGCGATCAAAAAGACGGCGGAAACCGGGCTTTGCGGACGGCGGTCGAGCGGGGCGGTCACGCAGCTCGGGCCTCGGCAACAACGTGACGGAACAGCTCGCTTAGCGGTGGAATGTCACGACGGAACTCGCGCACCGGTCCGGTTGCCAGCGCAGTGCGAAGCACCGCCTGCTCATCCGCGCCATCGGCGAGTTCCAGCAACGAGCGTGAGCCCTCGCGTCGAACCAGCGTGACGCCGCCCAAGCCCGCGGTCCAATCGTCCCCCGCCATCGGCGCGTCGACCCAGTAGCGGTGGGGTCCGCTGCTGCGCAGCTCGGTCACCGTGCCCGTTACCACCATCCGGCCAGCCTGGATGATGCCGACCCGGTCGCAGAGCTGCTCGACGATGTCGAGCTGATGGCTGGAGAAGATTACCGGGATGCCGGCCTTTGCCCGCTCCCGCAAGACCTCACTCATAACGTCGACCGCGACCGGGTCCAGTCCCGCGAACGGCTCGTCGAGCACCAGCAGCTCCGGTTCGTAGGCGAGCGCTGCCGCCAGCTGCACCCGCTGCTGGTTGCCCCGGCTCAGCTTCTGGACTTCATCGTTGCGACGGTCGCCTAGGCCGAGGCGCTCGAGCCAGGCCAGCGCCGACCGACCGGCGGCTCCGGGTGCCACCCCATGCAGCTCGGCGAGATAGACCAGCTGCTCGAGGATTCGCATTTTTGGATACAGGCCGCGCTCCTCGGGCATGTACCCGAAACGGCGCCTGGTCTCGAATGTCACGGGCGTCCCGCCCCAGCGGACTTCGCCAGAATCGGCGGCGAGGACGCCCATCACGATCCGCATCGTCGTCGTCTTGCCCGCGCCGTTGGCGCCGACGAAACCGAACAGCTCGCCGGCTCCGACCTCGAAGCTCAGTTCTCGCAGGGCGACGAGGTCGCCGTAGCGGCGAGACAGTCGATCGACCTGCAGCCCACCCTCTGCCAAGACTGCGAGCCTAACGGATCGGGCCTATGCGCGCGCTCGTCGAAATCGCGGTAGCAATCGAGCGAGCAGCAGCGCGATACCGAGAAGTGCCAGTCCCGAAATCACCAAGCTCACCGCGAACCCGAGACTGCTCTGGAAATAGCGGAACTCGATGTCGAGCACGAACCCGAACAGGCCGATGCCGCCGGCGAAGGCGTAGCCGGCACTGCTGCGGAACACCGACGCGGCAAATCCCACAGCCGCGAGGAGGCCGCCGAAGATCTCGAGCGGGAGGTTGCCGTCCTGGGCGGTGATGAATGCGGTGATGATCGCCATCGACAGCCCGGCGAACGCCAGCACCTCCGTCGCCCACACAACCCGCAGCCGCCGGCCATACTCTGCGGCCGCGACCAGAACGGCGCCCGTGACGAGGAAGACCGCCTCGATGGGCCACCCGTGCTGGAGCTGCAGACGCAAGACCGACGAAATCGCCGCCACCAGCAAGGCGACGCTGAGCGCCGCCGCGAGCAGGCCCGAGCGCAGACGCCACAGGAACACAGCGGCTACCACGGCCGCGACCAGCGACGCCACCAGGAGGATCCGGTACCCGGTGGGTGGCGGGATAGCGGCGTCGGGACCCCCGAGAATCTCGACCTGGAGTTGTCCCGTGAACAGCCCGATGGCTGCGACCGCCAGCGTGACGAGACTGGTCTGCGCTCGACGTGCGCGCGCCCGCTCCCCCGGAAGCGCGCCCGCTACCAGGAGGGCCGCGATCGCGACCAGGCCGGGAATCGCCAACCGACCGACGACGCCAAGCTGCCGGTATTGCGTCCCGAGAAGTGTGCCGAGGCCCGCCAGCGTCACGAGCGCACCGGCATAGGTGATGACCTCGGTCGCCGTAATCGACCCGTCCGAGCCCCCACCCTGCCCTCCCCCAGAGGGGGAGGGAACATTGCCGGTCGACGCCTCGAAATCGGCGATCGCCTGCGCCTGCCGGGCGTCGATCAGGCCGGCGGATTGCCAGCTGGCGAGTTGACGCTTGAGATCTTGACTCAGGACTCGGCCTCGGACCCATTATCCATGTGCTTCAATCGCGTGCATGGCCGCAGTGGGTGACGAGCGCCGGATCGTGACCGCGCTGTTCGCCGATGTCGCGGGGTCGACGGCGCTTTCCGAGCGGCTCGATCCCGAAGAGGCGAAGCTGGTCATCGGCGGCGCCATCAGCCGGGCCATCCGTGCAGTCGAGACGTACGGCGGGACGGTAAGCAGCCTCATGGGCGATGGCTTGCTTGCCCTCTTTGGCGCGCCGGTTGCCCACGAGGATGACTCGGAGCGGGCGGTTCGGGCGGGGCTCGACATCATGGCCGCCGCACGCGAATACGCCGATGAGGTCCGGCGCGGCTGGGGTGTCGAGGGCTTTGTGATGCGCGTTGGCATCCATACAGGGGAGGTCGTCGCCGGCCGGGTCGGCGCTGGGGACCGAGTCGAATACGGCGTGGTGGGCGACACGGTGAATACGGCGGCGAGGCTCGAGGCCGCCGCTACCACTGACGGCATCCTCGTCTCCGAGGTCACGCAGCGACAGGTCGCTGATCATTTTGATTGGGGCGAGCGGCGAAGCCTTCAGTTGAAAGGGAAGACCGACGCGGTGGTCGCCTTCCCCGTCACCGGTGTGCGCGAGACAGGGCAGCGCGGACCGGCTGAACCGATCACGCCAATGGTCGGCCGCGAGGCGGAGATGCGGGTAGCGCTCGAGCTCGTCGACCGGCTGGCCGCCGGCCGCGGAGCGGTGCTGTTCATCGTTGGAGATCCCGGTATCGGTAAGAGCCGGCTCGCCGCCGAGCTCCGCCAGCGCTCGACGACGGGTGGTTACGCTTGGATGGAGGGCCGCTGCGTCTCCTATGGCGAGTCGCTACCCTACTGGCCGTACCGAGACCTTCTTCGCAACTGGCTGGAGGTTGGTCCCACGGAGCCCGAGCTTCGGCTTCGGGTCAAGCTGCGCCGGAAGACCGAGGAAGCCTTCCCGGGTCGGGGCGCAGAGATTTACCCATACCTTGCGACGGTACTCGGCCTCAACCTCGAGCCCGAGGCCGCCGCGCTGCTCAAACCTCTCTCACCGGAATCCCTGCAGTTCCGAACCTTCGAGGTCTTCATCGAGCTCCTCGAGCGCATTGCGGCGAATGGCCCGGTCGTCGTCTCCCTCGACGACTTACATTGGGCGGACCCCACATCCCTGGCTCTCACGGAGCGGCTTCTGCCGCTGGTCGAAGGGGCGCCGATCATGCTGGCAATCAGTCAACGACCCGAAACCGAACATGCATCCTGGCTGTTGAAGGAGAGAGCCGCCCGAGAATACCGTCATCTCTTTCGCGAGCTGACCCTGCAGCCGCTCGAACGCCAGTCGGAAAGCGAGCTTCTGACGTCGCTGGCCGGGAACCGACGCCTTCCGCCTGCCGTCAGCGACGGGCTACTCCGCTACGCCGAAGGCAACCCGTTCTACCTCGAGCAGCTGGTGCGCTCGCTGATCGACAGCGGCACGTTGGTACCAGAGAACTCGCATTGGACGTTGAAGGCCGGAGAGAAGCTCGAAATCCCTCAGACCCTGGAGGGCGTCATCCTCGCGCGCATCGACCGCCTCGAGCCCCAATGGCGCGAGGTCCTCACGTCGGCGTCGGTGCTCGGACGGACCTTTGGGCTCGAACTCATGCAGTCGGTGGCCGGCCTCGACATGCCAATCGTGCGCCAATCGGCTCATCACCTGCTGCGCCTGGACCTTCTTCGTGAGGAAGGCGGTGGGTCGAAGCCGGTCTACCGCTTCAAGCACGCGCTGATCCAGGAGGCCGCCTATCACACCCTGGTTGGGCCCAAGCGAGCCGACCTGCACCGACGTGCCGCCCAGTGGTATGAGGAGTATTACGCCGACCGGCTGGAACGCGTCTACGGACTGATCGCGCACCACTTGATCGAGTCCGACGACCACGAGAAGGCGGCTCGCTACTTGAAGCTCGCTGGCGACCAGGCACTGGCCGAATGGGCACTCGACGAGGCGGTGGTGCACTACCGGGCGCTGGTCCCGGTGCTCGAGGGGGCTGGCCGTCAGCAGGAGGCGGCCGAGATGCTCTTTCAATTGGCGAGCGCGCTACACCTGGCGATGCGATACCGCGAGGCCAACGACACGTGGCAGCAGGCATTCCGAGCGTGGCGGCCAGATCCGCCATCAACCTCAGACACGTCAGCGACGCTGCGCATTGCATCCTTCAACGTTCCCTTCGAAAGCGACCCGGCCCAAGCCTTCTACACGATCAACCTGATGTTGCAGCGCCAGCTCTACGACTGCTTGCTTCATGCCCGGCCGGGGCCGTATGTCGTTCCCGGGCTGGCGGTCCGTTGGGAGGTCAGCGAGGATGGGCGGCGCTACCGCTTCGAGCTGGGCCCTGACACTCGCTGGAATGACGGCAGCCCGATGACGGCCGCCGACCTTGTGGAGGGCATGCGGATCATTCTCGAGCCGAAGATCGGATCCACCGAGGCCGCGCACTTCTCGCCGATCGAGAATGCCGATGCCTACGCCGCCGGCGGTATCACTGACTTCGGTCAGGTCGGTATCCATGCCGTTGATGAGCGGACGGTCGAGTTCCGGCTGCGGGCGCCCGCACCCTATTGGATCTTCCTCCTCGTGTACCCCGGCCAGAGCGGCGCCCGCGCAGGCCGGACGAGCGGCCCCTTCAAGCTGTCGCGCTTCGACGCGGACCGGGTCGTCATCGATCGTGACCCCCGTTACCAGGGAGCGACCCATGGAAATATCGGTGTGGTCGAGTGGGTCGCCAAGCCGCCGCTCGAGTCCATCGATGCGCTTCTTGCCAGAGAAGTTGACCTCGTCACCCCGGTTACGCCTCCGCAAACCGTGATGGAGACGGTGGACCGCGGCGGCGTGGTCAACCTGGCCGGCGCGCCGCTGACATCCGTGTACATCGCCTTTAGCGGCACCCCGCAATATCAACTCGACGCGCATCTACGCAAGGCGCTAGCCCATGCGGTGGATCGGCGCAGGCTGGAACCGCACCGGCTGACCAATCAACTGATCGCGTATGGCGGTCTCGTTCCGCCGGGGCTACCCGGCCATACGCCGGACACCGCGCTGCCATTCAATCCCGAGCTCGCCCGCGAGTACCGCCAGAAATCAAAACATCGCGGTCCCGTGCGCATCGGGGTCGTCCGGAGCTACCTCACCCCCTACTGGCCGCCCCTGGTCGATATGTGGCGCGAGATTATTGGCGTCGAAATCGAATTGGATCGTATCGAATTCCAGGATGTGACGACTGCGTCTTGGCCCTTCCATGCCACCCTCGGCATCTGGGTCTCCGGTTATCCAGACCCCGAGTACTTCATCCACATGCTGCTCCACAGCTCCAGCTCGAGCAACGTCCAGCGGTGGTCGTCTCCGCGACTCGATGAGCTGGTCGACAAGGCTCTCGCCGCGGACCATAGTTCCGCTCGCCTGGCGCTCTTCCACGAAGCAGACCGTTTCGCCGTCCAGCAGGAATGTGCGGTGATCCCGCTGTTCTATGCGCGCGTCACCACCCTGCTCCAGCCGTGGGTCCACGGCTGGTGGCAGTGGGCGGTTCCCTGGATAAGCTTCGACGATCTCACGGTCGACGAGCGCTCGCCGCGCGCTCGAGGCTTCAGCTAGGGCGGGCTCAGCGGGTTGGGCGGCGTCCCGTCCCTTTTCCGCCTGGTTGGCGGGGACGTTTTGGGGCGGGCTTGGGCGACTGTCGCAACCCGGATACGGCGTATCCGGACCACCCGGGGGGTCCGCCGGCCTCGGGCTCAGGTTGTGGCCAGAGCTCGATCGCGAGCATCGCTGCATCGCGAATGAGGCCAGCATCGATTTCCTTTCGGGTCAATGGAATGCGGTATTTTGGCCACTCGCAGACGAAGACGAGAGGACCCGCTGGAGGCAGCGGCCATACCCAGAATGTCATTTCCGCGACCGGACCGCCAGATGAGCCCCCAGCGTGCTGCAAGATGGGCCCCTTTTGCGTCTTGTCGGTGGGACCGATCATCGGCGGACCCAGGCTGGTCGCCTTCGACCCATCTGCAAACTGAATGCCGAAGCGAAGAATTTCGTCGGACATTTCGCCACCGCTGACTCCGGGGCGACCACGAAAACCGGCGAGGCCGTGCATCGGGTCCCACAACTCCCCATCGAGGCGGCAGCGCGCCACAACCCTGAACTCGAAGCCTGTGGGAAAAGCTGTGACATGCTGGACGCTGACCGCGGCCTTTGGCGAGCGGGCCAGGAGCAGATTGATCGGCACCGGCTCTCCCAGGATGTTGTC
>Ga0209526_10003506_pt1 | contig 10679 bp, 9 predicted proteins | sample JacPinW_OM2H0_M1_FD_188566 | JGI IMG/M metagenome (GOLD analysis project Ga0209526, IMG submission 188566) | Forest soil microbial communities from Algoma, Ontario, Canada - Jack Pine, Ontario site 1_JW_OM2H0_M1 (SPAdes) (version 2) | ecosystem: Environmental > Terrestrial > Soil > Boreal... | reverse complement strand
GTTCGGCGCCAACGCCCGGGCGATGGCGACCCGCTGCTGCTGGCCGCCGGAGAGATGCCGCGGGAGGGCGTCGGCGCGATGGCTGAGGCCGACGCGTTCGAGCAATTCGCGGGCGCGCCGGTCGGCATCGATCCGGGTCATGCCGTGCACCCAGCGCAAGGGACCAGCGACATTCTCCCGCGCCGTCAGGTGGCTGAACAGGTTGAACTGCTGAAACACCATGCCGACGCCGACGCTGGCGCGTTCATTGGCGATCGCGCGCGGCGACAGCGGCTTGCCGTCGTCGCGATGGCCGAGCCTTCGGCCGCCGACCCGCACCATGCCGGAATCCCAGTCTTCCAGATGATTGATGCAGCGCAGAAGGGTGCTTTTGCCGGATCCGCTGGGCCCCATCAGCGCCACCACCTCGCCGACCCGCACCGTCAGATCAAGTCCGTTGAGCACGATTTGCGCGCCGTAGTTCTTGCGCAGGTCGGTGACTTCAACGGCGACATTGTTGCGCTGGACCATCGCGGCATGCTTGGCGCGGTCGCTGCGCGAGGTCGCCCGTGCCGGCAGCGGTAGCTCCGGCAGCAGGCTCTGCGGCTCGACATCTGCCGTGGCTTGCTCGGCAGGTTTCAGCTTGGTCGCGCCATCGACGCGCTGCCAGGGGAGGAAGATCGCGAGGCGATCCTGCGGCGTGGTGCGGTCAAGATCCAGCGCCCGCTCCACCAATAACTGGATCACGCTGACTGCGGTCGTGAGCCCGAGATAGATCAGGCCGGAGGCGAAGAAGATCGAGAAGAAATCGAAGGTGGAAGATGCCAGCTGCGTGCTTCGCAGCGTCAGTTCCTGCACCGAGATCACGCTGGCAAGCGAGGAATTTTTCAGGGCGCTGACGGTTTCATTGCCGAAAGCGGGGATCATCGTCCTGATCGCCTGGGGCGCGATGATGCGCCGCATCAGGAGCGCCGGCGTCATGCCGAGCGCCTGGCCGGCCAGCACCTGTCCGCGGTCGACGCCGAGCACGCCGGCGCGCAGCATTTCGGCGATGAAGGGTGCCTCGTTGGCGGCGAGCGCCAGGCCGGCAGCACCAATCGCGCTCAGCTTGAGGCCGATCTGCGGCAACGCGTCGTAGGCAAAGACCATCTGCAGGATCAGGGGGGTGCCGCGAAAGATCACGGTGTAGCCGCGGGCCAACATAGCCAGCACCGAAAAACGACTGAGCTGCATCGCCGCGAGAATGAGACCGAGGATCAGTCCGCCGGCCAGCCCGAGGGCGGTTACCATGACGGTAAACCAGATGCCCTCGATCAGGTACGGCAGACTGACATAATGGGCGAACAGCGACATTACTTGACCGAAAGCGCCCTTACTTGACCGAGAGGATGTCCGGTTCCTTGAAGTTATTCGGATCGAGATCCCACTTCTTGAGCAGCTCCTTGTGAATTCCGGCCTTCTGAACCTCGATCAGCGCGGCCATCACGGCGTTGCGGAATTCAGGCTTGTTCTTGGGCACGGCGATCCCGACCGAATAGGGGATGGTGACCGCGATTGCCTTTTCCAGCTTGTCGGGATTGGCCTTCACCGCCTGATCGACGGTGTTGACGTCATTGACGTAGGTGTCGGCGCGGCCGGCGAGGATGGCCTGGATGCAGTTGGCGTTGTTGTCATAGAGTTGCAGCGTCGGCTCGGGCTTGCCTTCGGCCTTGCATTGCGGCATCAGCGCCTGCACCAGCGGGACTTCGACAAAGCCGGTGTTCTCGGCTGCTGCCGAACCGCACATCGAGGTGTTGATGCCGCTGATCTTCTTCGGGTTGCCCTTGGCGACCAGAACGCCGTCGAACACCTTCGAATAGGTGATGAAGTCGGCCGCCTTGGCCCGCTCTTCGGTGGCATAGATGTCGGAAATCACGATGTCGGCTTGCCCGCTCGACAACGTCGTCAGCAGCGCGGCGAAGGTCACCGCCTTGTAGCTGAGGGTAAAGCCGAGGCATTCGCCGATCTGTTCGCCGAGATCGATGTCGAAGCCGACATATTTGTTCGGGTCTTTCGGATCGATCGCTTCATAGCCCGGGGTATGCGGGTTGATGGCGTTGACGAGTTGCTTGCCCTTGAAGTCGGGATATTTGGCCTGCAACGCCGCACAGCCTGCCGGTGCGGCGGCGCTCGCGGAGACCGGCGCGCAAATGCCGGCAAAAAGGAACGCAACGAGCGCAGCATTGCGCAATCCGGCAAACGATGTGGATCGCCGCGCCCGGGCTTCGCTGGAAAACCGCTTATGCATCTGTTTTCTCCTTCGACGTTGTCATGGCCTTGCCATGTTCCAAGTTCGACCGGAGCCTATGGTCTTCAGCCGGTTTCAGGCTTGTCTCGGGGCGCACAAAAAGTTGGATCGCCCGGTGCCAGGTTTTAGGCATGGGCTGCGGAAATTATGGGCGACGGCAGTGGCGTCGCGTCCCGCTCCTGGCCGGAACAAAAACGAACGGCGCAAGGTTTATCCACCGAAACGTGGTGAACGGACGGATCGTTGCTGCGGGCATCAGAACCGTTCAAATCCCATTGATTTGGCTGGCGTTTCATCGCCGCGGGGAGCAGACCTGCCGGGTCCGTCGGCATCGGCGCGGTAACCTTGCCGGAAGTTCAGCTGAAATCGTGCCGATCGCTCGCTACATCGGGTGCTATTGTCGTTTTTTGAGGATTCAGGAGATATTGGAATGGTCCTGAAAAATCTTTTCGTCGCCGCCATTTGCGCCACGCTGCTGGTGTGGAGCGGTCTATCCATGGCCGACGAATACCGTCCCGACGAGTTCTTGGGATTGGACCTTTCCAAGGTGGTGCTTTCGCCAAAACCGCTTGGCCCGTCCGCCCAATTCGTACCGGGCCCGCTCGACGTGAAAGTCGATCGCGGCAGCGAGGCTGCGCAGGCCGGCGCTGAACCGAAAGCCGAGCCCACGGTCGCTATCCGCGAGCCCAAGGTCGTTATCCGCGAGCCGAAAGTCGCTATCCACGAGCCGAAAGTCGCTATCCACGAGACAAGAGTCGTGCATGCTCGCGCCGAGAAACCTCGCGGCGCGGCCCGCGCAAAACTCGCGCGCCGCCACGGCAATCCGCTCGACGCCCAGGCGTTCGATACCCGGATTCAGACATGGCCGTGCAAGTCGGGCGGCATCTGCGACTGGAAGCGGTAAGGCAGCGCTCACCGCGGCCGCTCGTCGCGCATCTCGTCCCGAGTCATCTCTCCGTCGCAAAACCGTCGGCCGAGAGTCAAGTTGAGCGGGCAACCTTCGTCGTGATTCGACGAGGGTGCCGGCAATGGCGATTGCGATACGGGCAAAACAAGGTGTGACCCGGCGCCATCTGCTGGTCCGCTCGGCGGCCACGGCCGCGCTCGCAGGCCTCGGCGGCGTCGCCGCACCCTATCTCAGCCGCGCCGCGGATCGTCCGCGGATCACGTGCGGGATTGCATCCGGCGATGTGTCCGCCGGCTCGGCGGTGGTGTGGGCGAGGGCCGATCGGCCGGCGCGCATGCAGGTCGAGTGCTCGACGCTGGAGAGCTTCAAGAACATCATTCAAACGGTATCGACCGACGCGTTGCCGGAGCGCGACTTTACCGCAAAACTGCTGCTCGACGGTCTTCCGGCCGGGCAGGACATTTTCTACCGGGTGCGGTTCGACGACATCGGCGACAGCGGGATTTCCGGCGAACTCCAGGTCGGACATTTCCGCACCGCGCCGGCGGACAAACGTTCGATCAGGTTTGTCTGGTCGGGCGATACTGCGGGCCAGGGTTGGGGCATCGATCCGGCCCGCGGCGGCATGCGCACCTACCGCACCATGCTGGAAAACCGCCCGGCGTTTTTCGTTCATTCCGGCGATCATATCTACGCCGACTGCCCTGTCCCCGCAGAGCTGACGCTGCCGAACGGCGAAACCTGGCGCAATATCGTCACGCAAGAAAAATCCGCCGTTGCGCGCTCGCTCGGGCAGTTTCGCGGCAATTACAAATACAATCTGCTCGATGACAATTTGCGCGCCTTCAACGCGCAGGTGCCGATGTTCGCGCAGTGGGACGATCATGAGGTGACCAACGACTGGTCGCCGATCGGCAGCGCCGACGAGACCGGTTACGCCGAGGACGGCACCGCGCGACTGGTCGAGCGCGCGCGCCGGGCGTTTTTCGAATTCATGCCGATCCGCAGTTCTCCTCAGGAGGCCGGCCGCGTCTATCGCAGGATTGCTTACGGACCGCTGCTCGATGTGTTTCTGATCGACATGCGCAGCTACCGCGATTCGACCTGGAACAAGCGCGACGACCCCGGCGACGCTTTTATCCTGGGCTCGACCCAACTGGCCTGGCTGAAGCGGGAGCTCGCAGCCTCCGATGCGACCTGGAAAGTGATCGCCGCGGATCTGCCGATCGGACTGATCAGCGCAGACGCGATCGCGCTGGGCAACGGCCCGCCCGAGCGGCGCGAGCACGAGATCGCCGATCTGCTGTCGTTCATGAAGCGCGCCGGCATCCGGAACACGGTTTGGCTGACCGCGGACATGCATTATACGGCGGCGCACCATTACGATCCGAACCGCGCGGTATTTTCCGATTTCGAACCGTTCTGGGAATTCGTCTCCGGTCCGCTGCACGCGGGCACCTGGCCGCCGGGCGAACTGGACAATACCTTCGGCCCCAAAGCCATGTTCCAAAAGGGCTGCAGCGCCGAGCAGGGGGAAAATCTCGCGCCATGTTTTGGCCTTCAGTTCTTCGGCCGCGTCGACATCGACGGCCGCTCCGAGGTCATGACGGTGACGCTGAAAGACGTCGATAATCGCGATCTCTGGTCGGTCGATATCGAGCCACAGCCGGACGCGCGGTCGGGAACCATGCTCGCCCAGCACATCTGAACCGTCTGGTTCAGCGCCCTGACCATTGCAACCGATCTTGATTTGGACCCTGCGCTGCGGGCAGACTATCAAACGCCTGATACGCCGTCTCATCCCACTCTTCAACGAAAAGCTCGCGAACGCGCCGGTGCCGATTGCCGGTCCGGCGGCTTTCAGTCTTCAAGGAGCCATCATGGAATATCTGCAAACCCAAGGCATCCGCCTGCCGCGGCTCGGGCTCGGCACTTTTCGAATGCAGGGCGAGGTCTGCCGGGCGGCGGTCGAAAGCGCGCTCGGCCTCGGCTACCGGCATATCGACACCGCGGAAATGTACGGCAACGAGGAGGCGATCGGTGCGGCGATCGCCGCGGCGGGCGTCGCGCGCGCAGATCTGCATGTCACCACCAAGGTCTGGAACGAGAACCTCGCGCCCGACGCGATCCGCCGGGCGTTCGATGCCAGCCTGAAGAAGTTGCGGCTCGATCACGTCGACCTTTATCTGGTGCATTGGCCCGCGAGGAACATGAACCTGCCGGCAATGTTCGAAACCCTGATGAAGCTGCAAGCGGAAGGGCGTACCCGCGCCATCGGCGTTGCCAATTTCAATATTGCGCTGTTGAAGACCGTGGTCGAACTGATCAAGGCCCCGATCGCCTGCAACCAGGTCGAATACCACGTGATGCTCGACCAGACGCCGCTGCGAAAATATATGGCGACGAAATCGATTCCGCTGGTGGCCTATTGCCCGCTGGCGCAGGGCCGTACCGCATCCGATCCGACGCTGCTGACCATCGCTCGCAAGCATGGCGCCAGCGCGCCGCAGGTGGCGCTGAAATGGCTGCTCGACCAGGACGGCGTTGCCGCGATCCCGAAGGCGTCGCGGGCCGAAAGCCAAAAGTCCAATCTCGACGCGCTCAATGTCGGGCTCGACGACGAGGATATGAAGGCAATTGCGGGGCTGCCGAAAGACCGGCGCCTGGTCAATCCCGGCTTTGCCCCGGCATGGGATTGAACGGGCACCGTCATCCTGCGCAAGGCTTCGCCGTTGTCGCTGGAAGGTGCGAGCCCTTTCATTTTGACCCGCAATTGGCATATTATTGGCTATGACCAAGCTCTTGGATAAAGCACTTGAGGCGGTGCGCCGGTTGCCCCCCAGCAGCCAGGACGAAATAGCACATGCCATGCTTACCCTGGCAGGTGACGAGGGAGAGGCGGAAGCAATTGATCCCGCCCATCTTCCCGCAGTCTTGGAAGGCCTTGCTCAGGCCAAGCGCGGCCAGTTCGCAACGGATGACGAGGTCGAAGCCGCATTTCGCCGCTTCGATCGATGAAGCTTCGATTTACGCCGCGTGCTGCGCAGGACCTGGCTGCCATCGCCGACTATATCCGAGCGCACAATCCCGCCGCTGCTCTGCGGGTTCGCGCGGCCATTCTTCATTCGCTGCAAAATCTGGTTTTGTTTCCACAGGTCGGCAGAGCACAGACCGTTGAAGGCGTGTAAGCTTGTCACCCGAAAGTATCCCTATCTCGTTTATTACACGGTCGATGAGGCGAGTCAGGAAATCATCATCCTCACTGTCCAGCATCCCGCGAGGGAGCGGGAGCACGATGATGCCTAGCTTTTGCGCTCATATCGCGACGCGCTGCAGATGAGGCTCGACGACGAGGATATTGAAGGCAATTGCGGGGCTGCCGAAAGACCGGCGCCTGGTCAATCCCGGCTTTGCACCGGCGTGGGATTGAGGGAAAGAAAAATGGCCCCTTGCGGGGCCATTTCCTGTGTCAGCCTTACTGTTCGTGATGACGATGCTTGATCATCACGACCTTTCGGTCATGATGGCGCCAGCCTTCGTGCCGGCCGAAGTCGCGATGCTCGCGAACCTCGGCGCGGGCGCCGAACCGTTGATGGTCGCCGTCGCGTTTGATCACGACGTCTTCAGCACTTGCAATCGACGGCGCTGCGATGGCGATGGCGCCGAGGGCTGCAAAAACGTATCCGAGCTTCTTCATGTTGTTCTCCTCCAGTGAGTGGAGATTAAACATCGAAGCCCAAGGGAACGTTCCGATGGAACCGGAAGAGAATTCTGAACGGCTGTTCAGCAACGGACTGCGTTCGCAACCACATCGGCGTTTTCGAAACGCTGCCCCGCATTAGACGCAGGCGTTTCCCAATTGCACTGCTTTTCCTAATTGCACTTATGCAGTGCTGGCGTTGGGTTGCCGTCGGCGGTGAATTTGCCGTCCTTGATGGTGTATTCGTTCTTGGCGCGATTATACGTCGCGCGCATGGTGCGGTCGGGCTGTAGCACAAATCCGTATTGCCGGGTTTGTTTGAGGTTCGGAAAAAATACGCCCAAATTCAACGTGCCATCTTTGGAAACCTTGGCGCTGACGACTTCGCTTTCATCCGTGGTGTCGCCGAAGTCGCGCCGGTGCTTAACATGGCCGCCCGGCGCGATCTCGTAGGCCAGCACCGCGCCCCGGTTTTTGTCCGGCGGAAGCGAGCAGTCCTGCGACCAGGACCCGATCAATCCCCATTTGCGCGCGGTCTCGGCCACCGTTTCCGCCGAAGCGTCAATCGCAAGCGTCAGGAAGAACAGGATTGCCAGCGCCAGCCGGCTCAAGCGTCCGTTCAAGTTCGCGCTCCGCTTCGCTAGAGGTGACCGGTGAAACCAAGCTTAGCATTTGGAATTGGCCGCGCAACGCGTCGGCGTTAGCGATCGGCAGCTTGCAGAATGGCGGGCCCGGGGTTCGCCGCCGCCCTTGAAGTCCAGATGGCGAGCGCGGCGGCGGCGATCAGCGCCGCGGCCGCGATCAGCGAGGCCACGCGAAAACTCCCGAACTGTTCGGACAAGAACCCGGCCAGCAGCGGGCCGACCATCTGGCCGATGCCGAAGCTTGCCGTCATCCGGCCGAACGCCTGGTGGGAATTTGCTGCCGATAGCGCCCGCGCCGCCATGAAGCCGAGCGCGGTGAGACCCATGAATGTTCCGCCGAGCAGCAGCGCCGAGAAACAGACCCCTGTGATCGTCACCCATTCGACGCTCGCGGCAACGCTGAGGGCTTCGATCGCACAGGCGGCGGCAAAGGCGTTCATGATTCCGATCCGCTCGCTGAGCCAGGTCCAGAACGCGACCGAGGGAATGGCGGCCACCCCGAACAGCACCCAGATCCAGGGCTCCAGCACGCGCACTTCGTCGGTCAGGCGCACAATGGTGACAAGGAACGTCGCCGTGATGACGTAGCCGAATCCGAACAGTCCATAGGCCACGACCATCGCACCGAGCCCTGAACGCCCAACGCTCGGGAGCTTCGCTTTCGATGATGCGGCGGCGATGTTGCCCGCCGGCGGAATCAGCGCCGCGGCTGATATCGCAGCCAGCATGGCGATCGAACCTGAGCCGATCCACAGGCTTCGCCAGCCGGCGCCTGATGCCAGCATTGCGGAAACGGCAATCGCCGAAATCACGATACCGACACCGACGCCGGCGAAGTGGACCGCCGACAGCGGGCGGCGCCCGGAAACCGCCAGGCGTTCCAGCACCAGTGTTGAGGCGCACACGATCACGAAGGCGCTGGCGATGCCGCCGACGAAGCGCAGCGCGGCGAATGAGGCGATGTCGGACGGCGCCGCCATCGCCGCGGTCGATACCGCGCTGAGCGCCAGTGCCGTCAGCAGCCACGCCCTCGGCCGCGCCGCCACGAACGGGCGTCCGGCCATCAGGGCGCCGGCGAGATAGCCGAGAAAATTCGCCGATGCGATCAACCCGGCGTCGGATTTGCTCCAGCCGAGTGCGCCGAGCATGGCCGGCAGGATCGGGGTGTAGACAAAGCGGCCGATGCCAAGGGCTGCGGCCATGGCCAGTAGTCCGCCGCAAGCCAGTGCCACCGAGCGATCCCGTTGCATGATGTTGCCTCTGCCGTCAGCTGCCCGCAGCGGCTTACGACGGACCGGAACCTATCGGTAACGGTTTGATCAGATCGCCGCTATCGCTGCCGGTGATTGCCGACGGATCTATTCGGCGGCGACGGCACCGGCCAGGGACGGCCGGGCGATCTCCAGAAATGCACCCAGCGCGCTCGAAGCATAGGCTTCGCGATGCCGGATGAACACCGTATCGACCCACATCTCGCCATCCGTCAAAGGGTGGATGCGGACGCGCCCGCGTTCCCAGACCGATCCAAGCAGGGCCCTCGGCAGCAGCGTCACGCCAAGACCGGCGCTGACGCAACTGATGATGGCCTCGAGCGTGCCGAACTCCAGATGCCTGACGCCGACAATGCCGCGGCGCGCCAGCATGGCTTCCAGCTGCAGGCGATAGGAGCACCCCGCTCGCAGCACGATGATCTTCAGATCCGCTCTTGCCGCGAGGCTCTCGAAATCGGCGATGGCAGGCGCCGTCAGGATGACCAGTTCCTCGCGGAAAAACCGCTCGACCACGAGATCCGGGTGGTTGACCGGGCCGCAGACAAAGGCGCCTTCGAGGCTGCGATCGAGCACCTGATCGACGAGTTCGCAGGACGTCCCGGTCCTCAAACTCAGATCGACGGCGGGATAGCTCGCGGCAAATTCCGCCAGGATCGGCGACAGCCGCAAGGCGGCGGTGGTTTCGAGCGAGCCGACCGCCAGCGCGCCGCAAGGCGTTCCCTGATCGGCGACTGCGCGCTTGGCGTCGTCGAGCAGGCGTGCGGCGCGAGCGGCGAATGGAAGCAGCCGGCTTCCTGCCGCCGTCAGCGTCACGCCGCGATTGGTGCGCTCGAACAGCGCGAAGCCTACTTCATCCTCCAGTGCTTTGATACGCGCGGTGACATTGGACTGCACGGTGTTGAGTGCGAGCGCAGCCTTGTTCATGCTGCCGGTGCCGGCAACCGACTGAAACACCCGAAGGTCGGCAGCGTCCATCTCGCAATGCTCCTGTTGCGCCCGGTCCGATCCTACAGGAATTGGGCAAGCCGCGCCACGCCGTTGGCAATGCACCGGGCGTGTGATCATTTCCGCGTGTACGTCCAGCCTCGCGGGCTCGGCTTGCAATCAGGCCCGCGCCTGCGCCTCCACATTGGCGCTTCTGGCAGGCACGCCGAACTCCTTTCGACATACCTCGGCCAGCAGCGCGACGCCTTCGCGGATTTGCTCATGCGACGGACTGGCAAAGCATAGCCGCAGCCGGCTGCCGGCATAGGCCTTGTCGGTGGACCATTCCGGGCCCGGATTGATGGCGACGCCGGCGGCCAGTGCAGCCTGGTACAGCTTTAGGGTATCAACATTGTCGGGCAGCTTCACCCACAGGAAGATGCCGCCCTTGGGGTCCTCGAATTCGGCCGCTGTGCCGAACTGCTCGTTGAGCGCTTCCATCAGCGTGTCGAGCTTGGCGCGCAGGCCGCGGGTCAGCTTCGGCACATGGGTGGCAAAATGCGGCGCGCAATATTCCGCCAGCACCATCTGCTCCAGCGCGCCGCTTCCGGCGTCGGTCTTCAGCGCCAGCATCCGCGACAGCATCGCCCAGGGTGCCACGATGTAGCCGACCCGCAGCGCCGGCGCGATCGATTTTGAAAATGAACCGATATGGATGACGCCGCCGTTCTGGCTCATCGCATACAGCGCGGGCGGGCGCTTGCCGTCCCAGATCAGATCGGCGTAGCAGTCGTCCTCGAAGATCGGCACGCCATATTCCTGCGACAGCGTTAGAAGCTCGGCGCGGCGTTTCTCCGGCATGATGGTGCCGGTCGGGTTTTGGACGGTCGGAATGGTGTAGATGTATTTCGGCGTGACGCCGCGGCGCTTGAGATCGGCGAGTGCCGCGGCCAGCGCGTCCATCTTC
>Ga0209526_10003505_pt1 | contig 10684 bp, 6 predicted proteins | sample JacPinW_OM2H0_M1_FD_188566 | JGI IMG/M metagenome (GOLD analysis project Ga0209526, IMG submission 188566) | Forest soil microbial communities from Algoma, Ontario, Canada - Jack Pine, Ontario site 1_JW_OM2H0_M1 (SPAdes) (version 2) | ecosystem: Environmental > Terrestrial > Soil > Boreal... | reverse complement strand
AGTCCACCGAAAAACGAGGCGATGCCCAGAACAAAGATGCAGATCGTAAAAGTCAGGGTGACTTCCGAAATGCTCCATCCGAATTGCTTCGAGAGTGGCACGCGAAATACGCTCCAGGCGTAAACAGCGCCCAAGGCAATCTGCATAACGACACCAGCAGCAGCGATTCGCCAACGATTGATGGTCATGTAAATCCTTCTATGTGACATCGTCCCCTGAAATTTCCTGTCTTGATGGGTGCTCAACCCAGTGGAATTGACGCACGGCTGGTGAGCTTTCCTTTGCACCTGGGATGATTGCAACGGCAATCAATATCCGGAATCTCTTCCATCGCCTCACACTGGACGCTGCAATACCTACTACCCGATGAAGCCCGACAGGTGCAGGAAGGATGCCCGCACTTGTTCATGTCTTTCGCTGCCATGGAATCCTCCCGCTCTGCGGCGATTGTCCGCTTTCTATATGGAGTCTCTGCCATTCGTGACTTCTGCGGTGCTCACCTCCGAGGTAAGGGCAATTGGCGCACCAACATATCCGGAATTTGTAAGTGATTGAGCCAAAAAGGGATCTCATCTCCCGCTGGGCTCTAACGACAAAGTCATTGTGTGACCCAGCGCCTCTCCGTTAACACTCTGTCCGAAAACTGACGGAAGAGGCAGGGAACTCTTCTGAATCCTTCTATCGAGTTTGGGGGCGCGCGATGCTGACACGTGTCTGAATGCTCGCGTGTGAGAAGGGCACTGACTCGCGAAAAATGCATGGCCGATCTGGTTCATTGAAAAGATCAGGGCCTTCCCGCTGGTACCAACGATGCTGCTCTTGGCAAGAAGTTGAGGAAAAATGTGCCGCAAGGGGATTCGCTGAACAGACGCTTGCAAACCCCGCAGGTCACCGTTCGTGAGAACCATTCTGAGACCGCCGCCCGCGAGGATGAGCCTAAAAGCTCAACCAGCCAGCCTGCGACGTAAGGGTGTGCGGGACATCGAAGCAGCTGCCGCGGTCCTGGCGGTCTATTTTATTAGTGCGCCCGAGTAAGCGCGGATTAGCCACTGGCCGTTGCGCTTCACCCAGGCCTCTCCCACGGCCATCTGAAACTGATGCTCAACGTTGTCGCCGGGGGTTTTGACGTCGGCGAAGTAGGTGACGAGGGCCGCATCCGCTCCAACCGGCACGACGCGCAACTGTGACAGCTTGTACCCTGTAATGGGCTGCTCAGACATCTGCTGTGCCGTGGGCTTTCCTATGTGGCGGGAGCCATCGGGCCAGAAAGAATTGAAGTCATCGGCGATGATCGCATTATTGGATGCCGCATCCTGGTTCTTCCAGGCCTCCCACTGGTCGACGAGCCGCGCTGAGATCGCTTCAGTCAATTCCGGTATCGAAACGTTGTGCGCCATCTCCATGTCTGTTCCTTTCGCTCGCAGTTTCTGGGCCGCCAAGACCGGTCCCACGATGGTCGCGTGCCTTGGTTCGCCTTGGACAGTAAACCCACATGCGTCGCTGTCGTATTGTTGCTGCTGAGCAATGCCGAAACTGCCCATCAGCAATAGCAAGCCCAAGAAACGAACTACCGTTCTCATTCTCAATCTCCGTAGCAGTGCCGAGCTCACGTTCCGGCGAAACGTGGCTTGCGCAGCTCGGCCCACAAAATAACATGACCAGTCAGCGGAATCATCAAGCTTGTTTTTGTCGCTAAGCAGCGCAGGTCGACGCTTCAGCGGACGCTGCCGGGAAGTTCCAGGGAAGAAGTTCCTCGATGTGATTGATCGGATGATCAGTAATGCGCGCCAGTACGTTCCGGAGATAGAACTCAGGATCGAGACCATTCAATTTCGCTGTTCCGATCAGACCGTAGATCGCTGCGGCGCTTTCTCCACCTCGATCCGACCCCGCGAACAAGTAATTCTTTCTGCTGCGAGCAAGGCGCGCAACGATCGACGGTCACACCATTACAGACTCCCTGTGGGTTCATGCGATGGGCGACGGCTTATCGTTTTGCGAAGATCGCGGTGAAAGCGGAAATTCCCAGTTAGTAGCTAGGTACGATACAATCTGCGGCAATGAACCTGAAAAGATCCTCGACTACCAATTAGACGAGCGCCTTTCCACCCTTACCGCACAATTCGGAATTCGTTGGACGGTCGATCGGCCTGGTACGGATTTCGCTGGGCAGCGCGCCCCTGGTGGCCAGGTGGAAAGGCAAAGGGAACCCGCCGAGTTTCGGATCTATGCTGGCGAGTTGATCATCTTCGCCATCGCTTGCAGAAGTACTTCCTGAACCTTCACCGGCCCAATCTCTTCGGGCAGCTTTCCATGCCTCCCCCCAGGACTGTAGCTCTATCCTAACGGCTCGTTAACAGCGGACATTTCGTGTGCTAGTTCAACCGGACATATCGTGTGCTAACGACAAGCCCAATTATTCAGCTTGACTGGTGTTGGCAACAATCATAGCCTTGCCGGCACCGAGTAGTTTCTCCATCGTCAGGCTCTCGGCTCAACCAACTTCATCAGGCCACGGAAAGTATCAAGCGAATGACTAAAGGACTGGTTCAGTGAGGCGACTCTCGTTAGATTTGACAGGCCCATGTGTTTTTTGAATTCAGCGGATTGAAACATTAGGGTTGTCAAAAGGGTTGTCAAAAACGTCTAGTGAGCCGAGGTTCCTTGTGGACGCCCACGAACACCAACAGGCGGTGTTACTTGTTAGGGGAGGTGCAAATGTCGCGCCAAATTCTTATCAAGTCAGCTGTTTTCGCAGTTCTTTCCTTCGCACTGTCACCTCTAGTTCCAGTTGTAGTCGAGGGCCAAGGCGGTGCGACGGGAACGATCACGGCGACGGTGTTGGACCGTAGCGGAGGGTTTGTTCCAAATGCAACCGTCCAAGTACTGGACGACAGTACGGGCCAGGCGGTCCGGAACCTCGTGACTGGCTCGACCGGCAATTTTACGACCACGTTGCTGCCGCCCGGGATGTATACCGTTTTGGTGATTGCCCAGGGGTTCGCCGAAGTGCGCGCGACCGCGGTCGTGGTGCGGGTGACCGAGACGACGACATTAAACATCGTCTTGCAGCCCAGCAGCGTCTCGCAGAAAGTTGAAGTTTCGGCTGGAGTCGTTACCGTCAACACGGAAAACGCAACCACGGGTCAAACGATCGAAGAGCACGTTGTTACGGGCTTGCCCCTTGCGACCAGGAACTTTCAGCAGTTGTTGACACTGTCCAGCGGTGCTTCAAGCACTCTCAACAACTCTGAGCAACTCGGCCGCGGTACTGTCCGCATCAACGTTAACGGCCAGCGCGGCGATAACAACAACTACCTCATTGAAGGTATCAGTGCGACCGACAACAACGTGGGTGAACTTACCAATACGCCGCTGCCCAGCCCGGACGTTATCCAGGAGTTTAAAGTGCAAACGAGTTTGTACGACGCCAGCCAGGGACGCAATGGCGGCGGAATGGTCAACGCTGTTTTGAGAACCGGAACCAATAAATGGCATGGCGACGCTTTTGAGTTCTTTCGGAACGACGTACTCAATGCCAACGATTTTTTTCTAAACCGGGCGGGATTGCCACGACCGGCGTTAAAGCAAAACATCTTCGGCGGCAGTGTGGGGGGTCCACTGGGCTCCCAGGGCAGGTTTGGCTACATTTTTGGCAATTATCAGGGCTCCCGACAGCGCAGCGGCGCAGACCTGGGGACATTGATCGGTACGGTAATTCCGGTCTTGCCCGCCGATCGTTCCGATGGGTCGCTGATAGCGGCGTTTTTTCCGGGCAATCCTAATGCGAGGATTGATCCGGTCGTCAGCAAATTCCTGAATGCCAAAGGAAACCAGTTCTGCAGCGGCACGGGCGGATTCTTGATCCCTTCCGGCACTGGTCCGAGCGGTAACTTCAATTGCAGCAACCCCGGCCGCTTCAGCGAAAACCAATTCACCACAAACTGGGACCGCAAGTTCCGCGACGGAAAGGAAAAATTTTCCGTCCGGTTTTTCTTCAGCAACTCGGACGCCTTTAAGCCATTCGGAGCCGGTGGCTTGACCTCGACCTACGGAGCGCCGCCCAGCAAGACCGATCTGAATTTTCCTTTGGACATTCCCGTCAACACAAGATTCCTCAGCGGCAGCTGGACACACACTTTCTCTAGCGAGAAGGTTAACCAGTTCACGTTTGGCTATAACCGTATCAATAATTCGTACACGAACGTACCGATCATCAAGAGGGGCGATCTAGGCATAACGAGTCCGACTGATTCGGTGACGAATTCCATTTACAAATTCACCTTCAATAGTTCCGGATTTCAGATTGGGCCCAGCCCGGGCGACAACTCTCAGGTGCAAAATAACTTCACCTACGGGGATATTTTCAGCTGGGTGCGAGGCAAGCACGAGCTCCGCTTCGGTGGCGAATGGGATCGGATCAACCTTCATAAGCTGTTTCCACAGATTTTCAATGATCAAATCTTTTTCTCCAACACAGCCGCCATTCCCGCGACAGCGACAACTCTGGCAGTTCCGGCATTCAGCGATTTTCAGAACTTCCTGCAAGGTGCGCCACAGTTCGTCTTTGGGCAAAGCGGCGCCTTTAATCATGACTACCATCACAGCAACTTTTCGGCTTTTGCACAGGATGATTGGAAGGCGACGCAGAATCTGACGCTAAACATTGGCCTCAGGGTCGAGTCGTTCGGCGCCTGGTACGACGATGCTTGCCACATTGGCAACTTCGATCCATCTCTCATAGGGCAGGGTAAATATCCTTACATCTATCCGAAATGCGTTAACAAATTCAATGTCCCGGGTCTGCAGGGCACTGCCAGCTCTACGACGCTGAACAATTCCTACGCCACAGGCTTGGGACCGCGAATCGGGATTGCTTATGATGTTTTGGGCCACCATACGACGACAGTTCGGGCTGGATTCGGCATCTACTACGTTCAGCAGGACGTCGGAGCCGTCGATAATCTTTCTTTTCAGTCGCCCCTGTTGGACGTAGTGTCATTCGGGGGCCCCGGGGGATGTCTGGCGACATTTTTCCAGCCGGGCAATCTACAGCCGGCGAATTGTCAGGGCCTGAATCCCAACCCGAATGCCTTGCCACCTGCCGGTGTCATTTCGCCGGCATTCGTTCCGGTTCTTTCCCAGGTCGCAGGTTTCGCCAATAACGACACGTCCCAAGCCCCCAGTTTGGTCAACAACGGTGTCAACCTATTCACACTGCAAGTGCCCCGGCACTTCAGACTTCCGAGCGTCCAGCAATGGAACCTCACCATTCAGCGATCGCTCGGACACAATTGGGTGCTAGAAGTCGGATACGTGGGAAGCCACTCCGTCCATCTCCGTGAGGTGCATGACGCGCTGCAGTCGATCTTGGTTAGCCCTGCAAATCCTCTTTCTATCCTGCTGACGAACGGTCAAACGGTGCAGGTCACCAAGAATACGCTGGCGAATGCCATAGTTCGGACCCACGCTCTGGGTGTGAATGGATACGGAGCTTTTGAACAGTTTGCCGACGACGCCTACGGGCACTACAATTCAATCCAGACGACGCTCTCCAGGCGCTGGGCCAACGGTTACATACAGACGGCGTATACTTTCTCGCGTTCGACAGACGCCACCTCCAGCTACAACACCGCGTTCAACACGGTATTCAATAACCAGCTCAATCTCAGCGGGTCGCGTGGCCTTTCCGATTTCGATCGAACGCATCGGTTGGCCATCAGCTATTTGTACAATTTGCCGTTTTTCTCCAAGCGGGAGGGCTGGAAGGGTAAATTACTCGGTGGATGGGGCCTTTCGGGTGTGACTGTCTTCCAGTCTGGCCTACCCTTTTCTATCATTGATTCCAGCGCGGGATCCGCTTTCGACGCCTTGACGACCATTCCGAACACCACAGCGAGTCTTGCTCCCGGTGCCACGCTCGCTAGCGGGTTAACTTCCGGGAGCATCGGCTCCCGCCTCGGCGGCAATGGTCAGCCATCCTATCTCAACATAAACGCCTTCGTAGCAGCAGGGGTCATCGGAGATGACGGGGCAGCGACGGGCTTCGGCACGCTTGGTCGCAACAAGTATCGGGGACCCTTCCAGCAGAATTGGGACACGTCGTTGATCAAGAACTTCTCCATAACGGAGCACCAGACAATCAAGTTCACTTCGGACTTCTTCAACATCTGGAACCATCCGGTGTTCAGCAACCCGGCGTTTACCGATATTCAGAATCCATCAGGCTTCGGACAAATCATTTCCACGGAAAATAATCCACGGATTCTGCAGTTCTCGCTAACTTGGTCATTCTGAGAATCGAGGAGAATGGTTTAGATAAAGCAGGCTGGGCAATTTTGGACTGGCAGCAAGAAGCGATGCATTCGCTGGTCGCTTCACGACAGGTCGCTCGGAGGGAACACGGATGAATCTGCATCTGAGGTGCGCTAGTGCAGTGACTTGCCTATTGGGCACGCTTGTTTTTTCCTCGCCTGGCTGGGCGCAGGCTCGTGCCATACCGGGTAAAGACGTTACTGCGATCTACGATCGGCTGTTGCCGCAGATCGAAAAAATCCCCATCGTGGACATGCACGCGCACCCCGGATACTGGGATGACGCCGACGTGGACGCCATGGCAGTCACCGTAACGGACCTCGATCCGGCCCGGACCCGCGCGAGCAACCCAGAGTGGCTAGCTGCCTTCAAAGCCCTTTACGGCTATCCTTATTCCGATGTTTCACCCGAACATATGCGCTGGCTCGACGAGAAAGACGATGAGCTGCGCAAGCAATGGGGCAACGAGTATCTCTCTAAAATGCTGGATAAGGTGGGTATCCAGGTCTCCGTGGCCAATCGAGTGGCCATGGACTACCTTGAGAACAATCCGCGCTTCCGCTTCGTTGTCTTCGTCGATCCCTTCATGTTCCCGTTCAACAATCAGGGTCTCGTGATCAATCCCGACCGTGCCGTGTTTTTTCCCATTCAGGAAAAAGCGCTGCACCGCTATCTCGCACAGGCCGGCCTTCAGGGGCTTCCCAGCGATCTTGCGGGCTACGAGGCGGGCATGCGAAAGGTCCTTGAACTGGACAAGCAGCAGAACGGCATCGCGATAAAGTTCGAAGCGCCTTATTTCCGATCGCTCGTCAACATCACTGACCCGCCTCGCGAGCAGGCCGAAGCGATCTATAACAAATATCGCGCTGGCGGCAAGCCTTCCGCCGACGAGTATCTGGTGTTCCAGAACTACGTCTTCCGCTACCTGATTGCCCAGGCCGGCGCTCTGCACCTCCAGGTTCATGTCCATAGCGCTGTGGGCAGCGGTAACTATTATCGCCTTTCGGAAGGTAACGCGATGGACTTGGAGAATATTCTTCGCGATCCGCGCTATAAGGACACTACATTCGTCATGATCCACGGCGGCTATCCCTACGACCAGCAATCGATCTGGCTGGCCGCGCTACCGAACGTTTATCTCGACTCGTCCGAGTTCAGCCTCCTCGTTTTTCCCCAGGAATACAGCCACATTCTCAAACGCTGGCTGGAAATCTTCCCGGAAAAGATCGTGTTCGGCTCCGACGCGTTCCCTTATTCTCGAGAGGTGAACGTCCCGGCGACGTACTGGCTGGCCGTGCGTACGGCGCAAACTGCTGTTGCGGCAGCGCTTGCGGAGATGGTTTCCACCGGTGAGGTGACGGAGGCAAGAGCTCTCGAAATCGCGCGTGGCTACTTCCACGACAACACCGCTCGGCTCTTTGGCATCGAGCTTCTTTCGGCACAGCACTAAGCAAGAAAGCAGGATGAAAAGACCTCGCCCAAGGCTGGTAAAGCTGTTTGGTTTGGGCAGGCCTTCTGAGTCCACGCTAGGTTAGAGATGGCGGACCATCTCACTAGTTAACAACAAACCCGCGGTTCACAAACGCGCAAGCTCGACATCGCCCACGAGAGATCCTCGGCAAAGGGCCGGCTACCTGCCTTATTCAGAATTTATCTGGGGGGCTTCCGAGATGCTCTCAAGCCCGGGCTGCTTTTTGCGCGGCCTTAATCATCGTTTTCTTCATGCGATTTTCTCCCGCCCAATACAGGCTAATCTCGTGGCCATCGGGATCATTGAGATAAGCATGTCGCCAGCCCCAGGGCATCATGCGTGGCAGTTTGGTGATATAGAAGTTTTTTTTCTGGAGCTTGCGGCAGAACTCGTCGAGTTCTCGGACTTCGAAGTACAGGCGCACACCATCGCTCGAAATGGAATCCCCCGGACCCACCTGATGCAGAGCGATCGTCCCATCCCCACCCGGCGAGCGCAGGCGCGCATACACCGGCCTATTTTCGTAGCGGAAGTCTTCGATGAGCTTGAATCCCAGCAAATCGCGGTAGAACACAAGCCCCCGCTCCACGTCCTTAACGTAGACCATGGCATGATTGAAAGTAAGCTTTCCTTCAGTGTCTAGCGTGGCAGAAGCCTTGCTCGATTGTGGCCCGGGGCGGTTGGCACCTGCGCGCCTCACAGAGGGCGAAGCCGGAGTCTTTGCAGAGGCTTTCCTTGGTGTTGGCTTCTTCATTGAGTCGCTTCGACCTGGCGGCGCCAGTATCCTCGGGGGGTACAGCAACTGTCAAGTCTGTGAATTATTCCGCGATACGAAGGCAGCTATCATTTCCCGACAATACCGGGTACTTGCAGAGCGTGCCTAATCAACGCATCGTAAATGGACACACAAACCGGGCCGTAGTCGCTCAGCACCGGATGCCTCATACGCGGCTTCTCCGCGTGGAGTTTTGACTTTTCCGCACCTCGCCATTTTCCTCGCTTGTTGGCCTCCCGCCGGAGCACTATCCGCCCGAATAGCGTAATCCGAGGATCAGACTGCCCGAGCTGAGGCATCACGACCTTTAGGGATTAGCCCTGATCGGCTGGCCCACAATAAGCGCGGAATTTGCGCCCGGGCGCGGGCGGAACTTTTCCGCCCTCCCGTTGTTCACCTCGGCGAGATATAAATTCCCTTCCTGGTCCACGCTCATCCCGTGGACGTTCCACATTGCGCCGGGCCAGTCACCCATACTTCCCCAGGAATAAAGAAAATGCCCGTCCATGTCGAATTTAAGAATTTTGGAGGTTGCCCCATCGGCGATCCAGATGCTCTGGTCCCCCGCCATGTATAAAAACTGCGGTGTTGATGGTTTGCCGGTGCTCCACTGATCGAGAAACTTTCCGTTTTCATCGAAAATCTCAACGCGGTGGTCTGAGCGGTCGGTCACAAAAACCCGGTGTCGCGCTATGTCGAAGACAACGCCGTGCACCGCGTCGAAATATCCTGGGCGCTTATCATCCGGGGGATTGGCCCTCTGACCCCACGCCATCAAATACTTGCCATCTTTGTCGAATTTGACGACGCGCGTGTTCCCGTATCCGTCCGTAACGAACATCGTTCCATCAGGCAGCCAATTTATGAAGGTAGGCCGATTGAAATGCTTTTCATCCTCGCCAGCGACGTTCGGCGTTCCGAGCGTTTTTACCAGCTGCTTTCCATCATGCGTGAACTCATAAATAGCGTGTCCCTGATCGTCTACGACCCAAACGTGTTTTTCCGGATCGTACGGATTGATCGTAATAAAATGCGGACGCTTCAGAATCGAATCCCACTGCGTCCACCGCTCGACAATGTTCCCGCTGGCATCCACCACAACGATGCAATCTTCCCAGCGTGCGTCGACGTCCAATTTGCCAGTCCACACCGGGTTACCGGCGGCAGTGACCGGTCCAATCGAAGCGTTTCGAAACGGCAATTGGGAAACGGGAAAAGAAAGGCCGGGCCCAACCTCGGGGTATGCAATTTCCTTGGGTCTTGTGAGGTTCGGTATTTCGCCGCGCTGGAGAATGAACACGCGGTTCGGGCTTTCGGCGAAGACGCTCTCGACGGCCCCCCATGTCCATTTTTCATGCCCGGGCAATTTCGAGAGCGGCTTCGGCCAGTCCAGCACGACTTCGTAGGGTCCCGTTACGTCCTGGCTGTCTTTCTCGCCCGGTATTGCCGCGTAACTGACCACGCTTTTTCCCTGCGCCTCAACGGATCGAACCAGACGCGAAGCCAGCGGCCTGATACCAAGGGTGGCAACGGATAGGGAAGAAAATACAAGGACGATTTTGCGTCGCTGCATCGATTTGCTGCTCCTGTACGCTCTGTAAATTTAGTCCACAGCACCGAGTTGCTTCCCATTCCGGAACATCCCTCAAGCAATCCAGCCTAGCAGTTGCTTTGTAAGATGGATCTTTGTCATCGATTCGGTGCTGCCGCCGGAAACAACCTTTAGCAATCACCCTTTTGACCTCAAAGGGTGGCCAGTGTACACCCATCTCGCCCGTTCGAAACTCCCATATTGGGGATACATGCCGGTGTGTTCGCGCGGGAAACCAAGTCGGCCAGTATTCCTATGGAATACCATGCGACGTTTTGAACGGCGAAAATCGATTTCCTGAATGATGCTGGTCTCCGCACAAAGGTGGTACCTGAGACTAGCTGCTTGAGAGATCACAAGGCGGCACGATCTGGACGGATGAAGGACCCGCAGAATCTGATCGGATCGCGATTGCAACGTTCCTCTAAATACCAGGGGGGCCGTTGGCGCCTCCGGGCTCCTATTTTTCTTGTTCTTTTCTTTCCTGATTGTACTTCCATACTTTTCTATTTATGTGTTTATTGGTATTACA
>Ga0209526_10003503_pt1 | contig 10688 bp, 10 predicted proteins | sample JacPinW_OM2H0_M1_FD_188566 | JGI IMG/M metagenome (GOLD analysis project Ga0209526, IMG submission 188566) | Forest soil microbial communities from Algoma, Ontario, Canada - Jack Pine, Ontario site 1_JW_OM2H0_M1 (SPAdes) (version 2) | ecosystem: Environmental > Terrestrial > Soil > Boreal... | reverse complement strand
CAGATAAGCGACCGGCGCGCCCGGCCGGCTGGGCCAAGTCATGCCGCCGATATCGGTCCACGGGTTGAGCAGATAGTTTGTCAGTTTCGATAGCGCGGCATTGTTGATGGTCGGGCGTTCCACGATCCATTCGATCGAATTCCCCACCAGTTCGGTCCCGCGCGGCGGCGTCATCGCGAGCGAGACTGACTTTCGCGTGGTCAGGTTCTCGATCGAGAGATGCTTGCTCGCGTCCGCCGCAATAAAGGCGGAAACCGACATCAGGTCGCCGGGCGAGACCGCGAGGTTGGTCACCCGGATCTCGGAATTCGGATATCATTCGATCCACGCGTAGTAGCTGGCGCCGGCGGCGCAGTCCAAATCGGTTTCGGTTCCGGCCTGCAGCACATCGTTGGAGAACGCGCCGTCGATCCCGACCCAATTGGCGGAGCTGTATGTTTCGGATCCGGACTCGCAGCCGGAGACCGGCTTGGGTACGATGTACTGCGCCTCGACCTGCGATCCCGGCTTGGCGAACGGGTTGCTCGGATCGACGATCGCATAGCCGCTCCAGTTTTCGCTGTTCGCTTCGATCGTGCCGCCGCTCGCCTTGATCTGTTTGATGCTTCGGACCGGCGCATGGAAGGTGTTGGTCTGTTTGAGCTGCGGAACGATGCGGGTCTGGCTCATGACGCGCCGTTCCCAGCGCGCCAGCACGTCCGCCCCCAGGTCCCGGCTTGGTCGCGGCGGAAAGCCGTATCGATCAAGCTCGGCATCGGTCGCCGTCAGCGGGTTGAAGCTCGCGGGCGGACGCGTGAAGGCCGCGACCCCGGGGATTTCGGTCTCGAGCGCCGCGGACGCTTCGGTTTGCGTCTGCGCGAGGATGCCCCGATCGGCCAGCGACCCGACCAGCAATGCCGGCAGCAGGACAAGAAGCGTTGGTCGTTGCAGACTCACTGTTAGACCTGCCGGTTCGCGACCGCGAGCGACACCAGCCGGGCCAGGAGCGTCGCAGGATAGAGCTGGCCGATGATGCCTTCGATGTTGCAAAGGCTGCGCGCAAACGGATGCACTGGCACGATTTCGCCATAGCCCGTCGAGGTGAGGGTCACGAAACTGAAGTAGATGAAGTTGCTCGGAAGCGCCGGGCTGTCATCCATCGGGATCCCCGAAAATGCGCCGGGAACGCTCAGTCCAACGAACGTATAGAGGGCAACGAACGTCGCGCCGATGGTGAGATAGAGCAAGATGGCGCCCATGATGCGGTGATAGTTGACGTCGCCCGGGCCGAAGACCGCACGCGCGACCGCCCACCCGACGGAGACGCCGAGAATGGCCCACGCGGTGGCGTCGAAATAGAGATCGAGAGGCGAATGCCGAAGGCGCAGGACCGCGGCGACGGCGGCAAAGCCGACTGCGACCAGAACCGCAACAATCGTCAGCGGACTGCCCGACACCACGAACAAGGCAGCCGTGCAGATCAAAATCAAAGCGAGTCCGAAATTTTCCGATTTGACGACCCCGGCGGCATGGAGAGGCGCCAGCACGAACAGCATGATCCCCAGCATGATCGTGAGCGTGGTGAGCAGCGGGTCGCGCCAACGTGTCTGGAAGCGCGCAAAGCCCGCCTTGATGCCTGGGTCAACCATCAGCATTTGCCGCCCCTGCCCCCGCAACGCTCTGTATCTGTCGCCGGCGCGACGCTAACACGAGGCCTTTGGTTGATGTAGGTCGCACCCCCACCGACACGAGCCAATAGATGCGTCGGGCGATGTCGCGTGTGGCCGTTGAGAAGCTGAACGATATGCTATCCTTAAAATGAACGGCAGTCAGGTCTCGGGCGACTAACGAAACGGCCCGGGAGGCCTCCCGCGGAACTGGCAGCCATCCGGCACAAGCAGAATAACCGAAGGAGTGGTCATGCATCGACGCAACATCATCACCGCCGCATTCGCGGCCGCGGGCGCGCTGGTTGCCGCCGCGACCAAGACCGCGCGCGCAAACCCGGAAGCGCCCGACCAGGCGAAGGTGGTCTACCATCTGTGCGACTTCGACAAGGTCAGCTTCGTTCTCGGCAACATCAAGAACCATTTCGACGGCGTAGGCGGTCCCGAGCACGTCGCCATCGCACTCGTCGTGCACGGTCCCGCCCTCAAGGCCTTTCACACGGCGTCCGCCAGCCCTGACACCGCGCGACGGACCGAGCAATTCTCCAAAGCCGGGCTGCAGCTGAGCGCATGCGGTAATACGATGCGAGCCCAGGACATCACCCTGAAGGATCTGCTGCCGGGCTTCGTGGCGGCTGATCGCGGCGGCGTCGTGCGCATCGCCGAACTTCAGGCCCAAGGCTACGTGTATCTGCGGCCATAGGGCGGCCGGCCGTCATATTGCCCCAAGGGTCGGCGGTGCGTGACCCCGCGCACTTGCGCCGGAAGCGCGTTCCGATTGAATGAGCCGGAGACGCGCTTTAGATTTTGTTTGTCACATGTTCCAGGGAAAGCCAGCGTCCTCGTCCGCGGCACGTGCGGGCGGGCCTTTGCCGGAACTGTCCTCAAGTTGGGCCGCATGACGCGATTGCGCGATCTGGTCCGCGAACGCAAGCCAAGCATCCGATTGCCCGGATGGTTGGAACGGGTGACGTCGGTCGGGATCGTCACTCAGGACCCGCGGATAGCGCGGCGCCAGCGCATTACCAACGTGGCGGCGTTTGCGACCGCCGGGAACACGATTTCGCACCTGATCATCAATTCCTATCATAACTTCGACGGCCTACTGATTATCCACCTCTACAACGCCGCCATGACGGTCGCGGCGCTGCTGACCCCTCTGCTGCATCGCTTCGGCCAGAACACGGCGGCGATGGTGCTGCTCATTCTGATCATCGCCGGCAACACCTTCGTGGTGTGGATGCTCGGGACCTCGAGCGGCTTGGAAATCTATTTCACGCTCGCAGGGGCGATACTGCTGTTCTTCGGCGTCGAGAACTGGAAGTCGTTTCTTGCATTCTTCATCGCCGCTGCCGCCGCGCTCTTGATCACACTCAACTTCGCTCCCACGGACGGGCTTATCTTGCCGGACGACCACGACCTGCGGGCGACGCTGTTCAGCCAGGCCATGGTCAACACAATCGTGATCAACGCCCTGATGGTGTTCTATGCGCTGACCGCGCTGCACCGGGCCGAGGCCGAGCTCGAGAACCAGTACGCCCGCTCAGAAGCGCTGCTGTCGGCGATGATGCCGTCGTCAGTCGCGGAACGGCTCAAATCCGGAACCGAAACGCGTATCGCCGACCGCATCGGCAATCTCAGCATCCTGTTCGCCGATATGGTGGGATTCACGGCGGTGGCGCACGCGCTGCCGCCCGAGCAGGTCGTCGACTATCTCGACGACCTCGTGCGCGCGTTCGATACGCTGTGCGAGCAACATGGCGTCGAAAAGATCAAGACCATCGGCGACTGCTACATGGCGATTGCGGGCCGTGGCGGCGATGCCCGCGCCGGCGCATGTGCGCTCGGGCGCTTCGCTCTCGCCATGATGGAAACGATGGATTGCAGCCAGTCGTTGCACGGGCAACGCCTTTCGCTGCGCGTTGGCATTCATTGCGGAGCAGTGACCGCCGGCGTGATCGGCGATACGCGCTTTACCTTCGACGTCTGGGGCGACGCGGTGAATACGGCATCACGCATGGAGTCGCACGGCTTGCCACGGCGCATTCAGGTCAGTGAAGCGTTTCGCGATCTCACCAAGGATGTATTCCTGTTCGAGGAGCGCGGGCCGACCGAGATCAAGGGCATCGGAACGACGCAGACGTTCTTTCTGATCGGAATAACGGACAAAACGCCGCAAGGATGAAGGCCTGGACGTCCCTCACGAGGCGGACGTGTCGCGCTTTGGCCCAAGCATCTGGCTGATCTCGCCCACTATGCCGCGCCGGAACAACAGGATGCAAACGATGAAGATCGCACCGATCACCGCCTGGATCGGCAGGCCGGAATCGGCGAGATAGAATTGCAGCATCTCGACCAGAACTGCGCCTACCGCTGGGCCCAACATGGTGCCTGAGCCGCCCAGCAGCGTCATCAGAATGACGTCGCCCGACGTGCTCCAGTGCACGTCGGTGAGCGAGGCGAGCTGCACCACCATGGTCTTGGTTGCACCGGCAAGGCCGGCCAGCGCCGCCGAGAGCACGAACACGACGAGCTTGTAGTCGTTGACCCGATAGCCAAGCGAGATTGCGCGCGGCTCCTTCTCGCGGATCGCCTTGAGGATCTGTCCGAAGGTGGAATGCGTGATGCGGTAGATCAGGAGATAGCCGGCGAGGAAGATAACGGCAGTCGTGTAGTAGAGCACATAGAGGTTGTTGAGATCGAACAGCCCGAGGATACGCCCGCGCGGAACGCCGGTGAGGCCGTCCTCGGCATGCGTGAACGGAACTTGCAGCGCCAGAAAGTAGATCATCTGGGCCAGCGCCAGCGTGATCATCGCGAAGTAGAGGCCCTGGCGGCGGATCGCCACAAAGCCAAACACCACCCCCAGCACCATCGCGGCGGCGGTGCCGATCAGTGCGGCGAGTTCGAACGGAAGCCCCCACACCTTGAGGGCGTGGCCCGCCACGTAGGCGCTGGCCCCAAAGAAAGCCGCGTGGCCGAACGACAGGAGACCAACCGACCCGAGCAGGTTGAACGCGCAGGCGAACAAGCAAAAGCACAGGATCTTTGCCAGGAACAGCGGATAGGCGAGAAACGGTGCGACCGCGAGGACCGCGAGCCCCACCGCGTAGCCGACGATCGGCGGCACACCCAGCTTGCCGGACAGCGAGGCGGCAATGCCTGTCTGCGATCGCACGGGGCCTGCGGATGTCGTCGCCATGACTATCGCTCGCGCCCGAACAATCCGGCCGGCTTGATCAGCAGCACGACGAACATGATGACGAAAATCACCATGTTGGCGCCGGGCGGATAGAACACCTTGGTGAGGCCCTCGATCACGCCGAGCGACAGGCCGGTGACGATCGAGCCCAGGATCGACCCCATGCCGCCCACCACCACCACCGCGAACACGGTGATGACGAGCTCGCCCCCCATCAACGGACTGACCGAATAGATCGGCGCCGCCAGCACGCCGGCAAAGCCCGCGAGCGCGACGCCGGCGCCGAAGCCGAACGTCAGCAACGCCGGCACGTTGATGCCGAACGCGCGCGTCAACTGCGGATTTTCAGTGGCTGCGCGCAATGTGCGCCCAAGCGATGTCTTTTCGATCGCAAACCAGGTTCCGAAACAGAACACGAACGAGGCCAGCACCACCCAGGCGCGGTATTTCGGCAGAAACAGAAAGCCGAGGTCGAAGCCGCCGCGCAAATCGAGCGGCACCGGATAGGGGCGGCCGGCGGTCGCGAACCAGTACACGAAAATGCCCTGGATGAACATCATCAGGCCGTAGGTGAGCAGAAGCCCGTAGATGTGGTCGAGCTTGTAGACGCGCGCGATCAACGTCTTCTCGAGCGCCATGCCGACGACGGCTGCGATCGCCGGCGACAGAATGAGCGCCGGCCAGTAGCCGACCCCAGCATAGTTGAGCAGCATCCAGGAGCCGAACGCGCCCAACATGTAGAACGTGCCCTGGGCGACGTTGATGATGCCGAGCAGGCCGAAGATCACCGCAAAGCCGAGGCTGAGCAGCGCGTAGAACGAGCCATTGATCAGCCCCACCAGCAATTGTCCGCTCAGGATCTGGAACGACATGCTCAGGTCCTGTGTCTGAGCATGTTCTGATCGGAAAACCGGTGACCACTTTTCCGGAACATGCTTTGTTTGAGCATGTTCTGATCGGAAAACCGGTGACCACTTTTCCGGAACATGCTCAGATTCCCAAATAGGTCTGGATGCGGGCGGCCTGGCTCGCGACGTCGGCGCGCGCGATCATATCGACGATGCGACCGCGCTCCATGACGTAGTGCCGATCGGCCAGGCGCTGCGCGAAGCGGAAGTTCTGCTCGACCAGCAGGATCGTGTGGCCTTCCTGGCGCATCAGATCGATCGCGCCGCGGATCTGCTGCACGATCACCGGCGCGAGACCCTCGGTCGGCTCGTCGAGCAGAAACAGGCGAGCGCCGGTGCGCAGCACGCGCGCGATTGCCAGCATCTGCTGCTCGCCGCCCGAAAGCCGCGTCCCCTGGCTGCGCCGGCGCTCGCGCAGATTGGGAAACAGCCGGAAGATTTCGTCGAGCGGCATGCCGCCGGGGCCGACGGAGGGCGGCAGCAGCAGATTCTCCGTCACGTCGAGGCTCGCATAGATGCCGCGCTCTTCCGGCACGTAGGCCACGCCCAGCTTGGCGATGCGTTCGGGCGGCTCCGCAATCACTTGCCGGCCCCAAACGTTGATCGAGCCGGAACGCTTGTCGAGCAGGCCCATGATGGCGCGCAGCGTCGTGGTCTTTCCGGCGCCGTTGCGGCCGATGATGGTGACCACCTCGCCTTTTGCCACGTCGAGCGAGACGCCCTGCAGCACGTGGGAATCGCCGTAAAGCCCGTGCAGGCCCTCGATTGCAAGACATGCGTGATCGGGACCGGGCTTGTCAGTCATGATCCGACCCCAGATAGGCCTCGACCACCGCCGGATTGCGCGATACTTCGGCGTAGGGCCCATCGGCCAGGACCTCGCCGCGCGCCAGCACGGTGATACGGTCCGAAAGATCCGCCACGACGGACAGGTTGTGCTCGACCATCAGGACGGTGCGGGCGGCCGCGCTCTTTCTGATCAAATCCGCGATACGGCCGATGTCCTCCTGTCCCAGTCCGGACATTGGCTCGTCGAGCAGCAACAACTCCGGGTCGAGCGCGAGCGTCGTCGCGATCTCCAACGCGCGCCGGCGGCCGTAGGAAAGCTCGATCGCCTTGCGTTCGGCAAACACCTCGAGCCCGACCTCGTTGAGGAGCGCCCTCGCCCGCTCGTTCAATTCATCGAGCGCACGCTCCGAACGCCAGAAGAAGAAGCCGTCCTTGCGGAACCGCTGCAACGCGATGCGCACGTTCTCCAGCACCGTCAGGTTGGCGAACACCGCGGAGATCTGGAACGAACGCACCATTCCGAGCCGCGCCACCTCGGCCGGCGCCATCCGGGTGATGTCGATACCCTTGAAGAACACGCGACCGCTGGTGGGACTGAGGAACTTGGTCGCGAGGTTGAAGACGGTGGTTTTGCCGGCACCATTCGGGCCGATCAGCGCGTGGATCGTGCCGCGATGAACATCGAGGCTGAGATTGCGCACGGCCGTGAAGCCGCGGAACTCCTTGGTCAAGTTCTCCATGCGCAACGTCACGTCGTGCGAACCTGCGCGCGGCGTGACGGCCGTCATGGCGGGACTAGTTATTTGCTTGCCAGCGCCGGACAGCCCCCGTCCGCAAGCGGACGGAACACCTTGTCGCCGGGAAGCGTACCGATCACCTTGGTCAGATCCCACTCGCCCTTGGATTCGGCCGGCGTCTTGATCTGCATGAGCGCGACGCTGTGCACCATTCTGCCGTCAGGGCGCAGATAGCCGTCCTGCGTGAACACGTCCCGCACCGGCTGCTCGCGCATCTTTCCGATCACGACTTTCGGGTCGGTCGAATTGGTGGCTTCGACCGCCTTGAGGTAGCTCTTCGCCGCCGAGTAGGCGCCGACCTGGAACGAGCCCGGCGGGACTTTTCGGCGCGCGATGAACTTGTCGACCCAGGCTTTGGTGTCGGCATCGCTGCGCTGGACCCAGGGCGTCACGTACCAAACGCCCTGCGCGGTATCGAGCCCCATGGCCTTGATGCCGGACGGCAGATCGACGCCGAACCCGACCAGCTTGGCATTGCTCCCGAACTCGCGCGCCGCCTTGATGGCGTTGTTGGTGTCGTCGCCGCCGCTGTTGAGCGCGATCACATCCGGATTGGCGGCCTTGGCTTGCAGAATGTAGGACGAAAAATCGGTGGTTCCGAGTGGGTGCTTCACACTACCGACCACGGTCGCGCCCTGCGCTTCGAGCGCGCGCCGCACGCCTTGCTCCATGGCCGCGCCGAACGCGTAATCGGCATTGAACAAGAACCATTTCTTGCCGAGTTGCGACACCGCCGCGCCGATCGCGGCGCCGAGCTCGTAGGAATCGTAGACCCAGTGCACGCTGTTGTCGGGCGCGCAGGCCTTGCCGGTGAAATCGGCGGAGCCGGCGCCGGCGAGAAGAATTGCCTTGTTCTTCTGCTTGGCGATATCGAGCACCGCGAACGCCACCGCGGAATTGACCAGATCGACAATCGCGTCGACCTTGTCGACATCGTACCAGCGATTGGCAATCGAAGCGCCGAGATCGGCCTTGTTCTGGTGATCACCCGCCAGGATCTCGATCGGCTTGCCGTTGATCTTGCCGCCGAACTCTTCGGCCGCCATTTTCACGGCCTCGACCGATCCGTTGCCGGTGCCGGCCTCGTAAATGCCCGACAGATCGGTGAGCACACCGATTTTGACTTTGTCGTTGGCGATCTCCGCGTGCGCAGTGGCACCGCACAAAACCACAGCCGCGATCATCGATGCGCCGTATGTGCGCATGGTATCCTCCCAGTCGTTTCGTTACGTCGTGATAAAGCGGCTCGACCAAACCGGCAAACTTAATTTCGGGCTAGTGCCCCGAACCCGAAGTTCGCACATACTGTGCGGCGAGTCTCAGTGCGAACTTCGGGTTCAAACGGGTACTAGAATCATAGAGTTGCTAGTGTCCTTTCGAATCCGAAGTTCGCGTCGAGCAGACTGCAAGGCGAACGTCGAAATCAGGACGCTAGATGCGATCAGTTTCCGTCCGCGCCAGCGCATTTGGTGCCGTCCTGACGGTGCTCGCTCCGGCTGCGCTGGCGGCAGAGTGCCGTTTGGACCCGGCCTCGGCAGGCCCAGTGGCCAGAGTGACGGATGGCCGCACCCTGGTCCTGGCCGATGGGCGAACGGTGCGACTGGCGACGATCGAGGTGCCCCCGATGCCTCGGCAAGGCGCCCCCGCTCCCCAAAGTGCGGCCGAAACCGCACGCGCGAACGACGTCACGTTGACTCGACTGGTCGCCGGAAACCACATCGCGCTGGCCCCGCTGGGCTCCGACCGCCATGGCCGGGTGCTGGCGCGTGCCTATTTGGCGCGCAACGAGACATGGCAGTCGATTGAAGTCGATTTGGTCGCGGCCGGTCAGGCCTTTGTTTCGCCATATGCGGGCAACCAAAACTGTGTCGGCGACCTGATCGCGGCCGAGCGGCGGGCGCGGGCGAGCAGGCTTGGACTATGGGGCGATCCGAATTATGCAGCCAAGGAAGCCGACAACCCGACCGCCGTGCTGGCTGCGCTCGGACGCTTTACAATCGTCGAGGGCAAGGTTGTGTCTGTGCGCGAGAGCGGCGGTACGATCTATGTCAACTTCGGTCGCCGGTGGAGCGAGGACTTCACCGTTACCATATCGAAACGAAATGAGCGTTCTTTTGCCGAGAGCGGACTTGTTCCGAAGTCGCTCGCGGGCCGGCGCGTGAGAGTACGAGGTGTAATCGAAGAGCGCGGCGGGCCCTGGATTGAGGCCGTCGCGCCTGGGCAAATCGAAATCGCGGACCGTTGACCAGCAATGAATTGCGAGCACGGCAAGCGCAGGTTGCGGGGACTCGGCGCAGTCGCGGTTGCGCTGGCGCTCGCGGGCTGTTCCAGCCTCGTGCAAACCGACCGTGCGATGGTCCTGCCGGGCTCCACCAATCAGGCCGAAAGCGACAACCCGGTCGAGCGCGGGCATCGGCGCATCTTGGCCGCGTACGGGGGCGCTTACAACGACGCGCGATTGACGGCGCTGTTAAACAAGACGGTCGACCGGTTGGTCGCCGCGTCGGAGCGGCCGGACCTCAAATACAAAGTCACCGTGCTTAATTCATCCGCCATCAATGCGTTTGCGCTGCCAACCGGGCAACTCTACGTCACCCGCGGCCTGGTCGCGCTGGCGAGCGACACGTCGGAACTCGCTTCGGTGATGTCGCACGAAATGGCGCATGTCATCGCGGATCACGCGTCAATGCGCCAGGATCAGGCACAACAGGCTTTGATCGCGAGCCGCGTGGTGAGCGACGTCCTGAGCGACCCGTCGGTCGGCGCGCTCGCGCTCGCCAAATCCAAGATCGCGCTGGCGAGCTTTTCGCGGGCCCAGGAACTCGAGGCCGACGGCATCGGCGTCGGCATCGCGGCGCGCGCAGGCTTCGACCCGTACGGCGCCGCAAGGTTCCTGACCGCGATGGGCCGCAACGCGGAGCTCAATGCCGGTGCCAATAGTCCGGATGCGCAATCGGTCGATTTCATGTCGACCCATCCGGCGACGCCCGAGCGCATCAAGAATGCCCAGGTCAATGCACGCCAATACTCGGCGCCCGGCGCCGGCGAACGCGACAAGGCGGCCTACCTCGCGGCCGTCGACGGTCTCGTCTTTGGCGACGACCCGGCCGACGGGTTTACGCGCGGGCGGCGGTTCACGTATCCGCGGCTCGGCTTCACGTTCCTGGTGCCGGAGGACTTCACCATCGATAACTCGGCGCAGTCCGTCCTCGCGGTCAAGGAAGGCGCCACCCAGGCCATGCGCTTTGACGTCCTCAGCGTGCCCGCCGAGCAGACACTCGGCGCTTATCTGACGTCAGGCTGGATGGACAACGTCGACCCGGCATCGGTGCAGGATCTCACCATC
>Ga0209526_10003502_pt1 | contig 10688 bp, 5 predicted proteins | sample JacPinW_OM2H0_M1_FD_188566 | JGI IMG/M metagenome (GOLD analysis project Ga0209526, IMG submission 188566) | Forest soil microbial communities from Algoma, Ontario, Canada - Jack Pine, Ontario site 1_JW_OM2H0_M1 (SPAdes) (version 2) | ecosystem: Environmental > Terrestrial > Soil > Boreal... | reverse complement strand
CACGCAAAACCAATACGGGGCCACCATAGGCGGACCGGTCATCAAGAATAGAACATTTTTCTTCGGAGACTTTCAGATATTCACTAGTCGCCAGGCCACCACCGTTCAATCCACGGTGCCGACTCCATTAATGAAAGCCGGAAATTTTACAGAACTATCGCAGACCGTGCATAACTCAGGTGTGGCCGGGCAGGCCGGTTGTGTAGCAGGCAACATTGTGGCCACCAACTGCCTCGATCCCACTGGCGTGAAGTTAGTGGCGTTGTTTCCGGATCCCAATATCCCCAGCCAGGTCGCTGAGGAAGGTATACCGGCCAGCTGGAACGGAGCCCCTAACTATCAATTCCAGTACTCGGTCCCCAGGGATACTCAGTCATGGGATGTTCGGATTGACCACAATCTTACCAGTAAGAGTCACCTTTTCGGACGATACAGCCAATACATCATCTCAAATCAGGATCCACCCTGGACCAGTAACTTCGTCGCGGGAAACGGCGACTTTGCGACGGCCTACAACATTCACGAGCGTTCTGTGGCTTTGGCTTGGGACCACACCGTCAGTTCCTCTTTATTGAATGAATTGCGTTTTGGATTCAATCGGGATTATGCGCACAGCGATCCCATCGGCGTTAAATTGGGCACGTCTCTGGCGGGAATTTACGGTTTAACAGGCATCCCAGTTGGACCGAACAGCGCCGGCATTCCGCCGATCGAAATAAACGGATTGACGCGCATCGGCACTTCGCCGTGGCGCCCGCAGTTTCAAATCTCACAAGTTTGGCAACTCCTGGACAATTTGAGTTGGCTTAAGGGCAATCACAGCTTCAAATTCGGCTACGAATTTCGCCGCTTCAGCGACAATTTCCTGGACATTCGTGCGCCCCAGGGAGAACTGGGCATCAACGGAATTTACACCGCCGGTGGCAAGTTCGGTCTCCCGGATTTCCTGCTTGGCAACGTAGATTCCACAACGTTTGTGACTCCCACCGTGGTGCACAACTACACCAATGGAAACAGCATCTATGGACAGGACACTTGGAAAGTACGAAAAGACCTGACTGTTACACTTGGCTTGCGCTATGAGTTGTTTTCGCCGTTGCTGAATCGACAAAATAAGCTCAGCAATTTCAGCCCCGCGAACGGCGGTGAATTCGTTACGGTTGCGGCAAATGCGTCCGGTTGGTACAACCGATCGCTGATTCATCCTGACTTGAACAACTTTGCACCAAGGCTCGGCTTCAGCTATCACCCTTGGAACAGGGTTGTCCTTCGTGGAGGCTTCGGTGTTTTTTATCAGGAAGGAGTCCGCATTGGTTCAGAGAGCATTCTGGCTTTGAATCCGCCGGCGGTTATTTCCTACAGCCTGGGACAATCGTTGGGTAGTACAACTCCGGTTTTTGAATTGAAAGACGGTTTTCCCATCGGCCTCTTCACCTCAACCACCGTTAATCTTTCGCAACTGCAGATTCGCGCCCAGGATCCGAACCAGAGAACTGGCTACGTCGAGCAAGCCAGCTTCGGGCCAGAATTTCAGATCACCCCGAGCACATCGCTGGATGTGAGCTATGTGGGAAATTTTGCCAGGAAAATGAATCGTCTCCGCGACGCTAATCAGGGCATTTTCACTGGCACGTTCGATGGCAGCGGCAACCCCATCGACACGTATTCGTACACCAATCTGAATACCACCAATAGCAGCGCCACCGGCAGTCACGCATTTCTAGAGCTTGCCACCAATGACGGAAACGCTGACTACAACGGGCTGCTGGTTTCTCTTCGGCATCGCTACTCAAAAGGGATGTCCTACGGAGCTAGCTATACCTGGAGTCATCTTATTTCCAATTACGTAGACAATTTGACCGGCGGAGCATTTCCGCAAAATGCTTTCAATTATGGGGCGGAACGGGGCGATTCGATGTTTGACGTGCGCCACCGTTTTGTCGGGTACCTCACTTACGAGTTGCCCGTCGGCCGAGGCAAGAAATACCTCAGTGACGGCGGCATCGCCAGCTACATTCTAGGTGGATGGCAGGCCAACACCATCTTCACGAAGCAATCTGGAACCACTATCCAACTCTTTGCTCCCGACAGCAGTTTGTCTGGAGGAAATCATATTTCACGCCCGGATTGCATCGGGAACGGCAGAGCTGGAGCTTCGAATGATCCCAGAACCGGGCTGTGGCTGAACCCCGCTGCGTTCGCCCTTCCAGGGCTCGGCCAGTTCGGGAATTGCGGCGTCGGCAGATATCACGGCCCCGGATTCACGAATACGGACATCAGTGTGTTCAAGATTTTCCCAGTGAGGGAAATCATGCGATTCGAATTCCGCGCCGAGTTCTTTAATGCCTTCAACCATGCCAACTTCTCGAATCCCGGATCGTTCTTCGCGGGAGGGAGTGGTGGCGGTTTCGGAATTATTTCCTCGACCATTGGGGACCCGCGAATCGTTCAGTTTGCGCTGAAGTTTTATTTCTAGGCCGTTCTGACCTCTGGCGCTGCCGCGGGTTTCCAGTTCAAATCTGCGGCTTACGCTCGTTGCGTTTGCGGCTTCCGCAGACTTCAGCATACGCTTGGTAAAAACATAAATTCTTTCGATGAGGACTACCATGAAACATACCGCCGCTTTGGCCGCGCTACTGTTATTGTTGTCGATTGAGCCTCTGTCCGGCCAATCCCCTTACGCTACATCGGTGAAACCGGCGGTGGCGCCGGTGGAGCTGCCAATCAATCGCGGAAGCACCGGGCTATGGCAAAGCCTCAAGAAACTGCATACCAGAGCCAGCCTCATCATGATTACCGCGCATCCGGATGATGAGGATGGCGGAATGCTCGTCTACGAATCGCGAGGTCAAGGCGCCCGTGTAACGCTGCTAACGCTGAATCGCGGTGAAGGCGGCGCCAATGTGATGTCAGCGAACTACTTCGACGGCCTAGGCTTGGTGAGAACGGAAGAATTACTTGCTGCGGACCGCTATTACGGAGTCGATCAGTATTGGACTCGCGTAGTGGATTACGGTTTTTCAAAGACGAAAGCTGAATCAATTTCCAAATGGACTCACGACCGGGTTCTAGCGGATGTGGTTCGCGTGGTTCGCATGACGCGTCCGCTGGTAATCACCTCCGTCTTCGTGGGCGGGCCCACTGATGGGCATGGTAATCACCAGACTGCAGGCGCCATGGCGCAGGAAGTCTATAAAGCGGCCGGCGATCCAAGTGTTTTCCCTGATCAGATCGCGGCGGGGCTGCGGCCCTGGACGCCGCTGAAGGACTATGCCAGGACCCCGTGGTTCGGAAATGACGATGGAAAACTAGCCGCCAACGTGGAAATTCCGGAAGGCGACTACGATCCGGTACTGGGGATGTCTTACGTTCAGATAGCGCGGGAAGGACTGGGCTTTCAGAAAAGCCAAACGGGCGGCGGGATGATCCCCAAAGCCGGAGCCGTAAATACTCCGTATCACCGCTTCGGAGCAGTGATGTCTGTAGAGGACAAGGAAAAATCGTTTTTTGACGGCATCGACGTCTCGCTCGTGGGCATCGCAACGCTGGCGAAGAATGTAAATCAAGATTTTCTTGTAACCGGATTAAAGCACATTAATGAACTGGTCGAACGCGCAATGACTAATTTTTCGGCGGCACAGCCGGAAAAAATCGCTCCGCAGTTGGCCGAAGGCTTAAAAGAAACGCAAAAATTAATTGGGCAAGTGAAGGACAGTAAGTTATCCGCCGATGAGAAGTACAATGTCACCTTTGAATTGGAAACCAAGAAAGCCCAATTCAACAATGCCCTGGCCGAGGCTTTAGGTCTTTCAGTAGGCGCCACTATGGCACCAGAGAAGGAACCCAACCCGCTGTACGCGATGTTCATGGGCGATCCAGACACCACCCGAGTCGTGATTCCTGGCCAAAAATTTGGCGTCAAAGTTCACGTCGTGAGTCAGAGTGCGCTACCGGTCACATTGAAGCATGTTGAAGTTGCTGCTTCCGACGGGAACGACTGGGAGATCAAGGGGGCAACCGATTCACAACAACTTGTAGAAGATAAGCCGGCGGACGGGCGTTTTGAACTGACTGCGCCCAAGAACGCCAAATTCACACAGCCATACTTCAGTCGTCCGAACATTGAACAGTCGTATTACGACATTTCCGACGTGAAATATTTGAACCAGCCTCTTTCGCCGTACCCGCTGGAAGCTTGGGCGCAATTCGAATTCGAAGGCGTGCCGGTTCGTGTCGGCCAGGTGGTGCAAACAATCAAGCGCGTCAACGGTTTGGGTGTAGTGCCTGAGCCGCTGGTGGTCGGGCCAGCTATATCTGTGACCATTAATCCCAAAGCCGGCATCGTGCCTCTGAAGGGCAAGGAATTTGCCGTGACCACCGGGATTCGCAGCAATGTAAAAGGCGCCGCTAAAGGCACGGTCAAACTCGAATTGCCTTCCGGTTGGACGAGCACTCCGCCTTCCGTCGAATTTTCAACCGTCAATGATGGCGACGAGCAATTCGCAACCTTTAAGGTTACGCCCACAAATCTCGCGGAAAAAAGTTACCAGCTTACCGCCGTGGTGGATTATGCCGGCGAACAATATAAGCAGGGCTACGAGGTCACCGGTTATCCGGGTCTGCGGCCCGATTATCTATATCGACCGGCGGTGCTGCGCGTCTCTGGAGTGGATGTAAAAGTTGCGGAAGGATTGACGGTTGGCTATATCGCCGGCAGCGGTGATGATGTTCCGGCCTCGCTCGAAAATCTCGGAGTGCACGTCACTTTCCTAGCTCCCAGCGATGTCGCTTCCGCGGATTTGTCGAAGTACAGCGTTATTCTGCTCGGCGTGCGCGCTTATGCCGCGCGCGATGAGTTGAAGACCTTTAACAGCCGGTTACTCGATTACGTGAAAAACGGCGGCGTAATGATCGTGCAATACAATACGCCGGAATTTGACCACAACTTTGGCCCTTATCCCTATGAGATGGGTTCAAACCCTGAAGAAGTCACGGACGAGGAGTCGAAGATAGAGATTCTCGATCCCAAGAATCCCGTTTTTCTGTGGCCCAACCAGATTACTGCGCGTGACTTCGAGGGCTGGGTAGAGGAGCGCGGCTCGAAATTCCTGAAGTCCTGGGATTCGCACTACGAAGCGCTTTTGTCCACACAAGACGAAGGACAACCACCCCAAAAGGGCGGCTTACTCTACGCCAGGTACGGCAAAGGCGTTTACATCTATAACGCGTACGCGTTCTATCGCCAGCTGCCCGAAGGCGTACCCGGAGCGTTCCGTCTGTTCGCAAATATGATCAGCCTGCCAAAAAACCCAGACGTGAAGCAATAGGGCAAGGCCAGTCGGTAATATAGAGGTTACGGCTGCGGTTGTTTGGCGTCAGGCCAAAACGCTAGACGGTTGGAGTTTTGCTACTTCTTCCAGGCGGACGGGCCTGCGCTCGTCGTAGGACTTGCGCGCGGCTAACCCTACTAGGACTGCGAGTCTTCCATCCCTACCGTTTACTTGCGCAGGTTCGTCTTGCATCACTGCTTGTACAAACGCCTGCATCTCGCTTATGAAACTTTCTGTATAGCGCTCCATAAAAAAATTCAGGGGCAAATCACGGCGAATCTCGGTTGCGGTGCTGATGATGGCCTGGTTAGGAAAGCGGTTTCCGGTGGCGATCGCTCCTGCGCTACCTAAAATTTCGACGCGCTGGTCATATCCATAAACGGCCTTGCGACTATTGTCTATGGTGGCGATGACGCCGCCTTTGAATTGCAAAACGATCAGCGCAGTATCGAGATCGCCGGCTTTTCCGATTTCTGGATCGACCCGCACGGCGGCAGCGGTGTATACGCTTTCCACTTCATCGCCAATCAGAAAGCGTGCCATATCAAAATCGTGAATAGACATATCCAGAAAAATGCCGCCGGAAACCTTGATATACGAAATCGGCGGAGGGTCCGGATCGCGGCTAATGATATGCATCAGGTGCGGCGTCCCGATTTCACCGCTGGTCACACTTTTGCGGACGCGCATAAAATTTGCGTCGAAGCGTCGATTGAATCCAACCTGAAATTTAACGCCGGCGTTCTCAACCGCGGCGAGCGCAAGGTCAATTTTCGCCAGAGTGTGATCGATGGGCTTCTCGCAGAAAATGTGCTTTCCCGCCAGCGCAGCTCTGATAACCAGATCCGCGTGGGTATCGGTGGGCGAACAAATCAGCACCGCATCAATGTTGGGGTCGGATAAAATTGTCCCTGGATCAACAGTTACGCGACCGATCCCGTATTGCTTGGCTACCGTCTCAGCCATCGCGAGATTAATGTCGGCGATGGCTGCTGGGGCTGCACCCGGCACGCGAAACGCCAGCGTTTCCGCGTGGACCTTGCCGATGCGCCCGGCGCCGATAATTCCGACATTTAATTTCTTCTCCGGCAAGCCAATCTCCTTTTAGCGGCTCAGGTGAAGCAATGTGGTAATCGAATCCCCACTGCCGAGGCTTTGTTTCCATAAGCGTGCCGGACCAATTCGCGTTCTATTCTTTGAGGGACTAATAATTTCCTGCTCGAATTCATCGCCGGTCCTTTTGTAACGGACCACTCGACTTCCGTACTACCAGCTCAGCCGCGACGGTGATGGCTTGCGAAAGGTTTTGTCCGCCCATCAACTGCAAAAGACTTCCCATCGCCAGCAGACCCATTCGTTTTCTTGGTTGGCGCACAGTGGTAAGCGGTGGGTCTGTATACGAAGCAATAAAAAGATCATCGAAACCAACTACAGAAATATCCGCGGGGATGCGCAGGCCTTGCGCATGCAGAGAGCGCAACACTCCCAACGCGGTCATGTCGTTGTAGCAAAAAATGGCGGTAGGCGGTTCTTTCAGTCGCAGCAGCGCCTCGGTGATGGCGATGGCCTTTTCAGATTTCCCATCGCCATGTACTACCAACTCCGGGAAAAATGGCAAGGCCGCACTGTCCAGTGCCTGGCGATAGCCGGAAAATCGCTCGGTGTCCGATTGGTGGCCGAAACGGTCGCCCACATAGGCGATGCGGCGATGCCCGAGTTGAATCAAATGATTTGTTGCATCGCGACTGCCCTGCACATTTTCGATCATCACCGAATGGACAAATTCACCGGGATGCTGGTTATTGACCAGCACGATGGGAACGCGCATCTCGGAAAGCAACGGGATGTACAGTGCGCCGACTCGCGAGGAGGTCACTACGATGCCGTCGACGCGACGCTCGGCAAAGGACTGGACAACTTTTCGTTCCCGGTCGGGATCGGCGTTGGAATTGGCGAGAAAAACAGAATAGCCGTGGTCATTGCAGCATTCTTCGATCCCGTCGACAACTTCGCTCACGAATGGATCCGCGATGGAAGTCACCACCACCCCTATCGTCTTGGTTTTTTGCGTGACGAGACCGCGGGCTACGGCGCTTGCTCGATAGCCTGAGTCGCGAGCGATACGTTGAATCTTTTCCGCCGTGCGGCGGCTGATCAGCGGGCTATTTTGCAGTGCCCTGGAAACGGTTGAAAAGGAGACATTAGCCTTACGGGCGATGTCCTTGATAGACGTAGGACGGTTCACAGACGAAGTCGGGCGGTTCACGGAATCGCTGGCCATGTTATGCTTTGCACACGTTTGCAGTGCGGAAAACATACTCTAATTCTCCGCCCCGCCGCATGTCAATGGCGTGCGCCCTCTAGCGCGGCTCCAAATAGCCGAGGAATTCCGGGTCGCTGGCGGCTAACTTTTCCCTTAAATCACCGGCAATTTCCCATTGCCCGATGATGGGATATTCGAGCATTGCGAGCTGGGCGAGCGGCCATGATTTTTCAACTGCGGCGCGAATAACCATACGCTCATAAGCTTTCACTCCCAGCACCAATCCCCGCACCGCTTCAGGCAAGGATCCGGTAGGTTTGGGTGTAATCCCGGCGCGGTTGATTTGGCAAGGGACTTCTACAACATCTTCCGGACCCAAGTCCGTTATGCTGCCGCGATTGCGTACATTCACGACTACTTCTCGCGGCTGTTCCGACAGAAGGCCGGTCATTACGTCAATGGCAATGCGATGGTATCCGGTGGCGAGATCAAACGGATCGATCTCCTCGCGATGATCGCCGAACGCCGAGCCTGCTTCCGCCTCCAGTTGCATGTAAGAGGAATTGCGCTGCATCAAATAATTTCGATAGGTATTCAGACCCTCACGCGGATTCTCCGTTTTCAACCGGCTAAATAGTTGATCGTTCAGCTTTACGAGTTCTTCGCCGCGGCTCGCGCCGGCGCGTAGTTGGTTGAGATACGCTTTTCGCTGGCTATAGTAAAAAAACAAGTACTCGGAGGGGATCAGCTGGAGCGTTCGGATCAGTAGCGGATCGAATAAATTCGCGTGATACAACTGTCGCAGAAAGTCTGGATTCTCCAGTAGTTGCCCGGTGACGTCTTTTCCGCGAACGGTAACCCGCCGAACCCAGCCGAGGTGATTCAATCCGGCATATTCGCAGTGCGCTTCGGAAGGGGGGACACCCAGCACTTGCGCGATACGATGAAACAATTCCGCAGGAGTATCGCAGATGCCGATGACGCGCAGCTTAGTATGTTGGTTGAGAGCCTCGGTGATAAGGCCGGCTGGATTGGTAAAGTTGATGAACCAGGCTTGCGGAGCGAGCCGTTCGATCACCCGTGCATGTGCTAAAGCAACGGGTACGGTTCGCAGCGCCATTGCCACGCCGCCCGGGCCGGTGGTTTCTTGCCCGGCAAGGCCGTGTTCGATGGCGGTACGCTCATCGCGCGCCCTGGCAGCCATGCCGCCGACGCGCACGCTGCTCAATACAAAAGAACTGCTGTCCGCGGCGGACTCCAGCGAGTTCGCTGTGGTCATTCGAATATCGACGCCCAACTTATTGCCAATGGCCTGGCCCAGGGCCACCATGATTTCGGCGCGCTGCTGGTCCACGTCAAAAAGAACCAGCTCGCTGATGTTCAGGATATGTTGAGATTGCAGCAACCCGTGAATGAGCAGTGGGGTTCGGACTCCACCGCCTCCGATGATGCAAACTTTGCCGCTCATCGGAACTGTTCCAATTCCGCGAGAGTCGGAAACCCGGCGATTCCGCCAAGACGCCTGGTGGAGAGCGCTCCACAGAGCACTCCGGTTTTCAGGCAACTTTGCGGGTCTTCACCACGTAGCCAGGCGTACAAAAATCCCGCGTCGAAGCAGTCACCCGCTCCGGTGGTATCCACCGATACAACGGAGATGGGATCGCAAAACATGATCTTTTCGTCGTACAGCAATGCCGCCCCCGAGGTTCCCAGTTTGAGAGCAACTTTCCTCAGTCCCATTTTCTGGAACGTCGTTAGAACTTTGCCGGGTTCGCTTTCACCGGTCATGAGCGTCGCTTCCCGTTCATTTGGGAAAAAAATATTTGTGTGACGAAGAGCTTCGTGACAGCGTGTATCCGAAAGCCAATCAGGGTGCCAGCCGACGTCCGCGGAAAGACTACATCCTTGTACAGCCAACGTTCGGAATAAATCAATTACATGCGCGGGATCTGGCGCACAAGCGAGATGAACGTGCCGGGCCTTGGCGAATTCCTGTCGCGATGCGCCTTCTTGGAACATTGCTGGCAGCTCGCGGTTAGCTCCCATGTAGGTTAAGAAGGTGCGGTCGGTTGCGCTGGATATGCTCACGGTGATTGCGGTGGGCTCGCGCGGACTTCGCTGAATTGCTGAAGTGTTTACGCCGCTGGCCTCCAGCCTCTCGATCAACCATTGCCCGTCGGTTTCGCCGACGACCCCGACCACGCCGACCTGCGTTCCCAATTTCGCCAAGCCGCTGGCTGTGATTGCAGCTCCTCCGCCGATTTCCCGGCAAAAACGTTCCGCAAACAACTCTTCCCCAACACGTGGAGGCCAAGAAGCAAAACCACTCATGACCAGCTCCACGAACAAATCACCCACGACCATTACGTCCAGAGGTCTGCCGACGGTCATATAGCCGTTTTGACTTCTGGCGACACGAACGGCCACTCAGCCTGTACACGCGCACGCCAGAGATACGCACCGATCCCAACTGCGATCAAAGCGATTCCCCAAAGAATAAATCTCAGTCCACTGGCCGCAAGAATGAAGGCCCATCCGGCGAAAGCAATTACGCTTGTGACCGGATAAAACCACATTTGAAACGGTCGTTTAATATCCGGGCGATAGCGACGAATCATGGTTACCGCCACGACTTGAGCCATGAACTGTACCAGCACTTGAATAACGACCAGCGCGGTAATCAGATCCGATAAGTCCAGAAGACTCGCCACTGCGGAAGTGGTCCCGATAAATAACAGGGATACCCAGGGAAAATTCCGCGTGGGATGCAAGCGTCCGAACGCTGAAAAAAAACGCCCATCCACCGCGGCCGCATAAGGCACCCGCGAATAACCCAGCAGGACCGCGAATAGTGACGCGAACGTAGTGAAAAGAACAAATGCTGTCATCACTTTGGCAACCATGGACCCGTAAACTTGCTGCATCAGGTCCGACACGATGAAGGTCGAATGCATGGCCTCCTGCCAGGGGATCACACCGATAATCGAAACATTCATCGTCAAATATAAAATTCCCACCAGAAGAATAGACACCAGGATTGAGCGCGGAATGACATATTCCGGCCGCTTTATTTCCCCTGCAAAGAAACAAGCGTT
>Ga0209526_10003501_pt1 | contig 10694 bp, 9 predicted proteins | sample JacPinW_OM2H0_M1_FD_188566 | JGI IMG/M metagenome (GOLD analysis project Ga0209526, IMG submission 188566) | Forest soil microbial communities from Algoma, Ontario, Canada - Jack Pine, Ontario site 1_JW_OM2H0_M1 (SPAdes) (version 2) | ecosystem: Environmental > Terrestrial > Soil > Boreal... | reverse complement strand
ACCAAAATGTTTTGTCGGTCCTTGTTGCCGACTTGCACGTCGTAAATCCGAACTTGCGGCCAATCTTTGCGGATCCGCGTTTTCCACTGGCTCAATTGCGCGGCGGCCTGGGAATTTTCGCGCGAAAAACCGTCGTGTGATTGCGCGGCCGGAATGTAAAGCCGCTCGGTGTATTCCTTGACCATGCGATGGGTGTTGAAGACTGGCGTGACCGTGCGCATCGATTCGCGCATCAATTGCAGCCAGGCGAGGGGAAGCTTGCCGTCCGGTTTCGCGTAATAGAGCGGGATAATTTGGTTCTCGAGCAGTTGATAAAGACTGTTCGCGTCCGCTTCGCTCTGGAACTCCACCGTTCCATCGACAATCTCGCCGCCAATGGCCCAGCCGTTGTTGCCGTTGTAACTTTCGCGCCACCAGCCATCGAGCACGCTGAGATTGATTCCGCCGTTCGGCGCTAATTTCATTCCACTGGTTCCGCTCGCCTCCAATGGTCGCAGCGGATTGTTCAACCAAAGGTCGACACCCTGGACAAGACGCCGCGCGATGTAGCTGTCGTAATCTTCGAGAAAGACGACGCGATTTTCGAATCCGGCTTCGCGGCTGAATTTGTAAACTTCCTGGATGAGCGCCCGGCCGCCTTCATCGCGCGGATGCGCTTTGCCGGCGAAAATGAATTGGACCGGCCGCGTCGTGTCGTTGAGCAGACGTTTCAGCCGTTCTTTGTCGCTAAACAAAAGCGCGCCGCGTTTGTAGGTCGCGAAGCGCCGCGCGAACCCGATCGTCAAAACTTCCGGGTCCAGGATCTGGCTGACATTGCGGATCGCTTCCGGCGAATCGCCGATGCGCTCCCGGCGCATCCGCACGCGTTCGCGCACGAACTCGACCAGCCGTCGTTTCAGTTGTTGATGCGTGTCCCAGAGCTCGGCATCGGGAATGTCCGTGACTCGACGCCAGAAATCCGGCTCGGTGATATGCTCCTCCCAATCGCCGAAATATTTCTGGTAAAGCGCGGCGAATTCCGGCGCCATCCAGGTCTTGGTGTGAATGCCGTTAGTGATGCTCGTGATCGGCACCTCATGCACGGGCACACCCGCCCAGACATCTTTCCAAAGCGAGCGGCTTACGTCGCCGTGCAATTTGCTCACGCCGTTGGCGTGACGGCTGAGGCGCAACGCGAGGATGGTCATACTGAACGGGTCCGAACGATCGACGCGCATCTGTCCGAAAGAGAAAAATTCGTCGAACGGGATGCTCAATTCCTTGGCGAAATCGCCGAAATATTTTCGCATCATGTCGCGCGGGAACGAATCGTTGCCGGCAGGGACTGGCGTGTGCGTCGTGAAAATGTTCGCCGCGGCGACGAGTTGCAGCGCAGAATAAAAATCGAGTTTCTTCTCGACCACATTGAGCCGAATGCGCTCGAGCGCGAGAAAAGCCGAGTGTCCCTCGTTCATGTGAAAGACTTCCGGCTCAATGCCGAGTGCGCTGAGCGCTTTCACGCCGCCGATGCCGAGCATGATTTCCTGGCGCATCCGCATTTCCAGGTCGCCGCCGTAAAGCTCGGCCGTGATCAAACGATCTTCGGCATTGTTTTCCGGCGTGTCGGTATCGAGCAGGAAAAGGCTGATGCGGCCGACTTGAAGTTGCCAAACCTTCGCGAAAACTTCTCGATCCAAAATCCGAACGGGCACGAGAAGATTTGCCCCATCTTGTTGCACCTCACGGATCGGCAGATGATGAAAATTTTGGTTCAGGCTGATCGCTTGCTGCGCGCCGTCCTTGTCGATCTCCTGTTTGAAATAACCGTGTCGGTAAAGCAGCCCGATCGCGACGAAATTTAAATCGAGATCGCTGGCCGATTTGCAATGGTCGCCGGCGAGGATGCCGAGGCCGCCGGAATAATTCGGAATCGATTCGTGAAATCCAAACTCGGCGGAAAAATACGCGACTGGTTTTCTGATCGCGGCGCCGGCGCCGGTTTTTCCATAAGTGTCCTGGCGCACCAGATAATTTCTGAACGCGTCGTGCACTTGCTTTAGCTCGCGCAGGAAAGTTTTGTCCTGGGCCAATTCTTCCAGCCGGGCTTGCCGCGAAAGTTGCAGCATCCGGACAGGGTTGTGATTGGTGCGGTTCCACAAATCCGGATCGAGATGCCGGAAGAGTCGGCGCGCAGATGGCTCCCACGTCCACCAGAGATTGAACGTCATCTCCCGCAACGGCTCCAGCGTCGCGGGAAGCGTTGGGATTACATTATAAATTTGAAACGTAGGCATGGGCCGAAGGGCAATAGTCTGTGAGCGGGATTTTGCTTAGAAAACTTTTGGCGGCAAGTGCGAGAAAAAATGGAGGTCTTTTGATGATGTCGATCTTGCTGCTGCATAAGATGGGCCAATCCCGCATCCGTTACAAAGTCAGGCATGGGCGATTGAGCTCAATCCCCTGGCCGGTTCGTTGAAACGCCCCTCACTCGCGGGGCAAGTACCAGTCCCATGATTAACCCCGTGACCAGTCCGCATAGATGCGCCGCCATGCTCACCTGAGGGGTTGAGATATCGAACGTGATTTGGATCGCGACGATCAGCAAAATGTTGAGCAAACGCTCGTTCGCCTGCGGTGCATGGCGATGCCGAAGTAAAAAGCCGGCCCACGCGCCGACGATGCCCATGACGCAGCCCGAAGCGCCGACCAATTCTGCCGGGCGCACCAGCCCCATAAAAGTCAATGCGATGACGCCGCTGGTCGATCCAAGTCCAGAGATCAAGTAACACAAACTGAACCGGGCGGAACCGATCGTTCGTTCCAGCGCCGGGCCCAGAACGTAGAGCGCGAAGAGATTAAAGAGCAGATGAATGGCATTGTAATGCAGGAAGAGTGCGGTGAAGAGCCGCCAGTATTCGCGGTCGATGATAACCGAATAGGGGTCGAGCGCGCCAAGCCGATGCAAACCTTCCGGATCGCTCAAACCTCCGCGCGCCAGTTCAACGAGGAACGCGAGGATGTTGAGAACAATAAAGACTAAAACCGCGGGCGCATTTTGGAGTCGACGATGTCGATCTTGTGTCGCGTTCTGTGCTGAAACGGGAAGAACCGGTTGCGTTGATTTGCTCTCTCGAGATTCGAGCGCTCGAAAAAATCGGATCTGCTCGCGCAATTCGGCCGTCGGATGTACGATCTGAAGCAGCGCCGCAATTCGCCGTGCAGATTTGTAACGCCGTTGCGCGGCCAGTTCGGACGTTTTTCGCAATCCGATCGCTGGAAGAAACAAGAGCGCCAACCAGGCGCCGCCGCCAATGTATCCGGCTTGTTCGCGAAAAAGAACCCACGAGACTCCGGTAATCCCGAGCACGATTAGCGCAGCCAACCGCCAACCGCGATAAGTTCCGCCGGGTCGCCACGCTCGCGCCAGGATAAGGAGAGGAGTGATTACGGCGACGAACAGAAAGATATGATTGAGATCGACCACGAGCGAAGTTTGAGGTTCGATGTTTGATGTTTGATGTCAAACGTCGCACGGTTAGTTGATTGTCGATCTTAGGTTATGCGAATCACCGTTACCGATTATCTCGATGTCGTTTCATCGTGGTGTTTCTGGTCTGAGCCGACCTGGGCGGAATTGAAAAGGCGTTACGAAGGTCGCGTGGCGTTTCAATGGAAGATCGCGCTGATGGACCCGACAGGTTTGCCGACCTCGCGCGAACAGGAGGAATGGTTTTATCGGCGCAGCGGGATGATGATGCGTTCGCCATTTATGCTGAACACCTCCTGGTACGATCCAAGTCTGCCCGAATGGCTCCCGCCGAATTGTGTCGCGGAAGCGGCCAAGGATTTCGAAATTAAGGATGATCGTGTTCGCCTTGCGCTCGCGTATGCCGCGTTGCGCGAAGGAAAAAAAGTCGGTGAATGGGAAATTGCCGCGCAAATCGGTGCGGACGCGGGGAAGATTGACCGGAAGGAATTGCTCGAGCACGCGAAATCGCCGGCGGTCGAAACACGTATCCGGGCATCGACTGCGGAATTCCACACGCTCCAGGTTACGCAGCGCCCCACTTTTGTGATCGACACAGAAATCGGCGATCGGGCGGTGTTTTCCGGAATCGTGAGGCTCGACCCGCTGACCGCGGCACTTGACTCGGTGCTCGATGATGCGGCGGCCTACGCTACGCATGCCGCCCATTTCGGCGCGCCACCTGCTTCCTGAAATCAAGATCGACAGTCAGATTCGTCTTGCCACCGCAGAAATGTTGCCTACAACTTCCCTTCGGCTCGCGATTATTAAGGCGGGCTCATCGTCGCGGTTATCGCAGCCGTGGCGAGGTCGGGTGCGTCAGTTTTTGAAAAAATGCTGACAAATGCGATGAACGAAATAACGGCGATACGGTGCACTCCCGCTTCGCCGGCCGGGAGATTGATTTAATCTGCAACCACAAATTCGTGTAAACGGTCGGATTCGCGCTCGCGAAGTCCGAGTTATTTTAGCCGCCTCGGGTCAACAGCTTGGCGTCCTGAAGTTGTCTGACGCCTTGCGTGAAGCACAAAGTCGCGGGCTCGATCTCGTGGAAGTGGCGCCCACGGCCAACCCGCCGGTTTGCAAAATCGTCGCTCTCGGCAAATTCCGCTACGATCTTTCCAAGCACGAGAGGGATCGCAGACCGGGGGGCGCGAGGCTGAAGGAGATCAAGTTTCGGGTCAACATCGACGAGCACGACTACCTGACCAAGATTCGCCACGGCGAAGAATTTCTCGACCGCGGCAACAAAGTGCGCGTGCATCTCCAATTTCGTGGTCGCGAAATGGCGCACCAGGAATTCGGCATGCAGCTGATGGAGAAAGTGCGCGACGATCTCTCCGGCATGTCTCAAGTGGAAATGGAGCCGAAGATCACCGGTCGCAATATCAGCATGACTCTCACGCCGCTGCCGGCGAACCGGCGGAAACGCCGCTTCGCCCCGCCACCGAAAGACGTGGCGAAAGTCGATTCGGAAAACGGCAGCAAATCGTAAACAGACCGGCGCATCGACCGGTTTGCGCCGATCAGAATTATGGCTTCTTGCCCGGCGGAGGAGGGTTCGGCGCAGGGTTGCCTCGCTGCTTCAGGATTCCCTCGATCCGCGCTTTGCGGCTGAGCGCTTCAGCATTCTTCCTATTCAGCTTTAGAACCTTCTCCGTGTCCGCCATCGCGTTCGCGAAATCGCCTTTCACTTCGAAAATATAGCTGCGCATAAGCAGGTAACGGACTTCGTTCGGCCGTTCCTTAATTGCTTCGGAGTAATCGGCTAGCGCTTTATCGTAGTCTCGGACCTGCATTTCGACATACGCGCGCCGCTCGTGCGCCTCGGCGTCGTTCGGCATGATTTTTAGCGCTTCGTTAAGGTCCTCGAGAGCCATGGGAAAATTCTGCTGGGCGAGGTAGGCCATGGCCCGTTTCTGCAGCACCGCGGCGAGATTGGGTGCGTTTTTGCGGTCGATCGCCGCAGCTTTTCGGAAAGCGTCGATCGCCTTGTCCCAATCCTGGTTTCGGTTGGCCTGGGCACCCTCTTTGGCGAATTTGGTCGCCTCCGGATTGCCCTGCCCAAGGGCGAACTGCGGCAGCGAAATTGCCACTGTGACGATAAGACAGAGAGCAGTAAAAGTTTTCATGATTTGCAGTTTGACGATGAATTTGAATTAAGGATTCGAATTGCAACGACCAGAATACTTAATCCAGAGGCCGCTCGTCACGTCTCTTCTGGAGCGGGCCCTTGTTCGATGTCGATCTTGGGCTCCGGCTCGGGCGCTGTTTGACTCGGTCCCGCCTCGTCCACGCGAAGGATGCGCAAGGCACGCCCGCTTTTTTCGTCAATCTCGATCAAAGCGCCGCGCAATCGCACCTCGCCGGCGGCGACTGGGAACAGCGCTGGCAAGTTTGAAATAAAACGATTCATGATCGGTTCAATCGCGCGACCAAGAACCGAGTGCACCGGGCCGCACATCCCCGCGTCGCATAAGAAGGCCGTTCCGCCGGGAAAAATTTGCTCGTCCGCAGTTTGCACGTGCGTGTGCGTCCCGATCACCGCCGAAACTTTGCCGTCCAAAAATCGGCCCATCGCAATTTTCTCGCTCGTAGTCTCGCCGTGCACATCGACAATAATGTTTTGCGTTTCTTCGCGCACTCTGGCGACTGCTGCGTCCACCGCCCGAAAGGGATTTTCCAAAATCGGCTGCATGAAAGTGCGACACTGCACATTAATTACTCCTATTTTTCCCTTTGCCGTTTCCAGGACAATCGATCCATTGCCGGGCGCGCCGTCCGGATAATTTATCGGCCGCAAGAGACGCGGCTCCGTTTCGATGAACGAGAAGACATCCTTTTGGTCCCAAATGTGATCGCCAGTGGTGACGACGGAAACGCCGGCACGCAAGAGTTCAATTGTGATCTTTCCGGTAATCCCGCGACCGCCGGCTGCGTTTTCGCCATTGACCACGACAAAGTCGATAGCGTGTTGCTCTTTTAACTCCGGCAGCCGTGCGATGACCGCCTTGCGTCCCGGCTCGCCAACGACGTCGCCTAGAAAAAGAACCGTAAGCATTTTGCGATCTTCGTATTAATCGCGGCAAAATCCAATCATCGATGCTTCATTGCTCGTCGTGAAACGATTGGTCCCCGCGCTGGCGTTCATATTGTCGATCTTGCCCGCAGCCTCGCCTGCCGGGGACAACCTCGGCATTCTCGGAAGCAAGCCAAAATGGAAGGTGCTCGAGCATTATCAGCAGACAATTACGCATGATGATTTCGCTCGCCTGATCAACGACGTCTACTGCACTCATGGGTTCGCCGACGACCTGATCAAGATCGACAACGACTCGGCACGAATTTTGACCAATCGCGCCGCGCAAAGTTTTTTTGCGCTTCGTTTCGCGAGAGATGACGCCACATGCGAGCCGGTGCCGCGGCTTTGGCGTACGGCAAAAGTGTTGCCGCCGCTAAAACAAGAAAAACCGCTTTCCGGTCTGCGCATCGCCCTCGATCCGGGCCATCTCGGCGGGAAATGGGCAAAAATGGAGGAACGCTGGTTTCAAGTGGGCGATAGCGCGCCAGTGCAGGAAGGCGACCTGGTTTTGCGTGTAGCGCGACTGCTCGCGCCGCGATTGAGAGAACTCGGCGCGCAAGTTTCCTTCGTCCGGAACCGGGCCCAACCAGTTACGCCGATGCGGCCGGATGATTTCCGGCAGCTGGCTCGAAAAATCTTGATCAAGAACGGTGTCCCGCAGCCGCGGCCCGATGTCCTCGATCCGAACGATCCGGAAAAGGAACGGACTATTCACTGGCAAAGCGAGATCCTGTTCTATCGCTACAGTGAGATTCGGCGCCGTGCCGTGCTCGTAAACACGAAACTTCATCCCGATCTCGTGCTTTGTTTGCATTTCAACGCCGAAGGCTGGGGCGATCCGAAAGCGCCGACATTGATCGACCACAACCATGTTCATCTCCTCGTGAACGGTTCTTACCTGAAAGACGAGCTCGAGCTCGATGACGAGCGCTTTGAAATGCTGCGAAGGCTTTTGAGTCGCGCTTACGACGAGGAACTGCCGCTTGCCGATACGGTTGCGACGTCAATGGCCAGTGCAACTGGACTTTCGCCTTACGAATATCCGACGACGCAGACGACGACCAAAGTTGGGTCGACCGGCTACGTTTACGCCCGCAATCTGCTGGCGACTCGGCTCTATCGTTGCCCGGTTGTTTATTGCGAGCCCTACGTCATGAACAGCCGCGAAGCTTTCGCGCGGATTCAGGCGGGCGATTACGAAGGCACGCGTAACATCAACGGCGTCGAGCGAAAGAGCATTTTCCGAGAATACGCCGACAGCGTGGCGGAAGGACTAAGTGAATATTATTCGAACGCAAGAAAAAGTAGGGGCGACTGACCTCAATCGCCCGCTAATGCCAATCCGGCTCGGATCGGTTCGGTGAACCGCCCTACCTAGAGAGCTTCCACCGCCTCGCGAATATCTTCCAGCGTTACCTCATCCGACAACTGTGCTGACCCGATTTTCGATGTAACCACGAAACGAATTTTCCCGCCGTGGAATTTTTTGTCGAACGGAACCGCCTCGAGAATTTTTGCGCGCGTAAAATTCGGCGGCAAGAGCGTTGGCAATCCAAACGTGTTTAGAAGATCGATAATTGCGTCTCGCTGTTCGCTCGGGAGTCCGGCTTTTTTCATCGACACCGCGCAGGCTGTTACAATTCCGAGACTGACGGCTTCTCCGTGCAGAAATTCCCGATAATTGCCGGCGCGCTCGATCGCGTGTCCGACTGTGTGACCGAAGTTCAACAGCGCGCGTTCGCCGGTCCGGTCGAGTTCGTCTTTGGCAACGACTCCGGATTTAATTTCGATGTTGCGGCGGATGAGCGGCGCAAGATCGATAGTCTTAAGATCGACATGTTGCAATTCACGGAACATTTCCGGGTCCGCGATGATGGCGTGTTTGATTATTTCGGCGAACCCCTGATTGAATTCGCGCTGCGGCAGCGTTTTTAGAAGATCGACATCTGCAATCACGAGCGCGGGATGATGAACGGCGCCGATCAGATTTTTCCCGGCATTGGTGTTCACGCCTGTTTTGCCGCCGATGGAACTGTCCACCATCGCTAGCAGCGTGGTCGGAATCTGCACATGCGGGATACCGCGCTGAAAAATGGCGGCGGCGAAACCAGCGAGATCGCCCACCACTCCGCCGCCGAGCGCGACCACAAACGATTGTCGATCCAAACCAGCGGCGATCATCTGTTCGCAGATCGCGCTCGCTTGCTCGAGCGTCTTCGACTTTTCGCCCGGCGGAATAATTACGAGGCTCGGGGCGAATTTTTCGCGTCGCAAACTTTCATTCACGCGCTCGGCGAGAAGCTTCGCCACATTCTCATCCGCCACAATTGCGCACCGTTTGCCGGTTAACGTTTTCGCAATTGTCGATCCAAGTGAATCGAGCAAGCCCGAGCCGACAATTGCGTCGTAAGAGCGATCGCCGGCGCGAATCTTAACGGCCGTCACGGTGCCGCCGGATCCCAACGCTGAGGAGCTTTCTCGTCGCCGGTTTTGGTTGTGGCATTAATGAATTGTGACCACTGCATGTTTTCAACGTGCAGATCAGCCATGCAGGCATCAATTCGTTTGCGATTGTTATGTGTTCCGCCCGTTGCAGCGCCGCCTGGCGTGCTCGTTTGTTTATCTACTGTCACTAGCGCTGTTGCTGTGCCTTGGAATGTTACGTTCGAGCCGGATGCTTGTGCTGGCGCAAAAAGGATGAAGAGCGTTGGGTTGGTGATTTTGTCTGATAAAAGCGGTGCGGCGCTTGATTTTGCGTTGGCATTAAATGCGTAACTAATGGGTGCTGTGGCGTCCGTTTCGGATGGTGAGCGCTTATCGAACGGCGACTGAAAAATTTTCCAGGCGGCGAGATATTTTGGGTGGAGGGATTGCATCCAGTTATCAGTTGGCAGAAAAAACGCGCTGTCGTTATCGTTCAAATACATCTGCGTAGCCAGGCCGATCTGGCGCAGATTGTTTAAATCTTGCGTCGCGCGCGCGCGCTCCTGAATGCCGGTGAAGACCGGGTAGGCAAAGGAGGCGACAATCGCGATGATGGTGATGACAACGAGCAGTTCGATGAGGGTGAATCCGAGGGAAGATTTTCTCTGCATTGGCTTATCGATGTAACCTATTGATTCCGGCTCGGCGATGAAAGTGAAAACCTTCGTTGCGAGTTCACTTGACAAAGCGGCCTTCGATCTTGTGTATGTAAGTCATGCCTGAACCCGACGATCAGAGTCCGCCGCCTGCTCCAAGTCCGGGACCGGCGCCCAGCACCGATCCTTCCTCAATGGATTTACCGCCGAACGTGGCCGCGGCCATCGCCTGTATCCCGCTGGTTGGTGGAATCATCTTTTACATTTTGGAGAAACGGAACAGTTTCGTTCGGTTTTACGCCATGCAGTCGATCATCTTCGGCATCGCCTGGTTCGTCTTCAATATCGTCTCTGCTGTCATTCACGCCGTTTTCGGAGCAATTCCCGCGATCGGCGGCATCCTAGTATTTTTCTGGGCGATCATTGCCGCCCTCGTTCACGTCGCGTTTATCGTTCTGTGGATCATCGCGACCGTGAAAGCGTTCACCGGTGTGCGCTGGGAGATTCCATACGTGGGGCCGATGGCGCGCAAACAGGTGGAAACCGGGACGCCGACTTAAGCGGATCAGCGCCCGAGCAGTTTCACGACGACTTCAGTTAAAACCAGCTCGTGGTCGAGCTGCGTCGTGACGAGCTGAAGATTCGCCTGTAAACAGGCTTCCATTCCTTCGACCAACTGTTTGGTTTCGAAGCGGTGTGCATTCTGCGCCGCGATCCCCAGGATATAGGCGTTGATCGAGCCGTCTTTTTTCCGCGGTAAATGTTCGGTCGCGACTGCTGGCAATCGATTGAGCGACGAAATGAAATGGAATGGCGCGTACGGACGCGAAAGGCGATGTCGCTCCATCAGATCCTTTGCCAGAAGTAAATTCCGCACGGTCGGCAGGATCGCGACCAGCAGAATGCCGATGGCGGTTTCGCCCTGATCCAATAATCGCCTGACCAGTTCGAGCGCGCGTTCCAGATCGCGCTCCGCCAATGCGTTGCTTAGATCGAAAATAACACCGGCGCGCGTGAGCGGTACCAG
>Ga0209526_10003500_pt1 | contig 10699 bp, 4 predicted proteins | sample JacPinW_OM2H0_M1_FD_188566 | JGI IMG/M metagenome (GOLD analysis project Ga0209526, IMG submission 188566) | Forest soil microbial communities from Algoma, Ontario, Canada - Jack Pine, Ontario site 1_JW_OM2H0_M1 (SPAdes) (version 2) | ecosystem: Environmental > Terrestrial > Soil > Boreal... | reverse complement strand
CCCGCCGTTCACGATGATCAAGTCGCCTGGGGTAGCGGCATCGATCGCTTTCTGAATGGCATCGTTGGTGGCATTCTCCCCGTTCACATAAGTGGGAGGTTTACCGCCGACGGTCACCGTGACCGCGTCGATGGACGATTGTCCGTTGGCGGTCGTAATTCGCAGCTGACCACAGCTGGCATGTCGCTGGCCCCTTTGCTGCAGTACGCAGTGACCGGCTTCGGCGGGCACGGCGACTTTAATTGTTGTGTCGCTCCAACTCTGGATGGTCGCGAGTACGCCGTCGATATTGACTTGACCCGCGGTGCTTCCGAAGCCGTAGTGGCGAGTGATGAACTTCTGGTTATAGGGGAAAGTGCTGGCCGCAGGACCCGAATACGCATGGTTGGGCACACTTTGGTTGCCCAGAGCTGTAATCGTCAGCGTGTGGCCGGGTGCGCTTACCCAAGGGCCGGGGCCGTCCCCGTCCGCTCGGAGGATTTCCGGGGTGCCGTCCGGATAATTGCAGTCCGGCGGGTTGTATCCATTGGCGAAAGCCGCCGTGGGCACCACCGGCGTATCCATGTAGGCAGTGTCGGCCGGCATGAACGGCCACTCGTAGCAGAAGTTGCTGTAGTTCGGGTTGAAGCTGGGGTCAGTGATCAAGCTGCCCGCTGTCGCACCCGGAATCGGACCCGGGTCGTTCATGCAGGTGAGCATCGTGCCGGGCGCGTAGCCGGTCGGATTCGGCGGGTTGACCTGCCAGGTCGAGAACACCAATCCGTTGTAGATGCCCCACTGGTCGGAGTAGACGCGGGAAACTTCCACCCCGTCATAGTCCTTGATGGCAACCGGCACGTTGGTCACGGCAAATTTCTCACCGAATGCGGGTGAGTTCGGATCGAATTCGGACGCGAAGTCGTCCGTTATGAATCCGGTAAAGTGAGAGGCAGCCGGCGTCTTCGTCCAGACGAAGAAGTCGGTTTGCGCCTGCATCTGGTCATTGAGTGTGATTTCCTTGCGGTCACACAGGTGACGGAGCGCGCCCGCGAACGGCGCCACTTCTCCCGATTCCGGCGACGCGCTCATGAAATCCGGGACGACCCGTAGTTGGCCAACGCAAGGAGCTGGCATCACCTGGAGTCCCCCGGGTCCAAAGCCACCAATGTTGAAAGTCCGCCCGAAGTCGGTGGTCGGATTCGTGCAGCCACCGCCACTTCCGTAACAGCCGTTGGTATTGTTGACGGTCGCCTGGTCGGGCACGATGAAAATGTTGCTCATGCCGGCGAACTGCTGCGTCACGGGCGCGATGAAATTGTCGCCGATGAGGATGTTCTTGTCCTCTTCCTTGACGATCTCGTAGTTCGGAGGGGTGACGGCCTCGACCACGTACGTGCCCGGTGGCAGAACTGTCGGCGCCGCGCCGGTGTGCACGGCGGCGCTCAAGGCGGGGTTAGCTACCGTAGCGCACTTGATTGTCTGCCCCGATGCCGAGGTGAACGTGCCGCCGGCGTTGGCCGCGCAGTACGCGCTCGGGAACCGATACAAGCCATCGTAGGGCGCCGGTTGGATCTGATTGAGGTTGTGATAGCCGTCGTAGCACTTGTACTGCGAGTTGCTCGGCAGGGCGGTCGCCGGGGACAGGTGATTGGGAGTGCCCGCCAGCGTGTAGCTGTAGAACGGATCGCCGGGATCCTGGCCGGGGCAGCTCATATTCGGCAAGCCGCTCGCGCTGAAGCCCTGCGCCCAGTTGTCCCAGCTGGAGGTTGTGGTGGTGTCAATCAGGGTTAGGGTTTGCGTCCCGTCAGGACCTGTGCCTTCCTGGTAGAGGTTGATGGTAACGCCGGGAACGAGCGGTTCCCAAAGATTCTGGAACAGCTGTCCCGGATCGTCAAAGGGTCGGGTCGAATTGTAGACCACGTGACCGCGGATGCCGCCGGTCTCTCCCGGGACATACGGCAGCTTACCCCAGTCAATCATGTTGAACTGACCAACGCCGCCCTGCCAGCCTTCGGTCACGACCGAGCCGGGATCGATTCGGCCAGTCGAGCCGCCGGGGCCGCCGCCAGTGGGATTAGTTCTCAAATTCGCGTCGGTACACTCGGCCTTGCCGCAGTACACCGCGCCGGGCACGCGTAGATTCGTGGGAACCGCGAAGGCCTCTTTTGAGTTCAGGACTCCCTGGTAGGCACCCGTGATACCGTTTCCGGGCGTATAGCCGCCACTCGCGGGACCGTCGACCTGCCCGCCGGCGTCGTTGACCACATGCACACCGGTACTGCGGAAGCGCGTGTTGTCGGACTCGGTTACATACCAGTTAAAGAGCGGGAAGGTTTCGTCGAAGTGAGTATTACCGTCTATATCGGTGAGCATGCTGTTGTTGAACTTGCCGTTCCGCATCCGCACTCGGGTCGGAACCTGAAGCAACCCAGGCTCGCCGGGATCCCGGATGCCGTTCCCGTTCAAGTCCATGTACGTGTTCGCCCACAGGTGCGTCTGCCAGGTGAAGGCCGAGTACGTGAGATTGAGGGTCTGCCCGCCCTTGACGTTCACCGCTTTGCTGGAACCGTCCACGATCAGGTCGAGCCACTGGTCGAACACCACGAGTCCCCAGTTCCCATCTGGAATACCGGTAAACGTGAAGTTGCCATCCTGATCGCACTTGGCGAAGGCGAACGTTCCGGCGTCCGGTTCGCCCAGAGACGCGTAGCAGGTGGTGTAATTCAGCGGCGCGTAATTCCCCGGGTTCCCCTGCGGGAAGACGCCGCTGCTGAACAGCTGCTCGCTCGGCGAGCGGGCCTGGTGCATGTTGACAACCTGGCCCTTGACCGTGTTGTTGCACGGCGGAGGAGTGGGATTTGTAGCGCTGGCCGTGCAGATTTCCGGCAACCGCGAGTTGATGATCTTGGGGTTGGCCATCCCCATGAACACGTGGTATCCGCCGGGTCCGTATTCCTGGAAGTAGGACGGCTCCTTCATCTTGACGAAGGAGTCCAGGAAGTGAGTGCCATCCAGCGTGTTGGTCTGGAGCCATTCCTCGCCATTCGCTTCCCGCCTGGCTCCGGGGTGCACGATGATGCCAAACCTCCCGGGCATGAGGTTCTTGATGATCGCCTGACCCACCAGCGGGGACCGCGTTATGCCATCAGACTCAAACGCCGGGCAGACCACGATAGTGCCGACCGGGGGAGGCGTACCCGCACCACCACCACCGCCAGCGCTGCTGGGGGTGTTCTGGTAGGCGTTGGAGATGGGACAGGCATCCAGGCCGGTGTTAGGATCCCGCATGCCATTCAAAGAGTTGGTCAACGGCATGTTGAACATGTCGTAGGTCATTTGCCCGGTGGCGTCGCCCGCGCCGCCCGCGTCGTCCCAGAGTTGCACATTGAAATCCCCCAGGCCCACCTCGTGCACCGGGTACATGTCCGGTCCTCCACCCGGGTCCGGCTCCCCGTTGAGCGGCCAGTCATCCTCGAAGACAAAGACGGTGACGGTGGCCGTAGGCAGTGGGTTGGGTTCCACATTCACCGTCACCGAGGCCGGCAGAGTGCATGCCACGGCCGTGCCAGAACCGGAAGAAGTGCACCGCGGCGCAATGGGCGTGCCTCCCATGGTGTGTCCACAATTGGAAGGGATGGACTGCCCCGTGGCGGTTGTCGCGGCAACACAACCGCCCGCTGCCGTGGGATCCGAGACGTTGCCTGTGTTGAACGAGTTTGCCGCGTCGCCCGGCAGAATCGAAATGTAGTAATACACCGGGTTGCCATTGGCGTCTGTTGCCGGCAGATTCACATTGCCGGGCAATGTTGCGGGCAGATACGCCGCGGCGCCTGCGCCAGCCGGTGCGCACACCCCGCCGTCGCACACGGCCGGCACGTGCGCTCCCGATGCCGGGTTATAAACGGTCTGAGCTCTCTCGCAACTCTGCGGCCCGGTGCAGCCGACTGCCACCACCGGCATGTAGCTGGTGTGGAAGTTTGTGCCCAGGGTCGGCGGCACTCCGGACGGGCAATAGGCCGGCTTGCTCCCACCAGCGCCATTTTGCTGGCAAGCGGGGTCGATGTGGAACGTGCGGTCTTCCTCGATGATCCACTTATAATCCGTTACCGCAGCCTTGCTCTTCGCATCCTGTACATTTACGACCAGCCCGCTGCCCGCCTGGAAGGTCAGAGTAACGGTCGCCTGGTTGCTGACCGACTTCTCCGAATTGACAGCCACGTAAGTGAAGGTCGCCGTAGTGCTTCCCGTCGTGGGTGGTGATGCCAACGTGGCGGTGAAGGAGCCATCGGGCTTCAGACTGATCGTGGCTCCCCCGGCCGATATCGTCTGTGGTGCCGTGGGACAACTGGTGGTGCCTACCGGCGCCGCACACAATGGGTAATGGTTCGGATCAAGGTCGTTGCCCAGCACACCCGGGGCGGCGACGCGCACAAGATTCGATATGTTGGTCGCGTAGGCATCGTTATTGGCCACTGGCTTATTCGCCAGCGTGGGCGAGAGGCTGATGGTCGCCGTGCCGCTCACAGCGGTATTGCCGTTCGCATAAAACGTGAACGTGCCTCCGCAAGTCGTGTTGCTCGCAGGCTGCGTATAGACGAAGGTGCCGTTGGGATTCAGCGTGAGTGAGCCACCACCGAAGGAAGTCAGGGTATTGTTGGGTGGATTGCCCGTCAGTGTTACACCGTACGCGTTCACGGCGTTCCCAAGTACGCCCTTCCCAGGGTCCGACACCATCAGGCTTACGCCCGGTACGCAGTAGTAGGCCGAACCATTTACCTTGGGGACGGCTGCGGTCGTGGCCGCGCCGCCTGCCACCTGCAAAATCGTGTGCATGCCGCCATCGCGCGCGCCATCGGTCGAAAGGCTCAGGTCGCGGGAATACACATGGTAGTTGGCGGCAGTAAACGCAGTAGGAGCGGTCGTGGCCGTGGCGTTGCTCGCAGGACTGACCATCACGTCGTAGACCTTGCCGGCGGGCAGGAATACCTCGCTTTGCACTCTGGCGTTCAGCGCCTGCGGTGTCTTGGTGGCTCCTATCGCGACATCCGAAAGCACAGTTCCGTCTTCCGCAATCAGCGACATTGTCAGTCCGGTGACGGAAGGAACGTGCATGTGCGATCCAGCGTTCACAAAGCGCAGCAGCACGCGGCCGGTCGCAGCTGCCGTCGCGACCGGAGCCGCTGCTGACACCGGCGCCGTTTTGTCGAATGACTTTCCGTTAGTCAGAAAGTACATCGGGGCATAGTTGACAGCCGCCGGGTAACAGGTGTGCGCCGTTCCGCAGGCGGGCGTCCACTTTGTCGTCGCCGCCGTGGGGGAAATTGCGCCAGTGCAGGTTCCGGTCCCCGGCGTGGCCGTCGGGCACCCCGCCGACGTTTCCAGGAATTGCTCCACCGCTGCGTTCTGCGCCGGGTCGATTTCGCTCAGCAACAACGGGACGCTGGCGTCGTAATTGATCGTGTAGGCCGTCCCGGTCGGCGCGGCACCAGTAGCGGCCGTCCCGGAGTAGGCTGTCCCGGGCCCGAGCGCACTGCCGCCCGCAGCGCTCGGTGTGTAGACAACCAGCACTCCATACAAGCCCATCGGCCCCTGAATGGACGGATAAGTTCCTGACTCAACCAGATAGGTTCCGGGCTTTAGTGCGGGCCAGTTATACGTCTGCACCCCGGTGCCGGCTACCGCTTCCGGTACGAAGGATCTAACGCGTGCCCCCTGCGCAGGAGGCATGAACGTAGCGCCGCCTTGGATTGGCCAAGTGGCCGAGCTCTGTCCTTGATGAGCGCCATCGGTTCGCGGCCCGCTCTCTCTGGCCGGAGTTCCCAGCCCGCCGCCCAGTTGCCCGATGATGGTCAGGGAACTTTCGACGGGCAGCGTGTTCGTCAGGGTGATGGTCAGGCTGGCGGTGGTGGCGCCAGGCGCCAACGGCACGGCGATCAGCGGCGGTTGCCAGACCGTAGCCGTCTGCGCCGACCCGTTCAGCGCCGTGCAGGTTGCAGGAGCCACCGCTGCGCCGCAGGTCCAGCCCCACATCGGCACGAGGCCGCCATCCGGCAGCGTCGTGGTCTGACGAGACGCCGTCAGGTTGAGCGACGCCTGCGCATGCACAACCGCGGCGACCGACAACATCGTCCCCGCGAGCAGAGCGGTCGTGAGGTATGGTTTGATAGTTCGCATGTTGTGCTCCCAGCCACTCACAGCGTTTCGTCGATGTACCAGACCGGAGGATCGACCAGCATCATCATCAACATCCCACCGGGAAACACGTCGTTGGTGGTAATCTCGCGCTCGTTATGCGAGTGCCACATGAAGGCGATGCCGGATTCAGCTGGCGGGTTCTGCAGCGCGCCAGCGGGCGGTAGCGGCGTGGGTCCGCGGCTGCGTGTCACAGCTTGGGGACCCAGATAGGGCGTGCCGTTGTACCACAGACCGTTGGTCGCGACTAACGGGTCAAACAGCGTTGCCGGACCGCCGCTCGCCACGCTGCCCACGGGGTTGGTCTCCAGCGGGTGATTGTGATCGGCGCACCACTCATAGTAGTTTGGCGAGCTGGCGCTGGCGCCGCTGGCAGTTGTGTAGTAGCCATTCGCATCCGGGATGCACGCTGGATTGCCTGCGTTACCCGGTGTGTGCCCGTAAATGTCCCAGCCGAGTCCTTTGCCCGACCAATAGAAAATCCCATCCTCCGCCTGCCCCGGAGTGGTGTCAGTGTTGAATTCCATCCTCCCGCCGAGCTTCGCCGCATCGGTCTGACTCAGGATCAGGTTGCCGTCACGCGCCAGAATCCGCACGTGGTTGCCGTGCTCGTGAAAGGGATGCTGCCAGTGACCCTGCCCAACGATGCGGACCAGCACCTGATCCCCGGGGTGCATGTGGGGATTGGCGTTGTAGGGCTGGTTGGGGTAATTGGGTGCGTAGGACGCATCCATGTTGTCCGGCATGGAGCGCCCGTTGATCAGGAAGTACGCGGGATGGTAAGAGCCGGTGTTCACATCGAGCACGGTCGGACACGGACTGGCGGGAGTTGCCGAACAGCTTGCGATTGCTTGTATCTGGGCCTCCGCTGCTCTGTGGATTGCCGGATCCAGTTCCATCCACTGCGTCAGGTATTCGCGGTCATAACAAGTCGCGGCGTGGTCGTAAGCCGACGGAGCCAGCCGGTAATCAACGCCCGGATTCCCGGCACCCAGGCGCTGCGCTACGTCGTTCCCGATTGCGGAACATGCGGCTGGACGAGTGGCGGGCCTGACCACAACGGCCCCATACAGGCCCATCTCCACCTGCAAGTCCGTCTGGGTTCCGCTCAAGTAATCGTGAGTGCCGGGTGTGGTCGCCAGCAACGTGTACGTGACCGCGCCTCCGGGAGCCGCTTCCTGCGTCAGCAAACCAGGCACACCACCACTCACGCTCACCAACGTAAGACCAGGAAAAAGCAGCGAAGTATTTCCCACAGCCGCCGGCAGCTTGTTGGTCAGCGTCACGGTGAACGGCACATTCTCGGTGACCACCAGCGTGGGCGCCGGAACCTGCATCGCGGGGCAAAAAGCGCCCGTGGAATAAGGCACAAATGAGGGGCTGGAACCCGCCGCGCATCCGTAACCCCAGGAGTAGATCGATGCGCCGTCCGGCTGCGTGATGTGACCCTGGGTGGCAACCAGATTGAATGTGCCTGCGGTGCCGGTGCCTGTGATGCCGGGCACCGCCGCTTGGGCTGTTCCCGTGAACAACAAGGCCAACGCTGCCACCATCGGGGCACAGACCAGCCCTGCCGGGACACTCTTGGTGTTCTCATTCATATGATTCATCGCTACCTTCTCCTACTTAACGACCACTTCCGTCATCAGACCGCCGAAGTTCTCGGCGTCGTTCGACAGGTGGTCGAGATTCGGCGTGTAGAGGAAGTAAGTACCCGGAGCAATCCCGGTGCTATCGAGAATCACGTCCAGCGACTCTCCACCACCCAGCGTGATGGAGTTGGTCGTGACGTACAGATTGTTGCCCGCCTGATCGCGCAGCAGCTTGGCGTTGAATCCCACCAGTTTCATCGGAATCCCCAGCGACGCCAGGGTCTGATATTCGGTGACATCCAGATCGGCGATTCGCAGTAGCGCGCGCTGTCCCGTGCCACCGGGTCCACCGTGGCTATCGAGCGTAATCAGAGTGGGCAGCGGCTGCGAGAATCGTGTCCGGCCATCGGAGTCCTCGGTCCCTATCGCTCCAGGAGTCACGGTGTCCGGATAGCTGCGGCCATTCAACAGGAAGTACTTGTCCTTCATGTCCGCAAAACCTTCCGGATTGAAAGTCATGCCGACAAAGTGAAAGTTGGGATCAAAGCCGTGAATTTGGACGGGAACGTCGATGTCATACCGCGTCGAGCCGTCACCGTCATCGTAGGCGTATTTGTAGCCCGCTGCGTGTGTGAACCCGGTGTTTATCGCCGGCTGTGGCGTCGAGCACAGGATGTCCGGAGTAATCGTGCCGTTGCTGTTTCCTGAATCGAGGCACGCGGTCCGCAGGTCCTGCTGATACCACGTGGTGGATGCGGTGTAGAGTGAGGTGCCGGCCGGCACGCGGTTCTGCCGCGGGCGCACATAGAGCTGCCCGACCATGCCCATCTGCAAGTGTTCGGGCGGAGTGATGTGGCAGTGCCAGAAATACGTGCCAGCGTCCGGAGCGAGATAGTAATACGTTGCACTTGCACTGATGTTGATAGCCCAACTCGCGTCCGGCACGCCGTCATAGAAGGAAGACGCGTTCGGATAGCCGTGAAAGTGAACGGTGTGCGTCTCGAACAGGTCGGGACGCATGATCATGCCGACGTTGCTGAGGGTGAGAAAGAATTCGTCATCCTCATCGAAGGCGAACAGCGGCGCAGGAATGTTTCCGTTCATCACCCCAACGGTCATGATGGTGGCGGGATCGGTGATCGCGCCGTTCACGCTCGTGGCGCGCGCCGGGTTATACGTGGGATCGGTGATGTTGGTGCCAGTAATCCCAGCCGCTCCAGCGCTGGCGCAGCTAGCGGGAGCTGCCGGCCCGCACACGCTGGGAAGAGTCGGGCTGTTGTAATAGTTATTGAAATCGGCGGCGAACAGGGTTCCGGGCTGCCCGTGCTGGATCAGGTCAGTGCCGGACAGCGGGCCGAAGGCAAACATGAACGTCTGGTTTCCGTCGGCTTCCGTCATGTAGCCATCGCCGCCGGAAATTTCCTGGCATTTGACCGCGCCGCCATTCAGCGTGTACGTCAACGCAACTCCCCCCACAGTCGCATTGGTCACCATCGGGCCCTGGTAGGCAGGCTCTGCTGCCTCTGTCAAAGGCACCGCGAGATTGGAATTACTAATCGCTGCGGGATGAAGCGGCGTGGTGCTGGGGCACTGGACCATGAAGGACTGGGCGCCGGCCGGCAACGTGAAGAGGACCAAGATCAGCGCCGCGAAACCGCGGCACAGTAACTGGCTGCTGAGCATACGACCCCCAACGAGACCTGTTGGCACTGCCTGCGAGACCTGTGAAAGCAGTTGGGAACTCGGGCGGGAACATAAAACTGCAGCGGCCGAAGGACACTGCCGTCAATGCCCCAGGCGGGGGGTGATCAAACCCCTTATCTCCTCTACTCCTCTACCGCAACTCCCTACCCCTGGCGGCCACCGGACTCCCCCACTTGTGGCGGCCTGAAATCCGTGGATCGCAAGACGATCCGCCGCTACGAGCGGTACGCGTATTCCCCCGGGGTGGCCACCGGCTCTGACGCGGGCGGCAGCGGGTAATGGACCGGATGAAAATGGGTGAAATCCCCCTGTATGGACTTCTTGTTCAAGTGATACCGACCCCGAATACGTTCAGGCGGCCACCCAACACGTCCCCTCGCTCGCGAAGAAGCGCATTACGCCGCACACCTGGACAGCGTAGGGGTGCAACTCATCGCCGCGGGTGTCGATGTAACCGTTTGTCCGAAACTGGCACGAGCCAATCTGGAGACCAAGCGAAAAGCGCCTGCCGACAGAAATAGGCAGGCGCGCTGGTTCCTTCCCATTATGGGAGGCTTCTGATTAGGCGAGGAGGCGCAGTGGACTGCCGCCAAAGTAGTGTGGACGGCCGATCAGTTGAAGCTTAGGGAACGTGAGAGGCTCACGTTTCGAAAATTGCTTTTGTGGGACGTTGAGCGCTATTGCACGACCAGCCCGCTGAGCTTGACGGGCCCGATGACGATATCCACCTTGTCGCCGCGCTTGACCAGCTTGCCGGGGTTGTGAAACACCATCCAGTACTCCTTGCCGCCCACCGGTGGCGCGACTTGTCGCAGCGAGCCGATGTTTTCCATCGCAGGCACGGCAAGTTTGGTGCCGGTGCGCTGGTCGGTCAGGACGGGTGAGGCCTTCTTGTCGTTCAGCCGCGCGGCCTTGCTCGGATCGAGCACGCGGTAACGAAATTCCAGTGATTGACCGGAGGAAGTGGAGCGAACCTGCAGATGATCGACGCCATAGTAGCGCGCGTAGTACATCTCGCCGCGCTGGCTGTGCGGTATTTCGTGAACCGCCGCACGGGGCGCGCTGGCGGCCGGAGCCGCGGGCTGCGCCGCTGCGGTCGCGGCGATGATCGCGAGAGCAAGCAGTCCCACGACGTGCATCTTCCTGGGAACCGACTGCGATACGCGACGACTGTCCATGGTCTTAAGATTCTAGTGCACGGGGTGTATCCGCGTCACCTGCGCAAGCTGGCG
>Ga0209526_10003499_pt1 | contig 10701 bp, 8 predicted proteins | sample JacPinW_OM2H0_M1_FD_188566 | JGI IMG/M metagenome (GOLD analysis project Ga0209526, IMG submission 188566) | Forest soil microbial communities from Algoma, Ontario, Canada - Jack Pine, Ontario site 1_JW_OM2H0_M1 (SPAdes) (version 2) | ecosystem: Environmental > Terrestrial > Soil > Boreal... | reverse complement strand
GTGGCTTCGCTCCTCAGAGCATCCGCGTCCGCTTATGAGGATTTTGAGCTTGATGCCATTCCGGTGATCGCTGAGGAAATCGCCGCGCCCGCCCTGCTGCAACTGGGAGGAGAGTTCCTCCGGCACTATTGCCAGGGGACGTGGCTGCAGCAGGGGCAGCTGCGCTTCTACCGTCACATTGATGCCTTCTACTCAAGGCTCCTCGCGCGTGCAGAAAAGCATGCGATGCAGCCAAGTCTTATCGGGCAGGAGCACTGATGAGCCAAGTTAGGCCGATCGACTACATCATGGAAGACCCGCGCGAGGCATTGCGCCTTGAGCTCAAGGTCGATCCCGTTGCATGGGTGCAAAAGTATCTGGCGCACCGAGTGTGCCCGGGCGCGGAGGTCCTTTCCGTGGGATGCGGTCCGGGCGTGATTTTGCGCTCGGTCGCCAATCTGGATTCATCCATCAGGGCAACAGGAATTGACCTCAGCAGTGACCGCTTGCAGCAGGCGAGGGAGAGAAATCGCGATAATTCGCGCTTGCAATTTGTTTGCGGCGATGCGCAGTCGATGGAGTTTCAGTCCGATCGTTTCGACCTGGTGTACTGCCGGATGTTGCTGCAATACCTGAAGGAAAAAGAACGGGCCGTGTGTGAAATGGCGAGGGTTTGCAAGCCCGGGGGAACCGTATTGCTGCAGGACTTGGACGGACAACTCTTGTGGCATTACCCGGAAGACCCCTCCGTACAGCGAACCCTCGAAAAAGTTGTTGCAGCTCTGGGTGCCACGGGCTTTGACCCATTCGTCGGCAGGAAGCTCTTCTGGCTGGCGCGAAATGCCGGACTTACGAATATCGATGTTCAACCCGAGTGCTATCACTTAATCGCGGGCGAAGCTGATCCGCACATCTTGAAGCAGTGGGAGTTGAAGCTGGAGATTGCGAGACCGCAGATGTCCCGGGTGCTCGGCAGTGAAAGCGAAGCCAGGAAACAGTCGCAAGCCTTTCTCGACTTTATTCGCCGGCCAGACACGCTTACCTATTCGACTGTCTTCACGGTGACAGGGGAGAAGCCTCTATGACATTGAGCTTCTCACAAAGTGCAAAAACGATTTTCGCTTGCGGACGTTCTCGTCATCAGTTCGGGATATTTCTGGGGATGTACTTCAAGGCTTGCGGGGTAAACGGGCCACGATTTGGATTAGGCGAATAGCTTAATCCTGATTGTCGAGATTGCGTATCTGGGGTGCGTACATGAATGACGGAAAGAATCGAAATCGCCTGGAACGGGGATGGGCCTCATTCCGAATCTCCGAGACGGTTGAGCGTGGGGAATCGCGCTCTCGTCTCACTGACGATCTTCAAGAAGGGAAATCAAATATGTTGTTCGATCGCAACCACAAGACTGGCCCGGCAATGAGGGCCAGGAAAATTGTCTTAGCCACATTCCTTTCTGCACTACTGGCGGGCAACGCGATAGCCCAGGATCAAAAAAGTGTTCCCGACGTTACGGCGATGAGCATGGAAGACCTGATGAATATGCAGGTGACGTCCGTGTCCAAGCGCACCCAAAAGGTGGCAGACGCCGCCGCCGCGATTTTCGTGATCACGCAAGAAGACATCCGGCGTTCGGGAGCGACCAGCATTCCTGAAGCATTGCGGCTGGCACCGGGTCTTGAAGTGGCCCGGATCGATGAGAACAAGTGGGCTATCGGGTCACGCGGGTTCAACGGACGATTCGACAATAAGCTGCTGGTTCTGATCGACGGCCGAAGCGTCTACACGCCTCTATTTTCTGGCGTGTACTGGAATATCCAGGACGTGTTGCTTGAGGATATTGATCGGATCGAAGTGATTCGCGGTCCGGGAGCAACGCTGTGGGGCGCCAATGCGGTGGATGGCGTCATCAACATCATCACCAAACCGGCTGCGTCCACACAGTCCGGCATTATTACAGCTGGAGGCGGAACTGAAGAGAGAGGGGCTGGCGGCGCCCGCTACGGATCTAAAATTGGAGACGATACCCACTACAGAATTTATGGAAAGTACTTCGATTGGGGCCCATCCAATTACGCTTCGGGCGCAACCGCGCATGACGGTTGGGATGCTATTCGCGGTGGGTTTCGAGCAGATTGGACGCCCGCTGGAGCCAATTCCTTAACCGTACAGGGAGACATTTACCGGAGCCATTACGATGAAACGTTGACTGTCCCTTCCTTGTCTGCTCCCTATTCAAACACCTTCCCCAACAATGGGGAATATAGCGGGGGCAACATCCTGGCGCGCTGGAATCACACGACCGAAGGCGGCTCGATGTCCTTGCAGGCGTATTACGACAATACAACTACCGTTGATCATTCCCTGTTCGAAGACCATCAAAACTTATTTGACATCGACTTCCAGGATAGCTTTCATGCCGGGAACCACCAACAATTTGTGTGGGGCCTCGGTTATCGATCTATCCTCGATGGAAACGACTCCAGCTTTACGGTTTCGCTCCAGCCGAATCACGTTAACTTAAATCAATTCAGCACCTTTCTTCAGGACGAGATCAGCCTGGTAGACAATCGTCTTCGGCTGACCGTCGGCTCAAAACTCGAGCACAACACTTTCACCGGACTTGAGGTTGAGCCCAATGCCAGGCTTCTGTGGGCCTTGACTCCAAACCAATCGGTTTGGACCGCCGTCTCACGGGCCGTCAGAACTCCGGCCTTAACCGAGGAGGGCCTGCGGCTAAATTCGCAAGTCGTACCTCCCGGAACTCCAGCGAACCCCTATCCGTTTCCCGCTGTGGTGGCGGTTTTCGGGAGTCATCAATTCGGTTCAGAAGACCTTCTCGCTTATGAATTCGGTTATCGAATGCAGGCAACGACCAACCTCTCGCTCGACATTGCAACTTTTTACAACAGCTACTCAAATCTTCGCTCTGCGGAGCCCGGTACACCTTTTGTAGAGGGCAGTCCTGCTCCGACCGATCTCGTCGTCCCCTTTGTCGCAGAAAACAAAATGAGCGGCGGGACCTACGGCCTTGAACTGTTTGCAGACTGGAAGGTGATTCCGAAGTGGAGGCTGTCGGGTTCATACAGCTATCTGCAAATGGACATACACAAAAACTCGGACAGTCAAGATCCGACCGCCGACATCCCGAACGGCTCAAGCCCGCGTCATCAATGGTATTTGAGGTCTTCCGTCGATTTGCCCAAACATTTTGACGAAGACACGACGCTTCGATTCGTGGACCACCTTTCAGGGCTTAATTTGCCCGGCTACTACTCGTTGGATGCGCACCTGGGCTGGAGGCCGGAGAGGAATCTGGAATTCTCAATTGGCGGGCAAAACTTACTGAATAACCAACATTTGGAATTTTTGCCGGATTTCGTGAACACTTCCCCGACGGTTGTAAAGCGCAGCATTTTTGGAAGCATTACGGTTACCTTTTAGGTTGATTGCCAGGTGAGATCTCAGATTTTCATTTATAAGCGGGCGACAAATTTGATGTTCAGACGACTAGGAATTCTGATCATTGCGCTCAGCGTTTCGCTGAGTTGGGCTCCCGGGGTCCTTGCGCAGGACCGGGATTCGTCCAATTCCTCGGAATATCTGATCAAGGCAGGCTTTATTTTCAATTTTGCGAAATTTGTGGATTGGCCGCCGGGCACATTTGCCCAGCCTGATTCTCCCATCGTGATAGGCATTTTGGGTACAGATCCCTTCGGAGCGATCATCGATCAAATCGTCCAGGACAAGAAAATTGGTGGGCGGGGTTTTGTCGTCAAGCGGCTGAAGTGGGGAACGGATCTCAAGGATTTGAAAGAGTGCAAGATCTTGTTCGTGGGCGCTTCAGAAAGAGTCCACATCGATGAGTTGGTGCAGATTGTGAGGGGCTTGCCAATCCTGACGGTCGGCGAAACTCCCGGCTTTGCAGAGCATGGTGGCGTGATTCGATTGGTCCTCGAAGACAACAGGGTACGATTCGAGGTTAACGTTGATGCAGCGCGCCAGGCAGGCCTGACGATCAGCTCCAGACTGCTTACGCTGGCGAGAATCATCCAACAAGCCGCGGTGGATACGAGGAAGCCAGGATGATTCTCCAGAACCTATCCATCAAGCGGAAACTTACGCTCATTACGATGCTGACGAGCAGCCTCGCTCTGGTCCTATTCTCGGCCAGCTTTCTTATCTACGACCTGGTTTCATTCCGGCACCTCCTTAGTCAGGATCTGATGACCCAGGCAGAGATTATCGGGTACAACAGCGCGGGAGCGATGGAGTTCAAAGACGAGCCGGCTGCAACCGCAACTTTATCTGCTCTCACAGCAAAAGAAGACATCGTCACTGCCGTCTTATATAAGCCCGACGGAAAGATTTTTGCGCACTATTTTCGCAGTAACGCCACTCGTCCCTCCTATCTTCCTTCCCACTTGCAAGAGCAAAGCTACCGCTTTGAGGGAGGATACCTGGAGGTCTTTCACGATGTCACTCTGAATGGGGAACATCTTGGAACGCTATTTTTGCAGTCGGACTTGCGCCAGTGGAGTGAAAGGGCCAAGCGATACGCAAACATCCTCATTGTTTTCGTGCTGGTTTCCGGGTTGTTTGCATTCTTTGTTTCTTCGAAGCTTCAGGGATTCATTTCCAGGCCGATTCTGCATCTGGAAGACACCATGAGGATGGTTTCCGTAAATAAGAATTACGGAGTTCGGGCCGTCAAAACGTACGGTGACGAAATTGGAAGACTGATCGATGGATTCAATACGATGTTATCGGAAATCCAGCAGCGAGACACTGTACTGCAGAGCACGAACGGCGAACTGAAGACAAGGACGCAGGAGCTGGAAGAGGAAATCTTCCACCGCAAACAAACACAGGAAGAACTGCTGAATGCGAAGCACGCGGCCGAGGAAGCCAACCGTGCCAAGAGCACATTTCTCGCGAATATGAGCCACGAGCTGCGGACACCGCTGAACGCCATTATCGGGTACAGCGAAATGCTGGAGGAGGAAACCCGGGACTCAGGGAAGGTTGAAAACGTTCAGGACCTGAAGAAGATTCAATCAGCCGGCAAACATTTATTGGCGCTCATCAATGACGTGCTTGACCTTTCGAAGATTGAAGCCGGGAAAATGGGGCTCCACCTGGAGACCTTTGAGGTGGCACAGGTGATCGAGGAGATGGTGACAACTCTCCAGCCGGCAGCCGCGAAGAACGCCAACTCAATTGGCGTGCACGTTGAGGAGAACGTAAACGTGATGCGGGCGGATATTACAAAAGTACGGCAGATCCTGTTCAATCTGCTCAGTAACGCCTGCAAATTTACGGATCATGGCACCATCGCCCTGAACGTGGGCCAGATGAAGATAGAAGGGAAGAACTGGATTCAATTCCAGGTCAGCGACACTGGAATTGGAATCTCCGCAAAGCAGAAGGAGAACCTGTTTCAGGAGTTTGCCCAGGCAGATGCTTCGATTGCGCGGAAGTATGGCGGAACCGGTCTGGGACTCGCCATCACGCACCGATTTGTCCAGTTGATGAAAGGCAAAATCAGCGTCGAGAGCGAGGCCGGGCAGGGCGCAACCTTTACGGTGCAGCTGCCGGCTAACGTCGTTGTCGAGACAACTGAATCCGCACCGTCGGAGGGAACGAGCAATTCTTCGGTGACGTTGCCAGGAACCAAAACGGACCTGGACACGATTCTCGTGATAGACGACGACCCATCTGTCCGCGACCTGATGTCGCGCTTCCTGACGAAATTGGATTTCCATGTGGTTGCGGCCGCGAACGGAGAAGAAGGCTTCCGTCTCGCCAAGCAGATTCGTCCGCTGCTTATTACCCTCGACGTAGTCATGCCCGAATGCGATGGGTGGACCGTTCTGAACAGGCTGAAGAATGACTCTGACTTGGCGGAGATTCCCGTAATCATGGTCACCGTCGTGGACAACGAGGCCAGGGGGCTGGACTTGGGCGCCTCCAATTACCTTATTAAGCCGGTCCAGCGTGACCGTCTGGCAGTGCTGGTAGAAAAGCACCGGGTCGCACGATCTTCCACTATCACGGAGACCAGTTCGGTCCCCTTATATGTAGCAGATGGCCAGCCAGCTCACGAGACATCTAGAGCTAGAGTATCCAGGACTAGGAGAAATTAGCATGCCGACAATTCTGTTGGTCGAAGACAACGAAATGAACAGAGACATGCTGTCAAGACGGCTTCAACGCAAGGGTTATAGCGTCGTTACGGCGGAGGATGGCGAGAAGGGACTCTTGCTGGCACGTTCGGAAATGCCTGACCTCATTCTGATGGACATAAGTCTTCCGCTTATGGGTGGTTGGGAAGTAACTCGTCTCCTCAAGGCTGACGATGCCACTCGCCACATCCCCATCATCGCACTGACCGCGCACGCTTGGGTAACGGATCGCGAGAAGGCGATTGAGGCAGGGTGCGATGACTACGATACCAAACCGGTTGAATTTACACGCCTCAGTGAAAAGATTGAAAACTTGCTTGCGGTGAAGAAATGACGATAAACGTAAAGCCAAGCCGGCTACTCATCGTAGATGATAATGAAATGAACCGGGACATGCTTGCGCGCCGGCTGGCGCGCAAGGGCTACGTAATTGAACTTGCGGACAACGCGAAAGAATTGCTGGAACGTGTCAAGCGAGACGCTGTGGATCTGGTGTTGTTGGATATTGAGATGCCGGAAATCAGCGGTCTCGACGCCCTGAAAGCCCTGCGCGAGCACTATTCCGCGTCCGAACTGCCGATCATCATGGTCACGGCAAAAACGCAGAGCGACGACATTGTTGCAGCGCTGGATTTAGGGGCCAACGATTATTTGACGAAACCGATCGATTTTCCGGTCGCGGTGGCTCGGATAGGCACTCAGCTTTCACACAAACAGGCGCGGGAAGCATTGAAGGAAAGTGAAGAGCGCTATGCCCTGGCGGCTCGCGGTTCCAACGACGGCCTGTGGGACTGGAATCTCTCGCTCGACGTTGTGCATTTTTCCCCGCGTTGGAAGGCCATGTTGGGCTATCAGGAAGGAGAAATCAGGGCCAGCCCTGAAGAATGGTTTCACCGGATCCATGACGCGGATCGGGAGAGAGTCAAAGGAGAGATTGCCGCCCATCAAGAGGGGTTGACTCCTCATTTCGAAAGTGAACACCGCATGCTGCATAAGGATGGCAGCTTTCGCTGGATGCTCAGCCGCGGCGTCGCCGTCCATGACGCTTCCGGAAATGTTTTGCGCATGGCCGGATCACAGACCGACATAACCGAAGGAAAAGTCTCCGACCCACTGACGGGTTTACCCAATCGGCTGCTGTTTATTGACCGGGTAGGCCGGCTGGTGAAACAAGCGAAACGGCGAAAAGAACATCTGTTTGCGGTTCTCTTTTTGGACCTTGATGGGTTCAAGATGATCAACGATAGCATGGGCCATCTGATCGGGGATCAACTCCTGATAGGAGTAGCCAAACGATTGGAGAAGTGTTTGCGGTCAACGGATACAATCGCGCGGCTAGGGGAGTCCTTCACCATTGCGCGCCTAGGGGGAGATGAATTTACAGTTTTGCTCGACCACATTAAAGATCCGAGCGATGCCAAGCGCGCCGCGGACCGCATGATGAAGGCTCTCGTGCCGCCATTCATATTGGGTGGGAAAGAAGTGTTCACCTCCGTGAGCATCGGAATTGCCTTGAGCAACCCAGCCTATGAACAGCCGGAAGATATCCTGCGAGATGCCGACACGGCAATGTATCGGGCCAAGTCCTTGGGCAAGGCCCGTTATGAGGTCTTCGACGCGGATATGCGCGCCATTGTGATGGCGCGATTGCAATTGGAAACTGATCTACGCCACGCCCTCGAACGGGGAGAATTTCGCAATTTCTATCAACCGATTGTTGCTCTCGCTTCCGGAGAAATTGCGGGCTTTGAGGCTCTGTTACGATGGCAGCATCCAACTCGCGGCCTGCTCGGACCAATTGAATTTATCCCTGTTGCTGAGGAAACGGGCCTCATACGCGAGTTGGGCTGGTGGAATTTGCGGGAGGCCTGTCGACAGATCAGCGAATGGAGGGCAAGTTTAAGTGTCCATCCTCATCTAACAATTAGCGTCAATCTGTCCGCCAAGCAGTTTCTACAACCGAACCTGGTCGAAGACATTCGAAAGCTGTTGGGTGAACTCGCCCTTCCCCCGGACGTTTTGAAGCTGGAGATCACGGAAAGCACGGTGATGGCAGACCCCTCGGCAGCTGTGGAGATGTTGCAGCAAATCAAATCCCTGGGTATCCACCTGGCTATCGACGATTTCGGGACGGGATATTCTTCGCTGAGCTATCTGCATCGTTTTCCTCTCGACACATTGAAGATCGACCGCTCCTTCATCAGCGGCATGGGGGACGACGGAGAAGGTATGGAAATTGCACGGACCATTTTGCCCATGGCCAATAATCTTCAGTTAGACGTAGTTGCGGAGGGAGTAGAAACCCTTCAACAGGTTGCCTTGCTGAAAAAACTGCACTGCAAATATGGCCAGGGATTTTACTTTTCCAGGCCGTTGTCCGCCGAGGGGACCGAGGCATTATTGGCAGGAGGTTTGACGTGGCAAGCGGTCGAGCAAACCAAGTAGCTCAACAGATGTCAGCACAGGGAGAACACGAACGGAGAGTGCCCCTCGGCCGCAGCGCAAAAGCCTTAGCCGCTGAACTATATAACGTACTCTCCGCTCTCCAAATTTGTCGATAGATAAGCTCTTATGAAACTCGCTTGGCAAAACATCATTCACGATCGAGCCCGCTTCTCTGTAACTGTGCTTGGCGTGTCTTTTGCTGTATTCCTGATGGTTTTTCAAGGGAGTCTCTTGGTCGGCTTTTTGCGGGCAGCATCCAGGCTGATAGATGCCAGCGACTCCGACATCTGGATTACCGCGAGAGGAGTGCAGGCATTTGAGTTTGGAACTCCCATCGAAGGTCGAATCAGGGAGATGGCCGCCGGCGTCCCAGGCGTACTCGAAACGAGCCGAGTTTGCATGGCTTTTGCCGTGTACCGAACACCAAACGGAAAGCAACAGGTTGTGGCTCTGGTTGGCGCGGATTCCAATGTCGGCAAGCGATTCCCGGTTCCCAATGCCCCTGGGTTCGCCTATGGGATGTCGCCTGATGCAGTCCTCTATGACGTAAGCGATCGGGACCTGATTCAAGTAACGGCCATGCCGGCGGAAGTGGAAGTAAACCGGCACCGCGCCAGTATCGAGCGTCAGATTGACGGATACGGAGCGTTCCTCGGAGTTCCGTTTCTGTTTACTTCGTACCGGAATGCCACTCGATACATGGGGTTTGGTTCCGAAGAGGCCATGTACATTCTCCTGCGCGTCGACAAGGCGTATTCGATCTCGGACGTGCAGCAGAATCTTAGGCAGCGTCTACCCGAGGTGGATGTACTCACCCGAGACGAATTTGAGCGCAAAGCCCGCACGTACTGGACGATCAAGACCGGGGCTGGCGGCGCAATTCTAACCGCGGCGGTGTTGGGGTTTCTGATCGGCCTTGTGGTTGTGTCTCAGACCGTCTATGCGAACACCATGGAGAACATAGAGGAATACGCGACATTGAAAGCTCTCGGGGCGTCACAAACCTTCGTGGCGCGCATTGTGCTTGCGCAAGCGCTGATTTGCGGGGCGCTCGGCAGCGTTTTGGGTCTACTGGCTGTCGTTCCCTGCATCGGTTATGCAAAGTCACTGATTCCCTGGATTTACACGCCCTGGTGGTTACTCCTGGTCATGGTCCTGCCGAGTTTGGCCATGTGCTCGCTGGCTTCGATTGCTTCCGTTCGAAGCGCGCTCACAGTTGAGCCGGGGAGGGTGTTCCGTGCCTAACCACTTCCTGGGAGTTGAAGGGGCGAGTGTCTCGTTCGGCAGGCGGGAGGCTCAAGTCCGCGCGCTGCGGGGTGTTTCGCAATTTTTCGAACGCGGGACACTTTCACTGGTCATGGGACCCTCGGGCAGCGGGAAAACCACATTGTTGTCCCTGCTTGGCTGCTTACTGTCACCCGATGAAGGGACAGTCTTCGTGGATGGTGTCGCTGTAAACGGACTGAGTGAGGCGGAAAGGACGGCTGTCCGCCAAAAGAAAATCAGTTTTGTTTTCCAGGCATTTCGACTTTTTCACTCCCTTTCCGCCGTTGACAATGTTGCCCTTGGCTTTGAACTTCGTGATCCAACCTTACCTGGACGAACGGAGAAGGCGAGAGATCTACTCGTTCGGTTCGGTTTGGGAGCAAAGCTCAACCTAGAGCCATTCGAACTCAGCCCGGGGGAAAAGCAGCGGGTCGCGATTGCACGGGCCTTGGCCGGAAATCCGCCCATTCTTCTGGCGGATGAGCCGACTGCGTCGCTGGATGCCCAAGCCGGAAGAAGCATTTGTCAACTTCTCCGAAGCCAGGTTGATGATGATGGAAGAACTGTTGTTGTCGTAACGCACGATCCGCGATGGCAGGAATTTGCCGATTGCACGATCAATCTATGCGATGGCCAAGTGGAACAAGAGGAGAAAAACTCATGACGGCCCGCAGCAGGTGGGGCATTGGTGTTTCCGCGATTGTCCTGGTTATTGTGGTTGCCGCGTTCCTGGGGACAACGCGGAGCAGGAATTCCGTGCAGGCCCGTGGGATAGGCTCGGGTAGCACAGCCGCGGGCGTTGTGTTTGCCTCCCCCGGAAGAGTCG
>Ga0209526_10003498_pt1 | contig 10703 bp, 15 predicted proteins | sample JacPinW_OM2H0_M1_FD_188566 | JGI IMG/M metagenome (GOLD analysis project Ga0209526, IMG submission 188566) | Forest soil microbial communities from Algoma, Ontario, Canada - Jack Pine, Ontario site 1_JW_OM2H0_M1 (SPAdes) (version 2) | ecosystem: Environmental > Terrestrial > Soil > Boreal... | reverse complement strand
GAAGTTCGGACCGGCGTTTGAAGGCATATTAACCCGTCTTGCCCTGACTTTCTCTAGCATAACCGGGAGACCCCCCGGCTCTGCCGGGGAGGCAGTAAAAGTTTGACATTTACGGCGGTCGCCCATCGCCGAGACTTCCGATCGTGAGCCACCACGCACACGAAAGGAAGACTGACGATGGACGAGTATGAGAGCCTAAGCCACAGCAAGTGGGAGTGCAAATATCATGTTGTTTTCATTCCCAAGTGCCGCAGGAAAACACTTTACGGTGAGTTGAGACGGCACCTCGGAGAGGTGTTTCGCAAGCTGGCGCAGCAAAAGGAAAGCCGGATCGAAGAGGGACACTTGATGCCCGACCACGTTCATATGATGATTTCGATTCCACCGAAATACGCGGTCTCGCAGGTGGTCGGTTTTATCAAGGGCAAGAGCGCTATCCATTTGGCCCGTGTCTATGGGGAGAAGAAGCGCAATTTTGTGGGGCAGCATTTCTGGGCAAGAGGATACTTCGTCTCGACCGTAGGTCGAGACGAAGCCGTGATACGGGAATACATCAAGAACCAGGAACAAGAGGACAGCCGCTTGGACCAAATGAATTTGTGGCGCTGATCGGCCACCTTCAGGTGGCCAACGAATACAGGGTCGCGTCAGCGACCCTGACCGCCGCTTCGAGCGGCCCTATTCCTAAAGCCCCCGGCTCTGCCGGGGGATACTTACCTGCCGGGCGGCGCAAGCTTGATAACGGCGGCGCCGGCCATAGATGTCGCCACACCGTTTGCGACAGACGCCGAGGCCGCTTTGCAGCTCAATATCATCGTCCCCATCGTCATGAGCTGCGCGCTGTTGTGGTGGATCGGCCGCGGCATGAGCTGGACCACGCGCCTGGTGGTGACGGCGATCACGCTTGCGGTGATCATCGCCGTGGTGCTGTTCGAACGGTCGGGCCTCTGAGACAACGTCATTCCGGGCGCGAGTGAAACGAGCGAACCCGGAATGACGAAGCCGGCTCACGACATCGGCGGCGCGACGGATTGCGCAAATGCCGGCCGGCCGGCGAATTGGGCGAACCAGCGCTCGAGATGGGCAAGCTTCGGCTTGGTGACGCCCTCGACCCCGAACCAGCGCCGCGCATAGGTGCCGAGCGCAATGTCGGCAATGGTAAAATCATCGCCTTCGATGAAGCGCCGCGTTTTCAGCTGCGCGTCGGCGACGCGCCAGACTTCAGCTTCGGCGTCGGCGTCTTTCTGGATCGCCGCCATGTCGCGCTGCTCGATCGGCGTCCGGACCAGCGCCCAGAATACCGGACGGTCGACCGGCTGCACGGTCGACAGCGTCCAGTCCAGCCAGCGGTCGACGCCGGCACGGCGCTTCGGCGCCTCGGGGTAGATCGGCGATCCCGGTGCATAGGCCATGACCAGATAGCGCATCACCGAATTGGATTCCCACAGCACGAAATCGCCGTCGACCAGGGTCGGCACGCGCCCGTTCGGGTTCATCTCCAGATAATCGGGATCGCGGTTGCGGCCGAACGCCATGCCGGCATCGATCCGCTGATAGGCGAGGTCGAGTTCGCCCAGGCACCACAGCACCTTCTGGACATTGACCGAATTGGCCCGGCCCCAAATCTTGAGCTGGCTCTGATTATTGTCTGGCACGATTTTTCACTCCCATGATCCGCGTCCTGCGGGTCATATCGGAATTTTTGCAAAAAAGCGCGCATCTCCCTGCGGATTCCAAAGATGATGCTCCGCAAAAAAAGACCCCGCCGTCAGCGGAGCCTGATCTTGCATTGGGATGCGGATGGCCCGCGATCAGTGGCCGAAGAACAGCCACAACAAAATGATCACCGGTATCGGCACGCCCAGCAGCCAAAGCAAAATTCCTCGTCCCATGGTCTCCTCCAATTTTTTTCAATCGAAGGGAAAACGCCGGGGGGCAGGCCGGGTTCCGGCAACGGGAACGGAAAGTCTGACCGTGTCCGGTGTTCCACACGGCACAACGTTCAAAAACTTCGAGGGGTTTTTCCGAAGCCGCGCCTTAGCTGCCACGCGCGATGGGCGAGGCCGGGCAGATCAGCCCATGGCCGTTTCGAAAGGCCGCTCGCGGGCCTCCATCAGCTCCGCATAGCGGCTGTACTCTCCGGCCATTTCCAGCAGCTTCTCCCGCACTTCGGAGTTGGTGACCTGGCGCGCCAGGCGCTTGGCCTGGTCGGCCTGAGATTTATAGTGCTGGGCTTGGCTCATGTGACACCTCGGATTTATGTCAAGTCTGAGCGGAAAAGGTTCACGGACCGTGAACGGGATTCACGCTCTCCGCGTGATCCAGGGTTAATGGCTTTGCGCAGGCGACGCGGCGATCGCCTCGCGCACCTGCGCGTTGACGTCATCGGCTGGTCGGCTGCGGGCAATGCGCGCCGCTCGCCTTCGGATGCGCCCGCAGGAAGCGGCGCATCCGCTTTGGTCACCAGCGGGTAGGTCGGATGCCGCAGGTGCACGGAGAATTTGTGCGAGGTTTACCAGTGGCCGGTGTTGGGCATCGAGGTCCAGGGTTCGGCGGGCGGCTTGGCATCGCCCTTTTGCAACAGTTCGATCGAGTGCAGATCCGGCGAGCGAACGAACGCCATCTGGCCGTCGCGCGGCGGGCGGTTGATGGTGATGCCCATCTTCATCAGCCGGTCGCAGGTGGCGTAGATGTCGTCGACCTCATAGGCGAGGTGGCCGAAATAGCGGTCCTCGCCGTATTTCTCCTCGTCCCAATTATAGGTCAGTTCGACCAGCGGCGCGCCGCGATTCTGGGGGGATTGCTTGAGCAGGCCCTCGTCTTCGGCGGCGCACAGGAACACCAGCGTGAATTTCGCCTTGTCATTGTCGATGCGGCGGACTTCCTTCAATCCCAGCGCGTCCCGGTAGAATTTCAGCGCGGTATCGAGGTTGCGAACGCGCAGCATGGTGTGGAGGTAACGCATGTTTCCTGTCTCCCTGAGAGATTGAAGAGATTGTTGTCCGTTTCGGGGAGTTCAATAGCAGCAAAATGCGGCAAGGGGCAGGGCGTTGGGTGCGGATTGCGTCCCCGCCGCGCTCACGGTGTCTTGAAAAGCCAAAGCCCCGCCCGGGGAGAACGGGGCTTTCCGGACAAGGCATGGATCGGGGGGATCGCCTGCTTCAGATATCTGTCGGCGGATGTCGGATAAGGGGTTCAAAACAACAGCGCCGCCTTAGCGGAATATATTCGCTCGGCGGCGCTGCGCTAATTACTGGTCCCTCAAATCCACCAGTAACAGTTGGTCTGGGCACCGGCGAAAAGGTTCAATGGGCTGAGGTGGTTTGCTTCAGAATTTTGAGGATGGGTGGTTGTTGCTCGGGGACCCGGCACCGGACAGGCGGCAGGATCATTAAGAATTGAAACCAGTTCGGTTCAAATCCGCAGCAGCCGTAACCTTCATAAGTTAGGTTAAAACACGGCTCAGATTGCACTGCCGGCGTCAAGTTGTATGGCTTGGAAATGGCCTCGACATTTCACACCGCCGACAAGCAAACCCACCGCAAGGTCATGCTGGTCGGTTTGCTGTTTTGCGCCGCCTTCGTGCTGGTCAGCTTCTTTGCGCGGGAGCAACCCGAGAACCGTTACGTTCTCCAGAAGGCCGATCGCCTGGTGCGCACCGCAGGCGCGCCCAATCCCCTGCATTAGTTCGGTCGGCCTTCCCACCTGACGCCCGGCCGGCTTCCGGCCGGGGCTGGGATAACTCATTTTTTGTGCGCAGCAAGCCGCGGGGCAGACAGCGAAAAACCCAGATTCCCCGGCTGTGGATATGCTGCGGATAACCTGTTCAGAATGGCCAGGCTGTTGGCCTCGGTGGGCGTCAGGGCCGTAAAATTCGTCGACGGCCCGCTCGGGACACTTCCATGAAACAACGCATCGATTTCAGGATTGCAGGCTTGTGCGCGATATTTTCCGGCCGCTGGCGGCTCCGCCGCGCGATCTGAACCGGTTACGACTCGCCATTACGCAGAATTTTTGACGCCGGTGAAAGCTTCGGCTCCAGCTGCGCGATGCGGGCGTCGTATTCCAACGCGAGATCCTCGAGCCTTTTTCGAGTGAAGGGGTCGGCGTCTTTGGCGAGACGGCGGCAGCGTTCGGCTTGTTGTTTTAAGGTCGCTAAATCCATCATCAGAAACCAGGCGGGCCTATTCCAAATTCGACAATGCCTTTAAGTCTCAATAGTTTCCGTTCGGTTTCCGACATTCAGGATGTTGGTTCCACCGGTTCCTGCATGGCTGCCTGCGCCAAGAGGCCATTTCCCGGGCGTTGTCTTGGGGAAGGGAGACCACCATGCCTACCTATCGAGCTTACATGATTGATGGAAACAATCGCGTCGTCTCGTATAAGCCGGTTGAAGCCGATAGCGATGCCGAAGCGCTGCAAGCCGCCTCGCAGTTCGCGGACGGCTGCGATGTGGAAGTCTGGGATCGCGATCGCAAGATCGGACGGCTGGAGCCCGCAAAAAAATGACGGGCGAACGATCTCATCATAGTGGCCGTCGGTTGGTTTCGGAATGAGTTGCGAAAACGAGCGAACAAGGCAGAGATGCAAACCCGTGCTCGGATTTTGGAGTGCGGCCAACCAGCCAGACATGAAAAACCCGCCGGCACCCGGAGATGCCGACGGGGTTTTCATGCATTCACCTCTTTGGAGGTTACCGCACTTGCTTTCACAACTGCGATCCGCCGGTTTTGTTCCGCCGAGTTCGGTTCGTTCAAAACGCGATCTCCCGTCCTGATCTGCGAAGGCTGCTCGATTTCCTGGCAGGAACCGGAGTTCCGATGAAACCATCGAAAACCGTCTGCGTTATTTCGCCAGGAGGAGACGTTCATGAGGAAAGCATTAGCCATCCTGGCGACCGTTGCCACGGTTGGTTCAACTGCCGTCACCGCGCCGGCCGAGGCGCGCGGTCTCGGTCCCGGTCTGGCATTCGGTCTCGCTGCCGGTGCACTGACCGCCGGTGCGATCGCGGGTGCCTATGGGCCCTATGGCTATGGTTACGGATATGGGCCGGGCTACGGATATTACGGCTACCCGGCCTACTACGATTACGGTCCGGGGCCCTACGCCTATTACGGCGGCGGTCCCTACTATCGGCACCGTTACTGGAGGCATCGCCACTACTGGTAAGCGGTCAATCGAAAAGCCCGGAGCATCGCCTCCGGGCTTTTTTTTGCGGGCCGCCTAAGATCAAAACGACGGGCGGTTTGATGAGTGGCGGGCGTTTTCCAGCGTGGTGACGAAATATTCCTCGCGCTCGCGCTCGAATTTTTCCTGGGTCGCTTTGAAGCTTGCTACCCGAGCGGCGATTTCTTCCCGCTCCAGAGCGGCGTTGTCCTGTGGTTCGGTCATGCCCATCCCTTTGATTCCTGTCCTAGGTGATTCTTGTCCCGGGCACGATTGGCGGCCGCGATTGGGGCGCGAATTGGGAGCAGGCGTTGCAGGATTGTGATGGCGTCGACATCGCGGTGGATAAGAGCCGCACCCTGCTTGTGGCTGGCGCACCTTCCCGGTAGCGAAAAGAAAACGGGAGGCCTGCATGGCAAAGATCGATCTGGATTCACTTGGCATCGAAGAACTCGCCGCACTGCGCGAGAACGCAACCGATAAATTGATGGAAAAGGTCGCGGCGCGGCGGGCCGAACTCGAGGCCGAACTGGAAAAGCTGCTGCAATATGGGAGGCCTGTGAAAAAGCCGCAGGAGGCAACCCCGGTCGCCAAGGCCAGGAGCGAGAAGAAGAGCGACGAGGTCGCCAAAAAGAGCGACGAGGTCAAGGATCCGATCGCCAAGGCGGCGTGAGCAGGGCGCCTGACGCCGGCGACCGATCCCAGCGCGTATTCGAAATGATCGGTTGAGCGCAGGTCTTGTGCGCTAACCGGATTCCCCTGCGCCGCAAAATGCTTCCGCCCTTCGAAGGTGCAATCCGAATGGCCGTGCTATAATCAGCGCGGCCAAATTTTTCGGATCGTGCCCATGATTGCATCGGATCTTCGCAGCGGCGTGGAACAGCTTGGCGACATGATCGCGCAAGCCTCCGCCATCGTTCCCTTCACCGGCGCCGGCATTTCGACCGAATGCGGCATTCCCGATTTCCGCTCGCCCGGCGGATTGTGGACCCGCAACCGGCCGATCCCGTTCGACGAATTCGTCGCCAGCCCCGAGGCCCGCAACGAGGCGTGGCGGCGGCGCTTTGCGATGGAGCCGACATTTGCCGCCGCCAGGCCGGGACGCGGTCACCGCGCGCTCGCCTCGCTCTACAAGGCCGGCAAGATTCCCGCCATCATCACCCAGAACATCGACAACCTGCACCAGGTGTCGGGGTTCGCCGCCGATCACGTGGTCGAGCTCCACGGCAATACCACCTACGCCCGCTGCATCGGTTGCGGACGCGCTTACGATCTCGACTGGGTCAAGCAGAGTTTTGAGGCATCCGGCGATGCGCCCGACTGCACCGCTTGCAGTGAACCGGTGAAGACCGCCACCATTTCATTCGGACAGGCGATGCCGGAAGACGCGATGCGCCACGCTACCGAACTGGCGCAGCAGTGCGACCTGTTCCTTGCGATCGGATCATCGCTGGTGGTCTGGCCGGCCGCGGGGTTTCCGATGCTGGCCAAGAACAGCGGTGCGCGGCTCGTGATCATCAACAACGAGCCGACCGAACAGGACGACATCGCCGATTTGGTGATCAGGCACGATATCGGGGAGACGCTTGGCCCGTTCGTCGGCAATTGATTCGCGGCTGTGCAAGACTGTTCATAGGTTCCCGCGGATTCGATTTTTGTCTATGCGGCGCAAGCGGGAGTGTTATCTTTTGATTCGAGAGATTCGCGTCGGGTCATCATGGCTAATCATGGATGGGCGCGTGTTCCGGCGCCGTCGCATGAGAGGCGGGCCGCAGATCAGGTGTGGGGTCCGGGGTCATGGGGTCGGACGGATTTGAGTCCAAGAAGCTCGGGGGCCCGCCAGGCGGGACGGGACCGAACAGGCTTGGGCCGGGCGAATTTGCGGGCAGTGCCGAACGCGATTCGGCGATCGATGCGTTGGCGGGCCTCGGCGAGGCCGCCGCCAACCTTGTCGAAATCTCGGGCGTCATCAAATGGTTCGACGCATCAAAGGGCTACGGCTTCATCGTTCCCGACAATGGCTGGCCGGACGTGCTTCTGCACGTCACCGTGCTCAGGCGCGACGGCTACCAGACCGCTTATGAAGGCGCGCGGCTGGTGTGCGAATGCGTCCAGCGCGCCAAGGGCTATCAGGCGTTCCGGATCCTCTCGATGGACGAGTCCACCGCGATCCATCCGGCGCAGATGCTGCCGCCGCGGACCCATGTCAGCGTCACCCCGACCAGCGGTCTGGAGCGGGCGCAGGTCAAGTGGTTCAACCGGCTTCGCGGCTTCGGCTTCCTGACCTGCGGCGAGGGGACTCCGGATATTTTCGTCCATATGGAAACCCTGCGCCGCTTCGGGATGACCGAGCTGCGCCCCGGCCAGTATGTGCTGGTCCGGTTCGGACCCGGCTCCAAGGGCATGATGGCGGCCGAAATCCAGCCGGAGACCGGCGCGCCGGGGTTGTCGTCGCATTGATCGCGCGACCCTCGCACACCAGTTAGCAGACACGCCACCTAACGGAAATGTCAGCCCGGCGCCGAAGACGGCGCCGCCGGCGGTCTGGTATTTGCCATGATCGCCGGGCTAGGGTCGGAGCCGGGCCATCTTTTTAGCCGGCCGGTCTTTAGCTGAGGTAAGCGTTTTCCATGAATTTCTATCGAAGTTTTGCTGCCGGTCGCCTGCGCGCGCAGCGATCGATCGTTGTCGCCGTGCTGGTCGCGCTGGGCGCGGTTGCGGGCCCCAGGGCGCAGGCGGCGAGCGTGGAGCCGCTCGAAATCGTCACCAGGAACGGGGTGCAGGTTTTCTCGGTCGAGATGGCAACGACCGAACAGGAGAAGGAAACCGGCCTGATGTACCGCAAGGAACTGGCGGACGGAAAGGGGATGCTGTTCGATTTCTCGCCCGAACAGCAGGTGTCGATGTGGATGAAGAATACCTACATCTCGCTCGACATGATTTTCATCCGCGCCGACGGCCGGATCCTGCGAATAGCTGAAAATACCGAACCGATGTCCACCCGGATCATTCCGTCAGGGGGGCTGGCGAAGGGGGTTCTGGAAGTGATCGCCGGCACGGCGAAAAAATACGGCATCGAGCCCGGCGACCGTGTCGGGCACCCGCTCTTTAATAGCCGTTGAAATGACCGCTGTGCCTTGCTGGGAGCGTTTCAAGCGTGTATCGACGTGGCTTCCCAGATAATCGGGGTATAGCGCAGCCTGGTAGCGCGGCAGTTTTGGGTACTGCAGGTCGTTGGTTCGAATCCAGCTGCCCCGACCAAAAACCGTGGTTCTGGCATCTTTTTCCGGCAGCACTTCTGCTGTTGGCGTCGGCCATCATTGTCGGAACGTGGTTTTGGCTGGGCGCACCCGCCGCGTTCTCGGCGCCACCTTTCAACTCGGCAAAGCTCAACTGCGTCTCCTATGCTCCCTTCAGGAACACTCAGGATCCGCTGACACCGGGGCTTGTCGTCGGTGCGCAGCAGATCGCGGAAGATTTCGATCAACTGGCCAGAACCAGCGATTGTGTCCGGACCTATTCGACCGGCAACGGAATGGACCAGGTTCCGGCACTCGCGCAAAAGGCCGGATTGAAGGTGCTGCTGGGAATCTGGATCGGCACCCAGCCGCTTCAGAACGCCCGGCAGGTGGAAACGGCCATTGCATTGGCCAACAAGTATCCCGATGTCGTCAGCGCGATCGTGGTCGGCAATGAGGTGATGCTGCGGCATGAAATGACGGTGTCGGATCTCGCCAAAATCGTTCGTTCGGTGAAAGCCCGGGTCAGCGTGCCGGTCACCTACGCCGATGTCTGGGATGTTTGGTTGGGTTTGCCCGCGCTGTCCGATGCGGTTGATTTCGTCACGATTCACGTTCTGCCGTATTGGGATGATATCCCGATCCCTGCAGGGCTCGCAGCCGCGCATGTCGACGCGATACGCCAGCAAGTGGCGGCCGCGTTTCCCGGCAAGGATATCTTTGTGGGCGAGACCGGTTGGCCGAGTGAGGGGCGAATGCGCCAGGGCGCGCTTCCCTCTCGGGCCAACCAGGCGCGCGTCATTTCCGATATTCTCGGAATCGCGAAGCGACAGAACTTTCGCGTCAATCTGATCGAAGCCTACGACCAACCCTGGAAGCGTCAATGGGAGGGGACCGTCGGCGGGCACTGGGGCCTGTTCGATTCCGATGCCCGTGTCTTGAAATATCCGGCCGGCGTCGCCATTCGCAACCATCCGCTCTGGAAGATCGAGTTGGGCGGCGGGTTGGCGTTTTGCCTTTTGATATTCGCAGTGGCATCCTATGCCGCGCGGCAAGCATCCCGGCAATCGAGCTGGACATCCTGGCTTGCGGTAGCGCTGATTGCTTCGGTGGCTGGAACACTGCTGGGGATGACGGTCGAGAGCCTGCTGCTGCAAAGCCTCGGAACGGACAGATGGATAAGGTGCGCCGTGCTGCTCGCCGTTGCCATCGGCGCGCCGCTCTTCTGCGCCAATGCCCTGATGTCCGGAGGTACGCTGCCGACGTCTTCGCAGATCATGGGGCCGCAAGGCCGCGTGCGGCTTGCCAGATCGTCATTGGCTTTCGGGGTTGTCTTGACGCTGACGACGCTGGTCGCCTGCGAAACCGCCCTCGGTTTGGTGTTCGACCCGCGTTACCGCGACTTTCCCTTCGCAGCGCTGACGATGGCCGTGCTGCCATGCCTGACCCTGGGATTTCTCAATCGTCCGCAAATCGCGGGCCCGCGACCTTTGGCCGAGGCCGTGTTTGCCGGCCTCCTTGGCATCTGCGCAACCTATATCGCGCTCCACGAAGGCTTTGAAAATTGGCAATCGCTGTGGACTTGCGCGGCGTATCTGAGTTTGGCCATGACGTTGCGGCTGGCGCGGCCTTGCATCTCGCAGGAAACGATTTCCAGCCCAGTCACGACCGGCACGATGATCAGCTCAAGCCCGGAGACGATGCTGGCTGGAACCGCGGAGACGAGATGAAGGAATTGGTTTCAGTCCTGCGGGCCGCAGACGCGGCGGCCCGTTGGCATGCTCATCAACGGCGCAAGGGGGCGGCGCAAGAACCCTACATCAATCACCTGCTTGAAGTCGCAAAATTGGTCGCGGAAGCAACCGGCGGGGCCGAGCCCGATCCGGTGATCGCCGCACTGCTGCATGACGCGATCGAGGATCAAGGCGTGACGGCGGAAACCATCGCCGGCGAGTTCGGAAAACCGGTCGCGGAAATCGTGATGGAGGTGACCGACGACAAGTCGCTGCCGAAGCAGGTCCGCAAGCGCCAGCAAGTCGAGAACGCGCCGTACATCAGCCGCGAAGCAAAACTGGTCAAATTGGCCGACAAGATCAGCAACGTGCGAACCATTTCAACCAGCCCGCCGCCGGATTGGTCGGCCCAACGTCGGCTTGAATACATTGAATGGGCAAGACAGGTTGTCGCTGGTTTGCGCGGAACGTCGCCGTGGCTCGAAGCGCAGTTTGATGAGGCTGCCGAACGGGCGATGCGGTCGCTCGACGACGAACCCGCCTAAAGTTTCCGGATGATTTTTTC
>Ga0209526_10003497_pt1 | contig 10703 bp, 10 predicted proteins | sample JacPinW_OM2H0_M1_FD_188566 | JGI IMG/M metagenome (GOLD analysis project Ga0209526, IMG submission 188566) | Forest soil microbial communities from Algoma, Ontario, Canada - Jack Pine, Ontario site 1_JW_OM2H0_M1 (SPAdes) (version 2) | ecosystem: Environmental > Terrestrial > Soil > Boreal... | reverse complement strand
CTCTTGTAAAAAACCAGCGCCATCCCGTCGCCGGTGGGGATCTTGATCAATCGGGCCGCGGCTTCGGCGTTTTGAAACTGCTCGGACGCGCGAACGGCTTGAGTCAGTTCATCAATCGCCGCGCGCTGATCGTTAATCGAAAGCTTCGAGTAGCCGACGATGTCGATGAACAAGACATGGGCGATCTCGAGCTGAATCTCTTTCTTGATCTCAGTGGACATGGGTGGGGAGAGCCCCCGATTCGTTCGGGGCCGATTGTTTGCCTTTCGTCTACACAGGTCGAGGCGAAAGGCGTCCGAAAGCCTCAGGCGATTGAGGTCAATCGCCCCTACGTTTTGATTTCAGCGCTGCACGCACTCTTAAGCGCAGCGCGTTCAATCGAATGAAGCCGGTAGCGTCGCCTTGGTCGTATGTCGACGTACCGGACTCCATCGTGGCGATTTTTGGATCGTAGAGACTCTTCGAACTTTTGCGGCCGGCGACGATGATGTTGCCTTTGTAAAGCTTGAGCCTAACGACGCCGGACACGTCGCGCTGCGTTTCGGTGACGAGCGCCTGGAGCGCTTCGCGTTCGGGCGAAAACCAAAAGCCGTTGTAAACCAGAGAAGAGTATTTTGGAATGAGGCTGTCGCGCAGGTGCATCACTTCGCGGTCCATGGTGAGCGTTTCCATTTGGCGATGGGCAAAATGCAAAATCGCGCCGCCGGGAGTTTCGTAAACGCCGCGCCCTTTCATTCCAACGAAACGATTCTCAACAATATCAACGCGGCCGATTCCATGTTTGCCGCCGAGTTTGTTGAGCGTTTGCATGACGCCCAGTGGCGAGACCTTCTTGCCGTTTACTTCCACGCAATTGCCGTTCTCGAATGCAAGATCGACATATTCCGGCTCGTTAGGCGCGTCTTCCGGAGCAACGCTCAGTTTATACATGTCGCGCATTTCCTTTGAACTGGCGTCGAACCACGGATCTTCCAGCACGCCGCTCTCGAAACTGATGTGAAGAAGGTTGCGGTCCATCGAGTACGGTTTCTTCGCGCTCGCTTCGACTGGAATTTTGTTCGCCTTGGCGAACGCGATCATCTCGGCGCGCCCCGGAAATTTTTTGCGAAAACGCTCTTCGCGCCAGGGCGCGATCACCTGCAGCTCGGGCGCAAGCGCGGCAGCACTGAGTTCAAAGCGCACCTGATCGTTTCCCTTCCCTGTCGCGCCGTGCGCGATTGCGTCTGCTTTTTCTTTTCTCGCAATCTCAACCATTCGCTTGGCGATGAGCGGACGCGCGATGCTGGTGCCGAGAAAATATTGGCTCTCGTAAATCGCGCCCGCCTGAAACATCGGGAAAATGAAATCGCGCGCGAATTGCTCACGCAGATCTTCAACCAAACATTTGGATGCACCGGTGCGCAGCGCTTTTTCTTCCAACCCTTTGAGTTCTTCCTCCTGACCGATGTCGGCGCAGAACGCGACGATCTGCGCCTTATAATTATCCTTGAGCCAGCGGAGGATGACCGAAGTATCGAGTCCGCCGGAATATGCCAGGACGATCTTCATTTGAACTGTACCGACGGTGTCTCACCGTCGGTCTTCACGCTATCAAAAAATGCGACGGTCATAGACCGCCGCTACAGAAGATCGACAATGGAGCTAGCCGGGAGGCCGCGACATGCACGGCAAAGCCGCGAGGGTAGCGGTGATCGCGCGGGGCCGCGAGATCATGAACTAGTCGCCGAAGGAAATTTCCACGTCTCGCGCAGTCTGGACCATTTCGCCGTGTGGCGGAACGAGGCGCAGACGATTGACCGCGTCGGCGATGGGAACATGTCGCACCTGGTAATTCTGATAGCTGACCATCGAACCAAAATGTCCTTCGTTTGCCAGTTGCACGGCTTTCACGCCAAAACGTGTGCCAAGAATGCGGTCGAGCGTGGTCGGTGCGCCACCGCGTTGCAAATGGCCGAGCACGCAAGCACGCGTTTCTTTTCCAGTACGCTCCGCAATCTCGCGGGCAACAATGTCGCCGATTCCACCAAGGCGAAACTCGCCCTCTTTCGTCTCGCGTTTGATCTGCTGGCCGTTTCTCGAGCGCGCACCTTCAGCCACGACCACGAGCGTTCCCAAATGGCCGGCAGCTTCCCGTTTTTTGATGACGTCGGCAATTTTTTCGTAATCAAACGGAATCTCGGGAATCAAAATGATGTCCGCGCCGCCGGCGATGCCGCCGTGCAACGCAATCCAGCCGGCGTGACGCCCCATCACTTCGACGACCATGACACGCTTGTGACTGGTCGCCGTGGTGTGCAATCGATCAAGCGCGTCCATCACGGTAGCAACGGCGGAATCAAACCCGAAGGTCATCGCCGTTGCTTCGATATCGTTGTCGATGGTTTTGGGAACTCCAATGCAGTTGATGCCGGCCTCCTGCATTTGCATCGCCGTCGTCATCGATCCGTCGCCGCCGACGATGATGAGCGCTTTGATATTGAGCTCGGCCAAAACTTTCTTCGCCCGCGCGATCACTTCCGCAGCGACCACAGCGCGATCGCCCGCTCCGACTTTAGCGATGAAATGACCGCGATTGGTCGTGCCGATAATCGTGCCGCCCAAAGCCATGATGCCGTCGGTGCTTTTGCGATCCAAGGTCATGTAATCTCCCGGCGGCAGTAGTCCTTCGAAGCCGTCGCGAAAACCGATCACTTCCCAGCCGAGTTTTTCCGCCGCGAGCACAACACCGCGGAGCACGGCATTGAGTCCGGGACAATCGCCGCCGCTGGTGAGAACACCGACGCGCGTCTTCATGGTGAAGACACAATCAAAGCATTTTTTTCGGGTCGACAAGCCGACCGGCCGCGGCCCATTGATCGTAAAGTTGCCAGCCCTGCGCAACGAGTCCGGCGCCTTCGCCAAAACGGTTCGTGCTTCCCAAAATAACGACAACCAGGTGACGCGGATAGATTGTCACGCCCGGACCCTGCTTGATTATTTCGGATTCGCGATTGGCGGAAAGAACCAAACACTCGCCCGCACGCGCGGTGCGCCCGGTTTTCACGCCGTCGATGCCGCGTGTCCCGACGAGTTCGTTTGTGTTTCGCAAAAAGTAATGCAGCTCCTTGCCGCCGCGGTGAAATGAGATCTGCCGTTCTTTTTGCGAAACATAAAAGCGGAAGCTCGCCTTATTCATTGCGTAGCGGGTCAGGCGCGCGATGTCCTCGGCAGTTGAATACGGGACTGGCCGCACGTTCTGATCAACGCCGTGCGGATTTACAAAACGGGTGCGCTCCATTTTGAGTTGCTTGGCCAGAGCGTTCATTTGGCTAACGAACATATCGACTGGCCCTAATTTTGATCCCGACGAGGGCGGCGTCGCACCGCTAATTGTCGATCCAACATGAGCCGCCAGAGTAAAGGCAGCGATGTTGTCGGATTGCACGAGCGCGGCGTAAAGCAGATCGCGCAGTGTAGTCTCATCGCGCGGTTGAAAACCGATATTGTTCTCGCCCGCGCCGACGAATGCCTGCGGCGGAATGCTGACTACCTGATTGAGATCGCCTCCTTTTTTCTCGGCCCAATCCAACACAACCGCGGCGGTAGCGATCTTGGTCAGGCTGCCGACTTGCCGTTTGTCTTTCGATTTTGACTCTTGCAACACGTAACCGGTTTGCGAATCGACAATAACGTAGGCTTGCGCGGCAGCAGCAGAGCGGCCTGTCAGCACGGCAAGTGCGATAAAAGCGATGGCGAATCGGTGTGAAACAATCACGGCGGTTTTGAACGGCAGCACCTTAATCGGTGTGGCCTGATTGGCAACCGTGCGTCGTAATCCAGCGCGCGTGGCGCCGAAATTATTCCGGCAAGCTGACGTTCGAGCGTTCGCCGTAGCGGTACGGATTCGCGCTCAAGGTCAGATAAATTCGCTCTGCGGCGTTTTGCAAATCGAAGTGGGTGGCCCGGCCCAGTCCACTCGCGCGGACAGTCCCGAGTTTGCCCTGGAAGCGACTTCCGCCCGCCATATCGAATTCGTAAACAACCCTGCCGTGATTGACATCGGTGATCCGGACGTGAAGAGCGAGGAAGGATTGACCGGCGCCAAAATTACCGAAAAAGAAACGGCCGAGCGGACTCCCGCCATCGACCAGATCGAATTGACCTTCGACCAGCCAGCCCACGCGGGGCCTTTCGTGATCTTTCAGGATGCGCGCGGGCGCGATCTTCTCGAGCTGTTGCTTCAAATTTTGTGCGAATTCCACCGGCGCGAGTGCTTTGCGGATCGGCATTTCGCCGTCGCTTAAAGCTTCATCGCCCTGAAAAACAGCGGTATCAATGCAGAAGGGGCGGATATAGATCGCGCTCGGATCGCTCGCACCGACCCCGCAATTCGTGATCATGTGCACACCCTTGGAACCGAAATCCTTGGTGTCGATTGGGGCGGTACCGCGGCCACCCGATGTGGCGACCTCGGTCTTGGTAACGTACATGTCCGCACAGGAACAAAGCAGGATGCTCGAAGCGATAGCGATGAAGGATTTCATATATGTCAGGTCGGCGATCCGCCCGTTTATCGGGAGAAAACGCCAGTGGCTGCGGGCTTTTGATGCAACTCTCGTGCCGTTCTCGGGGGAAAAACGCTGTTCCCGCAGGGCTAAATTGCCGTTTTAACTAGTCGGCTGAGGCGAGCGGGCCCGGCTGATTAACATTCGCATCACAAAATAAACGGCGATGGCCGACGGGACGGCGAGAAACAGCGAGCCAATAAATGCCGGCCAGACAAGCCTCAAAAACAGGTCCCAGTTCAGGTAATCGTGCAATCCGAAATGGAATCTTATTCGGTGCGCCGGCACGGGTCGATGCAGAGTCCAGCAACCAATCTTATATTCCGCAAAATAAACAGCCGGCATCACGAAGATCAGGACGTCGTGTATCGTGACCGCGATTGCGGCCGCAATCTTGTTACATCGGCATATCCAGGCCACGCCAATGGAAAGCAGGGTTTTCAGACTCCAAAACGGCGTGAATCCAAAAAAAATTCCGATGGCCGAACCGAGCGCGATGGAATGCGGCGTGTCCGCCATCGTCATCAGCGTCATGTGATGCTCGGCCAGCCAGCGCTTTTTTCGGGCAAGGAATTCCGGTAATCGCGGCTCGTGATCCCGTTCGATCGTTGGCTGTGAATCGGCCACGACCCGAAATGTAGCTTAAAACAATTCCGGTGTCTGCGGCGATGGAGTGGCTACGATTTGACCGAGCGCGATACGCAGGCGCGCCGCTGCGCGCGGCGCATAATCGAGATTGTTGTTATTGAAAATCACGTGCACTTCGTCCGCTTCTTGCGCGAGTTGCCGGCTCCGTTCGGCGACTTCCGAGATTTCGTCCTCGGAATAATCGTAATCGAAACGCGCGGCCACGGTTTTGCCAGTGAGATAAGCGTGCGCGTTCCGTCCATGCAGCCGCAGATAGGTAAGTTTCGGGCTCGTAGTTTCGTTCAAATCCGACGGGATGATCGTGAAATGTTCGGCGACGGGCGCATCGATATTCACAAAGGTCGCTCGATGCCGCTGCAGAAAATCGATTGTCGATCTTAGCTGATCGCCCACGACCCAATTACGATTTCGAAACTCAATCGCGAGTCGATAGTCGCGCAACATCTCGATCACAGGCTCAAGCTCGCTCAGCTCGTGTTTTCGCGGAGAAAACGCCGGCGAAAGCTGCAACAAAAACGCGCCCAGCTTTCCATGCGCGCGCAAGATCGACATCGAGCCGAGAAAAGCCTCCATCAAGGCCGCCTGCAGTTCGGGCGCCGATTCTACTTTTCCCTTTTCATCCGCCGCCGCGATTCGCTGCAAATTCGGCGGCAATAATTTTGCCGGCACCGAATGAAACGAAAACAACTGATGCAATTTCACGTCGAATGTAAATGCGTCGGGGGTGGTGACGCACCAGCGCTCGACCATTCTCGTATCGGGAACGGAATAAAAAGTCGAGTTGACCTCGACCATTTCGAAATGTTGCGCATACCAGCCAAGCCGGTCGCCTGCTCGCATTTTTTTCGGATACCAACGCTCGACGAAACCGGGGTCCGACCAGCTGGCCGTCCCGACAAGAATTTTTCCAGCAATGTCGATAAATTTGGCTCCAGAGGTAGGATTTGGAGGTTCCTTCCCTGTTCGTCAGGCGATCAAATCGCAATTTGCTTAGGTAATCAAGCGAACGAAAAACTTGTTTCCGATCATGTTCAGGAACGGCATTGATTGTTTTCCATCGGATAAACCAGCCGCGCCATTTACGAAATCGGCCAGACCAGAGCGGGCGGCAGAGAAGTTTTTAGGTTGTCCGCAACTTGACGAGACATCGCGCTCCAAAAATCTTCGGCCAGCAGGAGAGTGCTGAATCCAGCCAGCGTATCAATCCGAGCGCGGCAGTTGGATACATCGCTGGCTTGCTGTAGCCGCCGCTGAGCAAATAGCTGAACGCGCTGAAGGCTTCGGCGTGTTCGACTTTCCAGCCAGTCAGCCAATCGCTTTTTTCGGTCCGGAAGAAAAGGCGCGTGGCATTGCCTTGCGCCGCGTAGTAATCGCGTGGTCTGGCATACTCCTCCGCAAAGTCGATCGTCTCCTTCATCGCGACTGGTTCATGGTGCAGCAGGCGATAAACAGGAAAGCTCGCGAGGCTGATGAACGGCTCGAACAGAATCACGCGTCCGCCTTCAGCCATCACCCGCCGCGCTTCGTTGAGGAAAGCACGCGGACGACGAAGATGATGAAATACATCGAAGAGAATCAAGTGCGAAACGCTGCCTTCCGTGAAGGGTAATTCGTAACCATCACATACGAGGTCGAGCCAGGGATTCGGAAACAAGTCGGTGCAGATGGCGCGCGGCAGATGTGCTTTGAGATTGCCGATGCCTGAGCCGATTTCCACGACCGCGCCGGGCGCAGCCGTGTCAACGTGCTGGAGAATCTTTTCGTAGAATCCGGCGTAGACTTTTTGCAGCAGCGGCTTCTTCTTCCACGCCGCGAGGTTCCTCTCGATCTCGATCTGGTGCTGCTCCAGCGGCGTCATGGGTGACTTCTCATTCGCACCCGACTTCATTTAATAAAGATGTACGCGCGTTCATGCGAAGAACTTCAGCCGGCGCGCGGCGAACCACGTCATGCGCAGCAACAGCCAGCCGTGTTTCCAGCGCGAGATGTTCGTCTCGCCGTAGGTACGCGCGCGATAGCGAATCGGCAGATCGATAATGCGCAGGTTCAATTTCGCCGCGCCGAAGAGCAGATCGAAATCGCCGAACGGGTCGAAGTCGCCAAAGTAAGATCGGTTGCGTGCGATGAGTTCGTACTGCGAGCGAAACAAAACCTTGGTGCCGCACAGCGTGTCTTTGACCGATTGCCCTAGCAGCCACGAGAACGCGATGCCAAAGCACTTGTTCGCGATCATGTTCAGAAACTGCATCGCCTGACCTTCCATTGGATAAACAAGCCGCGCGCCATTCACGAAATCCGCCGCGCCGCTGCGCGCCACTTCGTAGAACTTTGGCAACTCTTCCGGCGGCATCGTCAAGTCGCCGTCGAGAATGAAAAGGAGGTCGCCTGTGGCCATCCCGAAGGCTTCACGTATCGCGTTGCCTTTACCTTCGCCTGTTTGTTTTAGTGCTTTAATGCTGCGCTGCGGATATTTCTCCGCGACGCGAAGGATCTCCTCCCAGGTACGGTCTTTCGAATGCCCTTCGACGAAGATAAGTTCGGTGCCGACGCCAAGGTCAGCCGTTCTCATCACCGCCGGCTCGATATTGTCGGCTTCATTGCGGGCCGGGATGATAATGGAACAGGTAAACTGTTGCGAAGTGGGTTGTGGCTTCGGTCGCGCGATATGAAAAATAGTGAGGCAAACGTGTTTCAGGAAAGGCGCAAGCCAGCGGTTGAACAACGGCGCAATCACTGGCGTGCGGACGGGCCAGAGAATGCGTGCTTCAGTCTTGACTAGTTCCCATCCGGCGAGGTGAAGAAGATTCCGCATGTCCGCATTGGCAAGCCAGTTTTGCGGCGGCGTTGGTGACCTGAAACCGAGCTTCGTAGCGACAGCGAGAATTGGCCGCCACAGGTTGTTGAAGAAATTCAGAAGCAGGCGGGTCCGCGAATGTGCGCAAGCGTGCAATTTTGTCAGTACGTCTTGCACGTCAGCCAGGTCATTTACCAAATCCGATAGCACGATGTAATCGAATTGTTCTTTGAAGGAAAGGTCACCAGCGTCGGCGACACGAAATTCCAACTCTGGATGACGAGTCCGCGCCAGTTCAACCGTCGCCTCGCTGAAATCAACGCCGAGCCCGCGCGCGGGCTTGACCGCCGCTAGTAAATCACCAAGGCCACAACCCACCTCAAGCACACGTTGTCCGGGCGGTATATAGAAAGCGTAGTAGCGCTCGAGCAATCGGTGGTACCACCGAGCGGCCTCACCGGCTCGATACGGCGCGCGCCGCTCATAGAACAGTCGACGATCGGTCATTGCCACTGATGTTGGAGTGAGACAGCAACCTCGGCTATTTGAAAATCCTCCTCCGCCCAAAGATCATTTTTTTAGACTGTCGGCGCACCTGGACGGTCCTAGGGCGAGCGCGATCAGTAACCAGGCAATCGGCACAAGGTGAATTAAGAGACGCCGCAAGGAATTTTCGATATACCAGACGTAATCCAACGTAGCGAGCAAGTAGCAGGCGCAGTAACAAACAAGCGGCACCATGAACAGCCAAACGAGCGCGGCTGCGTACCTATTTCGCACGCGCACAAGAAGGCCAATCATTGCCATCGCGACAAGCAGCCAGAAAATATCCCACTCATGCCAGCCAATCAGTTGCAAAAAGAGTTCATGCAAGATCTTGCCTGTTCGCTGGATGTTACGATGCAGAATGCCGAGACTAGGGAAAACAAAGTCTTGTGTCGGCAGACAGTGAACGCTCGTGAGAAAAATTCTCCAGAGCGCGATAAGACAGAGGCCGGGCAGAAAGGATATTACTACGGCGGTCCAGACTTTTCGTTTTTGCCAAATCGCGACCGCGCCACAAAGTGAAATTGTGGCCCAAAGCACAACGCCTTCGAGTTTCATCCACGGCAGCGTGGCTCCGAGCGCGATGAAAAGCACCATCGCATCACTGGACCCATTACGAATGAAACGCAGCAGATAGAAAACCGCTGCCAAATAGATCGTGGCTAGAGGTGCATCAGCATACCCGACCTGGAATCCACCGGGCCTGTCATGCACGCACGGAATTAAAGGAAAGAGCAACACGATCAGCCAGCCGACCAACCGGTTTTGACTCTGCTCTTCCGCCGCGAGTAGTAAGATCGACATGGCGGCGCCGTACCAAAATGGAAAGATGAACTTGATCCAAAATTGGTCGCAATCGCCGATCCATAAATAAAACCACGTTTCGGTGAGGGGAAGGCACCATGGATAGTGGGGGTTACAGAACCAGCGGGATGTGTCGCTGAGAAGTGCGGCTGGTAGCACACCGCCATTCAAGAAGGCGTACCGCGCTTTAATTTCCCAAGTAACCAGACCATCCCAACCAAGCGTGCGCTGGAACGAGAGCCAAAACATCAAGATCAACTCGGTGACGAACAGCGCGATGAAAACAATTTCCGCCCTCGTCATCGAACCAGTTTTCTTTTCCGCGGGAACGCTTCGCCATCGCCGGAAACCGAGCGCGCCGAGAGCGACGCAGAGGCAGGTCACAGTGATTTGCAAAGGAATTCCACGCAGGAGAAGACCACCAGTCCATAAGCTGAGCGACACGGCAGCAGTGCCAAATAACCAGGCGAGCGCGCAATTTTCCCAAATCGTTAGGCGTTGACGCGCCAGCAGCATGGTCAAGCCGAAACCGGCCATGGCAATTGTGGCGGTGGCAACGAACAGACCGACGAAAATTGTCATTTAGATTTGACCGGACCGAGCAGTACCATTTTCGGCCCGATAATCGTCCGGTCGGCATTCGAGCTGAGCGGCGCGGGCAATCCGCAAAAGAGCACCGCGGTGCTCTCGGACGCAACACCGCCGAAGCTTTCGTTAGGCCCGAGTCTCACCACATCCAACTTGCGTGGCCAGGTCAGGTAACCGATAGCGTAACGAACGAACTGCCAATCATCTTTGTCTTCCGGGCAGACCACAATGAGACTGCAATCGCTCGGAAGTTGGGCGAAGATTTGAGTCAAGGTCGCGCTCGGCTTGACCAGTTGGAGCACAGGCCCGAGCCGACGATCCATCGAGGACGTGCGCAAAGGCAGGGGAATTTTTTCCGGGCGGAGATCTTTCAACAGCCTTGGCGTAGTGCGGACAAAGAAGACTAAGAAAAGCAGCGCCCAGATCAGGAAATAAGTTTTTCTGCTCATGGAGCGTCGCAAATGGTATTGTGGCCAGGCCACAATCGAAAGAGGAAAACCCATTCTGCGTTCGCTTTCTCTTAAGAAAAGATCCTGCCAGCGAGAAAAACTGCTGCATCTTGTGCAGTTTAAAATCTGGCTCCAGAGGTAGGATTCGAACCTACGACCAATCGGTTAACAGCCGACCGCTCTACCACTGAGCTACTCTGGATCGTTTTTTGCGCCCGATTGAGCGGCTGAACTTTGCGCGCTTGCGCCGACGCGGCAAGTAAATTGGTTGCGGGGGCGAGATTTGAACTCGCGACCTTCAGGTTATGAGCCTGACGAGCTACCAGGCTG
>Ga0209526_10003496_pt1 | contig 10705 bp, 8 predicted proteins | sample JacPinW_OM2H0_M1_FD_188566 | JGI IMG/M metagenome (GOLD analysis project Ga0209526, IMG submission 188566) | Forest soil microbial communities from Algoma, Ontario, Canada - Jack Pine, Ontario site 1_JW_OM2H0_M1 (SPAdes) (version 2) | ecosystem: Environmental > Terrestrial > Soil > Boreal... | reverse complement strand
TGCCCTTCCTGAGAGAGGGGTGACAGTTCATTCCGGAGACATGGGTTACACAATGGGGCCTTTTGCAGGGAGTGCAAAATGCCCTGGAAGGCGTGTAAACCCATGGACGAACGACTGAAGTTCATTGCTAGGCTTTTGGACGGCGAGCCGATGGCCGTTCTCTGCCGGGAGTTCGGTATCTCCCGCAAGACGGGCTACAAGATCCTCACGCGCTACAACGAGATCGGCCTGGAAGGCCTCACTGACCGCTCTCGCCGGCCGTACCGTCATGCCAATCAGCTGCCCACCCAGATCGAGACGCTGATCGTGCGCTTGAAGCAGGACAAGCCGAGCTGGGGCGCTCCAAAGATCAGGGAAAGGCTGGCCAGGCTTTATCCGGATGTGCACACTCCTGCGATCAGCACGGTGCACGCGGTGCTCGATCGTCATGGCCTGGTCAAGCGCCGAACCAGACGACGCAACAGGGCTGAGGGCACCACACTCTCTCGGCCGGCCCAGCCCAATGAGTTGTGGTGTGCCGACTACAAGGGCGAGTTCATGCTCGCCGATCGACGCTACTGCTATCCGCTCACGATCACCGACTCTGCCAGCCGCTATATCTTCGCTTGTGAGGCGCTATCGACGACTAAGGAAGCCTACGCCTTTCCGGTGTTCGAGGCCGCCTTCAAGCGGTTCGGACTGCCCAGGGCCATCCGCACCGATAATGGCGTGCCTTTTGCCAGCCCGAATTCCCTCTTCAACCTCTCCAGGCTGTCGGTCTGGTGGCTCAGGCTCGGCATTGCCATCGAGCGCATCAAACCCGGCCACCCGCAGCAGAACGGCCGGCATGAACGCATGCATCTGACCCTGAAGCTCGAGACCACCAAGCCGGCCGGCAACAACTTCCTGCAGCAGCAGGCGAAGTTCGATGATTTCGTCGAATGCTTCAACAATGAGCGTCCGCACCAAGCGCTCAACATGCGCTGTCCGGCAGAGTGCTACGTGCCTTCATCGCGGCCCTACGCCGGTTTGCCCGAGCTCGATTACCCATTCCACGACAAGACCGTCACGGTGACCACATGCGGGCGCATCTGCTTCAATCGGCAGAAAATCAACCTCAGCACCGTGTTCGCCGGGCAGAAGGTGGGCATCAAACAGGTGAGCGAGCAAATCTGGCTCGTCAGCTTCATGGATTACGATCTCGGTTACTTCGATGACGAGACCTGCAGGCTCGAACCTCTTGAAAACCCCTTCGGGCCAAAAGTGTTGGATCCTGTCGTGACCTCCGAAAGCAGCTGTCGTATTAGCGAAGCCGCTCGCGAAGCGCGCCCCCCACAGCGCCGTAGCGAGCGAGCGGCTTCGCTGGCCACCCGTCAATGACAGGACACCACCAAAGTGTTACCTATGTCTCCGGTATAAACCGTAACCCATGTGTCCGGAACGGACCAAGAAAAACTGGCGCACCCGACACGATTCGAACGTGTGACCTTTGCCTTCGGAGGGCAGGGGTCTCCCACCGCTATTCTCTACCGCGGCAGCGCTTCGTCTCTCGTCTCCCTCCCGATCGCAACCGCGAGGATGCTGAGCAGAGCAAAGCAGGTCATCACGCCCGCGGCCATGCTGAAATTACCGCCGAAGGGCGCAACCAGGAGCCCGGCGACCAACGGTCCAAAGCTCGTGATGATGCGACCGGTGCCATTGCAGAACGAGACCGCGGTGGCGCGCACGTGCGTTGGAAAAAGCTCCGGCAGGTAAATGGCGTGGCCCGAGAAAACGCCCCATACGAAGTAGCCGAAGACAAGGAGGAGGTACGGGTAGACGGAATAGCTGTCGACCATAAAATAGAGGTAGAGCCCGACTGCCAGCGTGCCGACATTGTAGAAGGCAACCGTCGCGCGGCGTCCGATCGCGTCGGCGATAAAACCAAAACTCGCGTAGCCCAGGATGCCGCCGATGCCCCAGAGCTGCATGCCCGAGGTCACGCGGCGAATGGCATCGGCACCGGTAACGCCCTCACGCTCGAGCATCAGGCTCTGGATGGTCGGAAGCCAGATCAGGCTGGTCCAGATCGCGAGCAGTGTACCGAGACAAAAGAGCAGGCCGACGATTGTGTTGAAGCGCAATTCGCGGCTGAACAGCTGCAACGGTGCGAACTGCAGGAATTTGCGGTCCTCTGGGGCGGTCGTGTCACCTGCCGCGCGGGCCGCGGCCCGGCGCGCCTTGACGGCCTTGAATGGCTCCGGCTCCACCATGCCACGGCGGAACAGGAACAACAGAAGCGCCGGCGCGACACCCGCAAGGAAGACGTAGCGCCAACCGAACGGCGCGAGCTGGCCGTAGATTGACGCCCCGAGCAGGCTGCCGAAGGCGCCGCCCGTCATCATGATGCCGGCGACCTTGGCCCGATGCTGATGCGCGAATGCTTCGATCAGGAGCGGAATGCCGACGATAATTTCCGCGCCGGCGCCCACCCCGGCCATGAATCTGGAGGCGCCAAGTTCGAGCGGGGACTGCGCAACACCCTGCAGCCCGGTAAAGGCGCTGAAGATCAGGATGCTTAAGGCAAGCGTTCGAGCCCGACCGATGTAATCGGCCACAACGCCGAACACGAATCCGCCGAAAGCCCAGCCGAGCAGGCCGACCATGCTGAGCAACCCGCCGAGCCGGCCGATCTCCGCAAGATTTGCCTGCGCACCAAGCAGTTCGGTCAGCGCGGGCCGGAGCACATAGGAGAATAGTCCAAAATCCGTCGAATCGAGCACCCAGCCGAGCCAGACGACCAAAAAGACACGCCATTGATATGGGGTGATCTCGCGGACCCAGCTCCATGACGTCCAAGACGTCAACGACTCTTCCGCAGGTGAAATCTGCTCCATCGATACCTCCCTCAGCTCCGGCCTTTTCGGCTTTCGTGTCCGAAGGGATAGCGGGTCGCAAGCAAGGCTAGGAAATACTGTCTCGGCATGATGGGCATACGGCTTGGCCCGCGGGAGCGGGTCGAGCGGCCCACGCTGACGCGTATGACGGGCATGCCAAGAGAGCATTTGCCGAAATGCGCGCTGGAACGGCAATTTCCCACAGAGAACCACAGGCTCGACCTGGCCCTTCGCCTCAGCGTTGACGGGTTTCCAGGGTCGGATCGAACGGAGGTATCGATGCGCGCCGCATTCTACAATCGACAGGGTCCCGCTCGGGAGGTGTTCCAGATTGGCGAACTGCCCACGCCGGAGCCCGGAGCCGACGAAGTTCGCGTCAGGCTGCGCACCTCGGGCGTCAATCCGTCGGACTGGAAGGTGCGCAAAGGCGGCTTCGGCCGTGGTCTCGTGGCGCCACGGATTGTGCCGCACAGCGACGGTGCAGGCGTAATCGATACCGTGGGGCCGAGCGTCGCGGCGAGCCGGATCGGCGAGCGGGTCTGGATATGGAACGGGCAGTGGAAGCGCGCATTCGGTACGGCCGCCGAATACATCACCTTGCCGAGCGATCAGGCTGTCGTTCTTCCAGAGACGACGGCCGACGACGCAGGTGCTTGTCTCGGCATTCCGGCCCTGACCGCGCTGCAGGCCGTTCGTGTCGCCGCTGTCGGTCCAGGGTCGAGCGTTCTCATCGCCGGCGGCGCGGGCGCGGTCGGGCACTACGCGATCCAGTTTGCCAAATTGCGCGGTGCTCGCGTTCTAACGACCGTTAGCGGGGCCGAAAAGGCTGCGCACGCCTCGGCCGCCGGCGCCGATGCGACCATCAACTACCGCGACGAGGACGTCGCGGAACGCGTGAAATCGCTCACTGAGGGGCGCGGCGTTGATGCCATCGTCGAAATGGACTTGACGCGCAACGCACAATATTATCCGGGGGTGCTGCGTCCGTTCGCAAGGGTAGTGGTTTACGGTATGTCGGGCAGCGAGACTACGCTGCCCAGCCTCTGGATGATGCAGAATAGCATCCTCCTGCGTTTTATCTTCATCTACGAGATCACGGCAGAAGACCGAACAGCCGTCGTCGCCGAACTGACCGATCATCTAGCCGCGAAGCGTCTCAAACACACCATTGCGCGTCGTCTGCCGCTTGCGCGGGTGGCCGAGGCGCACGACCTCGTCGAAGCCGGCGAACTGATCGGAAATGTGGTCCTCGACATTGCGTGAGCCGACCCTCACTATCGCCGTTCCGGTTCGCTCCTGTTAGGCTCGGCCCCCGCGCCGATATGGTGCGCTCGAGCACGGAACCTGCGATGAACGTAAGACAGCTGCGCTTCTTTCTTCAAATCGCGGAGATCGGCAGTGTCACGCGCGCGGCCTCCTTTCTGCATATCGCCCAACCGGCCCTCTCGCGCCAAATCCGCCAGCTCGAGGATGAGCTCGGCGTCACCTTGTTTCAGCGCTCTGACCGGGGCGTTTTCCTGACCGACGCCGGGCGCCTCCTGCGCGATCGCGCGGTTGCGCTCCTGCGCCATTTTGAGCGGGTGCGGCAAGAAGTACGTGACGAATTCAACGAGCCCAGCGGCGAGTTGACTGTCGCCATGCCACCTTCGATGTTCGATCTTGTGACGCTCCCTGCAGTCACAGCCTATCGCGAACGCTACCCGAACGTTCAGCTGAGGGTGATCGAAGGAATCAGCGGTATCCTCAATGCCTGGTCGATGGTCGAACTTGGCCGGGCGGATCTTGCGATCGTCACTAATATCGAGCCGCTCGCGACCCTCGATACTGCCCCCTTCTTGCACGAGGCCCTTTGCTTGATCGGCCCCAAGGGGGCGGGTCTCGATCCTGAAAAACCGGTCGGGCTCGAGGAGGTGGCGCACCATCCGTTGATGACGCCGAGCCGACCGAACAGCTTGCGGCTCATCATCGAGACTGCGCTCGCCCAACGCAAGCTGCCGCTCGATCTCAAGCTGGAGGGCACTACGCCTCATCTTCTCCTCGGGCTGGTCGAGGAGGGGGCGGGCTTCACGACCCTGCCATTTTGTTCGGCCTACCGCCGTCTTCGCGAGGGCCGCGTCTGCCTCGCGCCGATCGAGGGCGTCGAAGTATCATGGACCTTGATCCAGGCGCGTGAACAACCGCTCTCGACGGCAGGCGAACGCATGAAGTCGCTTTTGCGCGACGTCGCCACCGAGCGCGTCGCCGCCGGCGAGTGGAAGCTGTGTCGGGTCGCACCGTGAACGCTATGCCTTTCATGCCGAGATAGTATTTCCTGCGGTCACTGTCATTCCGATAGCCCTCACTGCGCGGGGCGCTGGCGCTCCGGTCGAATTTATCGGAGCGACGTCATGATGACGCAGGATCAAGCCGCACAACTTCTCGATCGCGCGCCCGCCGCTGGCTCGAGCATGGCGATCGACTGGGACGTGCCTCTTGAGATGAACGATGGTGCTGTGCTGCGCGCCGACGTATTTCGTCCAGCAAAAGCCGGCAAGTTTCCGGTGGTCCTCAGCTACGGCCCCTACGCCAAAGGTCTCTCCTTCCAGGAAGGCTATCCGACTGCATGGGAGCGCATGGTGATGCAATTCCCGGAAGTCGAGCGCGGATCGAGTGGCCTTTATCAGGCATGGGAGGTGGTTGATCCGGAAAAATGGGTGCCGGATGATTACGTCTGCGTGCGCGTTGACGGGCGGGGCGCTGGGCGCTCGCCGGGGTTTCTCGAACCGTGGTCGCCGCGTGAGACAGCCGACCTTTATGGCTGCATCGAATGGGCCGCTGCGCAAAGCTGGTCCAACGGTAAGGTCGGCCTCAACGGCATCTCCTATTACGGCATGAACCAGTGGCAGGTCGCTTGCCTCAAGCCGCCTCACCTCGCAGCAATCTGCGTATGGGAGGGCGCGGCCGATTTCTATCGCGACGTCAGCCACCACGGTGGCATCTATTCGACCTTCGTCGCCAACTGGTATCGCAAGCAGGTCACATCGGTGCAGCATGGGCTCGGCGCACGGGGGCCGCGCAGCCGCGCCACCGGCGAGCTCGTATGCGGACCGCAGGCCCTCGGCGAAGCGGAGCTAGCCAAAACCCGGTGTGATCTCGGTGCCGACTTCTTCGCGCATTCGCACGACGATGACTATTTCCGTGTGCGTTCGGCGCAGTTCGAGGCCATCGATATTCCCCTGCTCAGCGCCGCGAACTGGGGCGGTGCCGGACTGCACCTGCGCGGCAATGTCGAAGGTTTTCTCCACGCGGCCTCGACGCAGAAATGGCTTGAAATTCATGGCCGCGAGCATTGGACCGAGTTCTACACGGACTACGGCATTTCACTGCAGAAGCGATTCTTCGACCATTTTCTCAAGGGGTTGAACAATGGCTGGGATCGCGAGCCTCCGGTCCGGTTGCAGATCCGACATGTTGACGGCTTCGTCGGGCGTGCCGAGGATGGCTGGCCGCTAGGCAACACGCGCTGGACCCAGCTCTACCTCAATGCCAACACGCTGACGCTCAGCGAGACGGTGCCGGCGGAAGCAGCGCGCGTCAGCTATGAGGGCTTCGGCGATGGCGTGACCTTCCTTCTGCCGCATGCCGAGAATGCCGTGGAGATCACCGGGCCGCTCGCGGCGACGCTCTACGTCTCTTCGGAAGCAATCGACGCCGACCTGTTCGTGATCGTCAGGGCTTTCGCGCCGGACTTGCGAGAGATCGTCTTTCAAGGTGCGCTTGATCCGCACACGCCGATCGCGCAGGGCTGGTTGCGCGCCTCGCACCGCAAGCTCGACCCGGCGCGATCAAAGCCCTGGCGTCCTTATCACAGCCACGACGGGTGCGAGCCGCTCGTGCCGGGCACGATCTATCGCCTCGACATCGAGATCTGGCCAACCTCGATCGTCCTGCCCGAGGGTTATCGCCTCGGGCTTACCATCCGCGGGCGCGATTACGAGTATCCCGGCCCAGCGGGGCAACTTTCCAACATCGCTAATCCGATGCGCGGTTGCGGGCCGTTCCTGCACGATGATCCTCGCGACCGCCCAGCAGAAATCTTCGGCAAGCGTGTCACGATCCACTGCGGCCCCGACACGCCGTCGAGCCTCCTCATTCCGATCATTCCGCAGCGGGGCAGCGCGGGATGAAGCCGGCGCCGTTCGCCTATCATCGCCCGACGAGCCTGTCCGAGGCGACCGTTCTTCTCGCCAGGCTAGGCGAGGCCAAGCTTCTTGCGGGAGGGCAGTCGCTCGTACCGATGCTCAACATGCGCTTCCTCGGTCCCGACCATCTGATCGACATCAGCCGGATCGAGGAGCTGGCCTTCCAGAAACTGACCGACGAGGCACTCCACATTGGCGCGATGACCCGGCAGGCGGACCTTCTCGCCTCGCCGTTGGTCCGGCGGCATTGCCCGCTTCTCGCCGAAGCACTCGTACATGTGGGCCACCAGCAGACCCGCAGCCGGGGCACGATCGGCGGCAGCTTGTGCCACCTCGATCCCGCCGCCGAGATTCCGCTCGTCGCGCTGGCGCTCGACGCTGTCCTCACTGTTGTCGGTGCGAATGGCGAACGGCAGGTGCCGATGAGCGAATGGCCCGCCGGCTACATGACGCCGGAGCTGGCGCCGGACGAAATACTGTCCGCAATTCACATGCCGAACGTGCAGCCGGACGAGGGCCACGCCTTCATCGAATTTGCGCGCCGGCGTGGCGATTTTGCCATCGTCGCCGTGGCAGCTGTCCTGCGCATCGGGCCGGGTGGCCGGATCCGCTCGGCTGCGATTGCGCTTGGCGGCATGGGCGGCACCGCTTTCCGGCTCCGCGACGCCGAGCACGGCCTCATCGGCGCACTGCCGCAGTCCGGCGAAATCCGTCGCGCGGCGCGCGCGGTCGTGCAAACCGACGTTTCCGACGATGCCTACTATACGGGCGCCTATCGGCGCCATCTTGGCGAGGTGCTCGTCGAGCGGGCGCTCCTTCGAGCCGCCGAGCGCGCGAGTGGCGGAGGTCGTCATGTCTGAGCCGCATGCAATCGTCTTGTCGGTCAACGGTCGGGCAGTCGATGCCAAGGTAGAGCCGCGTCGGCTGCTTGCCGACTTCCTGCGCCGTGATCTCAACCTCACCGGTACGCATATCGGTTGCGAGCATGGCGTGTGCGGCGCCTGCACGGTGCTGGTCGATGGCAGGCCGGCGCGATCCTGCCTGATGTTTGCGGTGCAGGCTGACGGCTGCGAGGTCGTCACAGTCGAGGGGCTCGCCGGTGAGGACGGCAGGCTTTCGCCGCTGCAGCAGGCGTTTCGCGAGCATCACGCCCTACAATGCGGATTCTGTACGCCCGGCGTCCTGATCTCGCTGACGAGCTTGCTTGGCGCCAGCCCCGATCCCGACGAAGCGGTCATCCGCGACGTCGTCAGTGGCCATATCTGCCGCTGCACCGGCTATCAGGCCATGATCGATGCTGCGCGCGCGGTGGCCGGCCGCGGCGTCCCAGGGCGGAGCTGACGATGGCAACGCGTTATCTCGGTGCCGCGGTGCGACGCGTCGAGGATCCTCGCCTTCTCAAAGGCGAAGGATGCTACGTCGATGATCTTGCGCTGCCCGCGGGGCTCGAGGCGGCCTTCGTGCGCAGCACGATTGCGCACGGTCTGATCCGTGCGGTCGAAACGTCAGCCGCACGTGCCCTGCCTGGCGTCCATGCCGTCTATCTTGCAGAGCATCTCGGGCCGGCTGCCGAACGGCCGATGCCATTGGCGTCACCGCATCCGCTTCTCATCCAGCCCCGCACGCAGACGCCGTTGGCAACGGACGAGGTTTGCTATGTCGGCCAGCCGGTCGCGCTGGTCGTCGCCGACAACCGTTACATCGCCGAGGACGCCGCAGCGCTCGTCGCGATCGACTATGATCCGCTGCCCGTGATCACCGACTGTCGACGCGCGCTCGATCCCGCCGCCGCGCCCGCTCATCGTGGGGCAGACCACAATCGCGCGGCGATACTGACGGCGCGTTTCGGCGACGCCGCTGCCGCCTTCGCCGGCGCCGCGTTTAGCTTAGCCGAGCGGATCGAGATGCAGCGGGGCGGCGCGCACAGCATGGAGGGGCGCGGCGTCGCCGTCATGCCGTCGCCCGACGGCACGGGCATCACGTTGTGGAGTTCTACCCAGGCGCCCTACATGATCCGGCGCCTGCTTGCTGCGCACCTTGACTGGGATGAAAGCCGGATTCGTGTCATCGCGCCGGATGTCGGTGGCGGCTTCGGACCGAAGGCGGTGTTCTATCCCGAAGAAGTCGTGATCCCGCTCGCCGCGTTGAGGCTGGGCCGGCCGGTGCGTTGGATCGAGGATCGGCGGGAGCATTTTCAGGCGACGACGCAGCAGCGGCTGCAGGCCTGGGACGTCGAGGTCGCTGCGGACGCTGCCGGCCGGCTCATCGCGATCCGCGGGCAAGGCGTCCACGACGCCGGCGCCTTCGTTCCCCACGGCGTGCTGCTTCCGCTCAGCTCGCTCTGGCCTTTCCCGGGCCCTTACGCACTGCAGGCACTCGATCTTTCGCTCGACGTCGTCTTCACCAACATGGTGCCAACGTCTCCGGTGCGCGGCGCCGGTCGCCCGTATGCCAACTTCGTCATCGAACGTCTCATCGATCGTGTCGCCGATGCGCTGGGGCTCGACCGCGCCGAGATACGCCGTCGCAACTTCATCCCGCGCGACAGTTTCCCCTATGCGACCGGCATGACCTACCGCGACGCTTCCAAAGTCACGTACGACAGCGGCGACTTCGAAGCCTGTCTCACCGAGGCGATGCAGCGCGCCGGCTATGCCGATTTTGCGACGCGGCGCGCAGCTGCGGCCAAGCGAGGCCTGCGCCGCGGCATCGGCGTTGCGAGCTACGTCGAGGACACCGGCGCCGGCCCGTTCGAGGGCGTCAGCGTGCGGGTGCTGCCAAACGGCCGTGTGCACGCCGTGACCAGCGCGGCGAGCCAAGGCCAGGGGCACACGACCATCATCGCCCAGATCTGCGCCGATGCGCTGGGCATCTCTCCCGATCTCCAGCAAGGGGTGCAGGGAGTTTTAATCATCGTCGCAGTCGCACTCTCCCTTGATCGGGCCCGTCTAAAGATCGTGAAGTAAAAATGCTTTCCGTCGAACATGTGAGCAAGGCGTTTGCCGGGGTCCAGGCGCTGGACAATGTCAGCGTGGAGATCGGGGTGAACGAAGTGGTCGGACTGGTCGGCGAGAACGGAGCAGGCAAGTCGACGTTAATGCGGATTCTTGCCGGGGTCTATTCGCCGGACCATGGATCACTAAAATTGGATGGCACACCGGTCGTCCTGAGAAGCCCTCGCGAAGCTAATCTCAACGGCATCGGGATCGTATTCCAGGAGCAGTCCCTTCTGCTGAACCTCACCGTGGGCGAGAACATTTACCTCGGACAAGAAGCAGAGTTTACCCGGCTCGGATTGGTGAATCGCCGGCGCCTGTATGCCGCGGCTCGTCGCCAGCTCGCCAAGGTGGAGGTCGACATCGATCCTCGAACCCGGACGTCGGAGCTCAGCTTCGCCGCGCGTCAGATGGTCGAGCTGGCGAAAGCGCTGGCATTGGAGGAGCGCACCGAACGGCATCTGGTCGTTCTGCTGGACGAACCGACTTCTGTTCTCGAACAGCGCGATATCGACATCCTGTTCGCCCGGGTGCGTGCGCTTAAGCAACGCGCCAGCTTCGTCTTTGTGTCGCATCGCCTCGACGAAATTCTCGCCCTCAGCGATCGCATCTACGTGATGAAGGACGGGCGCGTGGTTGGGCAGATGCAGGCTCGAAGCACCTCCGTGCCGCA
>Ga0209526_10003494_pt1 | contig 10707 bp, 11 predicted proteins | sample JacPinW_OM2H0_M1_FD_188566 | JGI IMG/M metagenome (GOLD analysis project Ga0209526, IMG submission 188566) | Forest soil microbial communities from Algoma, Ontario, Canada - Jack Pine, Ontario site 1_JW_OM2H0_M1 (SPAdes) (version 2) | ecosystem: Environmental > Terrestrial > Soil > Boreal... | reverse complement strand
ACGTCCTAGGTATCGCGAGCACGGTCGCGTTTTGCGTGATCGCCGCGCTGACGATCCGTGACTGGCTCGCGACCAAAGACACCACGCGGATGTACCTGGCGTTGGCCATCGGCTGCCTGGCCGCCGTCTCGCTCCTCGGGCAGTCGGCCAAGCTCCTCGGCAGCTGGTTCGCCGGGGTGAATGCGGTCCTGACCATCACGATCTTCCTCGGCTCCGGCCTTGCCCTGCTGCTCTTTCGGGACAGCGTCATCCCGCTCGCGCGGCGGACCCGACAGCTCGTCGTCCTGGCCGTGTTAGCAACGACCGTGCTGGAGATCGGAGTCGCCCTGGGGGGAACAGGCACTCCGAAGGTGCTTCAGACAATCGGCCTGTTTGCGTTCGTCGTCGTGTGGTGCGGGTGTGTCGGTGAGCCGAGCCTTCGGCTCTGGCTGGCGGCCACCCGCCGGACCGCCGTCCAGCGAGCCAGGATGCGGGCGCTCAGTCTCGGCTATCTCGGGATCATCGCCATCCTGCTGGCCGCACTCTTTAGCGGCTCGTTCGCTTCGACGCCTGCCGTCCGCATCGGGATTGCGCTCGCCACCCTGGCGATCGTTCCCTTCCTGTACGCCGGCTTCGTGCCGCCAACCTGGCTGCGCCGCGCCTGGCGCGAGACCGAAGAGGCCAAGTTTCGCCAGGCAACCCATGACATCCTGCTCTTCGCGTCGGACCGCACCACGCTCGCGACCCGCGCACTCGACTGGGCCGTGCGCCTCAGCGGGGCCGACGCCGGATTCTTCCGTTCAGCAGGCACGATTATCGCCACCCTCGAGATGACAATGGACGAGGCCGCGGTCCTCGACGCAAGGATCAGCGCGGCGCCCGGCCGCCATGTGGTCCCGCTCGGCGGAAGGCCACCCCAGACGGCAATCATCGCCCCGCTGGCCGAAGCCGACGCCGCGATCATCCTGGTCGGCGGGCCCTTCACTCCCGTCTTTGGCACGGACGAACAGGCCTGGTTGCAGCACTACGCGGCGCTGGTTACCACCGGGCTCGACCGCGTCCGGCTCGTGGGTGAACTTGAGGGGAAGGTCAACGAGGTAACCGAACGCACTCGCCAGCTCGAAGCCGCGAACGACGAGCTGGGGGCCTTCTCCTACTCGGTCTCGCACGATCTCCGTGCGCCGCTGCGTGCGGTCAACGGCTATACCAGCATCCTGCTCGAGGACTTCAGCAGGGCCCTGACGGAAGAGGGTCTTGGGTATCTCAAGCGGATCAAGGAGAACGGTGACCACATGGGCCACCTGATCGACGATCTTCTCGCCTTCTCTCGGCTGGGCCGGCAGGCACTTCGCGTCCAGCGGGTGCACACGCGTGGCATCGTCGATCGTGCCCTCGCCCAGCTCGCGCCGGCCATTGAGGGCCGCCACATCGACCTGGTCATTGGCGACCTCCCCGACTGCGAATCTGATCCGGCGCTCCTCGAGCAGGTGTTCATCAACCTCCTCGGTAACGCCTTCAAATACTCGCGGAAGCTAGAGGCCGCCCGCGTTGAGGTCGGTGCCAAGCACGGCGATTCGGATCCCACCGCGATCTACTTCGTCAAAGACAATGGCGCGGGCTTCGATATGCAGTATGCGGACAAGCTCTTCGGGGTTTTCCAACGCCTGCATCGCAACCAGGATTTCGAGGGGACCGGCGTTGGACTGGCGATTGTCCAGCGCATCGTAAACCGGCACGGGGGCCGCGTCTGGGCCCAAGGAAAGGTTAACGAGGGGGCGACGTTTTACTTCACGTTGAGCCCGGGAGGTGCGCAGTGGCAGCAATCGATGGCGGCGTAGACATCCTCATGGTCGAGGACAACCCCGATGACGAGCAGCTCACCCTGCGCGCGCTCAGCAAACATCACCTGACTAACAAGATCCATGTCGTCCGGGATGGACAGGAAGCGCTCGACTATGTCTTTTGCAAGGGCAAGTACGCGGACCGGCTGATCACCGACCACCCGCACGTGATCCTGCTGGATATCAAGCTGCCCCTCATCGATGGCATCGAGGTCCTGCGCCGGATCAAGGCCGACGATCGCACAAGGACGATCCCGGTCGTCATGCTCACGTCGTCTCACGAGGAGCGGGATCTGGTCGAGACCTACCGCCTCGGCGTCAACAGCTACATCGTCAAGCCGGTCGACTTCGAGCAATTCACCGAGTCCGCTCGGACCCTGGGTATGTACTGGATGTTGCTGAACCGACCGCCAAAAGCCGCCTGAGGCTTACTACAGAAACCTGTCGACCATCTCTCGGACACGGTCGTGCTCCGCTGACCAGGCCGTCCAGACGCTCGCGCACCACCGCATGATCGCCTCGTCCCGAGGGGGCCCCGGCTCAGCCGCGAGGACATCGTCAACGGTGAGCGGCCCGACATCCGTCGGAGGGTCGAATCGCGGCCATTGCTTCGAGGCTCTGGCCATCAGCACGTGCATCTTTTGGACCTGGCGGCCGGTAAAGCTTCGGTCGACGGCAAGGTAGAGACCGGCGAGGGCGAAGGCGGCCCCGATGGTGGACGTCGATTGACGAAGATGCTGGGCGCCGTAGGCGTCGACGACGTGCTGATGGATGAACGCGGAATCGCCGTGGGCGAGCGTGTAGTACGACAGCTCATTCATCAGGTTGCGACACTCACCGGAGGCGTTGGCCCTTCGATCCGGTTCCAGCCCGAGGCTGGGCCGCTGCAGGCCGCAACCCGGGCACACGCTCAGTGACGAATCAGACCACGCAGCTCCCACCGCTTCCGGAGACTGAGTCTATCGGCACCAGCCGCGATCAGTTCCCGAGCAGAGACTCCTGGATCGCGTACAGGTGATCCATCAGCCTGACGATCCGGATCCGCGTCCGCACTCCCTCGAGTTCGTGCGGTGGCACACCGGCGTCGTCCATCAGCAGGCGGAGTTGGAGCAACCGGTTTTCGTAAGACAGGGGAACCCTGTACACCCGTCTCAGGTTGAGCATCTCCAGGTCGTTGATCAGCTGATCGATCACGGCCATGGGACGGCCGAGCCGCCACCGGCGCGCCGTGTCCACCTCGTGCTTTCGCTGCGCGGCCCGGATCTCGGCGTTGGCTTGCGCCATGAACCCAACGGTCATCACTGCCATCGTGGTTTCGATTTTGATGGGCGGCGCTCATATGGACACCGCTCTTCCGAGGCAGCGATGCCGCTACCAACGAGGGGCTCGACGTCTCACTCAAAAGTACGGGGTTCGGCCAACTGATCGTGCCGGGGCACGGTAGGATGAACCGCGTGGAGGCCACCTCGCGCACCCTCGCGCCGACTGAGATCGAGAGTGAGCTCGAACAGCATCGTGGCGAACTCACCGCCTATTGCTACCGCATGCTCGCTTCGCCCTTCGAGGCGGAGGACGCGGTGCAGGAAACGCTGCTGCGAGCGTGGCGAGGGCTGGAGCGCTTCGAGGGCCGAGCGGCCCTGCGCTCGTGGCTGTACCGGATCGCGACCAACGTCTGCCTCGACATGCTCGAGGGGCGCAAAAAGCGGGCGCGCCCGATGGACCTGGGACCCGCTCGCGCTCCGGTGGAATCGAACCTGAACACGCTCCCGGAGGCGACCTGGCTCCAGCCGATCCCGGACAGCCTCATAGCCGCGGAGGGTGATCCGGCGGAGCTCGCGGTGACCCGCGAGACCATCCGGCTCGCCTTCGTGGCCGCGTTGCAGCACCTCCCGCCACGCCAACGAGCGGCACTGATCCTGTGCGAGGTCTTGCGATGGAAGGCCAAGGAGGTCGCTGAGCTCCTCGGCATGAGCGTGGCGTCGGTCAACAGCGCCCTGCAGCGGGCCCGGGCGACGCTCGAGGCGAGTGGCGTCAGTTCCTACGACCCGGCGCCGCCGATGGATGCGGCCCGGCAGGAGCTCCTGGCCCGCTACGTGCGGGCGTTCGAAAGCTACGACCTCAGCGCGCTGACTGCGCTGATCCAGGAGGACGCGCGGCAGTCGATGCCGCCGTACGACCTCTGGCTCAGCGGCCGCGAGGACATCCTCGCCTGGTGGTTCGGGCCGGGGATCGGCTGCCGTGGCTCCCGGCTGGTGCCCACCGTTGGGGCGAACGGCCGCGTGGCGTTCGGGCAGTACAAGCCGAGCGCGTCGGGAAGCGGCCACGATCCCTGGGCGCTGATCGTCCTCGAGCTCGGCGCCAACCAGATCGAGGAGTTCACGTTCTTCCTCGACACTGAAGCTCTCTTTCCACTTTTTGGTCTACCGCCTCATCTCGACGCACAACCTTAGTCCGGCAGGACGGCGTCCAACCCCATGAAGGTAAGCAGCTCACGGAGCTCATCGGACGCGCCCCGCAGCCGGACCTGACATTCGTGGCGGCGGGCCACCAGCTGCAGCCGCGCCAGGGCGTCGACGGTTACCGCATCAGGGTTGACGCCCCGTACGTTGATGACAAAGGTGATCGCGCTGCCCTCTGGTGTGGGCATCGTATGTCCATCTAGGTAGACGTCATGGCCGTGGAAAACTCATCGGTCAGGCTCCACCGCAGGACGCTGGTCGCCATCCTTCTGTGCATGATGGCGGTCAGTTCGACATGCGGCTCGCCCTCGGCCACGCCGTCCCCGTCGCCAAGCCCGTCACCGACGCCGACCGCGAGCCCACCACCTCCCTGTGCCGATCGAGTCTTTGCGGCCATGACCCCGGATCAGCGGATCGGTCAACTGTTCGAGCTCGGCCTCGCTAGTGACCGCCTCGGCCCTATGGAAATCAACCTGATCCAGAGGGATCACATCGGCTCGGTCTGGTTTGTCGCCACCAGCACCGCAGGCGTCGCCGGGATCCAGGCGGTGACGTCGGCGGTACAGGGTCAGGTTTCTAGCGCGTCGACCGCGAATGTCCGGTTCTTCGTCGCGGCCAACCAGGAAGGCGGCGTGATCCAGGCGATGCAAGGACCGGGTTTTTCCCGTATTCCCTCGGCGGTCGTCCAGGGCACATCGACCCCGGCCGTGCTGCAGAGCCAGGCCGCCACCTGGGGGCAGGAACTTCGCTCGGCGGGAATCAACTTCAACTTCGCCCCCGTGATGGACGTGGTCCCGCCCGGCACGGATGCGCAGAACCAGCCGATCGGCGCGCTGCAGCGAGAGTACGGGCACGACCCGGCGACCGTCGGCAGCCACGGCGTCGCGTTTCTCACCGGCATGCACCTGTCCGGGATCGCGGTTTCTCTCAAGCACTTCCCCGGCCTCGGTCGCGTCGCGGGCAATACTGACTTCACAACTGCGACCGACACCATGACGACCACGTCCGATCCCTACCTCCAATCCTTCAAAGATGGGATCGCCGCGAATGCCGACTTCGTCATGGTGGCGCTGGCCCGCTACACGCAGATCGATCCCAACCACCTGGCCGCCTTCTCTCCGGTCGTCATCACGCAGATGTTGCGCAATTCGCTCGGCTTTGGTGGCGTGATCATCTCGGACGACCTCGGCGACACGGTGGCGGTTGCGAGCATTCCGCCGGCGACCCGGGCCATCGACTTTCTGTCGTCCGGCGGCGACATGATCATCTCGAAGACCGCCGGCCCGGCCGACGCCATGGTGCAAGCGATCCGGGCGCGCGTCACGGCGGACGCGAGCTTTCGCCAGCGGGTCGACGACGCGGCGCTTCGGGTCCTTAGGGCGAAGCAGATCTACGGTCTCCTCCCCTGCTAGGAGCGCGGCGGCCTGACGACCTACCGTGGTGGCGGCAACGACACCAGAACGGCCGCGGCGGCCAGGATGACGGCGACCACGCCGAGCTCGGCCCGGCGGCGGCCGAGCAGCGCCATGACTACGGCAATGCCGACGACGGCGACCTTCGCGACAAGCGCCCACCCGTAGGCCGTCGTCAGCCCCGGCGGGAAGCCGACATGGGCGAGGGCGAGCAGGAGCCCACTGCCGACACTGACCGCAAACGCACCGACCGCATATTTCCCTCCCGTCTTGACCATCACGAACCCCACGAGCGCCCCAACCCACAGCCCCATCGCCGCGACGTGCACCGCGTTGAGGACGAGGTCGGCACCGGGGAGCCCGGGAATCCCATGCGACGTGGCGCCGTCGACCAGGGCCATGACTACGCCCAGGGCGAGCACGGGCCAGAACTTATCGAGGGCGAGCACCGCCCAGAGCAAAACGGCGACCGCGAGCCGGAGGCCGAGCAGACGACCGAAGCCCGACGCCATTACCGCAATCGCCGTCGCCCCGTCGAAGGAGAGACTGGCGAGCTGCGCGACCAGCGCCACGGGTTCGGCCGCGATCAAGAGGCCGAGGCCGGCGTTCACCGCACGGCGGAGGCGCCGGTCGCGCCCGGTCACGCGACCATAGATGATGACCCCAAAGGTGAGCGCCACACCGAAGAAGTGCATCCAGCGCGCGACCGCCTGCAGCGCGAATCCGAGCGGGGTGGCTGTCCCGATTTCGCCACCGGACAGCAGGGGCGAATAGGGGTTTGACGTCGGCGAGCCGACCGTGAATCGAAACGCCCCGCGCGATGGATGGGTGTCGGTAGCCAGAACCTGCCAGGTCACGACATAGGTACCCGACTCCCCGGACGTGACCGTCGCCGTCAGGGTGCGGGCGATGGGTCGCGCCGGCGAGGCGACCTGGCGGCCGCTCGGACTGAAGACCTTTATGCCATCGCCGGCGGGACTGACCGATTCGGTGAAGGTCAGGGTGATCGCTGAGGGCGGCGTTTCGAGGACGGCATCGGGCGCCGGGTCCGAGAAGAGCAGCACCGCATGGGCCGAGGCAGATACAGGGTAGAGAGCGAGCGCGAAGGCCACGCTGACGACCAGGAGTCGCCGGCCCAAGCTCAGGAGTAGGCGGGCGCTTCGGCCCGGCCGGGCAAGCCTTCCGCCGGGCGAGTCCGCGCGATGCGTAGCACGAGTCCCGCCGCCACCAGGCAGAGCAGCCCGGAGCTCATGAAGGCCAGCTGGTAGTCACCGAAGAAGGTCCGCACGGCGCCCGCGGCGAAGGCGATCGAGGCCGCGCCGAGCTGGTGCGCGGCGAAGATCCATCCGTAGACGATCGCGAAGTTCTGCTGACCGAACAGCTTGCGAGCCAATTGAACGGTGGGCGGCACGGTCGCGACCCAGTCGAGGCCATAAAAGACGATGAATAGGATCAGCCCGAAGTACGCCGTGCCGAAGGCATAGGGCAGGAAGAGCAGTGAGAGGCCGCGCAAACCGTAGTACCAGAAGAGCAACCATCGGCTGTCGAACCGGTCCGTGAGGATTCCCGACACCAGCGTGCCGATCACGTCGAAGACGCCGATGAGCGCCAGCAGGCTGGCCGCCGTCACCTCGGCCATGCCGTGGTCCATCGAGGCCGGGATCAGGTGGGTGCCGATCAGGCCGTTGGTGGATGCCCCACAGATGAAGAAGCTGCCGGCGAGCAACCAGAAGTCGCGCGAGCGGACGCCAAGCCCAAGGCCGCGAAAGGCGTTGCGGATGGGGCTGCCGACCGCGAGCGCCCCGGTGTCCGGCTCGGTCGCGCCATAGGCGCGGAGGCCGAGGTCGGCCGGGCGGTTGCGTAGAAACAGCGCGACCAACGGCACCACCACGAGCGCGCCGATGGCCACCGTGATGGCGGCGCTGCGCCAGCCCCGGTTCTGCGCCAGCCAGCCGAGGAAGGGTAGAAAAATGAGCTGGCCGGTCGCACCAGCCGCCGTGAGCGCGCCGAGCACGAGCCCACGACGTTGCACGAACCACCGGTTGGCCACCGTCGCGGCCAACACCGAGGCCATGCACCCCGTACCGAGCCCCACGACAACGCCCCAGAGAAGGTACAGCTGCCAGGGTGCCGTCATCACCGTCGTCAACAGCGCGCCGGTCGCTACCGTTCCGAGGGCCGCGACCGTTACCACCCGGATGCCGAACCGGTTCATCAGCGCCGCCGCAAACGGTCCCGTGAGTCCGAACAACAGAAGGTTGATGAAGACGGCCACCGAGATGATCGCCCGGTTCCAACCGAATTCGTTCTGCAGCGGAACGATCAGGATCGCGGGTGTGGCGCGGAACCCAGCGGCCCCCATGAGAGCCACGAAGGTCACCGCGGCGACAATCCACGCGTAATTGATGCGCCGTGCCGCGATCACTCCGGGGAGCATACTTCGAATTGGCTGGCGCACTGGCTCCCCGAACGAGATTTCGCCTCCACGGCGTCCCTGGGCTCTACTCGGGTACCCTCGATGGGTGGAAGAGCCGGATCGCCGGTCCCCTGACGCCGCCGCGGCCGCACCGGTCAAGGCTCCCGAACGCGCCCCCGGGCGCCGGGAGCTCAAGCCACCCGAGTGGTTCGAGGAACGGCTCGCGGCCTGGGTGCGGCGCATGGGTCTCGGCGCCTGGACGATTCGTGCCACGTACAAGCCCAAGCTACGGGGCGCGGAGGGCTACGCGGAGATCAGCCCCTCATTCCTGGAAGCGGAGCTCCAGTTTCGGCAGGACGTGCTCGTTGATCGCGGCGATGTCGTCATCGTCCATGAGCTGACGCACATCCTGACGGATGAGTGGGCCAGGGCGATGGAGCAGGTCGTGCACGACATGGTTCCCAGGAGGCTTCAGCGGGAGGCGCGGACGTACCTCCGCCAGCACGAGGAGTCAGTTGTGGAAGCGATCGCACACGCCCTGGTGCGAACCGCCGAACAGCAGGACTCAACACCTGCTAATAAGGGTCAGCGAACAGTCGGGGTGTGAGCTTCGGGCGCGGTCAACGCTTTGTAAGCGATTTCCATGGCTCGCGCGAGGCGCTTCGATGCGGTGAATCGGCCTTCGGCGATAACGTCGGGGAACAGGTCCAGCTCGCGGACCTTATCCATGATCGCGTGCGTGCTGATGCTAGCCCGTTCGTGTTCCATACCCGTACAACTCGGTCCTCGACGCGTCCATGTGAAGCCGGGCAAAGTCGCGTGATTTGACCACGCGGAGTGCGATTAGGAGGCGGTGAGCACCACGCCAACCGGACGGGTCGGCCCCACGCCGGCCTGGGTCCGACCGACCGCACTCGCGATCTCATCCAGGTCATCCGGCTCGAGCGTCAAGGATCCGGCAGCGATCCATCCGTCCACCTGCCCTGGCGAGCGAGCCCCGACAATCGCGCCAGTGACGCCGGGCCAGCTCAGCGTCCATGCAATCGCGACCGCAGAGACCGAAACTCCATGTCGAGACGCGATCGGCCGAAGGGCGTCGCGCAGCGACAGGTTGCGGCTGACCAACGGCTCATTGAATTCGGGGTTGCGACGACGCCAGTCCTCGGGATCCATGTGCTCAACCCGCTCGCGGCTGAAACTGTCGGTCAGGATGCCGGATTGCATCGGGCTGTAGGCGATGACCCCGGTGCCGTGCGCGGCACTCCAGGGGATGACATCCGCGCCTGCCTGGCGATGGATCAACGAGAACGGCGGTTGAAGCGAATCGACGTGACGAACGCGCTCAGCCCGCTCGAGCAGTCCCACATCGAAGTTCGATACCCCACCTGCGCGAACCTTGCCCTCCTGGATCAGCCGCACCATCTCGCCCCACGACTCCTCGACGGAAGTTCCGATGTTGTCTGGCCAGTGGAACTGATACAGGTCGATCCGCTCGACGCCCAGCCGCTGTAGCGAAGCCTCGACCTCTTTGCGAATCGACTCCGGTCGCAAGTTGTGCTGCGGTTCCGCGAAGGGCCGGGCTGGATCCCCAACCTGTCCACCCTTGGTGAAGACGAACGGACGGTCGGTGGCCGGGATCTCGCGCAATGCCCGTCCGACGACTTCCTCGGAATGGCCGAGTCCATAGACGGCAGCGGTGTCGACCCAGTTGATTCCGGACGCAACCGCGTGCTTGATGGCCGTGATCGAATCGGTGTCGTCCTGGCTCCCCCATCCGTAGGCCCATCCACCGCCGCCGATTGCCCACGCACCGAAGCCGACCTGCGTGATCTGGAGACCGCTCGTTCCGAGCGGACGTGTCAACAGCTGCATCAGGCAACCTCCTTTTCCCGAGGCTCACTTCTCGTGTCGGATGAATACGCCTTAACGATCGCCGAGATGTCCAGGTCGGGTGCCTCGGCCTCAACGCCTGCGACCAGGTCGCGGGTTAAAGACGTTAGTGGTACAGCGGAAGGCGCCGCCGACCGGTAGAAGGCCAGGGCCAGGTCAAGGTCCTTGAGAAGGTCGCGCATTGCAAACATGGTTGGCTCGTGAACATGATTGACGAAACCAACTTCGCGAAGCTTGAGCCCCGGCCAGATCCGTGCTAGGACGGTCAAGACCTCTTCCGGGCCGAGCCCATGGGCGGCTCCGGCGGCAATGAGTTCCGCAGCACCCGTGCTGACAATGCCGAGAAAGCTGTTGGCCACCAGCTTCAGCGCCGCTGCGCTGCCGAGATCACCGACGTAGTGCACCTCGCCCAGTTGCTCTAGGACCGGCCGCGCCGCCTCCAGGTCTTCGACCAGAGCTGCCCCGGCCAGAATGAACAGCGATCCGCTGTTGACCGCTGGCGTACTGCCAATCACCGGAGCCTCGATCAGCCGGGCGCCACTCCGTTCAGCTCCGCGTGCCAGTTCTTGCGCAATGCCGGGCCCGGTCGTGCTCATGTCAACGATCGTTTTGTTGGACGAAGCCTCGAACACGCCGTTTTGGCCGAAGTACACGTCCCGAATGGCTTGCGGGCCGGTGACCATGCTGACGACAACGTCCGCGCCACGGGC
>Ga0209526_10003493_pt1 | contig 10707 bp, 10 predicted proteins | sample JacPinW_OM2H0_M1_FD_188566 | JGI IMG/M metagenome (GOLD analysis project Ga0209526, IMG submission 188566) | Forest soil microbial communities from Algoma, Ontario, Canada - Jack Pine, Ontario site 1_JW_OM2H0_M1 (SPAdes) (version 2) | ecosystem: Environmental > Terrestrial > Soil > Boreal... | reverse complement strand
CGACCATGTCCACGGCAATACGCACTGCCGCGTGACCGGTGCGCTTGCCATTGCGCGTCTGCAAAATGTATAGCCGATTGTCTTCAACCGTGAACTCGAGGTCCTGCATGTCCTTGAAATGTTTCTCCAGGAGCGCGCGGACCTTCATCAGCTCTTTGTGCGCCGCCGGCATTTCCCGGGCAAGATCGGCGATCGGATGCGGTGTGCGGACACCCGCTACAACATCTTCGCCCTGCGCGTTGATTAAGTATTCGCCGTAGAAGACCTTTTCGCCGCTGGCCGGGTCGCGGGTGAACGCCACGCCCGTCGCGCTCGTTTCCCCCATGTTCCCAAACACCATCGTCTGCACATTCACCGCCGTTCCCCAATCGTGCGGAATCCCATACTTTCGACGGTAAACGATCGCGCGATCGTTCATCCACGAGCCGAACACCGCGCCGATCGCGCCCCAGAGTTGTTTGTCAGGCTCCTGCGGAAACGATTTTCCCGTGCGCTCTTTGATCAACGCCTTGAATCGCTCCACCAGCTCTCGCAAATCGGCCACGCTCAACTTCACGTCCGGAAAGTCGTGTTTGCCGTAGCGCTCGTCTTTCAAATGCTCGATCACGCTTTCAAACGGCTCGTGATCTTCGCCTGCGCGTTTCTGGACACCCATCACCACGTCGCCATACATTTGCAAAAATCGCCGGTACGAATCCCAGGCAAAACGGGCGTTGTTCGTTTTTTTCGCCACGATCTCGACCACCTCATCGTTCATTCCGAGATTTAAAATCGTGTCCATCATTCCCGGCATGGAGTCGCGTGCGCCCGAGCGCACCGAGACGAGCAGTGGCCGCTCCCTCTCGCCCAGTTTTTTCCCAACCGATTTCTCCACCTTGGCCAGGGCCGCTTCGACCTCTGCTTTCAGTGCCGGCGGATAAGTGCGGTTGTGATCGTAAAAGTAGGTGCAGACCTCGGTGGTGATGGTAAATCCCGGCGGCACCGGCAAACCGATACGCGTCATCTCAGCCAGGTTGGCCCCTTTTCCCCCCAGGAGCGGCTTCATTTTTCCCGAGCCGTCAGCGTGTCCGTCGCCAAAATAATAAACGTACTTTGGTGTTCTCGATGGCTCGGCCAAGCCTCGCCGCGACTTGGACCTCGATCCTGCCTTCATTTTAGGAGCACGCCGCAAACTTCGCCGGAATGATTTCGCTTTTCTACGCATGAAAAGGATCGTTAGTGGACGATCGCGCCACATTAAATCCGCGCGTTGAGGTGTCAACGTGCTGCGCGCAAGCGCGCATCGGACCGACCCTGATTCAGGGTTGGAGCTTAGACCGCCGTGTGCGCGGCGCTCTCGATCACTTGACCGATAGCCGCGGTAAATTCATTTACACCAGTGCTCGGCACGATGATCGTGTTGCGGCGGCCGTGCGCTTCCTCGGTAATGCGCAAGAATCTTCCCCGTTCATTCTCGCGGAATTCCACATGGAAATGCTTGCGTTCGATCTGTAGCTCCTTCGCCTCGATGATATTATCCATTTTGAGCAACCTGCGAGTGTAGGCTGCTTCCCAACCACAAGGGAAGCATAATTTTACCTAAATATTACCTTCCTTTGCGGGAGGCCCTCCGGTTGGCAGCCCGATCGGCCAGTGCAAAGTCGATTTGACGCTTGAATTGGTCAACGCGAGCGACGAACACGCGAAGTGAATCGCCCACTGCAAATCGCCGGCGCGCTCGGCGGCCGACCAGGCGACGTTGCTCCGGCTGGAACAGATAAAAATCATCGGTCAGGGATGAAATATGGATGAGCCCAGTTGTCAAAACATCAGGGAGCTCGATCACAAGTCCGTAGTTGCGAACATCGATCACGTTCGCCCGGAAAACCTGTGGGTTGCGCGCATCCAACTGATGTTGAAAGAATTGTAGCGTCTTAATCCGGACCGATTCGATTTCGGCCTCTGCGGCTGCTCGCTCCGTCGCAGAGATGTGCGAGGCGATCGATTCCACTTCGTCCTGGCCCATTCTCGGTTCGTGGTCACGGGAGGGGCGCCGCGTGGCAATGCCACTCCGGCTGGAAGCGTCCGGTCGGCGCTGCGCGTCGAGCCTACCCAGGGAGCGATGGGCGACAAGATCGGCATAGCGCCGGATCGGGCTGGTGAAATGCAAATAGTTTGCCTTTGCCAGACCGTAATGCCCCAGCGGCTGCGACGCGTAACGCGCGCGCTTCAGGCTCTTGAGCAATCCGATTTTGAGCGCCTGTTCTTCCGGTTTGCCGCGAATCGACTTCAGGAGGCGCTGAATCTCGGCACGGTGCGAGAGATCGCCAACTTTGTAGTTAAAACTGAGGACGAACTCGCGATACTCGGCCAACTTTTCTGGATCAGGATCTTCGTGGACGCGATAGATGGTGGGAATCGAGTGATGCCTTAGTTCGCGGGCGACGGCTTCATTGGCGGCGAGCATAAATTCCTCTATCAGTTGGTGCGATTCGTCATTCTCGACCCGTTCCAAACGAATCGGCGTCCCGCTGGCATCGACGCGTACCTTTACCTCTGGAAAATCGAGATCGAGTGAACCGTGGGCGAAACGTTTCCGGCGCAGCAACGCCGCCAATTCCCAGACTCCGTGCAAATGCCTCTCCAGCTCATTGCGCGGTGACGAATTCAAAACCGCCAATGTCTCTTTGTAAGTGAGACGGCGCGCGCTGCGAATCACGCTTCTCATGAAACGGGCGTTTCGCGCACGGCCCTGATTATCAAACTGAATGAAAACTGAGTGGGTCAGGCGATCGACGCCCGGATTCAGGCTGCAAATTCCGTTGCTCAATCGCTCCGGCAGCATCGGGATCACACGATCCGGCAGGTAGACGCTGTTACCTCGCCGGCGCGCTTCGCGATCCAGCGCGCCGCCTGGCTTTACATACGCGGCCACGTCGGCAATATGGACGCCAAGTTGCCATCCCTGATTGCCGATCTTATCGACATGAACGGCGTCATCAAAATCGCGCGCGTCATCGGGATCAATCGTGACGATGAATTTGTCGCGCAAATCCTTCCGCCCTTCCAGCGCTCGATCTTCAATTCGCTCGGGTATCTGATCCGCTTCTTCCAAGACATTCTTTGGAAATTCCTCCGGCAAATCGTACTTCCGAACGATCGACAGCATGTCCACGCCCGGCGCCCCCGCCGGCCCGAGCACTTCAATGATTTCACCTTCCGGATTAACATGGCGCGAGTCCCATTCTTCGAGGCGGACGACCACTTTGTCGCCGCGATCTGGCGTTCGCGGTAATTTTCTTCGCGGCGGCACTTGGACGTAGACGTCGTGAACGAATCTCGGATCATCCGGAACGACATAGTAAAAATTTCGCGAGCGCTGTAACGTCCCCACAACTGTGTCGCGGGCGCGCTCCAAAATTCGGATCACCCGGCCCTCGCGCCGCCCACGGTGGCGAAGTCGGACTTCGGCCCGCCTTAGGACGACATCGCGATCGATCCGCGCAACCACGCGATCGCCATGCAGAGCCGTGCCTGTGTTTTCCGCCGCAATGAAAATGTCCGGTTGACCAGGCGTCTCGGTAGCCAAAAATCCGTAGCCGGCTTGATGGATCGATAATTTGCCGGTCACGAGATCAGCTTCCTCGGCTAGGACGTAGCAATTTTTTCTGATCCGCGCGATTTCACCCGAGCGTTCGAGTTCGCGCAGAGTTTTGCGTAAGATGACTCGCTGATTGCCCTTGAGATCAAGTTTCCGCGCAATCTCGGTCTTATCCAGCGGTCGATAATCGCGCGCGCCAAGGAGCACAACGACTTGCTCCCGAAGTTTACGTCCGTTCGAAATCATCCCCGCGAAATCATATTGTTATGGCTTCATTCCCAGTGTAGCGAGGATGCAGTGAGAGGTCGAGTAACGAGAAACGTAGTCGTGGTGGTCGCAGTTGCGATCGGATTGGCGACCGCATTTGGCGCAGGAGGAGGGAAAATGAAAATCACAAGCACTACTTTTGCTGAGGGAGGAGACATTCCATCAAAGTTCACATGCGACGGCGCGGATACCAATCCGGCTTTGCGCTTTGAGTGGGCGCCAGCGCAAGCAAAAAGTCTTGCCCTGATAGTTGATGATCCGGATGCGCCGAGTGGGCTGTTTACGCACTGGCTGGTTTGGAACATCGACCCGAAAGCCGCCGTTATTGAAGAAAACAGTGCGCCTTCGAATGCCATCCAGGGAAAAAACGATTTTGGCAAGCCGGGTTACGGCGGACCTTGTCCGCCATCGGGAACGCACCGTTATTTCTTCAAGGTCTTTGCGCTGGATCGGCAGTTGGATCTACCAGCAGGCTCGAAACGCGCGCAACTCGATGCCCAAATGCGCGGCCACATCATCGGGCAAGCCGAGCTGATGGGCCGTTATTCGCGCGGTCGCTAAGCAGACGAGCGCGGTCGAATAAAGATCGACCTGTGATAGTCTCACCATTGATGGGTGGGAGGCTCTGGAAAATCGCCGGTCGCCCCATCGACGTGTCGCAGCGTGGTATGATCATGGGAGTTCTCAACGTCACGCCCGACTCGTTCTCAGATGGGCGCGAATTTTTTTCCATCGACAGAGCTATCGCACGGGGTTTGCAAATCGCCGCTGAAGGCGCGCAGATTGTCGATGTCGGCGGCGAATCAACCCGGCCGGGTTCGGAGCCAGTTTCACACGAAGAGGAATTGCACCGCGTGATTCCAGTTGTCGAAAAGTTGCGCGACAAGATCGACATCCCTATCTCGATCGACACATCGAAATCCAAAGTGGCCGAGGCAGCCCTCGCGGCAGGCGCCTGTATCGTTAATGATGTAACCGGTGGACGCGGCGATGAAGAAATGATGCCGCTGATCGCGAAACAAAAGGCCGCGTTCATCATTATGCATATGCAAGGTGAGCCGCGGACGATGCAAATCGCGCCGCGTTATGTCGAAGTTCTCTCGGACGTGGCTGATTTTTTTCGACAACAATATGCGCGTGCTCTAGAATGGGGCGTTGATCCCATGGCTATTGCGTTTGACCCCGGAATTGGTTTCGGAAAAACGCCTGACCACAATCTCCAGCTTCTGGCCAATCTGGATCGGCTCCGCGTTGAGAACCGGCCGCTTGTTGTCGGCGTTTCGCGGAAATCTTTTCTGGGAAAATTGATTGGCAATCCGGACATGCGGGCGCGGCTAACGCCCAGTATTGCACTGACCTCTTTATTGCGTTCGCGCGGCGCCGAAGTTTTTCGGGTGCACGATGTGAGGGAAAACGTCGATGCATTGCGAGTAGTGGAGGCGGTTCTTGCACACTGATATCTTACAGCAGCTGGTCCATCTCTGGCTGAGAAGCTGGCGCAGCATGTTCGAAATCATTCTGCTCAGTGTCGGGATTTATTATGGATATCTCTACTTTCGCGGCACGCGTGGGGCGAAAGTATTAACTGGCCTGGCGATTGTTTTCTTAACTCTGACGTTGATTTCGACGTTGTTGAATCTCGTCGTTATCGGCTGGATCGTTCGGAGTTTTTCGGTGTTCCTCGCTATCGCCCTGGTCGTGATTTTTCAACCCGAGCTTCGGCGAGGTCTCGCTGCGCTCGGCGGATATCCGATTTTTTCTCTGACGAGCGAGAAACGCGAAACCGTCCACGACATCGTCGAAGCCATAAGCCAGCTGGCGAACAAGCAGTTTGGCGCACTCATCGCGATCGAACGAGACACATCGATTCGGGTTTACGAAGAAACCGGTGTCACGCTCGATGCAGATTTTTCGGTCGAATTAATCCTGACCATTTTCCATCCCAAAGCGGCTTTGCACGACGGCGGAGTAATCATACGCAACGGACGGATTGCGGCGGCGGCGTGTATTTTTCCGGTGAGCCAGCGAGAAACGCTGGACCGAAGCCTGGGGTTGCGTCATCGCGCTGGTCTTGGCATCACCGAAGAATCAGATGCGATCGCGGTAGTCGTTTCGGAGGAGACTGGCAGCATTTCCATTTGCCACCGACGGGTGATTGAGCGCAATTTTACCCCGGAAACCTTTCGACAGCGGCTGAGCGAGATTCTATTGCAGAGTGCTTATGAAGAGACTGCTTCTGAAGAACTGGCGCGCGAAGTTGATTTCCCTGCTGCTAGCGACAATGCTCTGGTACCTCATCAAGAAGAACGTCGCAACGACTCCTTCGCCGTCTGAAACGAGCTCGTCTCCGGTCGCGAAAGAGAAGCCTTAGGGCCGGTTTAGCGCAGGAACCGGGCAAGGTTCTCCTCCTCCCAGCGCCGGGCTTGCTGGTAACGTGGGAATTCGCGCTCGCGACGATTGAATTCCTCGGTATGCACGCGTCGGCGTCGGCCGGAATTCTCGTCCGGGACCACCGAATGAAGCATCTCGTGGTAGAGCACGTAATGCAGAAACCAGAGCGGCACGAACGGCTGATCCAGCAATGGATTGATTCGAATTACTCGATCCTCTTCCTGGATCGTTCCAAAAACAAAATAATCTTTTGGCCGATGTCTTCGCCGGCGACCCCATACCACTTTGTAACCACGCAGCCGGCCGCGAAAATGTCGCTCGTTTAATCGATCAAATGCTTTGCGCAGATCGAAATACCTTCCCTCGTGGCGCAGATTCAACTGCCGCTGCATCGGCAGCGTAGGATGGGCCATTTTGTGTTTTGTTTTTTTGGCCATGACTTAATTCCCCAATCCAACGAATCCGCAAATCATCTTAGTAACCATTTGACCAACTGACAAGGAAGGCTGTTGATTATTTTGTCGCCCTGAGTCATAAACTATTGATTCAATGATAGTTATGTTCAGTTTCTCATTTTTGAGAGGAGTCCACGCACAATTCCTTGCATGGGCAAAGCTTACGCGTGCAGTTTGTCCATCCTGCATCGAAGTTCCGGCCCGTTGGGCCTTTTCGAGTCCGGGAATGCGCGTATAATTGTAACCGCCGCGTTCGACCGATAATGACGCCATTTCTCCGAAAGCTGCTCGGCCTCAACTGGCTCTTGCTCGCGGTCATGCTCGCTCTAGCCGCCTTCGGTGTCGTCGCTATCTATAGTGCAACCTATATGCGCGAGGATCCGGTGTCGGCGGATTTTTGGCGTAAGCAGGCCAACTGGGTAGCTGTTGGGTTCCTCGCCTTCATGGTGGCGAGTCTTGTCGATTACCACTGGATTCGCTGGGGCGCCTTGCCGATGTATCTGGCGGGCCTCTTTTTTCTGATTCTGACAAAGTTTATCGGTTCGAAAGTTTACGGCGCGCGAAGCTGGCTCCATCTCGGTCCGATTAATTTTCAACCCGCACAGCTCGCGGTAGTTGCCGGCATCATGGTATTGGCGTTGTTCCTGAGTCAGTTCCGCCAAATGCATCCGATGCTTCGGCTGCTGATTTGCGGCGCGATTGTCGCAGCGCCATGCCTTTTAATTCTAATGCAGCCCGATCTCGGCGAGGTCATCATCTGGGTGCCGGTGCTGCTCGCTCTCTTATTCGTCAGCGGGCTGCCGCTGCGTTACCTGGTTTGCATCCTTCTCATCGGCATAACTTTTATTCCGATCGCGATCAATCTTGGGCTCAAGCCCTACCAGCAGGAGCGCATCACCGCATTCATCAACCCCGACATCGACAAGCAAGGCGCGGCGTGGGCGATCAATCAATCACTCATCGCTATCGGTTCCGGCGGCTGGTCGGGCAAAGGCTTCAAAGCGCCCAACACTCAGATCGAGCTCGGCTTCCTCCCCGCCACTGCCGTGCACAACGATTACATTTTCTCGGCAATCGGCGAGCAATGGGGCTTTGTCGGGGGAATATTTCTCATCGGTGCATTCGGATTGCTTTTGCTTACCTGCTTGTTCGTTGCCTTTTTTGCCGGCGATCAATTCGGGTTACTTCTGGTCATCGGGATCATGGCGCTCATCTTCACCCACATTTTTCAAAATATTGGCATGACCATCTCGATCTTGCCGATCACAGGTGTACCGTTGCCGCTCATCAGCTACAGCGGCTCGTTTGCGCTCATGATCATGTTCGCGCTCGGAATCGTGAACAGCGTTTGGGTTCACCGGAAATTCAGCTGGGAGCCGCAGAACTGAGCGCGGCGTTCACGCAAATCAATATCGAATTCGCCGTCGCGCGAATTTACTTGGTGTCCTGACTGTTTAAATTCGCTCAGCGAGATGGAGAGCGATTACAAAGTCAAGCTCGAGGTTTTTGAAGGCCCGCTCGATCTTTTGCTTTACCTGATCAAGCGAGACGAGATCGACATTTACGACATTTCGATCGAACGCATCACGCGGCAATATTTGGAATACCTCCAGGCCTTTAAGGAATTGAGAATCGACGTCGCAGGCGAGTTCGTGGTGATGGCGGCCAATCTCATTTATCTCAAAAGCCGGAGCTTGCTTCCGCTCGATCAGCAACCGCCGGAGGAAGATGCTGAAGAAGACGATCCGCGCTGGGACTTAATTCGCCAACTAATCGAATATAAGAAATTCAAGGAAGCGGCCGAGCAGCTGCACGCACGCTCGGTCGAACAGGAAAAAATCTTTACCCGCGATGGCGGCGGCGGCGGTGATGTGCCGCTGCGTCTGGCTGAAGTCGGAATTTTTCAGCTTATCCACGCCTTTCAAAATGTGATCAAACGCGTCGAGGCGCGCGAAAATTTACGCGAAATCTTTGGCGAACATTTCACCGTCTCGGAAAAGATCGATATGATTCTGGAGCGCGTTGCCAATGGCGCGCTAGTTCATTTCTCCGAGTTGTTCGGCGATATCGCGTCGAGAGTTGAAGTGGTGGTCACATTTCTCGCGCTTCTCGAATTGATTCGATTGAAACAAGTGCGCGCCATTCAGCGCGATCTTTTTGGTGACATCGAAATTGCCGGGGCCCTGACGTAAAAAACGATAATGCGGCGCGTTCTTATCGCCGGTTGCGGCTACCTCGGGCGAGCGACCGCGGATTTATTTACTAGTGCTCACTGGGAAGTCGAAGGTTGGGTAATGTCGATCAAGTCAGCGCGAGACCTTTCGACGCAGGCTTACCCGGTGACTGTGGTCGATATTTCAAACGCAGAGCAAGTTTCTTCTTACACCGGAACTTTTGACGCGGTGATTCACTGTGCGAGTACGCGTGGTGGCGATCCAGATCTTTACCGTCGAGTATATCTGAGCGGCGCTGGTAATCTGCTCGATCGGTTTCCTGAATCGACAATTTTATTCACGAGCAGCACGAGCGTCTATGCACAAACTAACGGCGGATGGGTGAGCGAAGGCAGCCCAGCCGAGCCGAGACACGAGACCGGAAAAATCCTGCGTGAAACAGAACAGCTTGTGCTCAATCATGGCGGTCTCGTTGCCCGCTTGGCGGGGATCTATGGACCCGGCCGCTCATTTCTGCTGCGAAAATTTTTGAGCAGGCAAGCGGCTGTCGATCCGATAACTGACCGTTTCGTCAACCAGATCCATCGTGACGATGCAGCAGCTGCGCTGTTCCTCTTACTCGATCAAGCGGGCGCGCCCGGAGGAATTTACAATGTCGTGGATGATCAACCGATTTTACAGAGTGAATGTTATCGCTGGTTGGCGGAAAAACTGGATCGACCGTTGCCGGCGGGCGGAACATTGAGGCAGAAGCGCAAGCGCGGTGAAAGCAACAAGCGTGTGAGCAATACCAAACTGCACGCTCTCGGCTGGAGGCCACGCTATCCATCGTTCGCGGAAGCCATGGAGAAAAGCATCCTGCCAGGCTTTTCCTGGTAACAACGCCGCGCTGCCCGGAAACTTTTCGAGCGACATCTTCAGCCCGATCTCCCCTGCTACGGACAAAATACCGGTATGGAAGCTGCTTTTTTTCCAGCGGTGCGCACGATAAAACTCACCGGCCGAGAAGCAACTGTGGTGCACGCCATCGGCTTTACCCAATCCATGCTCGGAGCGGAGATTCAGGACTACACCCGCATGGAATTGGAAGACGTGACCGATACGCTCAACGGTTTGTTGGCAGCCGGTTTTATCGAGAGCATTCCTTACCATGAACAAGTGCCGCCTGCGGAGATGCCGGTCACGGCGTTTGAAATCAATCCGGCATATACCCACGATCTCAAGCGCGCGCTGAACAAGGGTTAACGGGCGGCGCTGGCGACGGTTTCGGCGGTCGGCTTTGCCATGGACGCTCCGCTTCTGCGGTCGCCGAAGAGTTGCCGAATCACTTCTTCGACTGGCACCTCCTGAACATTGATGTCGCTGACGTGACACGCTTCCAGCAATTCTCGGCAGGTGTCGGTAACTTTTGCCCGCGGAACTTTTAACTGCACGGAAACTGGAGTTTGCTCGATGATTTCACCGAAAGCTGAGAGATCGCGAGTAGCTCGCTTTTCGAAAGTCAAACTAATGATCTTATGTCCGGAAAAGCGGTCGATGATTTGGGCAAGCGGGCCGTCAAAAAAGATCTTGCCGCGATCGATTACGAGGACGCGATGGCAAAGCTCCTCGATGTCTTGCATGTAATGGCTGGTCAGCAGCGTGACGATGCGATGCTCTTCGTTGTAGATTCGCAGGAATTCGCGCACACGTTTTTGGCTGACGACATCAAGGCCAATCGTCGGTTCGTCGAGAAACAAGACTCGCGGCTGATGGATGAGCGCGGAGATCAGTTCCATCTTCATCCGTTCGCCTAACGAAAGCTCGCGCACCATCACGTTCATTTTGTCCTCCACTTCCA
>Ga0209526_10003492_pt1 | contig 10708 bp, 12 predicted proteins | sample JacPinW_OM2H0_M1_FD_188566 | JGI IMG/M metagenome (GOLD analysis project Ga0209526, IMG submission 188566) | Forest soil microbial communities from Algoma, Ontario, Canada - Jack Pine, Ontario site 1_JW_OM2H0_M1 (SPAdes) (version 2) | ecosystem: Environmental > Terrestrial > Soil > Boreal... | reverse complement strand
AGTGGTCTCTATCAGATGTGTGGACTGCTTAATCAGGCCATCAACACTGGAAAGGCTTTCAGTATCGAGAGCAAGACGAGGTTGCCCGACGACACACGCCTTTGGATTAGAAGCAACGTGGCGCCCATATTCGACCAGAGCGGCGCCGTGCGCTATCTCATAGTTGTGGCTGATGATGTGACGGTGCGACGCGAAGCTGAGGAAAATCTCATTAATGAGCACCAGAACCTACTGAAGACGTTGGACGAACGCGCCACTAGCCTCAAACAAGCCCGGGAAGTTCTTCATGTCGAGATGGAGAAGCGGAAACGCGTGGAAGACGCCCTCCAACAAGAGATTGCCAAGCGCCGAAAGGCGCAAGAGGCACTCATGCAAAACGAATGGCGATTTCGCACAGTCATCCAAGGTATCACCGATTATGCTATTTTCATGCTGGATCGAAATGGGTGTATCACGAACTGGAACACGGGTGCGCAAGGCATGCACCAGTACGCGGGCGCTGAAATTGTCGGACGGCACTTCAGTTTGTTTTTCTCAGAGGAGGAACGGCAAGGTGGCGAGCCTGCACGGGCCCTCCAAGTCGCCGGGTATGAGGGGAAATATGCTATCGAGGGCTGGCGCACGCGGCGGGACGATACCAAATTTTGGGCGAGCGTCGTGATCGAAGCCATCCGCGACGATGTGGGCGCGCTTATCGGATTCGTCCATATCACGCGCGACGATACCGAACGACACCAGGCTGAGGCTTCACTCGACCGCGCGCACGAGCAGCTTGCGCAATCTCAGAAGATGGAAGCGCTTGGCCAGTTGACAGGCAGCATTGCGCACGATTTCAACAATCTATTGATGATTGTGAGCGGTCACGCACAGCTTTTGCGTCGCCGACTTACCGATCCCAAACATTTGCAAGCAATCGACGCGGTCAACGCGGCTGCCAATCGCGGAGAGAGCCTGACCCGTCAGCTCCTGGCATTTTCGCGACGTCAACCACTCAATCCTGTGGTTACGGACTTAAAGGAGCGAGTCGAAGCTGTCCATGAAATGTTGATAGGGTCGTTGCGCGGGAACGTTCAGCTCAAGTGCGACATAGCGCCAGATATCTGGCCAGTCGAGGTTGACATCGCGGAACTCGAGTTGTCTCTGGTCAATGTCGCCGTGAATGCGCGCGATGCCATGCCAGGAGGCGGCGTCATTACCCTCTCAGCACAAAACGTGACGCTGCAAAAAGGAGATGGAGTAGACCAACTCGAGGGGGACTTTGTTGTCCTAACTATCACAGATACTGGGGTCGGGATCCCTGCGGACGTGTTGCCAAGAATATTCGAACCGTTCTTTACGACCAAAGCGCTAGGGAAAGGAACCGGGCTTGGATTAGCCCAGGTCTATGGTTTCTCGCATCAATCTGGCGGTACAGTTATCGCGACCAGTAAGGTAGGCAGCAGTACGGCTATTAGCATGTACCTGCCACGTAAGCACGCAACCCTTGTTAGAGCCCCTGAGACAATCTCGACGGAACCGAACGCATCCGGGGACGGCACGATACTAATGGTTGAAGATAATCCCGAAGTCGCTGAGGTGAGTGCCTCGCTGGTTGAACAACTCGGCTATCGGGTATTGCGCGCCAACGATGCCAGCGACGCTTTAGACAGGTTACAACGAGGCTACGAGGTTGCTCTCGTTTTCAGCGATATTGTTATGCCGGGTAGCATGAACGGGATTGCTTTGGCGCAAGAAATCAAGAATCGATATCCTCACATTCCCGTTCTGCTCACCAGCGGCTACAGCGATGTGGTACAAACAGCGGCCTCGCAGATCCGTAGCTCGACGGAACGAGCGTAGCGCATCCAACGCACCCTCTTGCGTCGGTGCTTAAGCTGTTTGCGACCTGGTCGATGCTCAAAGTCGCAATGCGGTCGGGCCGTTCCGATCATGCGCGCTACCCGCCGGTCCGCCGGAGAACGAGAACGTCGTTAGGCGCGCTTGGGCGTCCGGTCGATAAATTTGGCAATCCGCTCACGAGCGCACGTTCGTGCAGGGCCGCTCGGAGTCAAAAATCGCGGCGAAGACAGTGGCTGCTTTGCCACAGTGTCTCTGAAAGTGCGTTTATGGAGGCAAATTGCGGAGTTCCTGCCAAAAAAGATCCTACGTTATTTTGCCGGGTATTTGGGCACGACTGCGTTTCAGGAAAGGAAGCAATGATGCGAGTCAAAACACGCGAGACACGAGCTTCGGTTGTTGCGTTCGCGTCCACTAACGGCCCACAGGATGCTGCTATGGTGGCGGATGATGCCGGACAGCACATTGTTGCCCTGGTGCAGAGAGCTTCCGATATGGCGAAGACAGACTGCCAACGCGCCATGGATCTCGCCCATCGTGTTTCTTCAGAGCTCCGCTCAGCCGAAGAAAGAGCACGCGCGTTAGAGGAAGAGGCAAGTTATTTTCGGGACCGTGCGGCTCGTGCCGAAGAATGGCTCGTCCGCATTGAAAGGGAGCTCCAGCAGACGTTCTTTCAAAACAAATCATAGTAGCAGCACCCCGTGCAGGACGGGAAGCGAAACCTGCTCCAATGGGCAATAATAAGGGGCGATAACGAAGCACCGACAAGTGTGAATATGCCGCAGGAACCAGGTTAGCGGATGTGACACGCGCCTCAGCGCGAAAGTCGCAACCAATCCAGCGGCCATCTAAACGTTTGCGGGTACGCAGACCTTCCTTGGCGCACCGTGGAATTGCGGTTTGTTTCAACCGTTTGCGTCGTCTCGGCATTCTTTCTTTCGGACGTGGGCTCGACCAACGCCTCGGGTGCCGACTCTGGCTTCCTTATGGCGAGCAACAGGTTCGACTCATTCGGCCGCCAGCGATAGCCGATGCCGAAATCGATAGGTCGGCTGTTCCTAAACAGAACGGCATAGGCCGGCTGATATCTGCCGGGGAATACACCGATTGGGCCAAGATAGCGCCCAAACGGTAGCAGATCCCACTTTTTGGGATCGCAGTAGCGCAGCGGGATGCCAGAATCGTCCTGCACCATCGCCGCGCTATTGGCGATGAGGAAGTCACGCACCTTCGAGAAGCCATCGGAGTGCAGTAGGTAGGAGGCGCTCTTGATGAGACTGTCCCCGGGGCCGAGCGATTCTAAGAACTTGAGAAAGTTGCTGCTCTTAACGCCATCGTTAGCCAGATTGGTAGTAAAATAATAAAGCGTGCGTGGCTCACCGTCGCTCCCGGCAAACACGATCTTCACGCCGCGCGCCCCACTGCCGCGGGATGACCAATCGTCCGGCTGCACGGCACCCTGTTCGTCAATCCTGACTAGGGAGACCTCGCGGACGCTTTTCCCCGAGCGCGCCAGGAATACGTAAAGGATCGGCAGCGTGCCGTTGACCGTGCCCACCTGCAAATCCGACCTCATCCGATGGGTGATGAAGAACGTGTGGGATAGCAGCGTGTAGATCGAGCTATGCAGGTGATAAAGGTTAGCAGCGAGCGATCCGCGAAGAGTGGTGAGGTCGGGCACGGTGCCGACCGGCTCGAGGCCAGCGAGCACGTACGTCTTGGCATTAGGGTAGAAGGCGTTTGCGTAAAGAAAGTCAGGGCCGCCGAACATGTAAAACATGGCCGGCCGAGACGCCGTAAGATGGTTGGCTGACCAGGCGCGAATCCGGGCAAGTTGGTTATCGTCGAGGTGGCCGAAGCCGGCGTCAAAGCTGTGAGCATGCTTTTGCCAGGAGACCTCCTTGGTCAACGGCGCGAGCGGTGATTTCGGGTCAACGGGCATGCCGGCGAGAAAACGCGCGGTGTCATTGGGAGATGCAGTATCGGCGGCCTGCGCCGTCGCCAGGCCAGCGAAAAACAGTCCCATTCCCGCGGCAATGATTGCTCTGCGCTTCAACATCGAATCACCGCGCTGAGGCCACAGCAGTCTTTCGGGCTTTGGTTTCGCCCTTACTAGCAGCAACTTTGGGTTTATCGGCCATCGCCGAGCGAGTTCGACTCTCGCGCAATGCAAGCGCAATTTTGTGCCAATCGCCACGCTGCTGCACATGCGCGGGATCGGGCTTGGGCAGCGGACGATGCAACCCGTATTTAGCGCCGTGATCGTCGATCCACTTCCAAACCTCGCTCTCTATGCCGTCCGGGCCGGTGATGTCGATGGCGCGGCCATGGCCGTAGCCGCCGGTACGGCGGCTGCCGCCATGCAGAGAGTTGCTGACGCCCGCCTTGTAGCCAGAAGCGAGCCCTTGTCGATAATCATCGCGGAAGGCGCTCAGCATCGACCATTGCAGGCCGGCAGCATCCATGGCCCGTCCGGCATGATAGAGCTGCTCACGGAATTCGGGATCCATGCCGCCGATCACATAATCTCGCAAGGAGAGGCCCATGTGCTTGGCCGCTGCCGGATCCTTCCAGGTGAAGTCACCGGTCCCATCTTTCTTGACGGGCACGCGCTGATAAACCTCCCACAAATAGTCGTCGACCTGATCCATGATCGATCCGGCTTGCTCGCGCGGAACAGTTGATCCTTTCTCATCGGCAATCCCGGCGTCCTCCTTGGGGCGAAAAACAACAAAACCTCCGACTTTGATTAAGCCCTCTCGGATCGACTCGCGCACTGTCGCCGTCAACTTGCCGCTGCCTGCCGCTTCGGGATTGACGAAGCGAATGATTTGCACACTACGCGGAAAATTCAATTGGACATCATTATCCTCGAGCCGGTCGGCCCCCTCGATCTGCTCCGTATACGGAAGCTCTGAAAAGTCTTGATCCGCGTTTGGCTTGGGCGGGCGCGCCTGGCGATAGACGACGGTCTCGTTCCGAACGGTCGCAAGCAAGGTCGCGTCCATCCTAGCTTCGTGGCGGCCCATAATGGCCGAGGTCACGAGCGCCCCGACGAGCGCGCTGGCCCCGAGCGCGAGTGGTAATGCAGCCCGGTACGCTTGCCGGAAAATAGAAAAAAACAAGAGCCAGACACAGAATTTTGTACCGAAGCATTTCATGCTTGAAAGCCCCCCAAGGTTATGACCCCTCATATTGGCTGTTTCCCTGCGCCACCCTTATAGGCCGGTACATGCTTTCTTTGGCAGTTCGGGCATTTATCGGTAACGAACGCTAGCGAGACAAATACAATTGATGGCCTTATCCAGGTCTGCCAGTCGAAGCTACATGCTGGGCATTTAAACCAATACGGTTGGGTAAGCTTTATTTCACCGGTCTCTGCCCCCTGGCCCATGGCCGTCGACAGTTCGCCCGTTTCCAAATGCTTCGCTTCCAACGTGACGATTTTAGCTCGATCCCTTTCTGTGAGCATGTCGCAACCCTCCGGCCATTCAAACACGGGACATAAACGAAGCGGAATTTCGGCTCATGTGTTGCCGTCCGGCAACATTGACCAGAATTATGCTCGACCGGTGTATTGGTGCTGACCGCAGTCTCGTCGATAAACACCAGCCGGGCTGCGGCTCTTCTCCCATCCCGTGCCGAAGCAATCAGGCGACTCGTTGAATTGGCGACTAAAATCAAGAAGAAGGCCGACACCGGTCGCTGAGCTGGCCCAACAAGTAGCCCGCTATGACGAGCTGGGCGGCTTCGGCCTTCGGATGGCAAAGAAGAAAAGAAAGCGATGACAGTAGGCTTTCAAGAAGGGGGCGTGGCGTTCATCGATGCGAACTGTGGCGGCCCCGGTGTTCGCCTTCGCGAGCGGCTAAAAGCGAAGCCGCGGCGAAAGTGAGAGCCGCCGCGATACCTTAAGGGCTTGCCAAAAATCGGCCGCGTTGGCATATTGCCGGTGATATGAGGTTGGTGCTGGATACCAATGTGCTTATCGCAGCGTTCCGCAGTCGCACTGGAGCATCGGCAGAAGTCGTGCGGCAAATCCGGCGACGCGATCTTACAATGGTGGCGACGGTGGCTTTGTTTATCGAATACGAGGCGGTTCTAACGCGGCCGGAGCACCTCGCCGGGGCTGAAATAATGGCAGCCGAAGCCGAAATAGCACCCGACGTGCTTGCTGCGGTCGCCGAACCAGTCGAGTCTCATTTCCTGTGGCGGCCAAGACTAAGGGACGCCGACGACGATATGGTTTTGGAAGCCGCCGCTAATGGACGGGCCGACGCAATCGCGACCTTCAACAACCGCGATTTCGCTGGCGTCGCGAGCGAATTTGGGATCGCAGTCCTCACTCCCGCAGAAATCCTGAGGAGATTGTGAAATGAGAACCAGCAGTAATTATGCCCTTCGCTTGCCAGCTTCTCTCAAAAGAGCGATCGAGGAGGTTGCTCGCGAAGATGGCACGACGCTGAACCAGTTCATCGTCAGTGCGGTCGCGGAAAAACTCGCGGTGCTCAAGACAGCGGACTATTTTGCGAAGCGTGCTGCTCGCGCTGATTTTCGCGCTTTCGATCGTTTGATGAGACGCCGTGGAGGCGAGGCTCCGCAGCCCGGTGACGAGATGCCAGAGAATTATCACAAAAACAAAAAGAAGTCCTGAAGACGCTGATCGGCTCATCACCGGCGAGAGGTCGACGCGCGCGGCATCGGGGCCACGATTCAACGGATAGAAAAAAGCCGTCAGGCAATCACAGGCTATGTTTCGACAATGGTTCGGATCCAGTCAGCGTTCGAAGAAGCCGGAATCCAGTTCATCGATGATGACGAGAACGCGGATATCTGACGCGTCGGGGGTGCTCGCATGGCCCGTAAATGGGAGTTCAGCCGGCTTTGTTCAGGGGACCGGTCGTCGGGCGGTTCGGTAAGAAAATTCAAAACGCACGCGCGCCCATCCGAGTCCTTTTTTACTCAGTTTGAACTGTCGGCCCCATAACGACGGGATTGATTCGATTTTGTGCGAGGGAAACTGTCCGTCATGACAAGAACCATGCGCGCTTGGTGCAAGGCAAATACCTATGTGCGATCAGGCCAATTATTATCAGCGGGAGTGCGCAAAGGCGGGCCCGCCGCTCATAGATGAAATCGCCGCCTCGACGTCCTCCGGCATGAGGTCTTTGAGCTCCGCGTTGGCATTCTCATACTCAAGGTAACCTTTCTCTTGTTCCCAGTATGGGAACATGCTATAAAACGTGCATGCGGTTGATTGCGAGAAGCGTTCTCCTGACCTATGCCCGCACACATCCCCAAACGGCAGTCTCGCTCGAGCGTTGGCATAGACTGGTCAAGGCTGCGAATTGGACCTCGATGGATGACGTTCGACGAGCCGCCCCGAAGGCCAAGGTGCTCAATCGTGACCGCGCCCGCTTCGAAGTCGCTGGTGGAAACTGCCGGTTGGTCGCCTCATTCGACTTCCGCCGGCAAATCGTATTCGTCAAGTTTATCGGGACGCATGCTGAATACGATGCCGTTGATGCTCTGACTGTTGCTAGATTTTGATGAGGACCGTCATGGAGATTCGCCCGATTCGCACCGACAAAGACCACCGCACCGCACTAGCCGAGATCGAGAAGCTTTGGGGCGCGTCCAAAGGGACGCCAGAGGGCGATAAGCTCGACATTCTTGTAACGCTGGTCGAGACCTACGAGGAACGGCGCTGGCCGCTTCGGAGTCGCCGCCGGTTCGACCCGGTCGATGTGCTGCGCTACGCGATCGAGGAGCTTGGTCACAGTCAGGCTGAGCTTGCAGAAATTCTCGGCTCGCGTTCGCGCGCGTCCGAAGTGTTGGCTCGGCGCCGCCCCCTTACCCTAGAGATGATTCAAAAGATCAATGCAACTTGGAAAATCCCCGCCGATCTTCTCGTGCAACCCTATCGAGTCGCCGCGACGGCAGTTTGAGCAAGGTCGCAGCGAATTTGCGCGCCCTCGCTGGCTGTTTGCGTCGCTCCCAGACATTACTTTGGGCAGTGAGATCGCCTTACACCGCGAGGGCCGAGCAGGCCAAGCTGTCAGGCGACATCCGGAATTGGGCCCCCCAGCGACGTAGTCGATCCGCCAACCGAGTCCCGTACGATAGCCATTTCGCAGGACCAAGGGCGCTGAGCCGGCTCTTGACACCTATCTTCAGCATCAAGCCTCGCAGAATGTCCGGCGCCGCCTGGCGCGGGTGTTTGTCACGGTTGGTGATTCACCAGAACAGATCGCCGGATATTATAGCTTGAATGCAACGAGCTTTGACAAAGTTGAGTTGCCGATCGAGTTGGCGAAGCGACCGCCCAAATACCCGGTCCCAGCAGCAGTGCTCGGTCGGCTCGCGGTCTCTGAAACTGGAATTTCGCCGCCTCAAAGGCGATCTCCTAGCTGCACGCACATCCTGCTTGGGCCGGGCAGCGATTTCGTTGGGGCGCTTAGGATCCTGTTAGCCAAGAATGAAGTCCGCTCAGGTGCAGTCAGTTGCATCTGGAATACTTCATGATGTCGCGTTCACTAGCCCAAACTAACTTGCTGCCCGTCGCTGTGATCTTTCCAGTAGCGTTCCAGCTTTCACTTCCCTCTGAACAAGTCGCACGCAACCGCCAGCCGCCGTTTTCTGCCTGGATTTTATGAAAGACGCATTTGCTCCCTGTTGAGGAGTTTGTCCCTCGTGAGTTGATGGTCAATCGCAGTTTTTTTGGTCCTGCCGGTCGGCACCACTTTCCGAGAAAAGACTGCTCAACCCGCAGAGCGAGAGGCGAGTTGAGCTTTTCGCGCGTGGCTAAGTCCAACACGTCATCGTTCGCCAAGCGATTGGCCAACTTGAACTCTTGAACGGCGGTTTTTGAGCGGGCATCCCATCTTCCATTAATAGGCGAGGACAAATACCCCAAATCATGCAGTCGCGATTGGATCTGCCGCACATCTTCCTCAGTGAATGGTACTGCCGGGAGCACAAGCGCGGGCTTCATTGTTTCTGGGAGCGGCCCGCGTGAAGAAGAATCTGTGCTTGCGAATTTTCCTGTTGCCGTCCTTTGTTCTGGTGCTGGTGAAACGTTCTCTGTTGAGATTGCTCTTTCCATGACTCCGTCGGTATTAAGGTCCCGCAGCGTTTCCATAACTCGAAGGTCTAATCGGTTCGCAAGTTGCGATCCCTTTTCCTTTAGGCCGTCTGCGAGAAGTCTCATTTGCCCAGAAGGGAGTGCCATGGGATCATGTCGCAAATCACCTGGGGCGGAAGGCGGGGTCGTCAAGCCTGATGATTGGCTCGGCTGGCGTGGCTTGTTGTTGGGAAAGTTTGCAGTGTGAGTTTCTTCTTGTGCCGATTTTCGGACCGCCTGCGGACGCTCGTAAAGAGATTCAACTCCCTTAATCAAGAGGAACCCTGATACCATAGCGAACAGAAAAGCACCGACAATTTGGCAAACGAGAAGTTCGCCGGGCCGCAATTCTTTCGACATGGGACGCCCCCGTACCCACTTGGCTTTTTGAAACTTTCCCGCGCCTCTATGGCGCGCTGAAGGCATCCCGGCATGGAGCGCCGCAGGTGTGTAGCGCCGTGTGATTTTCGCAACACGGGGCGGGAATCCCGTGTCCAGGTAAGCCCCAGATAGGAGGTAGGAGAATATATCCCTTGCCGCGACCGTTTTTGCCCACTGAACCCAGAGCCGGGCCCCATCCTGGCTCAGGACCGACGACATCGTGCCGATCTACGAGAATGTGGAGTGTCGAATGCTCAACCGGGCTATCGCGCATGCGGGCCTATTGAGACCAAGCGCCGGGCCGCGTCGGCGGCAGTCCCCGTCACGGCGGGTCCCTGATGGCGGGCAATATATCAAGAATGGTAATGGGCTTCGATCGCCGTTCCCGTCCGACTCGAGTTGTCCCTCATCAGTGATATTGGCAAGTGGTCCGAGAGTTATTTCGCGACCAGCCGCCGTCCGCCAGAGCGATAGGTTGCGATGGGCGCGGGATGTTGTGGTGGTCGATAGCTTTAGCACGGATGAGACGGTATTGCTGATAAAGAGCTTTCCCAATGTTCGGCTTTTTCAGCGCGCTTTCGACAGCCATGCTCGTCAGTGGAATTATGCAGTCAAAGATACAGGAATCTCGACGGAGTGGGTTCTAGCGCTTGATGCCGACTACTATTTGACCAATGGATTCATCGGGGAAATATCTCAGCTAACGCTTCCCCACGATATTAACGGCTACACTGCCGCATTTAAGTATTTGGCCATATTGCAATCTGTGTGGACAAGGATGCAGAGAAGATCTCGGCCCTGCAGCAAGGGGAGGGGAGAGCAGCAACTGCAAGCGGAGTACGGCTATAGGCAATCGGGCCCGCCTTATTGGGGCGCAAACCTCCGCGCTGGCTGCCTTCTCGCATTGCAAACGTCGATGTAATACCGATTAGCTGCGATTAATTCGCGCCTAGCTAAATACATTTTCGCTATGCACAATCGTCCCAATTTGACTGACCAGTGTCACGACGCTTTTATATTTCCAATCTAAAACTATAAAAAAGGGAGGTTCCGTTATGCTGGCCAGTTCCAAGAGTTCGCCCTATTGCATTGCGTGTATACGGTGCAGTGAGCTACTCATCTCGCCGAGCTGCTCAGAGTACGTCAGCGAGCATCAGATCCGTCATTCCTGGTCCTGTGAGGCTTGTGGCTCCCAGTTTGAGACATCAGATCGCCCCTTAGGTGGTTGGGAAGTCATCTCTAGAACAAAGGGTCGCCGCGAGGGCGCGCTAAGCTGGTAACTCGACCAGAGTTCGTCAGCCGCGGACCCACCCCAGACGGCCGGGTTGTTAACCGGTGTCAGGAGCGCGCAGCCTGCCTTCGGCCCCGCCT
>Ga0209526_10003491_pt1 | contig 10709 bp, 8 predicted proteins | sample JacPinW_OM2H0_M1_FD_188566 | JGI IMG/M metagenome (GOLD analysis project Ga0209526, IMG submission 188566) | Forest soil microbial communities from Algoma, Ontario, Canada - Jack Pine, Ontario site 1_JW_OM2H0_M1 (SPAdes) (version 2) | ecosystem: Environmental > Terrestrial > Soil > Boreal... | reverse complement strand
CCAGGGACGTCGGATCTAGACTTTTCGGTGTTCAAGAATAATTACGTCAAGCGAATCTCGGAGAACTTCAACGTCCAGTTCAGGGCGGAGTTCTTTAATATTCTGAATCACACAAACCTCGCCGTCCCGGTCACCCCCGACAATACCGACATCTTCGATTCCAGTGGAGCTCCGACCGGGGTTACAGGTTTGCTGACTTCGACGACAACAACAGCCAGGGAGATCCAGTTCGCGCTGAAGGTCAGTTGGTAGGGCCCGCAAGCCTAAGGTTGTGCCTTGTGCCTAAGATTCTACGAGGCGGCCCATTGCCGTCAACCCCGGCAACCGCGCAGGGAAGGGTTGGCTTGTTGAGAACCACGGGATTTGAGTTCGACTACTGCTGAGCATCCTAAAATGGCAGCCAGCTCCGTTTACGCGGGTTCTGGTCGTTGAGGATGAAAAGAGAATTGCCCATGGTTTTAACCCAGAAAGCCGGTGGCTTACATCCCTGGCGTGGCCGTTGAGGGTCATATCGACCTCGTACTCCAACTTGCCGTCTTCCACTTCGCTGGAATAGCCGAGGAACGTAGTCCCCTTGCTCTGATCATCCACTGTCTTCTGAACGATCGCCGGCAACTGCGTCTTAAGATCTTGCCCGCCAGCGAAAGGTTGAAAGTGCGTCACCAATGTACTGGACGAGCTGGCGAGTTCATCGGTTTGCCCTGAAACCGCGTTAGTGTTAATGTCACCCCAGTCGGTGTGGTCCGCCTGTCCGGCTCAGGCTTTAGGGTCGTCTGACTACGGGAGGAGAGTGCGATGGCTTCATTCCGAAGAAGACCTTATGTAGTGACCCTGGCGTTTGTGGGCGCCGCGATCTTGATGGCGCTCATCGTACGCATCGCGTCCGCGGGGCAAGCGCGGGTCGACGCAGAAACCACCGGAGCGACGCAGCTTTCCCCGGCGGAGTTGGAGAAGAAATACGAAGAGGTCTCGCAGCTTCTGGTGACGACCGATTACCGCCCCCGGAGCTTTTCAGACCGTGACAACAAATACGAAGAGGCCAAGCAGTTTCTGGACATGACGCCCGTGGTCTCGTCCACCCCTTATGTGGAAGGTCATGCTCACCCGAAGAGTGATGCCCTTAAGGAGCCTGACCTCTACTCCAAAAAGATACTCCAGGCGATGGAGCGTGCGCACGCCGTCGGGTTGGTTATCTTCTCATCGCCTTTCGGGCCGGACGAGCGGGTCCCATATGACGACGATATGATCGCGCGTGTCGTAAACGGGCACGGGGAGATGCTCGCGTGGCTCGGCGGAGGCGGAAGTCTGAATCCGATGATGTTGGACGCGGTGCGTTTGAACAACACGGGCTCAGAAACCCAGCGCAAGGTGAGGGAGGTCGCCGAGAAAATTCTTCGGAATGGCGCGAGTGGATTCGGCGAAATTACTTTGGAACATCTCGCGGTTGGGGCCACACAGACTTACGACCACATGCCACCCGACAACCCGTTGATGCTGTTGCTGGCGGACATCGCCGCCGAACACGGCGTGCCGATTCTCATCCACATGGAAGTCATCCCTCAGAAAATGTCGATCCCCGCGGACTTGAAGAGACCGCCGAATCCCCTGGAACTCCAAGATAATCTCACGGCGTTCAAGCGGCTGCTTACGCACAATCCGCGCACGAAGATCCTTTGGGCCCACGCGGGGCTGGACAATACGGGCTATCGCACGCCCGAACTCATGGGGCGCCTGCTCAAGGCATATCCCAACCTCTATATGGACATCAAGATCGTCCCAGCGAGGCTTGCTAAGAATCCACCTTTTAGCGCCGACGGGACAGTTAAGCCGGATTGGCTCAAGCTCTTCCAAGATTTTCCCGACAGGTTCATGGTCGGCAGCGACCAGTCTTACAGCCCGGACCCAGGCGCGATGACAGCTCCGGGGTCCCTGCGGACGTCCGTGCTCCTGGTCAATCAGCTTCCTAAAGATTTAGAGCGGAAGATTGGTAGAGAAAACGCATTTCGGTTTTACTCTTTTGGACAAGCAAAGTGAGCTGTATTTTGGAGAGGAGCTTTAGGACGATCAAGGAGCAGCACAAAAGCTGAAAAACTTCCGGCGTTATCATTTTCAGGTTTATGGAAATCGTATCGAACCCGTCTTCGTGGGCGGGTTCCTAGGCGTCGCGGCGAAGAAGATGGTGGTGTGTGGACTTTCGAGGAAGCCCAATAGCAACTAATCCCCGGTCAAGTTCGTCAAGACAACCCCCACTATGTGTTCGAATCTGAAGGTCGTATAATCCGTCCCTCGTACAGGGGTTGACCGATGTCTATCGAAAGACGTAAATTTCTCACCGGGCTGGCGGCAGTTGGCGGATCAACCCTGCTTGGCCCTATCTCCTCATCGGCGCAACAGCGAACCCAACGCTACAGCAAGCCCGTTATCGACGCTCATGTGCACTGGTATCCGCCGGAATTCGTCGAGCTGTTTGTAAAGGAAGGGGAGGCGAACGGCGCCAAAATAAGGGGACCGAATAAGGACGGTGAATGGACCGCAAATGTGCCGGGCGGGCAATACTATTCGCCGAACGGCTCAACGTTTCGCCGAGAAATGATGGATATAGATCTGATGATCAAGGCTATGGACGACCGCGAGGTTGATCTTTCCGTACTCGCGCAGACTAACCCGCACGTCGTCTGGGCCCAACCTGAGTTCGGTCTGAAGCTGTCGCGAGCGGTGAATGACGCCAACTCTGCACTGGCGGTCAAGTACCCAAAACGCTTCATGGGGACCATCACACTTCCGATGCAAGACCCCAGGCTCGCGTTACAGGAACTCGATCGTGGGGCGAAATTGCCAGGTATGCGCGCCGTCAATATTACCGAAAATGTCAATGGCAAGAACCTTAGTGAGAAATCCTTCTGGCCCGTGTATGAACGCTGCGAGGCACTCGACCTGCCGTTGTTCCTGCACAACGTGAATCCGATCCATGAGCGCCTGGTCGAGCAAGACTTCTCCATGATGAATGAGCTTGGTAATCCTTTTGAAGCGACCATCGCGGCCACGGCTCTCGTATTCGGTGGCGTAATGGACGCGTTCCCCAAACTCGACGTGTTTCTTCCACACGCCGGTGGATTCTTTCCGTTCGCGGTCTGGCGAATGGACTTCTCTATGTCGCAGGGGATATTAAGAAACCTGAAACAACTCCCAAGCACTTACCTGCGCCGCTTTCACTACGATCTTATCCTGCACAGTCCGAAGCTAACGCGGACCTTGATCGACCTAGTCGGCGCAGACCGCGTGGTCTGTGGTACCGATTTCCCCCAACTCATGTCCATCAGGCGACCGGTGGAGTACGTCGAGGCGATACCTGGGATAACCAGGCGCGAGTGCGAAATGATCCTGTGCGAGAATCCAGCCCGACTACTTGGGTTGTGATGTCCCGCTCATATGCTGTTACAGTGTCGCAATTCTGGCGCGCCGACATTATCCGCCCAAAGTTGTGGTACACGCATCGACGATGAATATGCCCGCGGTTGTGGTAGGGGAGCACTAGTTTGTCGCCGAATCTCAGCAACAGCGAACTGCAAATCGTCACCACCTCGCTTTGCTTACGTTTGCCTTCTCGCCACATTTCCGAGTCTGCCGAGTCGGCTATTTGATACCTATCGTGCACCCGCGCGAGCTATGACACCATTCTCCTTTCAAACATGGAAGTTGCAACGGAAGTGACGCTAGTCCATTCTCGTAGCGTTGAGCGGTCGCTCAAATATTTAAGTGCACACGTAATAGCGCTATGTTAGGTGCTTGACAAGTATTTGATGCTGTGCGACTTTCTGGGGCGTAGTTCACAGACGAGAGGCGAGCATGAGGAAGAAACCGCGGCCTTCGCTAGTGATCGACCTTGTATTCGCCAGCCTTTTAGTGACGCTGTTTTGCAAATCAACTCGTTCGGAGCCACAACCCGTCTTGGCCGGCGTTGTGACCTCGGAAAGCAACGGGCCGATGGAGGGAGTTTTAGTCAAGGCGAAACAGATGGGCGGGAACATCACGGTGACCGTCGTTACTGATGACCACGGCCGCTATGTTTTTCCCGCCGGCAGACTGGCCCCGGGGCGGTACAGCCTTACGATAAGAGCGATTGGGTACGACCTCGCTAATTCGGCTACTTCTGTGACTGTGGGCAAGAAGACGACCAATGCTGATTTGAAACTCAGTAAAGTTGATGCTCTTGCGACAGCCGCGCAGCTTCAACCCGCAGAATGGTTGATGAGCATTCCCGGTATGCCCAGTCAAAAGAACGCGATTTACGGATGCGCCGGAACCTGCCACAACCTCAACTTGCCCCTGAAAAGCACGTATGACCCGTCTGGGTGGATGACCACGTTGGTGCGCATGCGCAACTGGGAACCAGCATCTAACGTGGATAACCCGATCCTGCTACCCTATCACTCGGGGCAACGGCCGGAAGATGAAAAATTCGCACAGTATCTGGCTTCCATCAACCTCAGTTCAAGGACGACGTTAGATTTTGAATGGAAGACGTATCCACGTCCAACGGGAAAAGCCTCGCGGGTTTTCATTACAGAATATGATCTGCCACGGTTAAACGCCGAGCCGCACGATGTTGTGATGGACTCTGAAGGAATGATCTGGTATATCGATTTCGCGGAGGCATTTCTGGGTCGATTGGACCCCCACACCGGCAAAACCAAAGAATGGACGCTAACAGAGTTCAAGCCGGGATTTGCCCCCGGTTCGTTGGGCTTAGCACTGGACCAGCAAGAAAATCTATGGATAGCCAGATCATTTCAGGGAGGAATCGCCAAATTTGATCGGAAAACGGAAAAGATAACCAACTACAGCATACCAGCGGAAAACAACAACGTTCACTCTCGCACGTCATTCATTGCCGTTGGGCCCGATGGAAAAGTCTGGTTTGACGATACCTTCAATCGAAGGATGTACATAGTGGATCCCACAACCGGCCAAATGAAAGGGTACTCCTTATATCCCGGCTTCAAGTGGGATTTGGAGAATGACCCGGGTGCCAGCCAGGGAAACGGCGAGAATCATTTTCCGTATGGCGTCGCCGTCAGCTCGACCGGGATTGGTTATTGGGCCGACCTAGGAAATCGAAACATCGGGGAACTGGACCCAGAAACGGGCAAGACTACGCTGTATCCTACGCCTACTCCCGCGTCGGCTCCGCGCCGTATGAATATGGGTGCGGAGGATCAGTTGTGGTTCGCAGAGAATAATCTGAGCTCCCGGAAAATTGCGATGTTCGATACCAAGACCAAGCAGTTTAAGGAATGGACCGACCCGTTGGTCTGGGATACGCCTTACGACGTTGTCTGCGACAAAGCGGGGTACGCTTGGACGGGCGGCATACCCACTGATTATGTCAGTCGCTTAAATCCAAAAACAGGAGAAATTGTACAATACCTGTTGCCCAGTCTAGCCGTGAACATTCGTCGAGTTAGCGTCGATAACTTCACTAGTCCTCCGAGCATGTTGATCGGAGAAAATCATCAGGCCAAGATTGCTTTGATTCAACCCCTGGAATAACGAGTCGTTTTGCTGATGCGAGTTGCGACATTTGCGCTGAAACTAATGTAGTTCGCTACCTAAGTCAATGAGCACGTCCGGAGAAAGAGCGTCTTCCGTTAGTATGAATATAACGGAGAGAACACTTACGAAACGAACAAAGCACGACAGTTCGTACGAGGGGGTCGCCAACCTGAAACGACAGCTGCTCGATAAGGTTCCGGTTTGCGATATCTGTGCGCCGCGTCCCCGTCGAAGGAGGGTCCCGCCGTCAGAAACAGCAACGTTTTTTAAAAAAGGAACTAAAAAAGGATACGCTAAATTGGCGACGCATCCAGGTGATGTCCGTGCAGGCTGCCAATCAAAAGCTTGAGCCGACCTGAGAGCGCAGCAGGCCTGTAGCCCACAGTTACGGAGGACTTCGATGAACTTGAGGCTGTCCTGCATGATGTTTGTTGTATTCGCGACAACTTTGTCACCAAGCACGAGCCGGGCACAATCGAGTGCGAAAGCCATAGATCGACTCTACATTCTCGACTGTGGTCAGGGGCACGCGACCGATGAGTCGCGGTGGACGGTCGGGGTGAACATAGGGAAACCCGTAGACATCTCGGTCAACTGCTATTTGATGCGCGACTCCCAAGGTTACTTTCTCTGGGATACCGGGATCTCAGATCAAGTTGCCTCTATGCCGGAGGGCTGGTTCCCGACGAACAACCCAAAAACCGATATCCACTGGACGCGTGCCAAGACTTTGGAGTCCCAGCTCACTGCGATCGGGGTAAAGCCATCTGACATACGCTATATTGGTATCTCGCACACCCATCCCGATCATATCGGCAACGTCGAACGGTTCCCGAACGTACCGGTCCTCATCCAGAGGGCTGAGTATGATTATTACTTTGCTCCAGGGAAAGAAGGCGTTGCGAAGCCGCCTTCGGACACGACGCCGACTTTCTCAAAAGAACACCCGGTCCAGCTAGTGCAGGAAGACCTAGACGTGTTCGGCGATGGCGCAGTGATGATCGTCTATACTCCTGGCCACACGCCCGGCCATCAGTCATGTCTCGTGCATCTTCAGAAGACGGGGTGGCTCCTGTTGACTGGCGACGCCGTTCATTTGCAGGAGAATTGGGACAATCGACGTATTCCGTATTTCAGTACCATGCCACCCGAACAGAAGATTCAGACGCTTTTGTCGATGCAGCGGATGGCGGATCTTATGACTTTTTACCGTGCCCAGCTTTGGATCAATCACGAGAAGACCCAAAGCGACAAGATGAAAAAGTCGCCGGACTATTACGAGTGATTACCGATAGAGTTCCTACTGTTGACGTGTCACCTAAGACTTCATCTACATCAGCGTAATTGCATCTGAGAAGCAGCGATCGAGTTGTGGCCCGCCAGAGCTTCTTCTGAACTGAGTGCAATGCGATTCTCGACATCTCGGCAAAGAGTCCGAAAGGCCAAGGTCGTCGGTTTGCTTATCCTCGAGCGCCCTGCTATCGGTCACACCGACCAGGGATAACCTGCCGCTTCACAAATTGCCTCAGGATGCCGAGCACTTGTTGGCCATAGCTCGGTCTTCGGCCCCGCACTCGCGGCTTCGGTAGCTTTGCAGGAGGAAGGCGGTTCAGCAGACGAATCGCGTATTTCTGGTCGTACCCGGTGCTCAGACACAATTCGCTCCGGGTCACGTGCTTCAACTTGCGGCCCGCTGTTTGATAAGCGCTCATAAATCGCACGGAGGTACTCCCATTTCGCTTGGTGGTTCGCTGTAATCCCCGAAACTGTCACTCGAGTTGGGGTACATCTTAACTGGCGCGATCAGACCCCTTAGAGTTACATTTAGGCGCGGCTCGATCGGCTCGATACGAATGGTTGACAATCAACTTTGAGTGGTCCTATCATCCGCCCGCGGTAATCATTGCGGGGAACGAAGACCCGTCATGGAGAACTGCCATGCTACGGCTCCGAAGAAGTTTTGACGCAATACCCCGGTACTTGCGGGCGCCGCGATCTTGATTGCGCCCGTCGCACAGGCTCCGCTCGCAGCGCAACCGGGACACCGCGAAAACCAAGGGAGCGGAGCAGATTTCCCCGGCGGAGTTGGAAAAGAAATACGAAGAGGCCAGGCAGTTGCTGGTGACGCCCGAGTACATTTCCCGGAGCTCTTTACACGGGGATAGCAAATATAAGAAGGCCCGGCAGTTTCTGAACCTGGCGCACGTGGTTTCGTCCACCCGCTATGTGGAGGTCACGGTCGCTCGAACGGTGCTGGCCGCAAGGACATGATGTCCTACGAAAAGATGCTCCAGGTGATGGAGCGTCCGAACTCGGCCAAGTTGGTCTTGTTCTCATCGCCGTTCGGACCTAGATTGTACTCGATAGGTTGGAGGACGGCACGCTGCTTCTAAAGAGGAATGTTACTCGGGGAAAGCCGTGCACCGAAAATTGCGTTGCTATAACCCGTGGACTAGCGTAGTTGCCAAGGAACGATAGATTTGAAGTCGGGAAGTTCCCGCTGATAATCAGCTCAAATCTCAAGGAGGTCAAACAATGGAACAATTAAGGGCCGATCTGCTTGGGTATTTCGAAAATATAAAGCTGGACCGGCGACAGCTGATCCAAGCCCTGGGCCTTACTGCGGCGATTGCGTTTGCCGAGAGCGCTGTGCCGCAAGCGGCGGCAGCGTTAACGGCCATGCCAGCCCCACGCGAGGGAAAAGTCTTCCCGGTAGTCACCATCAATCACCTGTCGCTAGGCGCAACCGATTACGCCAAGAGCCGCGACTGGTACGTGGATCTGTTTGGGATGCGCGTGGTTTGGGACAACGGCAAAATGTGCGCCCTTGAATTCGGTAGTCTGACCGAGCCCAATGGCATTTACATCCGCGGCCTCAACCCGAACGAAAAACCGGGTGTTGGTCATTTCGCTTTCGGGACCGCGAATTTCATGGCCCAAAGGGACGCTATGAAGGCCGAAATGGAGCGCCGTGGCCTGCAGAAGATCCGGCCGGACGGCAGCGTAGGCTGGATCGCGAATGATCCAGCAGGATACATGCTCAATACCTGGGTTCCTATAAAGGACAAAGCCATGTATCCTGGCGCCGCTGAGCCCTGCAGTGACGCGGCATCAGAGGCGTGCAAGGCGGGCTGGGAGTCCGGCCTAAGGAATCTCAGTTCTATCCCCAAGGCAAGCGGCAAGGGTTTCAAAGCGACTTCCTACAGCCACGTTGTCTTGAACGTGCCCGAGGCCGATATCCCCAAGGAGCGCGATTTTTACTCCGGTATGTACGGAATGAAGGTAATTTACGACAAGCCAGGGCCAGCCCCCCAGGTTTTCCTGAGGTTTGGCCGTAACACATTGTATCTCCGTAAGACCGATAACGCCGACGATAAGCCATATTGCAATCACTACGCCTTCGTCGTGGAGAATTTCGACCAGGATTCGGTGGAAGTCAAACTGAAGAGTCGGGGATTGACCCCCAAACCAGATTCCAAATTAGGGTGGACGATTCATGACCCCGACGGCATGCGGATTGAGGTCGCCGGATGGGGACTGCCGGAACATATTGCGAACGATTGCAAAGGCGCTAATACAAGTTGCCCTGGGGGAGTGAAGGGATAGCTTACCCTGGAAGGCTCGCACGCGTTCGGCGATCATTGCGCTCGGGCGCACAGAAGCAGTTGTCGGATCGTGCTTCTGTGCACCATGAAACAAGCGGAGGTTTCTCTCCTTGGAGCCTGTCAGCAGGACCATTTCGGCTATTGCAATATCCGTTGCGGCTTCCGCAGGCCTTTTCTTGGCCAGCTCGGGATGGGGGCAATCGAAGCCGCAAGGTGTCGACAGGCTCTATATACTCGACTGCGGCAGGGGGCACGCGCCCGATGAGTCGGCCCGCTGGACGCCGGGCTTCAACATTGGAAAGTCGATCGACATCTCAGTTAACTGCTACCTGATCCACCACGCCCTGGGCTACTTTCTGTGGGACACCGGTGTCTCCGACCATGTCGCCTCCTTGCCAAACGGCTGGCTCCCAACGAACAACGCGGCGACTGATATCCTCTGGACCCGCGCCAAGACGCTCATGTCTCAGCTTCAAGAGATTCACGTCGCGCCGACCGATATACGCTCCATCGGCATTTCTCACACCCACCCCGACCACGTCGGCAATGTTGAACTGTTCCCGCACACAACCGTAATCATTCAGAAGGCGGAGTTTGATTTTTATTTCGGGCCTGCGAAACCGGGTGCTGCGGCGCCGCCAGCGGAAGCCCTCACAGTTCCCCCCGGGGACCCGACTCCCAGGTTCTCGAAAGATCATCCTGTTACATTGATACAAGAGGATTTGGATGTGTTCGGCGACGGCAGTGTAATGATCATCTCCACCCCGGGGCACACTCCTGGCCATGACTCCTTGCTCGTCCACCTTCCCAAGACGGGATCGATCCTGCTAACTGGAGACGCCGTTCACCTGCAGACGAATTGGGACAACCGCCGCATCCCATATTTCACTACGATGCCGGCCGAACAGAAGTTTCAGACGCTCCTGTCGATGCAGCGTATGGCCGACCTGATGTCTTTTTACCATGCGCAGCTTTGGATCAATCACGATATAGAGATGAGCAAGAAGCAAAAGCATGCGCCGGACTATTACGAGTAATTGCGGACCGGAAAAAGATTACGTTCTCTCAAATTACAATTTGGTTCGCTTGCGGGTCGCCAACACCCTGTCTAAACTGAGCGCCGTGCAATTCACGACCTCTCGGCAAAGCCCTCCGTGAGGCTGACGTCGTCTTACTTTTTCCCGATTGCCCATTCTCAGCGCAGCAGGTGACGCATATTTCTTCCCACGCCAACGAAACCCGCTTTGTGTGCATCGATCCCTTGCAATAGCTCTGGATTATTGCCTTTGTTCGGGCGCTCATGCATTCATTGCGGCAGACATCCATATGGTCTAAAACTTCCCGCGAAAAAAGTCTAGAGAAGAAGCGGCTTCCGTGTGCGGTACTTGAATGATGAGGTCCGCGGAGTCTCCTCAAAAGCGCCTGGAGCAACTAGCTCTCCCACTCGCCCGGCACACTCACGGCAGAGGCTGACAGGAACAGAAAGCGCGTCGGGATTCGTTCTGTTCGCCCGATCGCCGTCGTCTCGGATTCTTGGCAGAGTTACGCAGC